>Ga0137394_10000992_pt1 | contig 20232 bp, 23 predicted proteins | sample czobulk116metaG_FD_108278 | JGI IMG/M metagenome (GOLD analysis project Ga0137394, IMG submission 108278) | Vadose zone soil microbial communities from Angelo Coast Range Reserve, California, USA - czobulk1.16 metaG | ecosystem: Environmental > Terrestrial > Soil > Vadose zone | place: USA...
ATTTCACCAAAGACGTACAGGACTAGGGAACTTACGTTTTCCGTGGATCCAAAATAATGACCCGGATTGTTTCCAGTCCTTGAATGTCGTGCTTTCGATGAACCAGGTTGTTGTACCCTCGTGATGAGTGTCACGCGCGATGTAGTAATTTAGAGACGGATCTGGCGGAGAGAGCCATTTCGCGACCGCTTGTCGCAAAGGCGTCACTGTGACGATGTGTGAGTGATGTCCTGCCAGAGAAGGCGTGGTAACGAGATAACGAACGGCTTTGATCATGACCTTCGCTTGCTATCGGTTGACGTATCGTCTCGGTACCTAAACACAAGAACGGTCAGTGGTAGTGTGGATGATTGGTTAGGAATGAGTTGCGTACCATCGACTGCGCTGACTTCGATCTCGTTTCCGGGGACCTCTTCCTTGTTGACATTCCTTGCTCCGTCCGAGACACCTTCCAGGTCGTCTGCAGCCATCGCATCAAAGTCGTCTGCCATTTGTTGTCCTGTTTTTTTCGACATCGATCGCTGTTAATACCAAGAACAGCGATAATGAGTTGAATCGCTATTGCGCACCGGTTGTGACCATGTCACCGATGTCCTTCACTCTGTCATCAACACCTTGTATCATGCTCCCGACACCCTGAATCATTCCCTCGATCTTATCCTCGAAGGCCTTTACTGCGTCATGAATGCCGTGCACCTCGTTCTCGACTTTGTCGCCAACGCCGTGTATAGCCTTCAGGGCTTCCGCAGCCGCCATCCGAGCTTCTTCCACCGTCACTTTTTCGAGCCTCTGCAACGCGTCCTCGATGTCCTTCCTTCCTACCAACTTCTTCACAAATGTTTCTAGTGAAGTAAACGATAAGCCAAGGAACTATCAGAGCCAGGTATACTGTAGACTCACTCGCACGACTCTGCTTGATCTCTTTTGTCACGATGGCAAGGATACAAAGTACCTCGACCATGACCTTTACAATTGCGTCCGTCATTCCTTTAGTTGGTGGGACCTCGATATAGATCTCTAGCCGTCTGAAGACATTTTCAATGCGTTCAAACAGGTCAAGTAATTCATCTCGACTCGCGCTAACAGCGCTTACAGCCTGAGGAGTTAGGACGTCACGATAATTGCCTCGATAATCGAATCGGTGGGGATACCTACTGCGAGGAGGATGCCTATACCCGTGAAGATCATCCCTCCAGGTGAGTACGCCTGCAGAATAGATATCAGTGTACAGATACGGGGCGCGCCACCTCATACACCGTGAGACATACCAGGGCAACAGCACCAATGGTCGTAGAAAATGCGCTAATGACTTTCACGGTGGGATCCAACCACTTTGTCAATCTATCCCCGCCACTCTCGCTGGCAGACTGGTCTAAATCTGGGATTTGCTGTCGCAGGATGATAATAATATCATCCGGAGAGTCGCAGGACTGAAGTTTGTGGCATAGTGGATTCGAGGAAAGGTCTTTCCTAGTTTTCTTTTTATATTCTTGCAAAGCACTGTCAAAGACGGTCTGGTAGTTCGCGCGGGCGAGGTTCTCGGGAGAAGTCGGCGACATAATGACCGTGGTCGAGGAATGGTAGAAATGGCGGCGGGAAGAAAAAGAGAAGGCGCCATCCCACTGATCTCAAGCGCTGTCCTGCCTCGTGTACACTTGACTGTTCAGTTCGATTTTGCGCGTCTACAAGAGCCACGCCAACCAATTGAACGCCAACGGTATAAGCGGCCCGGGACGGAGAGACCGAATCGCTGTTCCTAGGCGACGCTCGGGGACGAACAGCTTACACATAGCCATGCTCTATCGAGCTTGAGGTCCAAGCGCTGCAAAGCACAGAATCTGGGCTTCTGACTCGTTTTCTCCCCAAGCAAGACAAACATGACTCAGTTCATCTGGACACCTGTGACTATGTCTCGTTGATATCCTAGGTACGAATGTACAACTTGTTATTGACGTGCACATCACATGTTTTTTACTACTAGCCAGATAAACTGTGGAGTTGAGAATATGAAAGGCACGTTGCCAGTATAGTGCCGGGGTTGGTACTCTTAGTTTGATTCGTGGTGGAACGAACTCAAGAACATCTCCAACCAACGGCGGGGGGACGGCGCGTCAGGGCTAACGGTGTGAACGGCCCGGAGAGATCAACGCCCGACTGGCAGACGCCGCTCACCTGCCAGTGCACGTCCCCTTCAGACTTTGTCACTTTGAGCCCATACTTCATTCCTTGATAGTGAAACAAGATGAGAGAAGTCTCGCGCGTGAGATGCGAGGCAGACCATAGATAAAAAGAGGGAGGGAGAGCCAACAGCAAGATGGCCACGAGAAACACCAAAGCCACAAGCGAACGGTGAAGAGGGTGATCAGTCATCAGAGATGGCGAGGCAGATGAGACGAGGTGAGGCCACGGTAAGAGAAGGCCTTAGTTATCGAGATCGGCACTGATAAGCTCGGCAGCGCAGCTACGGCATCGAAGCTTGAAGCTTGAAGCTTGAAGGTCGAAGGCGAAAAGGCTTAGAACAACACACATAGTATATTTCGAGAACAATGTGAGGGGAAGTCTGTATTCCTCAATCCAGAAGTCAGGTCTTTATACACATCCCAGCCTTTGTAGCTACGAGAGGTTGTCTGGGTACAAAGGATTATAAGTGTAGGAGACAGAAACGAAATGAGTGTATCTTTGGAGGAGCGCATAGATGCGGTGCGAGTTGCGCGCGATGTAGACCAGGTAAGAACTATTACCGAGGGGCAACTTGAAGGAACACTAGGACTCGGAAAACCTAAGGATATAGTAGCATGACCAGAGAACAGAGAACAGAAGATACCGGAACTACACATGAGCAGACGCGTCATACGGGGGCTAAGGGAGGCGTAATGGTGCTCAATAGAGGAATGTTAAGCGATTTTGACATGCAGCGAATACGGACATATGCAAGTGCGTTCCGCGACCAGCGGTGATTCTCACTCTACAATGCCCGTGAAGGATGTCAACAATCAGTTTAAATATAGTCAAATTTCTATCACTTACGCACTTGTAGAGGACTCCTGGGGAATACTGTGTCTACCTGGTTGGCCGATGCTCAGAGAGTAGCTGGACGAGTTCTTGACTTCTTTTGGCAGAAACAAACTGGAATGGGGTTTGACGTTGCTTGTTGCGTGCATGGATGTTCGCGCCGTAGTCGAGCAAGAGTTGGATGACTTCCATTTTCCCCTCCATCACAGCTATGTGCAGTGGTGTTATGTGTTCATTGTCCTGTGCGTCGGGATCCGCTCGGTGCTCAAGTAAAAGCTCCATGACCTCCGTATTCCCCTTCCAAGACGCATGATGAAGGGGTGTCAATCCCATCGTGTTCCGTGAATGAACAATCGCGCCGTGCTCTAGTAGTGTCTGTGCAGCAGCGAGCTTCCCTTGCTGCGCTGCTAGATGCAGTGGAGTATCCTGCTCGTTATCCGTTGCTTCCGGATTTGCACCATATCGCAGTAAGAGATGTGTGAGATTTGAATATCCAGACCACGATGCCTGATGTAGCGCTGTATGGCCAGCGTGGTTCGGCGCATCGACGATGGCGCCATGCTCGAGGAGTAGCTGCGCAACTGCAAGGTCCTCTTTTCGTGCTGCCAGAAACAGAGGAGTCTGGTGCTTGGAATCTTGTGCCTCGACGTCCGCGTTGTGATCTAAAAAGAGCTGCACAAGGTCGAGATATCCACCAAGCGATGCATTATGAAGTGGGACCCAGTTATCCCCGTCCCGCCCATTAACAGCTGCGCCGTGTTCGAGTAGTAGTCGGGCTGCAGAAACGTGCCCTCTATATGCTGCTACGTGAAGTGGAGTTGCGGCGTTCTCGTTATCGCGGGCTTCCATGTCCAAATGGTACTCCAGTATGAGTCGCATCAACTCAAGATCGCCACCTGACGATGCATGATGAAGTAGACTCCAGCCACCTTTGTTCCGCACGTTAACACTTGCACCGTGTTCTAGAAGCATTTGTGCGGCGGCGAGTTTTCCTTTGTGAGCCGCTAGATTGAGAGGAGTGTCATGGTCGTGATCCTGCACTTCAATGTCCGCACCGTAGTCCAGTAAAAGCCGGATGATGTCAGGGTATCCGCACCACGCGGCATGATGTAGTGGCGTGCAGGAAGCCTTATTTCGTGCATGAACACTGGCTCCATGCTCGAGGAACAATTTTGTGGCCGTAGGCTTCCCCCCCTGTGCCGTTAGATGTAGCAGAGAATCGTTCTCCACATCTTGCGCCTCTACATCTGCCCCATGTTCCAGTAAGATCTGCATGACTGCGAGATCTCCGTTCCGCACCGACTGATGTAATGGGGTCCAGCCGTCCTTATTCCTCAAATGGACACTTGCTCCATGCGCGAGCAGCACCTGAACAACTGCGTGCCCTCCTTCCTGTGCTGCCATATGAAGTGGGGTATTTTCCCCCTCAGTTTGTGCCTTCAAGTCCGCACCATGCTCCAGTAAGAGCCGTGTAATGTCGGGATGTCCACCCATTGAGGCATTATGAAGTGGGGTCCAACCGCCCTTATTCCGTAAATCAGCAATGGCACCATGTTCAATTAGCAGCTGCGCAGCCATGAGCTTCCCTTCTTTTGCTGCTAGATGTAGCGGTGTGCTAAGGTCAATTGTTTGTGCGTCCATGTTAGCACCGCGGTCCAGTAAGAGTTGTACGACATCGGCGTTTCCACCCCATGACGCGTGGTGGAGCGGTGTCCGACCGAGTTCGGACACCATATCAACAATTGCACCTTTCTCGATTAGTAGCTGAGCAGTTGAGAGGTAGCCTTGTTGTGCTGCTAGATGTAATGGTGTGTCGCCATCGTTGTCTTGTGCTCCCACGTCGGCACCGTGCTCTAGTAAGAGCTGTACTGCATCGGTATGGCCACCAAATGTGGCATCATGTAGTGGAGTCGCGCCGTCGTTGTTCCACGCATCAACAATGGCACCATGTTCAAGCAGTAGCTGTGCGGCGGTGAGCTTCCCTGCCCTCATTGCCGCATGTAATGGGGTGTCGTGGGCATTGGTCTGTGCCCCAACATCTGCACCGTGCTCCATTAATAGCCGCATTAATTCGGGATACCCGTTCCACGACGCATGATGAAGTGGTGTCCTGCCGAGCTTGCTCTGCGCATCAACAACGCCGCCGAGCTCGATCAGCAGCCGGGCGACTGCGAGCTGCCCTTTGGCGGCTGCCAGATGAAGTGGGGTCATGTGGTCGTTATCTTGTGCGCCCGTGTCCGCACCGTGATCGAGTAAAAGCCGCATAGTATCCAACTCCCTCTCATTGAAGACTGGGTATGTATTGATTACTTGGTGAAGTGGTGTCCAGCCATCGCTGTCTTTGGCATTGATATCCACACCCTGATCGATAATCATCCGCGCAACTTCAAGAAGACCGTTGGATGCTGCCACATGTAGTGGTGTCTGGCCGTCCGAGTCCCGAATATCCATGCCAGCGCAGTGCGAAAGTAGTAGCTGAATGACGTTGACATGTCGCCGGTGCAACGCGGCATGCAACGGGGATCCATAGACGCCACCTATGATCTTCACATCCTGCGGACGCTTCAGGATGAGGTGCTGCACCAAGCCGGGAAACCCAAGGTCTGCGACATGATATAAGGGAGATGCTTTGGGTCGCCCGGAATCCTTCTCCTCCCACCACGAAGAGCTTATACGGGACATCCATGCCGCAAAATGTGGTTTGTCTTCGTCGAGTATATGGTCTATCCCATCCGTTATGCGCGATATCACGTTCCCGAATTCGGCATGATCGGCGAAGTGCTTGGCAGCATAGTCGACAAGTGGGAGTTTCCTTATTCTCTCGTTGTCGACAGGGTACTCCAAACGGAGTAATACGCCAACACAAGCTTGTGCCATGATTGTGTGCGCAGATTCCAGACGAATATGGTGGTAACGGGAAGTATCGACCGTCGATTCGGCAAGGCGATCAGATGTTAGGAACTCTTTGACAGAGAAGTGGGAGAATTGAACCACTCTGGAACCCCGGATGTCGACAATCGTGATCAAACTGGAGCATGCGGTCAGCAGAGCTTGTTCTTGATCCTCCCAACGCCAATCCTCGTTCAGCTTCGGTATTCCCCCATCGGCGAATTCAACTGCAATGATCTCCGCTAGCTCCTGTACACGAAGGGGACGAACGGCAACGGTCAGGCATTGTAGAAGACGGTGTGCGTGTATTCGATTTTCCTTTGGAATTTCCTGTAGTATCCGCTCATAGGTCTGGTCTAGAGTTTCGGGCAACTCCTGGAGGATACGTCTCACACTCGGTGCGAGACAACGGCGTAGGGTTTCAACTTGACATGAAACCCACCTGAACCTATTTCAAACTATGAGAGTGTTTTCACTTGAGCAGGGAAAATACCCTTACATCCCTTCTGCTCCATCTGAGAGCGTCTTGATTACCAATTTCTTGTCTTCCTCCAGCCACCTCATCATCTTTGGATCCGAATAGACAACCGAGTTGATGTAATCGGCGATGTCCTTCTTTTGCCCTTCTTCATCGTGAAGGGATATGCAGTTAGACGTTGATGTCAAGGATTCGATAGCGTTTCGGATGTCGACCTCCAGCCGACTTGTAACACATATGCGAATATTTGGAAGGTGCAACTCGACTAATTTCCTGATAAACTCAAGAACCTTTTTGCGCGGAGAGTACGTCCCGGATGTGTCAGGGCATTCATCCAGGGCATCTATTATGATGTAAGTTGGGACTTCTCCGGGGACCCTGAACATTGTCTCGAGGCACTGAAGAAGTGACATGTCACTAGGTTGTTGTGAGCCACGTTGGTGTGCCGAGTAAACCTCGAGAAGGATGTCACAAAAAGAAGCTGATTGATTACTGAGTTGGACGAGGATGGAAGAAAGAAAAGCGGTGGAATCTTGTTTTTCGGTGTCCTTGAAATCGAAAAAGAAATAGGCAAAGTGTGCTGATCCGGACTTGGAGATGCATTCGATGTCCTGGATGATGGCAGAGCTAGTGATATATGATAAGATAAATTGCCTTGTGTTTTTATGGGACACGTACGCAAGGACGCTCTTGCCAGAGCCCGCTATGGAACCGGAAGACTGTTAGTAGGATGCTAATAGGAGTCATGCAGATCAAACAGTATACGTTTTCCGTGGATCCATAGTAGAGAGCCAGACTTCATCCAATCCGTGAAGACGCCACTTCGAGTAAACCATACCGTGGTGCCCTGGTGCCTAGCATCGCGCGCAATGTTGAAGTTGACAGACGGATCTGGCGGAGAGAGCCACCTCGTAATCATATTCTGTCGCGTCTGGTTGGCTGTAGGGATGTTTGAGCTTCTCCATGCAGGGCATGTTACGAGATCACGAACGATTGACTGGCAGGACGCCAAGGTCGTTTGCTATCTGTCGAATCGTCTCGACGCCTAACCACATCCAGTATTTAGGGCGGTATGGAAAACTGGTCGACATTTCATCCTTACCGTGAATGACTTGATCGCCAACATCCCTCATTTTATCATCGTAACGCTTCACTGTGTCATGCATTATCTTGACTTTGCTGCTGACGCCCATCACTTTGTCATCGACGGCCATTACTCTGCCATCCACTGCCGTTACTTTGTCGCTGACTACGGTTACTTTGTCATGGACCACCGTTACTCGGTCATCGACACCGTGCACGGCCTTCAGGCCTTCGACAGCCGCCATCCGAGCTTCTTCCTGCGTCAACTTGTCGAGAACCAGCAGAGCATTCTCGATATCTGCCTTTCCCACAAGCCTCTTCAGGAGCTTCTCTGGACGATGGTAAGCAGAAAGAAATGGTCTATTGTCGGAATCAACTCACTCGCTCTGTTCTGTTTGATTTCTTTCGTCGCAATTGCAAGGATAACGAGCACCTGTACCATAATCTTTACTATTGTGTCCCTCATTCCCGTTGTCGGGGTAACCTCGATATACGTCTCAAGCCGTTGAAAGAAGCCCTCGATCCGATCAAAGATGTCAACGAGTGCATCTTCGCTAGCACCAACACCCTTAGCTGCCTGAGAAATTGGATGTCACAGTCACTACTACCAACAGCAATGGGAGATTGAAAGATCAAGGAAGATGCTTACTGAGAGTAAGAACCCAATTCCCGTGAAGATCATCCCCACGGGTGGGGATACCTGCAAGACAGACGTCAGAGGCGCAAATCTAACAGTGTGTCATTGGTATCTCGAACCTACGGCGACTTACCTGACCAACATTCGCGCCAATGGCCATAGAATACATGTAGAGTACCTTCACCGTCGGATTTAGCCACTTTGCCCATCTGGTATCACTACACCCAGCCTGAGACTGATCGAACCCCGGTATTTGTTCTCGGAGAATGTTGAGGATAGCATCGGGGGACTCGCAGGATTCAAGTCTGCGAAGTAGTGGATCCGAGGCAAGGTCTTTCCCGGTTTTCTTCTTGTAAGCTACCAAAGCGCTGTCAAATATTGATTGATAGTTGAAGCGCGACGAGGCCGTAGGGGAATTGGAGGACATAGTAAAGGTCGTCGTCGAGGGATGGTAGGAAAGGTCTCAAGGAGGTGAGGATAAGGGAAGCTTCCCGCTTGCGGATAGCCACGGCAACTTGAACTTATAGGTGACCAAGGGCTGTGGCGGCGTCCTAGTCTTGTCTTTTCAGTGAGAAGTAGACATCCAATGATACCCATAGAAGGTTTCTTTAATTTCATCACGTGTGAAAGAACTGTCAACAGCCCAGGTCACGCGTGATCGCGTGATCACTCAATACGGGTATCATCAGTGTATCATCATCTTATAATCGACAAGTCGTGAAATTTGGACACCACGGGGCGATACTAGAAACTTCAAGCACAGCCCAACCCCTTCCTGGCATCCATAGCCTCCTTGATGGTCCCTTGATCGCTGTATAACCCCTGGGCAATCCACTCTATCGAGCCCCAAACTCCTGGCCACCGCGCGTGCACCAAGCCCTGCATACGCGTCGTGGCAACTCCTTCGCCTGTGATGGCGAGTGCAGTCGGAACTGCGGTGTACTCATACTCGAGGACCATCACGCATACATCGATGCCATCTAGGGAGAGTAAAATTGTGTCGTGCTGCCATTGTTGTAATAGTGGCGGTGGCGGTGGTGCCGCGACTGGCGCTAAGGGTAGTGGCGGTGGCGATGGCGATGGCATATCTGGGAGGAGATACCTGATTTGGAGATTCAGATTCACGCTCACAGGATTGGGGTTGAGACCCACAAATGGTGACGAGGGGTGTTACGCACAATCTATACTATCGAGCTAAGTAGCTTACCTTATGAGAGATATCTTTCCTAATATAAACAAGTAACGGCTCGAGCTGATAATTTGCCTTCAAACTACTGCACTGACGTTGGGAACCTCAGCGAAGCGAAACTCAAGCTTTTGGTATATGCGCAGTAAGGGAACTCGGTAAGGGAAATTAATCAGCATACATTTCAGTACGAGCGCGAAAAACAGGAAGCATGAGAGCATCAATCTCATCTTGCGAAGCCGTCAAAGTGAGTGTCATTAACGACGCCCTATGACCGATCATAGTTCGGTAGAATTGCTGACTTTTATTCATAGACCCCCGGCGATTCTGAGGTTGAGACATGAGACACTGTTGAGGTAGTAAATTGGCGCTTCCGTCATATGCATATTGCTATGCCCTCATTTACTCCGACCGTCCGACCTGCTCTACGCAAGGTCAAGCGTGCATCTTGGCGCGCCACCCATCAAAACAACCTCTGAATGATAGTGACCGAATCAAAGACATCATCACCCATATAGAACTCGAAGATGCGCGCACAGAATCAAAATGCGCGAATGCCACAGCGCGAGATATGGCAGAGATACGGTGACAGTGACATAAATAACCATATCGAGTGGCGTCAGAATAACATACCTAAATACTTGCGGAAAGAACCCTCAGGGCGCAATCATTCACGCAACATATGCTCGTGAAGCAATTCCATAATGTCCCGTCTTCCTTTTTCCGAGGCAATGTCGAATGGTGTCAGGCGATCCTTGTTCTGGATATAGACGCCTACTCCATATTCGAGCAGAAGTCGCACGACCTCAATTTTTCCGTTCTCCACGGCCAGATGCAGTGAAGTCGCGCGCTCGCTGTCCTGTGCGTCTTTATCTGCTCTATGTTCCAACAAGAGCCGTACGACGTCGCTATACCCGTTCAGCGATGCATGGTGGAGTGGTGTCTGCCGAGTTTTATTTCGCACGTGAACAATTGCACCATGTGTTAGCAGCCGTTGTACGACCGCAAGTCTCCCTCGCAACGCAGCTAGATGTAGCGAGGTGTCGTGATTCTGATCCTGTGCTTCCGAGTCGGCGCCGTGCTCCAACAGGAGCTGTATAATTTCGGGATACCCATGGCATGATGCGTGGTGGAGTGCTGTACTGGAAGTCTTATTCTGGACGTCAATACTTGCATGGTGCCTGAGTAGCACCTGCACCGACGTGAGCTTCCCCCGTAACGCTGCTAAATGTAGTGGAGTGTCGTGATTCTGATCTTGTGCTTTCATGTCGGCACCATGCTCCAGCAGGACCTGTATAATGTCGGGATACCCATGGCATGATGCGTGATGGAGTGCTGTACTGGAAGTCTTATTCCGGATATCAATACTTGCATGGTGCCTGACTAGCACGTGCACCGACGTGAGCTTTCCCCGCAAGGCCGCGAGATGTAGTGGGGTGTCGTGGTTGCAATCCTGTGCTTCCAAGTTGGCACCGTGTTCCAGCAAAAGCTGTATTATGTCGGGATAGCCGGAGGATGATGCTGAATGGAGTGGCGTCCGGGAAGTCTTATTCCGCGCATGAGTACTGGCACCATGTCGAAGCAGCAGCTGTGTGTCGATGAGTTGTCCATTTCCGGCTGCTAGATGCAGCGGAGTCAAGAGCTCGTTCTCTTGCGCTCCTACCTCAGCACCATGTTCGAGTAAAAGCCGCATAATATCCAACTTCTTGACATTGACAAGTGGGTATGCATCGATTGCTTGATGAAGTGGTGTCCAGCCATTATTATCTCGGGCGTTGATATTTGCACCCCCCTCGATAATCATCCGAGTGGCCTCAACGAGGGCGTTAGTTGCTGCCACATGCAGTGGAGTTTGACCGTCGAAGTCCCGAATATCCATGCCCACATTGATTGAAAGGAGTAGCCGAAGCACCTTGAGGTGTCGCCGGTGCAAAGCGGCATGCACCGGGGTACCATGAATGCCACCCATGACCATCACATCCTGTGGACGCTTTAGAATCAGGTGCTGCACTATGCCGCAATATCCGAGGTCCGCAACATGATATAAAGGAGATGCTTTGGGTCGTCCAGAATTCTTCTCCGCCCACCAGGAAGGGCTTATTTGGGACATCCATGCCGCATAATGGGGCTTGTCTGCGTCAAGGAGATGGCCCAGCCCATTCGTTATCTGTGATATCACGTTCCCGAACTCGGCGTGATCCGCAAAGTGCTTCGCCGCATAATCGGCAAGAGGAGACCTTGTAAATTTCTCCTTGTCGATAGGGAACTCCAAACAGAGTAACACCCCAATACAGGCTTGCGCCATGATGGTGTGCGCCGGTTCGAGACGAACATTGTGGTAATGTGAAGTATCGACCGTCGAAGCGGCAAGGAGATCCGATGTTAGGAACTCTTTAACAGAGAAATGGGAGATTTGAACCAATCGCTCATCCCGGAAATCAACAACTGCGACCAAACTGGAGCATGCTGATAGTACAGCTTGTTCCTGATCCTCCCAACGCAAGTCCTCGTTCAGCTTCGCAATCCCTTCATCTGGGCTGAATTCAACCGCAAGGATTTCGGCCAACTCCTGGACGCGAAGCGGACGAATGGCCACGGTCAGGCATTGTAAGAGCCGATGTGCATGCGCCCGGTCCGCCTTTGGGATTTCCCGTAGTATCCGCTCATAGGTCTCGTCTAGCGTTTCGGGCAACTCTTCGAGAATGCGTCGGAGGCTCGGTGCGAGGCAGCGTCGAACGGCTTCAATTTGACAGGAAACCCATCTAAACCTATTCCAGAGAATAAGGATGCGATAGAAGCAACGAAGAAAACTCTTACATCACGTTCGCTCTGCCTAAGAGCGTCTCGATGACCAATTCCTTGTCTTGTTCTCGCCAGCTCATCATCTTTCTGTCAGAATACACCACCGAACGGACATAGTCTGCGATATCCTTCTTCTGTCCTTCTTCGTCGTGAAGGGATATTCGGTTTGATGACGAAGTCAACGGTTCGAGAACACTTCGGATGTCGATCTCGGGCCGACTTGTGACGCAGAGACGTAAGTTCGGCAGCTGGAACCCGACCAATCTTTTGACGAGCTCAAGAACCTTTTCACGTGATGATTGCAACCCAAAAGTGTCGGGACATTCGTCCAAGGCATCCAAAATGATGTAAATTGGCTCTTCTGTTGGAACTTTGAGCATCTTCTCGAGACATTGCATCAGCTCCCTGTCACCGGGCTGTTGTGAGCCGCGTTGGTGTGTGGAGTAAAATTCGAGAAGGATGTTGCAAAAGGCGACAGATTGGTTGCTGAGCTGAACTAGGACGGAAGAAAGGAAAGCATGCGTATCCTGTTTTCCGGCGTCCTTGAAATCGAAAAAGAAATAGGCGATGCATGCTGGCCTGGTGTCGGAGATGCGTTCGATATTTTGGATGATCGCAGAGCTGGTGATAGTCGATAATATAAGTAACCCTGACCCAGACAGGTATTATTGGGTGACATGACATACATAACGACGCTTTTGCCCGAGCCGGCTATGAAATTCAGAATCAGTTTTTACTTACACCCAAGACGTACAAGGCGAAGCAACGTACGTTTTCCATGGATCCAAAATAATGACCCGGATTGTTTCCAATCCTTGAATGTCATGCTTTCGATGAACCAAGTTGTTGTACCCTGGTGATGCGTGTCACGCGCAGTGTAGTAATTTACAGACGGATCTGGAGGAGAGAGCCATTTCGTGGCCGATTGATGCAACGGCGTCACTGTGTGGATACCTGAGCCAACTCTGGCCAAAGAAAGGCGTGGCAAACGAGATAACGATCGATTTGGATCTCCAAGTTTGCTTGCTATCGGTTGACATGTTTTCTCAGCACCTAAGGTTAGGAATGAGTTGCGTACCATCGACCCCACTGGCTTCAATCTCATTTTCGGGGACCTGTATGTTGTTGATATTGCCTGCTCTGTCCGAGACCCCTCCCAGAGTGTCGCGTATAGCCCGCGTCTTGTTATCGGCATTGCTCATAGTCTTGAGACTTTCCGCGCGCATCTTGTCGGGGTCGTTCGTCACCTGTCGTCCTAGTTTTGTGACGGATAATAGTGTAAACAGCGAGAACAGAGATGACAAGCCGAACACCTTTTGCGCACCGATTGTGACCATGTCGCCGATACCCTTAACTCTGTCATCGACACCCCTTATTATTCCCTCAACATCCCTCATCCGGTCTTCGACGGCTTTGACTGCGTCATGGATGCCTTGCACCCCGTCGCCGACTTTGTCACTAACGTCGTGAATGGCCTTCAAGGCTTCGGCAGCCGCCATTCGGGCTTCTTCCACTGTCACATTTTCGAGCCTCTGCAGCGCATCCTCGACGTCCTTCCTTCCCACCAGCTTCTTTACAAACATTTCTGGTAGCCGATAAGTCGAGGGAGTTGATCGATAACCAAGAATGGACTCACTCGCACGGCCCTGCTTAACTTCCTTCGTCACAGTGGCAAGGATATGGAGTACTTCAACCATGACATCCACAATCGCATTCGTCATTCCTGCGGTTGATGGGACCGCGATATAGATCTCCAGCCGTCTGAAGGCATTCTGTATGCGCTCAAATATGTCAAGGAGAGCATCTCGACTAGCGCTCACAGCATTTGCAGCCTGGGAAATTAGGACGTCAAAGTAGGGATAGATTGGCGAATGGAATAGATGGAGATACTGTACTTACTGAAAGGAGGATACCTATGCCCGTAAAAATCACTCCCCCAGGTGGATATGCCTGTATGTATGCAGATTCAGGGCGAGTTAGCCCATCCGGTGTGGGACTTACCAGGGTAATAGTGTTACCAAGGGTGGCAGAAAACGCGTTGATGACTTTCACGGTGGGATCCAACCACCTTGTCAGTCCATCATTGCTACTCCCAGACTGGTCGAACGCAGGGATTTGATGTCGCAGTAGAGTAATAATATCATCCGGAGAATCGCAGGACTCAAGTCTGCGAAATAGTTGATTCGAAGGAAGGTCTTTCCCAGTTCTCTTTTTATAAGCCTGTAAAGCACTGTCGAAGATGGACTGGTAGTTCGCGCGTTGGGTGTTCTCGGGAGAGGTCTCTGGCATAGTGACCGCGGATGAAGAATATTAATGTTGAGAACAGCTGCAAAGCGAAAGGGACAAGGCACCCGATCACGTCCATTAGTTACTACAGGTTGCTCATAACGCATAATGCATAATTATCAACCATTTCTTTTCTTACTAAATAACTTCCCTCAAAATTTTGCATGCATGTAGGGCCTATTTGTTTCTATTCATTCCCTCATTTTCATGCTTTTCTGAGCAATGAGTGAGGAACCGGAGGCAAGCCGAGCGCTAAGCGCCCAATGCATTATGACCGATTAATATTGTACTGTAGTATCCCACGACCCCAACATCTCCCACAGTTTCGGCACAAAAGGCGGTAAAGGCTATGTGCATGGCCTCACAGGCTTGCATCAGACTGCGATGCGGAATCACCTGAGGATCATGGGTAGAGGCAGGGGCCGAGCCACCAAAAAAAGACAATTCACCACATCAGGAAAACCCTGTGTTTACTTTTTTGTACTTTTTCTGCTTTTTCTGCTTCTCACAAACAAAAAAAGCAAATCATTGAAAAGCACTGCCTGCTTGGGAAAAGCAATCCCTTGTACTTCTCACATACTTTTTTTTATCTTTTTACAATTGCAACCATGAATTAGTCTGTATGTCACATCTACCTGTCCTTTATCAATTATACTTTCTGTACTTTTTTGACTTAATTTACTTGTGCAGTCTACTTGCATATGGGCCTGGCAAGCACTTTGTGCAATAAACTAAATTTAAAAGAAAAAAAAAGAACCACTTTGTGCAAGGGGATTGCAAAAAAAGTACAAATGCACGTGCTACGTTCTCGGGTCCGCCCGGCCCGGCCACCCTCACCTTTTTTATTTTTCGACAGGCGCGCTCTTCGAGGACTTTGTGAGATGGGAGACCTGATTTCGAGCATCGCATGGTACGCATGCCGCGTTCTCTTTTGCTCAAATTATCTGACCTGCGCTATGCAGGGTCAAGCGGGGCGTCTCGGCGCGCCATCCATCAAAACAACCTCTGAATGACGCCGACGTTGACTGGATTAAAGAGATTGCCCATGTACAACTAGAAGATGCGCGCACAGAATTAGAACGCGCCAGTGCCGCTGCGCGAGACATGGATCAAAGACGTGAGGATGGCGACGGGGATGTGGACGAGACTAGGGATGATGATGAGGACGACTCGGCTTGGGTGGAGTGCGTTTTGTGGCTCCTGCTCGCCCATGGCTGATTGACCGTCTCACAGCGAGGATGATGAGCCCATGGACGAGGATGCGATAGGGGAGGAAGCCACTTCAAGGCGAAACGGAGACCTCTCTGAGTACAATTTGGATACATACGACGAAGAGGACGATGGGCCGACATCGAGTGCGTCTGGTCATGCCGTATTTAGGATCACCACCACATATCCTGTCCAGCTCTTGGTCCCTTCACCAACATAAAAGGGTTGCAATTCTATCGCGACAACAACGACGACCCATACATCACGCTTAAAGAGGTGCGCGGTAATCCTATAATCCGATTCACTTGATAAATATGCAGACCGGAAGGGTGACGATGAACTAGAGCGCGAGGAAAACGAAGTCTTGCCGGCAGACAATATGATCGTCACTGCCATCGTTGAACAAAATCTGCCCCAGCTCCATTTCTTTGTCTACGAAGAAGCGACGGAGTACTTGGGCCCACACCACGATCTGCTATTGAGTAGCATGCCTCTCTGCCTTGAATGGCTCGACTACCCTGTCTCATCGACCGCTTCTGCTATGAACACTGGCGACCAACCTGCGCCTTCGCCGTCGCAGTTCGGAAACTATATCGCCATAGGCACTATGGACCCAGAGATCGAGATTTTCTCCGTAGACCTTCTCGAATCCGTGTATCCTGATATGGTTCTCGGAGACTCAAAGGCAACGGCAGCGCATGTACCTGAGCCCGCCGGCACAGGCAAGAAAAAGCGCAAAAAGGCAAAACATCGCGCGGTTAGCGAGAAACACCACGTCGATGCAATCCTCTCCCTCTCCTGGAACCGCATGGCGCGGCAGATGCTCGCCAGTGGCAGCGCGGACCGTACTGTCAAGTTGTGGGACCTGTCGCGGGACCAGAAAGAGGGGGCGTTTCGTAGTTTCGAGAAGCTGCACAAGGACAAGGTACAGGCCGTGCAGTGGAATCCGGCAGAGCCAGCGGTGCTACTCAGTGGGAGCTATGATCGTACCGTGCGAGTGTTCGACTCAAGAGCGCCGGACGCGAGCGTAGGGGCGGTCGTGGGTGCTGACGTTGAGGCACTACGGTGGGATCCGTGGGACAACCACGGCTTCTATGTAAGCTCACTATTTTCTTTTGCCTTCGTAGTTGCACGTCTCAAATAAGTGAAACTTCCCCTGAACAGGTTTCTTTGGAGAATGGAATGGTGGTCAATTTCGACGCGCGAACAATGCCTTCAGATATGTACCAACCATCACCCGCGCGCTTCACCATTGCGGCCCATGATGGCGCGGCATGTGCCCTGGATGTCAATCCACACATCCGTGGATGCCTTGCCACGGCCGGCACGGACAAAATGGTCAAAATATGGAACGTTCAAGGGGAAGGGGATGGTTCCGGAGAGAAGCGACAGGTCAGCCTCGTCGCTGGTCGCGACCTCGGGCTGGTGCGTGGTTCTTCGGCATTTGCGGTATCCACATACGGGAGAGAGATGTGCTTACTGTATCGGTGGTTCAGGGCGAGGTGTTTTCGACCGTATGGTCCCCAGACGACCCATTAACGCTTGCGGCGGCGGGTTCGAAGGCGAAGATGCAGATCTGGGACGTCGGCGCGAATTTTGGTGCGCGCAAAGTTTTCGGTACGAGACTCGCCGAAGCTGGACGCACATTGAACGAGAAAAAGAGTGGAGGCGTCATCGGTGTTGCGGATGACGAGGACGATGATGATAACAGCGATGACGACGACTAGCAGTAGTGTCACCGCATCATCCATATTATATTATAGCCTACACACTTGGGTGGCCCGCACGGCAACCGGGTTTGTCAATCAGTTTGATGGACACATGCAAAAATTTTAGCATTTAATCAACAATATCCAGCGTTTCATTCGCCGCCGGTTGCCACTATGGAGTGTCTGATGATTACAGCCCTGATTAAGTGCAAATGTACAATGGAATATTTACGCGAACTCGTTATCGATGATGCCGTATTCATACCCTTGCTCGTCAAACGTAATTGACCTAGATACCCCAACGGCTGCGCAAGACGATGAGGCATCATCACCGGCGAGAAGGATGAGGGATGAATTTTCTTAGTCGAGTGTCGTTAGCATGTCACCCAGCCAAATATTCCATACTATAATCTATGTGTTCAGCTACAGGTAGGATGGCCGACAGAGGCTAAGTTAATCAAACAGCAAACTGAGCATGGCTACAATCACATAAAGTCCTCTGCGTTGGAACCGAAATCGTCCAGCGCCTCGTCATACACAGCCGTATCCAACCTACAGTAAGACGTCAGCATAGAGTTCAGCAAGTAACAGCAACCACCACCAGGTGGGCTTACTTGTTCCCGACCTTACTAGCACCGAGTACGGGCTTTCCGGCCGACTTTGGCTTTTTCTTCCCGCTGGCCTTCTCCCGTTGTTTGCGCTGTTTCTCATTCGCGAGCGTGGTGAGTCCGCTCGCGGCCTTCCGCACATCGACGTCGCGCAGCGGCGCGGCTAGGGCGCGCGCGTGGTGCTCGACAAAGGTGGCGTACAGCGGCTTGTCCTGGTGCCGTTTGATGACGTGCGCGATGATGGCGTCCGAGAGTGCGACAAAGTCCTCCTTGGTTTTGGGCGTCGATTCCAGGATCTTGTCGAGGTCCGCGTCGGACGAGCCTACAGCAAAATATAAGACGCGCGTGCGCAAGGGAGGGCGTTGAGCTAATCAGAGAGAAAAAATGCCCCGTGCTCGGTGTCTGCTCACCCTTTGCCGTGGCCGATCCGAAAAGCTCTGTGGCGTTGTGAAGATCGGACTCGAGCTCGCGCTGCTTCTCGAGCCGCGCCTTAGCACGAGGATCGAGCACCGCGTCCTCATCGTAATCTGGCTCGCCATCCCCCAATGCGAGCTGTGCTTGGCGCGCAGCCTCCTTCTCTGCAAGCTTCTGCTTAAGAGACCCTTTCTTCTTTGGAGGAGCGACGGGCGCAGCGGGTTTCGCCTGTTCTTCTTCGGAGGACGCTTCCCAATCGCTCTGCGACGATTTCGCACCGATGATGAGGGAAAAGACGTCTCGGCCAAGCACGCACAAGTGGTGGGAACTCACGACTGGCCCATCGTCATCGTCATCCTCCCCTTCCCATTTGTTCTTAGTCACTTGCGCCTTGCTGGGTACGGGACGAGCAGGAGAGTCGTCCTCGGAACCCTCTGCCCTGATGGGTCAGCGACGAACGGCAGGATAGATATAGAAACAGAGAAAAGGGGCGACGCACCCCAGTCGGACATTGATATAGTTCTTTTCTCTTCTGCTTGCGAACGGGAAACGGGAAATGGACGTAAGGACGGTCGATGCTGCCGAGCAGCAGAGATTGATTAAGTCGAAGTGAGAGAAGTTGATCTGACGAAAATGGCAAGTGCGGGTCACACAAAGTCCTCATGTCAAGTGTTCACCTCAGGTGTGCAATTTCCCTCCTCTTCCAGTTTCAACAACCTTTTCACTCCCAAATCGCTAGAACCCAACTCTTAAAATTTGCACTTCCTCTCGTTCAGCACCATGGCTTTACTCGTACTGCCCTAGCGCGTTCGGTGCTAGACCTTCCCGAGCCCCACACAGAACCACTCCCCGATTCCGCGGTGACGACGTTGTTCGGCGAGGGCGATACCGCACGACGAACTCTAATCAATGCGTGGCTCGACGAAGGGCGAGCTCATATGCGCTCTGTCCCCGTCGATGGTATAAAAGGGGCGCTCATCGCGCGCCTTGAGTACAACGTCCCCGTGCTCGGGCATCTCCCCGAAGTAAGTCGAATTGGCCATGGGCCCACAGCGAATGCTCACAGCCGCACTTAGGCATTTGGACTTGTCGTATCCCCGAGACTCGGCATTCCGCCTCTTGATCCTCTTCCCGCGATACAGCACGCAGCAAGCGTCGCGGACGAGGCATGTCTAATCGCCAACGACGCGTCCATTGGGGTACGTCTGTGCGGATTCATGTCAACAACGACTTAAACCGGGTGCGAAAGACTTCCTGGTATACAAAGCGAGCCACCCTTGCGGCCATCTATGCTGCCGCCGGTAAGATGGATCATACATCCTTGAACACCTTGGGTGTTGACGTAACTCTCGTCGTCAGAGCTTCATCAACTCACATCGCCCCCGACCACTCCTGCTTTCCTCGACTCGCTCTTGGAATCAGCATCGCATGTTCAAAATGCCCTTTCCGAGTCTGAGATATTCGCGCAGTACGTTGCCAAGAGCTGGGTGGCTATTGCAAAAAGCTCAGGCGTATTTTGATGCTGTCTTATGAGCCCATAATATAGACCTTATTCCCTTTTTCGGCTCCGTTGGTCGCTACTTGCTGACGCTTCTGCGAGTGGTCTATCACCTTTTCAAATTGGGAGCGCGGATTGTCTCATATGGTCACATAGCATGTCAGTGGCTGTTGCAGTTCAATCTAAGCAACGCAGGTGCAGAAAGGAGACCGGCCAGACGGCGTTGGGGGAAAATCGCAAAAACATGGGCACTGGCCCGAATTGATTGCGGCGCTGAATCAAGATATGCCAATCAGAGGTTCTCAATTGACGGGAAGCACAACATCCTTTCCAATTATAAGCACATTAAGTCACCAGAACAATGAAATTCTGCAGTTACGGTATTGTAGGCAAGCTTGTAATGGTTCGGACTCTCAGGCTA
>Ga0137394_10000993_pt1 | contig 20230 bp, 13 predicted proteins | sample czobulk116metaG_FD_108278 | JGI IMG/M metagenome (GOLD analysis project Ga0137394, IMG submission 108278) | Vadose zone soil microbial communities from Angelo Coast Range Reserve, California, USA - czobulk1.16 metaG | ecosystem: Environmental > Terrestrial > Soil > Vadose zone | place: USA...
ATTTCTTGGCGGCGTCGCGCAGCGGGCGCACGACGAACCGAACCTCGCGCCCGGGCGTCAGGACCGCCGCGGTCGGTGCCCAGATGAACCCGAGCGTTCGACCCACCGGACCGCCGACGGCACCCTGCTCGAGCTCGGTTCCGTCCTCGTTCTGGAGATGAAACGTCTGGCCGTCGTGGTCTACCGACAGGTCGTAGCGCCCGGGCGTGAATTGATCGCCGACGGCAAACCCTGCAAGCGCGGGCAGGTCCCGCGGGCGCGCCTGGAGGTACAGCCGGCGCTCGCGCGCGACGGCGTCGAGCACGACATAGGACTTGAGCAGGTCGCCCCACGCGGTCGGCGCCAAGAGCTGATTCGCGCCGATGGGCCCCCGATCGGGGGTGCCGCGCGCCTCACTCGACTGAATCCAGATCGTCGCCTGCACGAGGTAACGGGGCGGGAGCACGCGCGAGGCGCCGACGCCGCCAAGCGTGCCGAGCACTGTAAGCCCCAGGATCCACCACCGGTAGCGCCATACAGCGGTCGCGTGGCGGCGCCAATCGGGCGCACCGCCAGAATCGGCGGCAAGATCGATGGACGAGAGGGCCGGACGGGCCGGCAACTGACTTCGCGGAGCGCTTGGGAGCTCGGGCATCACGCTTCCCTACCGCAAGGGTGATACCGCACACCAGGCGGCGGACTGCATGCCGCATCTCACCGCGTGTCATCGCACTAGCGGGAGAGTGTAGCAGCGCAGCTACATGAGGCGCGCCGACCGCTCCAAAGCTGTGGCATGCCAGCCACAGCGCACTTGACAGCGCGGCCAAACGCATGTAAAACCATGGGTTGCCGCGTCACCCCTTGCCTCCCCGAACCGGCTCGATCCGTGCCTCAGAGGTGCCCCGGCTCCAACGCAGGGCACGGGAGAAAATGGCGTCACCCATATCCAACGGGCGCGGCTCGACACGCCGCACCGCACGAGATGTCATCGGACTGGCACAGCTCACGCCCGAGTTGAGGGCGGGGATCAGTGTGCTGGTCGTCGATGACGATCGCACGCTGCGGGAGAGCTGCGCCAGCGTGCTGCGACACGAGGGCTATCAGGTCACCGTCTGCAGCCGCGGCGAAGAGGCACGCGACACGCTGAGACGCCAAAAGTTCGACATCGCGCTGTTCGATCTGTACCTGCCCGAGATCTCGGGGATGCGGCTGTTGCAGCTGTGCCTCGATGCGCACGACGACACGATCGTCATCATGATCACCGGGAACCCGAGCCTCGATTCCAGCCTCGAGGCGCTGCGCGCGGGCGCGTGGGATTACCTGCCGAAGCCGTTCTCGGGCACGCATCTCCAGATCCTGCTGGGCCGCGCGGCCCACTCGGTGATGGTCGCGCGCGAGTCGTCCGCCATGCAGGCGCAATTCGCGCGGGAGCATGGCAACAGCGAGCTGATCACGGTGCTGGGCGCGGCGCCCTCGTTCCGCGCGACGATCGAGCTCGCCCGCCGAGTCGCCGCGACCAATGCTTCGGCCTTCATCACAGGCGAAAGCGGCTCAGGCAAAGAGCTGATCGCGCAATTCATCCATCACCACAGCCGGCGCAGCAGCCGGCCGCTGGTCGCGGTGAATTGCGCGGCGCTCCCCGAGCCCCTGCTCGAGTCGGAAATGTTCGGACACTGCAAAGGCGCGTTCACCGGCGCCGTGCGCGACAAGCCCGGCCTGCTCGAAGCCGCCAATGGCGGGACGCTGCTGCTGGACGAGCTGGTCGAGATGTCCAAACCGATCCAGGCAAAGCTCCTCCGCGTCATTCAGGACGGCGTGGTGCGGCGCGTGGGCAGTGAGTCCACCGATGCGGTGGTCAACGTCCGTTTCATCGCCAGCACCAACCGCAACCCCGAAGAGGCGGTCGCGGCGGGGTTATTGCGCGAAGACCTGTATTACCGGCTGCGCGTCGTGCCGATTCACGTGCCGCCGCTGCGGGAGCGCCCGACCGATATCCGCCTGCTCGCCGAGCACTTCCTCGCCCACTATTGGGCGCGCCATCGCGACACCGGCGCGCCGCTGCCCACGATCACCGACGCCACCGTGCGCGCGCTGCGGGCACGGCCCTGGAAGGGCAACGTACGCGAGCTGCAGAACGTCATCGAGCACATGGTCGTCCTGCTCGAGCCCGGCGCCGAGATCCGCCCCGAGGACATTCCGTCGCTCGGCGAGCAGCTCACCGCCGAAGGGCCGGGGTGGACGCCCCGCGACGTGTCGACCGAAGAGCCGTACTACGCCGCGCGGGACCGTCTCATCGCGGAGTTCGAGCTCCGCTATCTGACCAAGCTCGTGAGTCGGGCGGGTGGCAACATGTCGCGCGCCGCACGCGCCGCCGCGGTCGATCGCACGACGCTCTATCGTCTGATGGAGCGGCACGGCCTGCATCGCAAACTGCTGACGTCGCCCGAAGAGGAATGAGTCGGGCGACGTTGTAGCAGATCGCCCACGTAGCAAGTCTCCCACAAAACTGCTGTCACCGGCGTGCGACAAACGAAATCTGTCGCGACGCTAACCTGTTGATTTGAACGGACCTACCGCGACGGCGCTGAAGGCATGCCGTCTGCAAGTCGTGCACGAGCATGACGAGCATTCGCCTCTCTCCGAGCCCCGCCCTCGCGCGCCGCGCGCGCGACATCTCCCTCGCGACGCAGCCGGTCTTGCGCGACGCGCTGTGCCGTGCCCTGAATGTGATGGTTGCGATGCTGGGCCTCGTGGTGACGGCGCCGCTGATGGCGGTGATCGCGGTGGCGGTCAAGCTGACATCGCCCGGACCGATCTTCTACACGCAGACGCGCATCGGACTCGATCGACGCGCGCGCGGCCAGCCCGCCGGGAACAACCGGCGCAGCACCGACGGGGGCGGCAAGCCGTTCAGGATCTACAAATTCCGCACGATGACGGCGAGCGTCGGTCCGCAGGGCGAGGTGTGGGCCGCACCGACCGATCCCCGGGTGACCTCGATCGGACGGATCTTGCGCCTCTACCGGCTGGATGAGATTCCGCAGCTCATCAACGTGCTCAACGGCGACATGAATGTGGTTGGGCCGCGGCCGGAGCAGCCTGCGATCTTCGCGCGCCTGCGCCAGGAGATCGATGGCTACCAGGACCGTCAGCGCGTGCCACCCGGCATCACCGGCTGGGCGCAGGTGAACCAGTCCTACGATCGCTCGGTCGAAGACGTCAAGCGCAAGGTCGCGCTCGATCTCGAGTACATCGAGCGCCGCACGGTGGTTGAAGACATGAAGATCATGCTCCGCACCTTCCCGGTCATCGCCGGGAAGCGCGGGGCCTGGTAGTCAGGTAAGCGGGCGGCGCGTCGGCTCCCAGATCGGCACGCTCGCGCCACGGAAGGCGCGGATCGAAGCGTGCAACGCGGCCAAATTCCCCATCACCAGATACGCCGGTACGGCCAGGATCCGTGGCAGGTGCCACCCTTCCGGCCAGCCCCACCCCACCAGGCTGCACGCAGCCGCAAACGCGGCGAGCCCGAGACCCCACACGACCCACGGCGCGGTTCCCGCGAGACCCGCGAGGGCCAGCAGCATCAGTAGGCCGACGTGGGGCATGAGCCAGCGACATACCTTGTGGCTCGCCAGGATCCAGGCGAACAACCCGTAGCGAAACGGATTGAGCAGCCCGCGCTTGAAGTAGAGCGTCTCGATGCCGCCCGTGATCGTGCGCACCTTGCGCTGATACTCGCGCTGCAGCGACGCGATGCGCGGCACGAAGCAGATGGCGCCACGCACCGAGACCGTCCGCAGCCCGCGCTCACGCGCCAGCAGCGCGGCGGCGAAATCGCGCGTCATCGCGGCCGGCAGGCGCTGATTGTGAATCGGCTCCCGCACGGCGTAGAGGCAGCCAGCGGCCCCGACACTGCCGGAGACGCGTGACTCCAGGTCGCGCACCCACATGTCGTAGCCGACGTACCAACCCTCGGCGGCATTCGCGTGCGCGGTCATACGCGCAAGGCTCACATTGTAGCTCGAGGCGACGCCAACGGTGGGATCGGCGAACGACGCAATCAGCTGCTTCACCGCTTCGCGGTGCACGCGCACCGACGCGTCGGTGTTGACGATGATTTCGCCGCGCAGGAACGGCAGCGCGGCGTTCTCCGCGGCCGTCTTGCCGCCACGGACGGGAAGGCGCATCAGCCGGACGCCCCGGTGCGCGTAGCCCCGCACCACCTCGTCGGTCTCATCCGTCGACGCGTCGGACAGCACGAGGATCTCCCGGCGGTCGGCGGGATAATCCACCTTCAAGAGGTTTTCCAACGTATCGCGAATGACCGCCGCTTCGTTGTAGACCGGCAGGACGATGGTGATGTGCGGCCAATCAGCCGGCGCCTGTCTCTCCCCCGCCCCCGTCCCCTCCCCCGCCCCCGGCCCCCCCGACCCGCGACGCCGCAAGATCGCGAGGACGAGCAGCGCGACCGGATAGCCGATATAGGTGTAGACGGCGAACGCCGCCGCCACTCCCACGACCCACAACGAGATCGTGGTCATCCCAGGCGATCGCGGCAGCGGGTGATCAGCTCGGCCGTCGCGCGCGCGTATGACTCTTCGAGCATTTGCTCGCCCTTGCAACCGTCCGGCCCGCAATACTCCTCGGGGTCGGACGCGAATGCGCGCCACCGCAGCAGCGCATTGCGGGTGCGGAGCCATTCAGCGTTCGGCACGAACAGGCCGACGCGGCCCTCGAACCGACGCGGCGTGTAGCGACGCACCGCGACGAGCGTGGCTTCCTGGACGCGGGTGAATACGGCGCGTGCCGGATCGGGCGGGGCCGCTTCACGCACCGCGCGCCGCTCCTGCCGCCCCCGGAGTTTGTCGGCGATGTATCGGCGCCGCGCACTGCCCGACATGCTCGCCAGCGTCTGGACGTGCCGGCTCGCCCACTGCACGCCGTGGATAAAGCGCTCGCGGAGCTGTGGCAGGTGCCGGTACCAGTGGGAATAGGGGCTGGCGATGAGCGCGACGAAACTGACGCGCCCGCCCTGCCGCTGCAGCTGCTGCGCCAGCTCGAAGGCGATCGTGCCGCCGGCGCAGTATCCAGCCAGGACGTACGGACCGCTGGGCCGAAATGCACGAATCTGTTCCGCAAAGTAGGCGGCCAGCGCCTCGACGCGGGTGAGCGGCTCGCTCTTGCCATCGAGGCCCGGCGGCTGCAGCCCGAACAGCGGCTGGTCATCGCCGAGCGCCTGGGCCAGGGCGCGATAGCAGAAGACGTCCCCGTTATGGCCACCGAGCGCAAACACGGGAGCGCGCTGGCCGCGCGGCTGCAGCGGGACGATGGCCTGCTCCTGCCGCGTCAACACTTCCGAGATGTGCAGGAATTCCAGGATGTCGCGCTTGCGACGCCGCAGCTCCTCGCGCAGCGCCGGCGTCAGGACACCGGCCGGCGCATTGCAGCGCAGCTGGTCGCCTTCCGCCCAGACCTGCAGGTCGCGGCTCCGCAGCTCGGCAAGAAACGCGGCGACGCTCACACCGCGATCTCTTCCCGGGCGCCTGCTCCGCCGGGTTGCTGGGCGCGGGAGGCCGCGGGTGCGTTTGCCGACCACCCCAGCGCATCGATCGCCTCGGCCAGCGCCGACAAGGTCGGCCGCTCGAAGAGATTCCGCAGCGGCAGATCCACCTCGAAGGCATCGCGCACGCGCGAGACCACACTGATCGCGAGCAGCGAATGGCCGCCCAGGTCGAAGAAATCGTCGTTGAGTCCGACGCTGTCGACCTTCAGCAGCTCGGCCCAGATGGCGCCGAGCGTCCGCTCGGTTTGCGTCAGAGGCCTGGCGTCGGGCGTCGTCTTTCCAGCCTTCGTGTCCCCCGCATGGGCGGTAGGGATCGCCGCCTCCAGCGCCTGACGATCGATCTTGCCGTTCGCGTTGAGCGGCAGCTGATCCAGTAGCACGAATGCCGACGGGATCATGTACTGCGGCAACCGCTCCATGACGTGCTTCCGGAGCGTCGCGGGAGTCAGCACGGCGTTGTCCACCGCCGGCACCGCGCGGACGTGCGCGTCCGCCGCTTGCTCCCGGATGAGGCGCGAACCGGCCGACGGGCGAATCGCGTACACGTAGCACAACTCGGTCTTGCGCAGCAGCGGGTCCTGTTCGACTAACACATCGTAGCCGACCTGCTCCAGCAGCGTCGTGATCGGCGCCAGGTTGTCCTGGCGATCGACCTCGATGACCAGCTGGCGGATCTTGGGCCAGTCATCGGCGCTGAGACCCATGAGCACGTCCAGCTCGCTCTTCTCGACGTTGATCTTGAGAAGGTCGATGCGGCTGACGCCTTCCTCCGCCAGAACATCCGACAAGCGGCGCAGCTCCGCGGTGACCGTTTTTGCGTGCAGCCGGTCGTCGATCAACGCGTCGATCGCGGCGACTGGCGCCGCGGCGACGCCCTCGCCCTGCTGATTGAGCACGTAGTTCTTGACGACTTCGCGCTCCGTGGCCGCGTCGGCGTAGAACCCGGAGAGCAGGGACAAGCCTTCGAAGAACGTCAGCTCGGCCGTCCCGCTGTCGCGCGACAGTCCCACCGGCAGGCAGCGGACACCCGAACCCCACGCGCCCGCATTGGCCGCGAGGCACGCGAACGCCGCCGGATTGGGCTCGAAGGCAATCACGCGAAGGTCGCGGGCGATGCGGCTGGCAAACACCGTGAACAATCCGATGTTGGCCCCCGCATCCACGATGCAGTCGCCGTCCTGAATGGTGATGCCGTGCCGCAGATACGCCTGAAGCTCGAAAATCTCGTGGTAGATGTAGTCGGTTTCGTTGCGGTTCAGGTGCGCCACGACCAAGCCATCGGGCAGCGCGTGCAGGCTCGACAGCCCCCACAGCGGCTGCTCCGCGCGTCGCGGCACGATGCACGCCGCGAGCTGCTTCCCGCCCCCCTCCGACTCCTCGTCGCGCGCCAGCACGACCGCCTGGCGCACGCCGCCGTGCTCGCGCAGCGTCGCTTCGATTTCGCCGAGCTCGACGCGGTAGCCGTGCACCTTGATCTGATGGTCGATCCGGCCGCAGAACTCGAAGTCACCGTCCGGCAGCTGGCGAACGAGATCGCCGGTCCGATACACCCGTCCGGCGCGCGCCGGATCGACCGGGTCGGGCACGAACCGCTCGGTCGTCAACTCCGGCCGGTTCAGGTAGCCGCGCCCCACACCCGCGCCGCCGATGTACAGCTCGCCCACCTCACCGCGGGCGACCGGCTGCCCGGCGGGATCGAGGACATACATGCGGCTGTTTGGCAGCGGGCTCCCCAACGGCATCGTGCCGGACCGCGTCGAGGGCAGCTGCCGACCCGCATGATAGGTGAGCACGCCCACCGTCGTTTCGGTGGGGCCGTAGTGATTGAAGATCTCGCATTGCGGCGCCAGCGCGCGCAGCTGCTCGACCCAGGCGAGCCGCGAGGCTTCGCCGCCGAGGATCAGGCGGCGTCCCGGCATGACGCGCTCCGGGTGCCGGCCGGTCTGCAGCGCCGCCAGATGTGAAGGGACGATCTTCAGAACGTCGATCTGCTCGCGCTCGAAATACTCCGAGAGCAGCGCCTGGCTCTCGAGCCGTTCCTGCGACATCACGTGGAGGACGCCGCCTGTCGCGAGCGCCGGGAAGATCACGGTGTTGCCCAGGTCCGCCGCGATGGTCGACACCGTCGCGTGCCGCATCCCGGGCTCGAGGCGCAGCCGCGCCGCCACGCCCCGGACGTAGTTGACGATGTTGCGGTGCTCGATACAGACGCCCTTGGGACGGCCCGTCGAGCCGCTCGTGTAGATCACGTAGGCGAGGGTATCGGGCCGGACCTCCGGCTCCTGCCGCCCCGCTTCGTCGCCGTTCGTTGACTCGAGCGCGTCGATACAGACCACGCGGCCGACGCTGGGGAGGCTCGCAACGAGATGCTGTTGCGTGAGCAGGATCGACACGTTGGCGTCGCTCAGCATGAAGGCGATTCGTTCGCGCGGGTAGGCGGTATCCATCGGCACATATGCCGCGCCCGCCTTCAGCACGCCGAGGATGCCGATCACCATGTCGAGCGACCGTTCGAGGCAGAGGCCCACGAGCACCTCCGGGCCGGCGCCGAGTCGCCGCAGGTGCCGCGCGACGAGCGTCGCCCGCCGATCCAGCTCGGCGTAGGTGACGCGTTGCTGCTCGAAAACCAGGGCGGTCTGATCGGGCGTACGCGCAACCTGTTCTTCGATCAGGGTGTGGAGGCACACATCCTTCAAAGCGACCACGCGATCAGCTCCTTCATGATTTCGTTTGTGCCGGCATAGATCCGCTGGACGCGGCTGTCCGCCCACATGCGGGCGATCGGGTATTCGGTCATGTAGCCATAGCCGCCGTGCAATTGCAGGCAGTCGTCGATGACCCGGCACTGGCACTCGGTGAGCCAATACTTGGCCATGGCGGTGCTGACGTCGTCGAGCTGGCCGGCGACGAAGCGTTCGATGCAGTTGTCGACAAAGACTCGGCCGATCTGGGCCTGCGTCTTGCACGCGGCCAGCGTGAACCGCGTGTTCTGCAGATCCATCAGCGGTTTCCCAAACGCCGTGCGCTCTTTCGCGTATTTCGTCGTGATGGACACGGCATGCTCCGCCGCGGCGACCGCGCCGACGGCGACGGTCAGACGCTCGTACGGCAGGCGCTCCATCATCTGGGAGAACCCCTTCCCTTCCGCCTCTCCCAGCAGGTTTGCGGCGGGAACGCGCACATCGTCGAAAAACAGCTCGCACGTGTCCTGGCCGTGCATGCCGATCTTGTCGAGCGCGGCCCCCACGCGATATCCCGGCAGGTCCTTGGTTTCGACGAAGATCAGCGAGATGCCCTTCCAGCCCGCGACGGCAGGGTCGGTTTTGACGGCCAGACAGACGAGGCCGGCGTGCCACCCATTCGTGATGAACGTCTTCGAGCCGTTGATGACGTAGCAGTCGCCGACGCGCCGCGCGGTTGCACGGATGCCTTGCAAGTCGGAACCGGCGGCGGGCTCGCTCATCGCGATGGCGGCCACCAGATCGCCCCGCGCCATGCGCGGCAGCCAACCACATTTCTGCGCATCGCTGCCGTAGGCGAGGAGGTAGTGCGCCACGATGCTCTGGATGCTGAAGCCGAAGTGCACGCCGGCCTGCGTGAGCTCCTCCAGCACGACCGCGGTGTGCGCGAACGTTCCGCCGCCGCCGCCGTAGGTATCGGGCAGGTCCGGGAGCAGCATGCCCGCGGCCCCCGCGGCGGTCCACGCCTCGGCATCGGGCCGCTGCTGCTCGCGCCAGCGGGCCTGGTGCGGTACCAGCTCCTTCTGGATGAACTGGCGGACCGACGTCCGGAACATCCGTACCTCGTCGGTCACCCAGCCGGATTGGTAGGTCACTGCAGCGACTGCTCCACGACGACGGCGCCGACGAAGCCGCGCGCGGGCGTAAAGCTCGCCAACCGCCAGCCGCAGGCGTCTCCGGGCTTGTCGGCAACGCGGACGATCGTCGCGGGCGCGTCCGGCGCGAGCGACACCTCGATGCGATCGAGCGGATAGTTCAGGCCACCGCCGAGCGCTTTCAGAAAGGCTTCCTTGCGCGTCCAGCAATTGACGAAGGCGATCGGACGCGAGCCGGCATCGAGGGCCGCGTACGCCGCCGCTTCGCCCGCGGAAAAGAATCGGGCCGAGATTTTGTCGGCGTCGGGAATCGGGCGAATCGCTTCCACGTCGACGCCGATCTCGCGGCCGCGGGCGAACGCGTAGACCGCGAGGTCAGCGGAGTGGGAGACGTTGAATCGCAGCTCCGACGCGCGAAACCGCGGCGCGAGCATCGGCTTGCCGTAGGGGCCAGAGGTCAGCTCGATCGCGGCAGGCCGCACCCCCAGGCGCGTGGCGAGCAGCTGCCGCAGCCGCGCGCGGGCGACGATGAACCGGCGCCGATCGCGGGCGAACGCGAGGCGCCCCGCCTGCTCTCGCTCCGGCGCCGACAGCAGCGCCGTCGATTCCTGCAACACGTCGGACGCGACGTCCAGACGTTCACTCACAACCTCAGTGTCCATGGTCACGGGGGGGTGGTGCGGCAGATTCCGGGCCACAACTCCGACACATGTAACTCGCTGTGGCTTAAAGAAATACAGCGATCGCAGATACCCCCGGTGAGGGGGGTGTTGTAGGTCGCTTACAGTTTCAAAACGGATGCGAATCCGTAGACGGTTTTGGGCGATACGCCACAGCGATTTACATGCGCCGAATGCCCCGCACGCGCGTGACTTCGGTCACGACCGATTACCGGCGGGTCTCCCATCTTCGCCAAGCTGCTCAGAGCAAAGCCGTCGAAAGGCGGTGTCGCAGAGCTGCGGGGCTACAGCGAGTGTGACTCGCCACGCCAGCCGGGCCGCCAGCGGATCGACCGAAATCGGTCGCACGCCGGCGGCCCTTTCGTTTTTCCAGTTTTCCCATGTTTGGGGGCTGATCCGATGCCGTACATGCACAAGCTGTCGTGCCGTCTTGCCTTGCTCAAAGATGCTATCTGCATCGTCGCTGCCCTCGCGGCCGTGTCGTGCCAGATCGGACCCCGCACGGCCCCGACGGACGGGTCACTCGCACGACTCAGCATATCGCCGACACTCGATTCACTGCATCTCAATCAAGGCACCGACCTCACCGTTCAGGGAACCAATCAGGCCGGTGACATGGCGCCGCTGTCACTCAGCTTCAGCGTGCGCAGCACGACGGGTGGCCAGATTACGGGCGTGACGAACCCGAGCCGCGGCCGCGCGGTCGGCCATTTCAAGGCCGGCCAGACCCCGGGGCGAGACAGCGTGATTGCGGTCGACACTTCCGGCGTTGCGGACACGGCGGTGATCATTGTGACACCGCTGCCCGTGGCGTCGGTGACCGTTGCGCCGGCGACCGCGACCGTGTCGGTGGGTAACGCGACCGCGTTTTCCGCGACAGCGTTCGACTCGGCCGGGACGATCCTCACCAATCGGACCATCACATGGTCGTCCGCCGCTCCGGCGGTCGCCACCGTCAACGCCGCCGGCCTCGCCACCGCCGTGGCGCCGGGCTCGGCCAGAATCATCGCCACCAGCGAATCGAAGAGCGACACGGCAGTCCTCACCGTGGTCAACGTGCCCGTGGCGTCGGTGACCGTGACGCCCCTGACGGCGGCGGTGTTCGTGGGAGCCACGGCGCCGTTCTCCGTCACGCTGCGTGACGCAGCAGGTCAAGTGCTGACCGGCCGCGTGGTCACATGGCAGTCGAGCAGCACCGCGATCGCGACCGTCAACGCCTCCGGCGTGGCGCGCGGCGTGGCCGCGGGAACTGCATCGATCATCGCCACAAGCGAAGGTCAGAGCGACACCGTCAGCGTGACCGTGAGCGTGGTGCCCGTAGCCTCGGTCACTGTGACGCCGGCGTCCGCAACGGTGGTCGTGGGAGCCGCGACGCCGCTGTCTGTGACGCTGCGCGATTCAGCCGGCGGCGTTTTGACCGGACGAATCATCACCTGGGCGTCGCTCAACACCGCGCTGGCCACCGTCAACACCCAGGGCGTGGTCCGGGGTGTCGCGGCGGGTTCGACGGGCGTTAGTGCGACGAGTGAAGGGCGGGCTGATACCTCAGCTGTCACGGTGAACGTGGCGCCACCGCCCCCGCCACCGCCCCCACCCCCGCCGTCCGGGACCCCGGATCCGACGTTGTTACCGATCGGAAACGGTCAGGCACCCAACTTCACGGCGTATGAGGCACTCAATGTGCGCGGAGCGGCGGCCGGGTTCTCTTACAACGACTCGGTGACCGGCGTTCGGGTGTGGAAGGTGTCGAGCCCCAGCACCCCGACGGCAAACACCTCGGCCGGGCATGATTACTCGGGGGGTGGACAGGAAGTCAGCCGCGGTTGGGGCACGAACGGCAATACGCACACGATTCATATCGGTGCGTGGGTCGGCGGCGGGTACAAACATTGGCTGGTGGATTTCACGCGCGGCGTCGGGTTCTCCAACTATCGGCCGTTGACGGTCAACCCGGCCCGTGACCTGATGTGCTCCTTCTCGAACGTTCCCGGGCAAGAGCGCATCATGTACATCCATACCGGCACGCAGCTGGTCCGCTACAACACGGCCACGATGCAGCCCGAAAACACGGGCTTTTTCCCGCTGGTCCAGGGGGCGTACGCCTGGCTCCAGCAGGACAAGAATGACGTGTGGTTTGCCGGCATGGCGTCCGACAACAAGACCGCCTGGGTGTGGAACAGCCAGACCAACGAGCTCCGGACCCACAATGAGAGTTTCACCAACGAGGTGTACCTCGAGCTCGATGGCAATTATCTCCTGTTCACGAGCGGCGGCGTGTACACCACCACGCGGCTGTGGGATCTCGCGGCTAATACCTTTGGCGCGGTGCAGCAGAGCCCGGGGGTTCAGTTCCACGTGTCGCACGCCGCCGCGCTGCGCGGGCGTTACGTCGGGTCGGACTTCAATGGACTCGCCGAAATGCGATACGACATCCTGACGTCTGACATCATGTCTGGGACGCCGGCCTATTTGTACGAAATCGGCGACTCGCACCACAGCGGCATGTGGATTCAGTCGGACGCGGATTTGGGCGGCAACCTCCTGAAGCAGTGGTCGATTGCCAACGGCGAGTCGGGGCCGGACTACGGTCAATATCCCAACATGCGGTGGAAGCTGGCCATCGGCATCATCCGCGCAGACGGGAGCGATTCCCGCCTCTTGCTGCACCACTACGGTATGACGCCGAATTCCGCCTACTACGACTACCCCTGGGGCAAATTCAGCCCGGACGGCAAGGTTGTGATCTTCAATTCCAACATGAACAACCAGGGCGGCCGCTGGGATCTGTTCGTCGCGGAAGTCCCGCTGCGCTGATTGTACCGCAAAGACAACAACACGGGGGCTCGGGCCAAGTGGACCGAGCCCCCGTGCGCTACACCCCCTGGGCCCAGGTCTTGCGCGCGTCACGCCGCGCGTGATAAGATGGCGCCGACCGGGAGTCGTGCTTATGTCCACCCGCTGTTTCAAAATGCTCGTGATGGTCTTTGCCGCCGTGCTCGGCGCGGCGCGATGTAAGACAGCGACCGACTCGATCGTCCCGCAGGGTCCGCCCCCCGACCCCACCTTGTTGCCGATTGCCAGTGGACAAGAGCCCGATACGACCGCCTACAAGACGCTGAATGTGGCCTCGCAGGCCGCGGGCTTCTCCTACAGGGATCCGGTTTCGGGCGTGCGCGTCTGGAAAGTGACGAGCGGCACCGTGCCGCTCACAAACACCGGAGCGGGGCACGACTACTCCGAGGGCGGCAACGAAGTCAGCCGGGCCTGGGGTCCCAACCACGATACGCACACCATCATGATCCTCGCCTTCGCCGGTGGCTCGTCTCATTGGCTGGTCGACTTCACGCGCGGCGTCGGCTTCTCGAATTATCGCCGCTTGACCGTGCAACCCGACCGCGATGGCTGCGCCACGTTCTCCAACCTCGTCGGGCAAGAGCGTATCCTGTACATCCACAACGGCACCCAGCTCGTCCGCTATAACACCGAGACGATGCAGGTGGAAAACACGGGTCATTTTCCCTTCACCGGCTCGATTTACGCGTGGCTGCAACAGGATAGGAACGACGTATGGTTCGCCGGGCTGCAGTCCGACAACAAGACGGTGTGGGTCTGGAACAGCCGGACGAACCAGTCGCTCACGCACCTCGAGACCTGGACCAACGAGCCGTACCTCGACCGCAACGGCCGGTATATGATCATGACGAGCGGCGGCCCCAACACGACGACGCGCGTGTGGGACTTGAACAGCAACTCGCTTGGCGCGGTGCAGGCAGCGCCAGACGTCCACTATCACGTCTCCCACGCCGGGATCGCGCGCGGTTTTGTCGTCGCGCTGAATCCGAACGGCGATGCCCAGCAACGCTACGACGTGGTCGCCAACGCCCAAATCGCGATGACCGCGCTGTATCCGAACAGCGGCGGCGACGCCCACCACAGCGGCAACTGGATTCAGACGGACGCCGAGCTCGGCGGGAATCTGGACAAGCAGTGGACGTTCGTCAGCGGGGGATCAGGGCCCGAGTACTCCGGGTATGCGTCGCTGCAGTGGAAACTGGCGATCGGCGTGCAACGCAGCGATGGCAGCGACCAGCGCCTGCTCGTGCATACCTATGATCCGTCGCCGTATCCCAACTACTACGACTACGCATTTGGAAAACCGAGCCCCGATGGGAAAGTCGTGTTGTTCAACTCGAAGATGCTGAATCAGACCGGACGCTGGGACCTGTTCGTCGCCGAGATGCCGCTGCACTAGCATCCGCAGTCCCGAGTGTCGCACAACTGCCACAGTTCCCCGCTTGGTCCCACGCTCGCACCGGCGCTGTAGCCGGTATAGGCCTTGCGCCACGTGTGCTGGATTCCCCGAAGAAGGCGACGTGGTCCACTTGTCCCCGGAAGTCGTCCGACCCAGCACCGCAGTTGCCGCCGCTCGACCGGCGGCCCGCCGGGCGTCCCCGATTCGGGTGGCGTTCTGCATCGACAACTTTCAAATCGGTGGCACCGAGCTGAACGCCGTTCGCTGGGCCGAACATCTGAATCCGGAGCGGTTTCACCTGACGCTCGTGCACTTCCAGGCGGATGGACCTCTGCGTGGCCGCTATGAACGGATCGGCGCCCAGCTGATACACGTCCCCTTGCGCAACATGTACGGCCCCGGCGCGATTCGTCAGGGAATCCGGCTCGCGCGTTTGTTGGCTCGCGAGCGGATCGAGGTCTTTCACGCGCACGACGTGTACAGCAACATCTTCGGCGTGCTGTGGGCTCGCCTCGCCGGCGTCCCCGCGGTGATCGCCAGCCGACGCTGGTGGCACCGGAGCGACCATCGCGCCCGGCAGCTGGCAAATCGCTGGGCCTACCGCGCCGCGCATCACGTGGTGGCGAACAGTCCGAGCGTGGCGGCGCTGCTGGCGCGTGACGAGGGGGTCGCCCCGGCCAAGATCGTTTGCCTGCCCAACTGTCTCCCCGAGACGGCGTTTCAGCCGCTGCCGGCGACCGAGCGCGCGTCGTGGCGTACGCGGCTGGGCGTCCCGCGCGACGCGGCGGTGATCGGGATCGTGGCGCGCCTCGATCGCGTGAAGGCGCACGCCACGCTCTTGCAAGCGTTCGCGCGCATCGTGGCGGCGATCCCGACGGCGCACCTCGTGTGCGTGGGCGATGGCCCACAGATGCGCGAGTTGACGGAGCTGACGCACGCGTTACAGCTCGACGGACGCGTGCAATTCCCGGGGACGCTGACGCCCCCGTTCAATCTCCATCAGCTGTTCGACGTGTCGGTGCTGTGCTCCACCTCGGAAGGCTTCCCCAATTCGGTGCTCGAAGCGATGGCCGCCGCCCGACCCATCGTCGCCACGCGAGTGGGAGGAATCCCCGATGCGGTGCGCGACGGCGCGACGGGTATTTTGGTCCCCCCCGCCGATCCGGAGGCACTCGGAGCCGCGCTGCAGCGCGTTTTGGAGTCACCCGGGCGGGCGCAGATGCTCGGCGCCGCGGCTCGGGCGCAGGCGCGCGCTGAGTTTCACGAGGATCAGGTGCTCGAGCGTCTGTACGCGTGGTACGAATCACTCGCCCCCCGTCCGGTGGAGGCGTAAGCGATGTGTGGCATCGCGGGCTTCGCCGGTTGGTCGCTCGATACCGACCAGTCGCGGCGCACTGTGCGCGCCATGTGCGACGCGATTATCCACCGGGGGCCGGACGGCAGCGGGTACTTCGTTGCGCCGGAAGTCGCGCTGGGAATGCGCCGCCTGGCGATCATCGACGTCGCCGGCGGGCAACAGCCGATCGGCAACGAAGACGGCTCCATCCAGGTGGTCTTCAACGGCGAGATCTACAACCACCACGAGTTGCGCGAGGCGCTGCGCGCCCGCGGCCATCGGTTCCGGACCCGGTGCGACACGGAGACGATCGTCCATCTCTACGAAGAGCATGGCGATGACTTCGTCGTGCACTTGCGCGGGATGTTCGCCATCGCCTTGTGGGACGATCGGCGGAAACGGCTGGTGCTCGCACGCGACCGCGTGGGCATCAAGCCACTGAGCTACTGGGTGACGCCCGACGGCATCGCGTTCTGCTCCGAGCTCCGCTCGCTGCTCACGCTCCCGCGCTTTCCGCGCCGGCTGGACCAACGGGCGATCGCCGCCTTCCTCAGCCTCGGCTACGTCCCGGACCCGCTCAGCGCGTTTGCGGGCGTCGCCAAACTTCCGCCGGGCCACGTCCTGACCTGGTCGGCCGACCGTGGCGCTGCCCTGCGGCGTTACTGGACCCCGGTCGCCGCCGAGCGGGCACCGGAGAGTGAAGACGATGCGACGGAGCACCTGCGCGAGTTACTGGGGCAGGCCGTCAGCAGCCACCTGGAGTCGGAGGTACCGCTCGGCGCCTTCTTGTCCGGGGGACTCGATTCTTCGACCGTCGTGGCGCTCATGGCAGGAGACCGATCGCGGCCACCCCACACATTTGCGATTGGATTCGCGGAGCAGGCGTACAACGAGGCGCCGCACGCACGCCGGGTCGCCGCGGCGCTGGGCACGCGCCATACCGATCTCGAGGTCGTCCCCGCTGCCGACCGCTTCGTCGAAGGCGTCGTCGGTCTGTTCGATGAACCGTTCGCGGACGCGTCGGCGCTGCCCACGTACCTGGTGGCGCGGCTCGCGCGCACGGAGGTCACCGTCAGTCTCTCGGGCGATGGGGGCGACGAGCTGTTCGGCGGATACACACGCTACCTCGACATCCTCAAGCGTCCGCAGGTTCCCGGGTGGGGGCGTCCCTTCTTGCGCACCGTGGGCCGCGCGCTTCCGCACGTCGCACCCGGCCGGGGCCGTCTCCTCGATCTCGCGCGCACACGCCCGGCGGCGTACGCCGGCACCGTCGCACTGCCGCTCGCCCCCGCCGACGGCGGAATGGCCGCGCCGCTTCTCGTACCGCGGGAGGGGGAATTCGGAGATCTCTTCGCCGGGGCGTTCGAGGAGGCCGCGGTTCGCGACTTCACGTCACAGATGATGCTGGTGGACGTCGCCACGTACCTTCCGGGCGACATCCTCACCAAAGTCGATCGGGCCAGCATGGCGGTTTCGCTCGAGGCGCGCGTGCCGTTGCTCGACCATCCGCTCGTCGAGTTTGCGCTCGCCCTCCCGGCCGGACTCAAGATCCGCGATGGGCTCGGCAAGCGCGTGTTCCGCCAGGCGATCCGCGGACTGGTACCACCCGAAGTGATGGACCGCCCCAAGCATGGTTTCTCGGTGCCGCTCGGCAGCTGGTTCCGCGGCCCGCTGCGGCATCGGATCGACGCGCTCACGCTGACGCGTGACGGCGTAGGGATCTACGACTTCCTCGACCGGCGTGCGGTCAGTCGTCTCGCGTCGGAGCATCTCATGCGGCGCCGCGATCACAGCACGGCGTTGTGGCGCGCGCTGGTACTCCAGCTGTGGCTGGGACATCTCGAAGCGGGACGACTCGCGCGAAGCATCCCCGCGCCGCCATGAACACGACTCCTCCGGGTTCGCGGCAGCTGCTCTGGACACCCACGTTCATCCTGTTCCTCGTCTATGCGTTCATCATCCTCACGAACAGGATCCCGGGCGCAACGTTCGTCATGGCAGCCGCGCTGCTCAGCCTTCTCATCCAGCGGCAAGCGCTCCGCGCGCCCCCGTTCTTCTGGTTGCTCGCCGTGTGGCTTGGGTGGGCCGTCCTGGGGTATGCGGTGACTCCGTATCCCGATCACGTGTGGGCGAGCCTCATCGAGCACGGCAAAATTCTTCTCGTGGTGCTCGTCGCGGTCAACGCGCTGCGGACACCGGACCAGATCCGCGTGTTTCTGCTGCTGCTCGTCGGCAGTTACATCCTGTTCCCGATCCGCTCTACGCTGACGAACTACCTGGGCGGCTATACGCTCCTCGGGCGCGCCGTTGGGCCATTCATCTATCAGAACCCGAACGATCTCGCCGCCCACACGATCCTCATGCTTGGTCCGGCGGTCGCCCTGTTCATGACTGAGGCGCGGAAGAGCCTGTGGCGCTGGTTCGCGCTGACCGCGGTCGTCTTGCTCCTCATCACCATCCTGCTCACCCAATCGCGCGGCGGATTCATCGGACTGCTCGGCCTGGCATTGCCTGCCGGAATTGGGTTGGTGCGCCGCCGGCCGCGACTCGTGCCGGTGTGCGCCGCGCTCGTTGGATTGGCGCTGTTGTTCGCCCCTGCCGCCCTGTGGGAACGCCTGGGCGGTCTGACCAAGGCGGCCAACGTCGAGACGATCCGCGACATGGATCCCGAAGGATCCGCCGAGCAACGATTCGCGGTGCTCAAGACGGCGGCCCGCATCGTGTCGGACCACCCGCTGCTCGGCGTCGGACTCGGCGCATACGGATTTGCCAATGCGGATTACAATCCCGCGTTGGGACTGAGGGACACGCACAATACCTACATGAACGTTGCCGCCGAGACGGGTCTTCCGGGGCTGGCGCTCTTCCTGGCCCTCGTCACGAATGTGTTGTTGGGAGCACGTGCGGCCCGCCGCCGGGGCTCAAACGCTTCACCGGGACAGAGGGAGACCGTGCGCTAACTGCAGTTGGCCGTGATCGGGTAATTCATCGCCGGAGTATTCGGCTCGTACGCACGCCTCAGCGTGCCGTACGTCTTCCTGGCGCTGTTGTGGAGCGCGTCGCGGGTGGCAACTGCCAAGCGTCTCGTGATCGTGCCGCGCGGTGATCTGTCGGCACCCAGCCCCATCGCTCCAGATCAGGCAATCGCGTCCGGCGCTTGACCTCGTAGCGCTGCCCGTCCCACCCACGCACCAGCCAGGACGCCACCCACAACCCCGCACCAACCCCACACGGGGAGCCACACGCATCCCAGGACGACAGGCAAGAGCAGCAAGCCGACGGCCGTTCCCGCCCCGGCACCCGCCAGCGTGCGGGGTGAACGCGCCGCTGCCGCGTAGCCGAGCGGTGCGAGCAAAAGCGCCATCCACAGACCCTGCAACAGGAATCCCCACCGCTCGCGTTGCCGCGCGAATGGCGCAAACAGTTGCCAGCCATCTCCGGGCGAAATGCGCTGCGAGAATCGCACTTCGTGCTGCGCGTTCCGGACGACGACATCGTGAGCGAATCGTCGCAGCTCGAGGTGCAGCGCGACGGGTTCGCCGGCCGCGGACGGCATCGCCTCGCGCACCCAGAGCGAGTGACCACGCAGCCGGCGCGCATCGCTCCCGGAGACCGCGTGCACGCGCAGGTCGAGACCGAGCTGGTCGACCCATGCCCACCCTCGTCCGTCCGGCAGCCAAAACTGAATGATCTCCGCGAGCCGGGGGGATGGGAGCCCAGACGTCAGGTCGACGTCGATCGTGACGCGCCCGGCGGGAATCTCCGTCCATGCCTGGGCCGGAACCGACGTCCCGTTCATGCGCACATCGTTGATCGTGCCCTCGAACCGCATGTAGGCGGGGCGGTGCGAATCCTGATTCGTCCAGCGCAGCGCCCCGGGGGGCGGCACCGCCTGGAGCAGCACGCCCCCCGCGATTCCCGCGACGACCGCGACGCCATACACCGTCGCCGCGCCCAGTGCGAACGGAGGCGACCGCACGCTGCGCGAGCTCAGGTGCGGAAGAACCATTCCGATCAGGCCGCCCACGGCATTCGCCAGCACATCCCACACGCTCGCCTGGCGCCCGGCGACGATCGTGTATTGTAGGAATTCGACCGTGATGGTCGTCGCCAGTACAACGGCCACCGCCTGGCGCGGTCGCACGCCGGCCAGCGTCAGCGCCCATCCCAGGGGGACGAACAGCGCGACATTGGCTATGGCGTCGGCGAGTCCATAGTCGCCCAATGCCGGATACCACGATCGCACTACCCCATTGGCCGCGTCGCTCGATCCGGGGATGAGCGTCGCGACCGCGATGAGAGCGAGCGCGATAGTGACGAGCTTCCGCCCACCAGCGGTGCTGATCATGGCCCGGCGATCGCCAGGGGAAGGTGTAGCAGTCGTACCACACTCGACCAGCGAGCGGTGCGAGGATGCCGAGAATTCGACCGCGCGATGATCGCGGTGCAACGGGAGAAACTGGTAAACACGATACCGTAAACCTACGATTCCACGCCCATTAGGGCACGTATCTTGCCCCCCCCGCGTGCGGCGAACGTTCCCGCGGCGGAGGTGTCATCGTGTGCGGCATTGTGGCGTTTTGGG
>Ga0137394_10000994_pt1 | contig 20228 bp, 16 predicted proteins | sample czobulk116metaG_FD_108278 | JGI IMG/M metagenome (GOLD analysis project Ga0137394, IMG submission 108278) | Vadose zone soil microbial communities from Angelo Coast Range Reserve, California, USA - czobulk1.16 metaG | ecosystem: Environmental > Terrestrial > Soil > Vadose zone | place: USA...
CACTCTGTCGCCCCGCTGGGGCTTACTCATTCGCTAAATCGATTACCCCACGCTGGCGCGTGGGGCTACATTCTAACGCCGCTCCGCGGCTGGGAACTCACACCTTCGGTGAGAAATCCGGGCTAATACAGAGTGAAGAACAGCGGATCCGTTACACATGTAACCTTTTCCTGGTTCACGACTCTGTAGCTGAGGAGTTCAATATGAAAGGTGGCCTCGAAATCCGTTCCATGCTCGAATCGGCAATAAACTCTCTTCCTGAAGACTACCGCACGGTTCTGATATTGCGGGATGTGGAAGGACTCAGCGCATCCGAAACAGCCGAGTGTCTCAACGTTGACGAAGAGAAGGTTAGAATGCGTCTGTTCCGCGCACGCAAGATGCTAGGGAGACGACTTTTCGAGCGGATGGGCAACGTGGCGCCTGTTGCATTTCATTTTCTAGGTGCCCGCTGCGATCGGGTTGTCGGGAGTGTGCTCAATCGTATTCGAAGTTCCAATCCACGAACCTAGCCCGGATTATTCATGAATTCGGCTAAACGGGAGCGTTCACCGCGTAACAGTCAAAATCGGTACTGGCCGTATTCGAGCAACGGATTCCACTCCTGGAAAAGGAGGGGAATCAGTAGTCGCGGATTCGCTCAAGAACTCGTTCCGCAATCCGGGCGCAGCGAACCCCCAGAAATTGGAAAGCCACATTACTGTTTGCTCCGGAGAGCGCATAGAGCTCGCGCTGAAGGACCACACGGGCACGATGGAGGCGAGCTTTCACGTTTTCTTCGCTGATGTCCAGGCATTCCGCCGTTTCGGCGGTGCTCAATCCCTCGATCTCACGAAGCATGAATACCGACCGATAATCATCGGACAACGAGTCAACGGCTCTTTCGAGGAGTACCCTCAATTCACCATCATAGATTTGCTCTTCAGGATCTCGTCCTTTAGATCTCACTTCCAGACCCTGGCCCTCCAGAACCGAAATACTGTCGACTTTTTTATAATCAATGCGGCGGACACGGGCATAAGCCTCATAAATTGCGATCTTTGTTAACCATGTTGAAAATTTCGCCCGGCCCTCGAACTGACTGAGGTGCTCGTAAGCTCGAACGTACGCATCCTGAATGATGTCTTCGGCTTCCACGTCATTAGTGACAATCGATCGCGTCACGCGGAACAGCCGCTGGTTGTAGCGCCTCATGATAATTTCAAAGAGTTCGGATTCCCCTGCGAGCACCCTTTCCACAACTTCTTCGTCAGTAAGCACGACATTTTTAACCTGCACCGCAATCCCGTCCATAGTTTGAAGAGCCTCCGCAATACAGAGTCCCAGGCTCTAATAAGGTTACACCGAATCACGAAAGTTTTTCTTTATTGGAACCGTAACGGAACATGTCCTCGGCACTCCATGTCTGCGGAGGAGAATCATGAAAGACCTGAAAGGCACTTCGGGAATCCTATTGATCGCTGCGATCGTAGGCATCTGCGGTCTGCCATTCGCGATCATGAGCCAGACTGCGAATTCGAGCCGCGACAACCGCGATTTTGATCGTGTTATTCAAAGGAATGCCAGTGAGTTCATGGAACAAGGACGGCAAACATTCCGATTCGATACTTTCGGAGACGAAGATTTTTGGGGCGACCGCCTGAAGCTTCACAAGGCGATTGCTGGAACCAAATTTGGTGGCGTTGGTCCTGGTGTCAGCCCGCGCACCGCGCTCGCAGTCGGACTGAAAGTAGATTCGGAGGCACTACCTTCGGGGCTTGTTGAAGCGATTCGCAAAGGACGTGTCGACCTGGATGATCCGGCAAGCACATTAGCGTTGCTCCAATTAAACGCCGTGGTGGGAGTAACGGGCTTTTTCGACCAGCAGGGCCAAATACAGAAAATCGGGATTCAGTGCGCGTTGTGCCATTCCGTGGTTGATGACTCCTTTGCCCCCGGCATCGGCCGTCGATTGGATGGATGGGCCAATCGGGATCTCAACGTTGGCGCCATTGTTGCGCTCGCGCCGGATCTCTCGCCGGTGACCACCTTGTTGGGTGTAGACGACGCGACTGTTCGCAAAGTCCTTGCCAGTTGGGGGCCGGGAAAGTTCGACGCCGAAGTCTTTCTCGACGGCAAGGCTTTCCGCGATGATGGAAAATCCGCGGCCACTCTGATTCCTCCGGCTTTTGGCCTGGCGGGCGTGAACCTTCACACGTGGACAGGCTGGGGTTCAGTCACGCATTGGAATGCTTTCGTTGCGAATCTGGAAATGCACGGAAAGGGCACATTCTACGATCCGCGGCTAAATGACCCCGGGCAGTTCCCGCTAGCGGCGCGCGCCGGACTCGGCAATATTCGAAACGTTCCGGACTTGATCACTTCAAAGTTGGGTGCCCTCCATTTCTACCAGCTCGCAATACCGGCGCCTGCGGCAGCAACTCGCACGGATTCTTCAGGCCCGCATTCAATTCGCGAACTTTTCGGAGGCAGACCTGATACGCCACAGGCAGTGGAGGCTGGAAGAGCCTTATTCGACGGTAAGGCGAAATGCGCGACGTGCCACGTGGCGCCGCTTTTCACAGAGCCGGGCTGGAATCTGCACACCGCGGCTGAAATTGGTATTGACGATTTTCAGGCGAATCGCGCTCCGGACAGACGATACCGGACGGCACCATTAAAGGGTCTTTGGACCCACCAGAAAGGCGGTTTTTATCATGACGGCCGCTTCGCAACGCTGCGAGATGTCGTTGACCATTACAACGGTTTTTTCAATTTGGGTTTGACCGAACAAGAAAAGGTCAATCTCGTACAGTACTTGCTATCCATCTAAGGGCTGTCTTCGCAACCAATTTGAAAGACGTGACAATTTCATGACAATTCGACCGCACCTTGCGATCTAGAATAGCGCGGTGCAGCCGAGCGATTCCGGCCGACGCAAGCGTCGCCTCTTTCTTCTTTTTTTCGCGATCCTTATTCCAGCCGCCGTTCTGATCACGCTGGCGGTGCGCGTCGTGCGCCAGGAAGCGGAACTCGCCGAAAAGCGGGCGGCAGAGGAGCGGCGCGACGCGCTGGATCAACTTCGACGCGAGCTGTCGGCACGGCTGCAAGCCATCAAATTGCAGGAAGTGAACCGCCTGCTCGGCGAATCGGGGACAGCCCCGGCCCCGGATTCTCCAATCCTTTTTGTCACGCCTCTCGGACAAGACCGCATGGTTTTGCCCTGGGAAGAAAAGCGCGCGTCTGCCCAACCCGCCGCCGAGTTTATGCGATACAAGCTCGACGGCGAGTCTTTTGAATTTCGTTCGAATGATCCGGCCGGCGCTGCAACCTCATACAGGCAGGCACTGAATGTGGCGCGCGGGCCGGCGGAACAGTGCGAAGCGCAGCTCTGGCTCGGCCGCGCTTTTTCCAAGGCCGGGATGATGGAAGATGCCGCGCGCACGTATCACGCGATGTTGGGCGAATGCGGCATGCCGGATGACGACGATATTCCGTTCGCGCTGTATGCGGCGGAACGCCTCCTTACCATCGCGCAGGATGCCGGCACGGCGCGGGAATATGTGATTCATCGAGCGAGCGTCACGCGATGGCGGTCTCCCAACGAGGCCTACCTGATGCGGTCGCTGCTGGCCTCCGCGTCAAATGACGCGGAACAGCAGGCAAGCCTCAAGCTGTCTTCGGAAATCCACGACATGGAACAGGCCATCGCCCTGGCGAGCGACATGCACGATCGCCTTGGCAGGCTCGAGGTTGCCGTTCGATCCGCGCCTGGAGATCTTTCATGGATTGGCTACGGAGACGAGCCGTGGCTGATCACCGTTTTATCACCGACGCCATTCGCAGCACCGGTCGTGATGGCCGTGTCGTCCGCCAGGGTCGTCCCTGCCGGAGCGACTCTTCGCGCGCAACACACCGCTAACAGTATGGCGCTCGGCGAGGGATTTGTTGACGTTCAAGTGGAGTGGCCCGCCGGCCGCTTCGCTCCGGCCGGTGGAGTGCCCGCAGGCATATATGCGGCAGGGCTGGCTCTGACGCTCGGCGTGACACTGCTCGCCGCGTATTTGTTGTTGCGAGATGTGCATCGCGAGGTTCAGATGGCCGAGATGCGATCCCACTTTGTCGCAAGCGTCTCGCATGAACTCAAGACTCCGCTCACGGCGATCCGCATGTTTGCAGAAACGCTTGTCATGGGTCGAACGGCCGGCGAGCAGACCACGTCGGAGTACCTTCAGACGATCGTTAACGAAACCGAGCGCCTCTCGCGCCTCGTGGACAATGTGCTCGATTTTTCCAGGATCGAGGAGGGACGCAAGATTTATCGGATGCAGTCGATTAGCCTCACGGATGTTGTCCGGTCCGCAGCCAGGGCGATGCAGTATCCGCTGTCGCAACTCGGCTTCACGCTGAAACTCTCGATCGATGACAGCATGCCGGCGGCGCAAGCGGACGCCGATGCCCTGGAACAAGCGATCCTGAACCTTCTTGCCAATGCGATGAAATATTCGGGCGATGCGCGCGAGATCGAGATGCGCCTTGGACGCATCGGCAACGAAGCCTTCATCGACGTCGTCGATCACGGTCTTGGAATCTCGCGGGAAGACCAGACCCGCATCTTCGAAAAGTTCTACCGCGTGCGTTCGGCTGAGACGGACCGCGTTGCCGGAACGGGACTCGGCCTTACGCTCGCTCTTCATATCGTCGAAGCGCACAAAGGACGCCTGGAGGTATCGAGCGAGTTGGGACGCGGCAGCACTTTTTCAGTTCGGATTCCGTTGCAGGAGCCGGCATGACAAAAGTTCTAATCGTGGAAGATGATCCCGCGATCCTCCGCGGTCTTGCAGACAACCTGAGATTCGAAAAGTACGACGTTTTGACCGCCATCGACGGCGAGGCGGGCTACAACCTCCAGCACAGTGAAAATCCGGATCTGATCGTGTTGGACCTGATGCTCCCGCGGATGAGCGGTCTCGAGTTATGCCGCAAGTTGCGTTCGGAGGGCGTGCAAATTCCGATTCTGATGCTGACCGCTCGCAGCGAGGAAGCCGATCGAGTTCTCGGGCTGGATCTCGGCGCAGACGATTACGTGACGAAACCGTTCTCGGTGCTGGAGCTCATGGCCCGAATTCGCGCGCTGTTGCGCCGCACGAATTCCGCGGCCGATCTTCCCGCTCATTTGCAGTTCGGTGATGTGGAAGTGGACTTCAGACGTTATGTAGCGCGACGGCAGGGAAAGGCGGTTGAAATGACCCGCAAGGAGTTCGCGATTCTTCGATTGCTCGTTTCACGCACCGGCGAAGTCGTAACCCGCGATGAACTCCTGGATGAAGTGTGGGGGGCCGAGGCCTATCCGGTCACCCGAACGGTAGACAATCACATCGCGGGGCTTCGGGCAAAGCTCGAGGTCAATCCAGCGCGGCCTCAACACATCCGGACCGTTCACGGTGTCGGGTACAAGTTCGTTCACGATGAAATTTCGTGACAAATGATTTACAGACATTTTGCAGGCAGACGACGTCACCATGAGGATCTTTAAAGCCATTGCGGCCTACAGTGACAACCGAAGTCCACGAAGAGGTTCGCGCAGGAGGTCCGTCATGACTGTAAAAGTGATGCTGGGACTTTTCGCAATGCTCGGTTTGCCACTCGCGCTTCCTGGCCAGAGCGCACAGGAGATCTACCAGCGCGGGCTGGTCCAGGAGCAAGCTGCGGGAAATCTGAAGCAAGCCATCGAACTTTATTTACAGGCGGCGAAAGAAGCTGGAAAGGATCGCAGGTTGGCCGCGAAGGCACTCATTCGCGCCGCCGGCTCGCAGGAAAAGCTCGGCCAGCCTGAGGCAGCGGACATGTACGCCCAGGTAATGCGAATGTATCCGGAACAACGCGAGCAGGCGCAGGCCGCGCAAGTACGCCTCGCCGCGCTCTGGACGTCGCCGGCCAGATCGCAGCGTTCCGGAAGCTCCGTCCCAACCGATGTGTCCGCGGTAGCCGGTCCGCTGTTTGAAGAATATTGCATCAAGTGCCACAACCAGGCTCAAAAGTCGGGCGGGTTCGCACTGGATTCGTTGAACACGAAGAACGTGACAGAAAATACCAGTGCCTGGGAGAACGTCCTGCGCAGGCTCCGCGCGCGGCGGGATCCTCCCACGGGAATGGCGCGGCCCGACGAAGGAACCTACCAATCCGTGGTGTCCAGGGTCGAACTCGCGCTCGATCAGGCGTATCCGCCGACCAGCCCGATTTACACCGCGGACCGCGCAACGGATTCGGAACTCGCCACTCGCATCGCCACATTTATCTGGGGCGCAGGACCCGACGCGCCTCTGCTCGAAGAAGCGCAGCGGGGCAGGCTGCATGATCCCGCAGTTCTGGACCAGCAGGTGCGCCGCATGCTTCGCGATCCCAAGTCCATGAATCTGGTGACAAACTTCTTCGAACGCGCTCTTTCCGTGGACATCCTGGAGCACATCAAGCCCGATCCGGCACGCTTCCCGGAGTTCGATCAGGACTTGCTGCCATCCATGCACACCGAGACGAGGCTCTTTTTGGACAGCCAGGTTCGCGAGAATCACGACGCATTGGAATTGTGGACAGCGAACTATACGTTCCTTAACGAGCGGCTCGCCCGGCACTATGGAATTCCGAACATTTCAGGCAATGAATTCAGGCGAGTGAACTGGCCCAATAACAATCGCGCCGGAATTCTGGGTCAGGGAAGCGTGCTGACCTTGACGTTGTCCGCGCCCAATCGGACGTCGCCGACCAAGCGAGGCATATATGTGTTCACTCAGTTTCTCGGCATGGACGTTCCGTCTCCACCTCCGAATATTCCGCCGCTGAAGGAGGGCACTGACGATCGCGCCCGCACAATGCGCGACCGGATGGCCGCGCACAAATCGAATCCCGCATGTGCTAGTTGCCATGTCAACTTTGATCCGCTGGGTTTGGCTCTGGAGAACTTTGACGGGATCGGGCAATGGCGAAATGCGGACGGCGCGTCTCCTCTCGATGTCTCCGGCACTTTCATCGACGGTACGAAGTTCAACGGACCTGCGGACCTTCGCGCCGGGCTGCTCAAGTATCGCGACGCGTACTATGCGCACATCACTCAGCAAATGCTCGGATATGCACTCGGACGCAAAGCTCGAGCCTGGCGTCTCTATGACTACGAGATGCCCTCGGTTCGAGCGATCGTGCGGGGCGCTGCGCCGAACGACTACCGCTGGTCTTCGATCGTTGTGGGAGTCGTCAAAAGCGCGCCGTTCCAGATGAAAAACATCGTGCCGTGAACCTTCTTACTTTAGGGGCGGTCTATCAAGAACCTTTTCGCGGTTGGTCTCCTTTTACTGGCGTGCGCCGGAATTCCTTCCAGAATTTTCGCGCAGGCTTCGTCTTCGCGTCTCACCGGCGCCGTCACCGATCCTTCCGGTGCTCTCATGCCCGGCGTGACCGTGCAACTGCGCGGGCCGAAGGGCGAACAGACGCAAGTTACGGATGCCGGAGGTCAGTATTCCTTTCCAGCGTTAGCGCCGGGCAAATACGACATTCTGGTCACAGCACGGGACTTCAAAGTGGAACAGCGGCAGACCTTCGACGTGAGTGGCGTAACCGTTCTTAACTTTCAACTGGCGCTCCAGTCGCAATCACAAGTCATCACGGTTCAGGAGGACGTGTCCGCCCTCAGCGTCGATCCGGGATCCAACGCCAATGCGACTGTCCTGGATAAATCCGAACTCGATGCTTTATCGGACGATCCGGACGAACTCGCTCAGCAACTGCAGGCACTGGCGGGACCGGGTGCCGGCCCGCAAGGCAGTGGGCAGATCGTCACCAACGGTTTTACGGGCGGCGTGCCGCCGAAATCGTCGATTCGCGAGGTCCGCGTCAACTCGAATCCGTTTTCAGCGGAATTCGACTTTCCGGGTTTCGGCCGCGTCGAGATCCTCACTAAACCTGGCAGCGACACTTTCCACGGACAATTCTCCGTCCAATACAACAACGAGAACTTCAACACGCGCAGTCCGCTGTATGTTCGTTCCTCGTCGCTTCCTCCCTTTAAAACTTTGCTGTGGAACGGCGCAACCACCGGACCGCTGAAAAAAGGCAAGGCATCGTTCACATTCGATTTCGATCACCGGGAGATCACGGAGAACGCATTTATTTTCGCGACGAATCTGGATACCAATCTGAAGCCGCAGGCCGTCAACGAGGCGATGTTGAAGCCGCAGGGATTCACGCGGCTGGTTCCACGGCTGGATCTTGCCGTCAACGCGAATCACGCGCTCGTCATCCGGTATGAAAACACTCGCCAGAAACTCGACAACCTGGGAGCCGGCGGCTTTCGTCTGGGCCAGACCGCATTCAATCAGAACCTTGCGACGCATGTCCTGCAGATAACGGAGACAGCGGTTGTCACTCCAAAGCTGGTCAATGAAACACGGTTTCAGTATTCACGCTCGGCGGCGGCAAACAGCGGCGCCGGGTCCGCGCCTGCGATCGTGGTGCAGGACGCGTTCACGAGCGGCAGCGCAACCGTTGGAGATTCCAGCAACGTTACGAATCGCTTTGAGCTGTCGAATCTGTCGATCCTCAATCACAACAGGCACACATTGAAGTGGGGCTTCCGCTTGCGGGGTTCGATCAACAACGACCGGTGGTTTAACAATTTCAACGGGACGTTCACGTTCTATGGCGGCGCGGGCCCGGCGCTTGATGTCAACAACCAGCCTGTCCCGGGCACATTTATTGGAGTGCCTCGGCATACAACATCACGACGGGATTGGCGGACCCGTCCGGCGACGGTGCCGCCGTGCAACGTCCGGCGCTGCTCGATCTTCCCGCAAACGCGTGCACGGGACCGACGCAGAAGTACACGGCGCAATTCGGATGCTTCGACCTCCAGCCTGCGCCGGGCACGCCGACCATCCGTAGAAACTATGCCCGCGGCCCGGGTAATGCCAACATGACGGTTCGTCTTTCCAAAACGTGGAGTTTTGAGAAGAAGGGAATCCAGGGAACCGGCACAGCAGCGAAGAACAATCTCACCTTAGGTATTTATGCGATCAATCCACTCAACCATCCGAACTTCGCGGCACCGAACGGCAATCTGACTTCCCCGTTCTTCGGCCAGCCGGTTACGTTGCAGGGCACTTTCAGTCCAGGCAATGCCACATACAACCGGAAGGTCACGATGCAGATGCAGTGGTCCTTCTAGCGCGCAGCGACACTGATACGATGGCTCCGTGTTGAAGACTCAGCGGGAGTGCTCACTTGAAAACTCCCGAAGCGAGGTCCAGGTCCGCCCGCGCGGCAGCGACTTCGGCCTCCGCGGTGAGCCTGGCAATTTGCGCCTCAATAAGGGAACGTTGTTGGAAGATAACATCGGTGAGCCTGGCATCGCCGAGTTTGTAGGCGAGTTGAGTTATTGAAAACCCCTCCTCCGTTTCATTGACGACTCCGGTGCGAATCAACTCCAGAGACCGCAGAGCGGATTGATACCGCCGCGCGGCAGCCATAACCTCTATGCGAATTGTATTCTCCAATGCTTCGCTTTCGGCCTTTGTCTGAGTCACTTTTGATGCGGCTTCCCGAATATTTCCCTGCTCTCGATTCCAAAAAGGCAGCGGAATAGAAACTCCGAAGTCGAGCATACTTTCCTTCTCGAACGCACGGGTCTGGGTCGCGGTCGCAAACCGGCTGACATTCGGCTCGCGGGCATAGCGGACGGACGCGATGATCGTCGGCGCGACCTGCGCGCGGGCAAGCGTAACGCCGGCACTTGCGAGTTCTTCACGAAGCCGTGCGGCCCGAAGATCGGGTCTGTTGCGGAATGCAGCGTCGATGAGATCAGCCTCGGTTCTGCCCGCTGACGTCGCAGCTGCTGAAATGAGGGGCTGGAACGACAAGGGCTCGTCCGGTACAATTCCCGCTAATTTGCGAACCTCCAGGATTTGTTGCGTTAGCTGGCTTTCTGCTGAAAGCCTTTGCGCTTCAACGCGATTGTTTTCAGCTTGCAGAAGGTGAGACTCGAGACGTGACGCGTCTCCGGATGATAATCGCACCATCATCACCTGAACCATCTGCTGATTGAGCCCCCGGCTCCGCTCGAAGAGGTTCAGCCGCGCGGAAGTTTCGGCAGCGCGCAGATATGCCGTTTTCAGCCGTCCGATCAATTGGCGTTCGGCCTCCGCAATCTCGGCCTTTGCTAGTTCGACTTCGGCTTCGGCCACCAGTATTCGCTTTTGCCGTTTACCGCCAAGCTCGAACGGCTGCGACAACGCTACAGCGAACCCGTTCTCGCCATCGTTAGCGAACAGCACATCCGTTGATCTAGACAGATCCAAAGACGGGTTCGGCCTGAGACCCGCTTGCTTCAACCTGGCTTCCGCCTGCCCAAGCTGTTCCCGTGCCGCCCGCAGGGTTTTGTTCTGCGCCAATGCGGTTTGCGCCAGTTGATCGAACGACATTCCGATTGTGGTCTGCAGCATAAGAACAAGAATGAGTGTCATAACGCTTCCTCGCTTGGAATGGAAAGATGCTCACGCGCAATCTTGTGACGCAGAATCGCGCGCTGCTCCGGTTCCACGTCTCTGCCGAATTTCAAAAACAGTGTTGGTAAGACAACCATGTTGAGAAATGTCGATGTCAACAGGCCGCCAATGATCACAACAGCCATGGGCTGCTCGAGTTCGCGGCCGGGCCTGCCCGCACTCAGTGCCAGCGGCAATAAAGCGAGACCTGCAGTAAGAGCCGTCATCAGGATTGGTGCGAGTCGCTCCATGGCGCCGCGAGTGACAAGTTCGCGGCCGAATGGCATGTTCTCTTCGATCATCAAATGGTTGTAGTGGGTCATCAGCATAATTCCGTTGCGGGTGGCGATACCGAATAGCGTGACGAAACCCACAAGCGATGCAACCGACGTCTCGCCCTCGCTCGCGATGACCACAGCGGCCACACCGCCGATCAGGGCGAGAGGCAGATTGGACATGACAAGAACGGCTTGCCGCAATGAACGCAAGGCCAGAAACAACAAAAGGAAAATACCCACAATGGCGGCTGCACCAAGAAGCAGAATCTGCCGGAACGCCTCGCTCTGCGCTTCGTACTGACCCCCATATGCGATGTAATAGCCGGGCGGGAGGTGTACTTTCTCGGCAACTCTCTTTTTGATCTCCGGTACAACCGCCGAAAGCGATCCTGCGATATTCGACGAAACGATTATGCGACGCTGAGCGTTTTCACGGTTGATCGTGCCCGGCGCATTGACGATTTCGATATCCGCGAGCTGAGCCAGTGGAATCTTTCCGCCAAGCGGCGTGTCGATGAGCGTGCGCCGTATGGCATCGAGATCGGAAGTCGTCGCTCGATCAAAACGTACGATGAGGTCGAATGACCTTTGCTGTTCGAATACCTCGGATACTTTCGTCCCAAAGAACGCTGTCTGTATTGCTTCCGCCACGTCGCGGCTGTTCAAACCATGAAGTGCCATGGCATCGCGATGAAAGTCGATTCGGAGTTTCGGCACACCGGTCTGTTGTTCCATCGCGAGATCCGTAACACCGTCGATTCCGGCCATCACGCTCCGAACCTCAGCCCCCCTGGCTTGCAGCACATCGAGATCAGGGCCAAATACTTTCACCACGACCGTGGCGGTTGTACCCGTCAAGGTCTCTTCGATGCGCTCGGAGATGAACTGCATGATATTGAACGTGAACCCGACAATACCGTCCAGATGACGCCGCACATCGTCGATGACTTCCTCACGCACGCGCGAGCTGTCGTTCAGATTCACATCCAGCTCGGTGACATTTGGGCCAAAGGTATCCTCACCAAGCTCGGTCCGGCCGGATCGCTGGGCCGTCTTCAGTGTCTCGGGAACCTCTTTCAACCTGCCCTGGACGATGGCGCCGACGCGCATGGATTCTTCGAGTGATGTGCCGGGCAGGCCATTCATGTGAATGATCAGGTTGCCTTCGTTGAACTCCGGTAGAAACTCGCCGCCCAGAAAAGGAAGTGCGATCAGGGTACCGGCGAGAAGGAGCGCTGAAATACCCAGCACTGCGGCAGGATGGCTCAGGACCGGATCCAGTAAACGGCGGTAATGACGCTTGAGGAAGCGCGTTGTGCGGGTGTCTTCGGTCCGCGTTGCTACTCCCGGAAGCAGGAAATAGCAAAGGGCCGGCGTCACCGTGAGCGCGACAAACAGCGAAGCGAGAATCGAAATGATGTAGGCGTAACCGAGAGGCGCGAAGATCCGTCCGGCTAATCCAGAGAGCGAAAAGATCGGAAGAAAGACCAGCGCCACGATGACAGTCGCATAGACCACCGACCCGCGTACTTCGGTCGATGCGTGATAGATGACCGAGAGGACCGCTTGCGGTTCGTCGCGGGCGCGGTTCTCGCGCAAACGGCGAAACACATTCTCGACATCGATGATCGCGTCATCCACAACCTCACCGATCGCGATGGCCAGGCCTCCCAACGTCATCGTATTGATCGTGCCGCCCAGGCGTTCCAGCACGATGATGGCGACGAGCAGCGATAGCGGAATCGCAGTAAAGCTGATGACACCCGCGCGCCAACTGAAGAGAAATAGAACAAGGACGACGATGACCAGAATCCCGCCTTGAATCATCGCGGCATTGATGTTCGAAATAGCGCTCTCAATGAAACTCGCCTGTCGAAAGATGGTGGGATCGAGAACAACATCCGCTGGAAGAGCGGGCCTCACTTCGTCCAAAGCCGTTTCAGCCGCGCGGGTCGCGGTGAGCGTATTCGCCCATGGCTGTTTGTTGACCATGAGAAAAACACTGGGCTTGCCGAATGTCGAAGAATCGCCAACCTTGTACTCGGCGCCGAGTTGTACCCGGGCCACATCCCGGATACGAATCGGTACCTTATTTTTGACTGCCACAATCGCGTTCTCGAGATCTGCCAGCGAGTGCAGACGGCCTTCACCCTGAATAACCATCGACTGCTGGCTTGTGTCAAAGAAGCCGGCGCCGGCGTTTTCGTTGGCGCTGCGGGCGGCCGACGCGAGTTGTGCGAGCGTGACAGCATAGTCCTTCAGCTTTACAGGATCAGGAATGACCTGGTACTGCTTGACCTCACCTCCAAAAGTCGTCACTTGCGCAATTCCCGGAACCGCCAACAATCTTGGCCGGATGGTCCAATCCGCAACCGTACGCAGATCCATTAATGAGGTTTTATCTGAGGTGAGGCTAATCTTCAGGAGAATCCCGGCAGGAGAGCTGATGGGCATCATCTGCGGCTGCCCCGCCGTAGCCGGAAGATGTGAGGAAGCAAGCTGGAGTTTCTCCGTGATGAGCTGCCGCGCGCGAAAAATGTCGGTGTTGGCCTGGAAGACACACGTGATGACCGAAAGTCCCACAATCGAAGAGGAGCGAATCGTATCCAGCTCTGCCGTACCATTGAGCTGCGTCTCCAGCGGCAAAGTCACAAGCTGCTCGACTTCTTCTGCAGACAACCCGGGCGCCTCGGTCTGAATGACGACCTGTGGAGGAGCGAACTCAGGAAACACATCGAGGGGTACCTGCAGGGCCGCCCGGACTCCGAACACAAAGAGCAGGAACGCCAGGGCAATCATGACCAGGCGGTTCTGCAGAGACCACAAAATGACCCGGTTCAGCATCAGCGCTTTCCTCCTTCTTCATCGGCGGGAATGAGGCTTTTGAGCGCTTCACTATTCAACGACTGCGCGCCTACCGAAACGACCTTCTCACCACTGGCAACCCCGGCAATGATCGCGACATTCCCGTCTTTCCGCCGGCCCGCAGTAACGACTCGCCGCTGAAAGACGCCCGGTTGGGTTTCCACGAAAACGCTTGAAATCCCCTGCTCCGAGAGGATCGCCGTCGCCGGCACCACGATGGTTTTCTGAGGCGGCCCGGCTGGTATGCGTGCTTCGACGGCCATTTCGATCTTGAAGCTCCGATCGGAGTTCGGAACCGTGAAAGTAACCGGAATCGTACGGTTCTGTGGATCAACGGCCACACCGACATTCACAAGCCGCGCGTTGTAAGCTCGCGAAGGATCAGACGGAATAACGATCTCCGCAGTCAGCGCATGCCGTATCTGAGCCAGATCGCTCTCCTGAACGGCTACCTCTGCCCACACGGTACTGATGTCCAGGATCGTCATCAGGCTCTTCGATGGATCCACTTGTTCGCCGGCGACCAGATCTGTGGTGACAATTGTTCCCGAAATTGGCGCTCGGATGGGCGTCCTCCGCTGCTCGCCTTGCTGCGCGGCGGCCTGGTCGTATTCGGCCTTGGTGCGCTGCGCTCCTTCCAGCTTCGCTTCCGCCTGCTTCACATTCGATTCGGCCGTTTGAAATTCTTTGAGTGCAACAGCCCCGCCCTCATAGAGCTGACGCGCACGGTCGAATTCCTTATGTCTCAGATCGATTTCCTGCCGCGCTTGATCGATATCGGTCTGAAGCTGCAACGACGCGGTTTTGAATTGCACGCGTTCGGATGCGGCAAAGATCTGTTCGATCTCGGCGAGCACTTGACCGGCCCGAACTTCCTCTCCCGGACCCGCCAGGCGGGCAGCATCCGCCAGGATCCTACCCGCGAAAGGCGCGAATACCTGAGACTCGGCTCCTGCACGAGGCTTGATCCGGCCCGTTACAACAACAGCCGGAGAGATGTTTGCTTCGACCGCCGCAGCCGTCCGAATATTGTTCGTACTTATCTGTTCCGCGGTCAGGCGAAGAGATCCGTCCTGGGCGACGGCTGACTTCGACTGAACCTGCTGGCGCTGTTCGCGTTCGCGCTCTGCTTCTGATTTGCACGCCGTCAGCGGAATACACAATAGAATCCCAAGAATGCACTTTCGCATACGTATCCTCTCTGAATGGATTTGAAGTGGAGGCTACTGCGATCTAAATCCGGAGGTCGTGGAAGGTGAGAAACAAACCGCGGTCTTTCGTTCCTTGAAGAAATATCCCGCTGAACTTTTCTTCAATCAGGGATGACTGCATTGGGCCGATAAACCGATTGCGAAATGATGTCAGGCGCGAAGGGATGACGGTACGGCGCAGGGAGAAAACGAAAAAGCAAAACAAACACATCACGTACCGGGCGAGGTCGGAAGCATCTTGCGGCCACCCATCGGTTTTGTCGAAGACTTCGAAAATAGGTGACAGGGCAACCACTGTTATAAACACCAGGGCTACCCATTTCGCGACTTCACGCATGCGGCAAGCATACGTGGAAAACGCGTAACAATCTACTTTGCTGCCAGACTGGTCAGCACCTGTCGGGCGGCGGATGCAAAGCGAGCCACGTTGCTGTACGGACGCGCAACCAGCATCGCCCCTTCCAGGACAGCTTGCGATCCGGATGGATGACGGGACCGAGTTCATTGCGGGGCCCGGCGATATCACCTCCCTTCCCAGCGGCCACGATGCGTGGGTGGTTGGTGACGAGCCTGTCGTTGTCGTCGACTGGTTCGGTGCGAGCAACTACGCAAAGTCCGCTTGACGCACTCCGGCGAGAGGAGATTGTGAAATTGGACAAATCCTGCACGTCAATTTCAGAATGTCCTCCGCCGGAGAAGGTGGTTCCTTCAGGGTCAAGGGACTACTTTCGCGAAATCTCGTAGACCTGACCATCGCTGAGCGAAACAACGAACAGGTTGCCGTTGGGTCCGGTTTGAATATCCGTGGCCACGCCGAAACCGGCGCCAAATCGCAGGGTTTCGCTCTCGGTGGGGTCGAACTTGCTCGAATTGTCCGCCACCCTGTCAGCCAGTCGCGGATCGCTGAAGGATAAACTTCGGCGATCACCTTTCAGCTTGAAGCGCAGCAGGTAGCCATCGTCGAGAGACGGGCGAGAAGCGCCCACGAAGAGGTCGCCTTCGTACTCCCGGCCGAGTGCACGGCTGTCGAGAAAACCGATTGCCGCCGGTGCGATAGCAAATTTCCAACTGAACTCCGGGTCGCTGTAATGAGCGCCGGGCAGCATGACCAGCCGGGAAGCCGCCTCGGCCGGCGTGCCGGCAATGTTGGTTGGCGGCCAGCGTATCTGCTGAAGCCCAAAGTAGCCCGCGGGCGCGAAAGGTGGATGTGGCGCGGTATCCGTCTCGATGGCTTTGAACTGCGCCACGCGGCTGATCGGTCCCATCACCTGGACCCAGCCGTTGTTTTGACCGGCAGTGATGCGATTGATTTCGTCGAAGGAGTCGTCGCCGTTTTCCTCGTTCCACAAGTTTCCCGTGTGTGGATCGACCGCCAGGCCGAAGGAATTGCGAATGCCATACGCATAGATCTTTTGAATATTCGCGCCAACCTCGCCGCCGAGCTGAGCGCCGAATTTGAAGAAGGGATTGGCGCGGGGTGTCGTCCCGTCGTCATTGAGGCGAAGGATCACGCCCGTGAGATGGGCATTGTCGGGCCGCGGGCCGCCGAACTGGTCATCGGGAATGCCAGGGCCGAACGGTCCGTTCAGCAGGTTCTGCAACTGTCCCCGGCGGCCGTTGTCGCCAATTATGATGAACAGCCTTGCCTTTTCGTCCTCGTCATTTTCCCCTTTGACATCGCGTCGGTTGTCCTTGCCCTTGTCCTGGTCTTCATCTTCATCCTTATCGTTGTCGTCCTCCTCGTCCCGCTCACGTCGTTCGAAGACGATGACACCGCCGTTGTGATTGCCGCGCAGCGGTTGTCCGGCGTCGGCCTGGAAGGCATGGAGCATTATCAGGTTTCTCTCAAATGTCAAAGTCGAACCATTCCATACAAATCGGTCCACGCGATTACCCAGCAGCGGTGTAGCCGTGAGAAGCGTACTATCGATCCGATTGCCATTCGCATCGGTCGCGGTGCTTTCCGTCCAGTAGAGGTAGACACCCGGGTTGCGCGGAAAATCCGGGTGCAGCGCAATACCGAGAAGTCCCCGCTCGGAACCGGAGTTGACTGCCAGATCCAGCGCCGGCGCGGGCTGCACGACGCCGTGGAGTACGCGCTGAACTTTGCCTGATGCCTTCTCCAAAACCAGAAAATCATCGGTGTTCAGAAATGCCATGCTGGTGGGCTGCACGAGACCGCTGACCACAGTCCGCACGCTCAGATTCGTGTCGAACACGACGGGGCCCGAAGCCCTTACGATCGCGCTCCAGCAGAAAGAGATCGCCATAGTAAGGGCCATGAAGGTGACACCACAGAGATAGCCTCGTTTCCTTAGGGTTTTCATAGATTTCGCTCCTGTCTGTCAATTCGGTTGCGTTTCGAAGTTTGATTGGCCTTCTTCAGCGAGGATCTGGAACCGAATCCTGAACAGAAACAGTCGGTTCCTCTTAATCAGTCCGAGAATTGGGGCGAAACGTACAGACGATGACGAAAATTTCTGAAACTCTCATGGGGGTGAGGGCTGTGCTTCGTGGATTGGTGATCGACACCAAACGCGACAGCTCGGAACTCTATAGCAAGGACAAGCGGTGTGCCAGATATCCGACGTTCATTCAACGAAAAGAAAATTTGTCGATGCCGGGTCGTTTGATTCGAAACTCGACGACGAGGAATTCGATTCCCATACTCTCGCGACTCCGGGACAGGGCGATTCCCTTTCGCAATAGTCCGCACGGCCCAATGGACATGATGATCAACACAGAAAATGGCGGCAAGAATTTGTACTGGTTCGATCCTGACGGCCACAACTGGGAGATCCTCACGGTTAGCTATGCCCGGCCGGCCACAAGTCTTTCGAAGAGCTGAAGGCGCAATGACAACCAAATTAAGTCTGTAATGCAGACTTTACTGCCGCCCTCGTCATCGCCCAAAAGTTCGGCCCGCCATCAGGAATCCGTCCGGCGCCCGCGATCCGGAAGCCAAAGTCCTTGTACAACCCCAGTCTCTTCTCACTGAAAGTCTCCAGGTAACAGGGCATCCCCGTCGAGTCTGCTCGCGACAACACTGGTGCCATGAGGGCATCACCGATTACCTTTGCCGGCGTTGATATTTCCACGCCGAGAACCATCAGATACCAATGCGCGCTCGGCGCGAGGCGTTTGCGAACTTCCTCGATATTCACACCCAATTTCATGTAACGGCTGGTGTACTCCCATCCGAGGTTGAAACGGAAGTCCATCAGTCCCGTTCGGACCATTCGGCGAAAAGCCAGGTCGTGCTCCGGGCGGATCCAGACCGCGACACCATCCGCATTTTCCGTCGTATGAATTTCGCCATACCGTTGGCCGGCGCGAATCGCGGACAGGAAAAGCGAAGGCGACACCATGCGCCGCGCTTGCTCGTCCGGCAACATATATACGAGTTCCGGCTCGTTCTGAAAGGTTCGGCTTAATACAGTCGCAAGTGAGTCGACTTGGGACGGTTCCAGCCGTGGCGCCAGGCTCAATTGCTGTGGGTTGTCCAGTCTCTGCAGGTTCATGATCGCTACCTCACACTATGTCGGTCCGGTGGAGATTTTCGCCGGCGCATCAGAAGCCTTTACTACCGCTCATAGAACGGCGGAGGCTCGATACCCAGCGCGCGAAGGTAAACGTACCCCTGGCCACGATGATGGATCTCATTATCGATAACGTAAAACAACAGGTCGTGGACGCGTCCCGGATATTGCCCAAAGGCCGTCATCGTCTCCTGGAAACGCTCTGCCGGGATCTGCGGCCACAGGCTATCGATCTTCCTGGTGCTTTCGTCCCAAAGTCGCAAAACCTCCTGCTTCGGACGTGCGTCTCGGTTAATCGATTGATCCCAATTTCCAGTGACGATTCCCCGGACCATTGGTTCCGCCATGCTGATCAACTCCAGAGCCATGGCTCCGAACGGCCGCATCGAACCAACGGAGAAGCTGAAGAGCCGGTCTTCAGGGAAGGCCTCGATCACGCGCCGAGTCAATCGGCGATGTCCTTGCCAGTGCTCCAACAGGGCTGCAGGCAAAATCACAAGGGGCGAGTTCACGTTTTCAACAGGCATAGGCACCTCACGATGAATTCAAGATTTACGGACGGTCGTTGTTTTTGGTCGACGCAATAACAAAGGTAGCGGACCATATATGACAGCCTGTGTCATATATGGCGCGGCATCATTTATAAATATATGAGAGCTGATCGACTGCTATCCGCCCTGTTGCTGCTTCAGGCGCACGGCCGGCTCACCAGTCGCGACTTGGCGAGACGGTTGGAAGTGTCGGAACGTACGATGCATCGGGACATGGAAGCCCTGAGCGCATCCGGCGTGCCTGTGTTCGCGATGCGCGGTTCGCAGGGCGGCTGGCAGTTGGACGAAGGCTGGCGCACACAGGTCCCCGGCCTCGATGAAGCGGAACTGCGCGCGTTTCTGATGGCCCAGCCACAAGTGGTCGGTGACGAACGGCTCGTCCATGCGGCCGAACGCGCGCTAGCCAAGCTGACCGCTGCGCTGCCGGTGTCCCTGAGGGAGAAGGCCGCATCGATTCGGCAGCGATTGCACGTCGACACCACGCGCTGGTACGGCACGATCGAAAACCTCTCGATGCTGCCGGTCGTTCAGGATGCCGTCTCACGCGATCGCAAGCTGAAGATCCGTTACCGGCCTGATGGCCAGGAGGTTTCGGAACGGACGGTCGATCCGCTGGGCCTCGTCGCCAAAGGCACCGTCTGGTATCTCGTCGCTCACACACCTCGAGGCTTTCGAACCTACCGTGTGTCGCGGATTGAAGAGGCGAAGGTTCTCGACGAGCCGTGCGCACGGCCGCGGGATTTTGATCTCGCCGCCTACTGGAAATCGTCCACGGCGCAATTCCGCGAGCGGCCACGGTACAAAACGATACTGCGATTGGAGCCGCGCACCGCTGAGACGATGAAAACATGGGGATGTTTTTCCAATATTGCGGCCGAGCAAGACGTCGACCCTGAGGGATGGATCACCATACATGCCCGCTTCGAAGATGAAGACCACGCCTGCTTCATCGTCCTGGGTCTCGGTCCACGTGCAGATGTGCTCGAGCCCGTACAACTGCGAGAGCGTGTCGCTGCGGATATCGCTCGAATCATCGAGCGCCTTGCCCAACGAACCGGAAGACGATAACCTCGGCGGGCGTAAAGCCCTCGCCTACGAGTTCTCTTTACATGCCTCGTTGGTCTGCTGAGCTGTCCAAAATTCTAGCCCGGACTTCTCACCGAAGGTGTGAGTTCCCAGCCGCGGAGCGGCGTTAGAATGTAGCCCACGGCGAAGCCGTGGGTTTCAGATCCGACCAACATCAGCCCCGACAGGGGCGAAAGATTCCAAGACACTC
>Ga0137394_10000995_pt1 | contig 20227 bp, 10 predicted proteins | sample czobulk116metaG_FD_108278 | JGI IMG/M metagenome (GOLD analysis project Ga0137394, IMG submission 108278) | Vadose zone soil microbial communities from Angelo Coast Range Reserve, California, USA - czobulk1.16 metaG | ecosystem: Environmental > Terrestrial > Soil > Vadose zone | place: USA...
GAAATCGGCAATCAGACGCTTGAAGTAACCATCGCCGGACTTGGCCCCTCCCGATTGGAAGACGGCACTGTTGACCCAGCGGTGCCGCTGGTCGTTCACGGAATTGGAACGCTCCAAGTTGCGGAAGCGGCTGTCTTGCGGTTCGAGAGGGGATTGCAGGTCGGTTGCGTCGTCAATGGAATGGGACCATGTATAGCTGGAAAGCAGCTCGAAGCCATGGGAGAAGCGCTTTGAGAGGTTAAAGGTCAAAGCGTTGTACCACGAGCTTGCATTGGAGAGTTGCGCGTCAACGCTGTTGAAAGGAACGGGAACGCCGAAACCCTTGGGATATCCGGCCGCCGTTGCCAGTGCCACTTGAGTTGCGTATCCGACAGCAAGCGGCTGCCCGGGCGCGACGAGACCGGCGAACGACGGGTTGGGGCCTGAGGGGCGGAAGAAGTTGAAAAAGGCCGAGGTGCCCACGAATCCGACTGCCGCTGCCGGGTTGCAGTTTGGCGCCGCGAAACCCCTGCCTAGGGCGCTCGGTGCGATCAGGAAAACACTGCCGGAACCCGTATTGACACAGGTATTCGGCGCGCCACTTGGGACGACAACAGCGAGCGGGTTAGAAACGCTGAGCCCCGAGGCTACGGCGTTGAACGTGTTCTGCGCGAGCAGATGGGGATCCGTGCTGTTTACATCCTGCGCATGGTTCAGGTGTATCCCGCGGGAGCGCTGGTATCCCAGGCTGAATTTCCAGGAGCCCGCGATTTCGCGCTCGAGCGTCAAATTCGCCTGGTTTGCGTAACCGTAGACGAAGTTTTTCCCCAACGGAAGCGTGAAGGGCAGAATCGGAAGGGGGAATCCTGCGGTCAGATAGTTCTGATTGGCGAAGAGCGAACCAGATGCAAGAGGATCGAATCGCTGCTGATTGGGCAAGTAGAACATGCTCGGAAGCGCGTTCAGCGCGCCCTGGAAAATGGAAGAGCCGTTGAGGTTTGCCGGTGAATCAAAACCCGATCCGCATACCGGAGGGGCCGGTGGGGGCAGCAGGCCACAAGCGGAGGCCGTGCTGCCGATAGAAAGCAACTGCACGGACCGGCCACCGTCGGCAGTAACGGCGTCGAAAGCAGTAGCCAACAGCGGATGGTCATAGAACAGGCCATAACCGGCGCGGATGACAGTCTTGCCGCTGCCCGCGGGATCCCAAGCCAATCCTATCCGGGGAGCGAAATTGTTGTAGTCGCGAGGAATGCCTTCCACAACACCGAGAGCCTGTTCCGCGGCGGCATTTAGAGCCGTTCCGGGCGCGAATAGCGGGCTGATTTCGACGTCATAGCGCACACCGTAATTGACGGCCAGGTGCCGGTTCAGACGCCAATTATCCTGGATGAAAAATCCCATAGGGATATTGTCGAAGGGATTGTTGGAACTTCCGATTCCCTGGATGTAAGACTGCGGGATTCCGAGACCGTAAGCTTGCAGACCGGTCGTATTGGGAACACCGGCACCGATGGAGATCCCGCCAAAGTTGACGTCACCGCCAAAATCCAACTGAAAGATTTGCTGTTTTTTGGAACGGAGTTGAATGAGATTTAGATCAGCGCCCATTTTGAAAGTGTGCTTGCCGCGAACGAGGCTGACGTTGTCCGTGAATTCAAAGCGGCGCTCGATACGGTCGACGGGAGAATACGGTTCCCGGCCAAAATACCCGGTCCCAGGAATATTGACGGCGATCAGGTCGCCGCCAGGAAGTTGTGAAAAACCAAAGTGGATTCCGCGGCGGGCGACTTGCGTGCGAAACTCATTAAACGCGCTATCGCTCACGATGGTGTCATGCTGAAATGTGAAGTTCAGGTCGCGGGTTTGGCTCAAGCCTGCCCGGGTACCGGAATTCTGACCAAAGACCTGATTCTGCGATGTAGACGGAAGGCCGGTTACCAATGATGGAGAAACGCCGGCGCGGAGGAAAGAGTTGTTGCGATTGTTCCAATGATGGTCGAGCCGGGCAGACCACAAGCTGGTCTTCTCCATGGCCGGATAATTTCCCCGAATAGAATTCAATGGCACATAGTGGAAATGACCATCGGACGAAGAAGGCAGCGGGACGAGACCTGTTCCAATACCCAAGGGGACACCGGCCCCGACCGGGAGGCACACCACGCTGTTGACCTGCTTTCCGAGAGGGCAAGGCACGGGGATGGGGAAGAATTTGGAGCCCAGGGCCGCGGGAATTCCAAACAGAGCGGAAGAAATAGGGACCGTGGTCCCGTCTACGTTCTTGTTCATATCGGCGTTCACAGCGACGTTTGACGAAGCGGCGGTAAGGGCAGCAGCTTGTTCGAGCGGCGCAGAACAGCCGGCGGCGGCGAAGGCGCCCTGGTAAAACGCCAACTGGTCGGGCGTCATGCTGAGAGGAAAGGGAATGCAGGGTGAGACGATCCCCGTTTTTAGTCCGAATTTTCCGAGGCCGATGCTCGTGAAACCGGATTCTTCACGTTGCGTATACTCGTAGGAGAAAAAAACAAACGTCTTGTCTTTCTTGAGCGGACCTCCAAAGGTGAGGCCGCTCTGTGTGCGAGTATAGGCTTGTTTGACGGGATCGAGATTTCCGGTGACGGGATCCACTTGCCCGGAAAAAGGATTGCGCGCCTGAAAGGCCTTATTGCGGAAATATCCAAAAGCGTTACCGTGAAATTCGTTGGTGCCGTTCTTGCTGACGATGTTGATGACACCGCCGCTGGCGCGGCCATACTCGGCGTTGTAGTTGCTTAGAATGAGCTGAAACTCCTGTATGCCCTCTTGAGAGAGGGTCGAGCGAATGGCGTTGATGGAGTTGTCGACGGCGTCTGCACCGTCGACACTGACAGCGGTTCCACGGGCGCGTGCGCCGCCGATGCTCAGGCCGCTGTTAGGAGCGGGGCCGATGGTGGGCGCCATGTCGCGCGTGGTCTGGGAATTCGTCAGGGTGAAATTGATATAACTCCGGCCGTTGATGGGGAGATTGTCGATGCGGCGCTGCTCAACGGTCTGCGAGACGTCGGATTTGGTGGTCTCGATGGGCATCGTTTCCGTTGAAACGGTCACCGACTGCACCACACCTTTGATGTCCAGACGGGGATCAAATGTGGCGCTCTCGCCGACGGTGAGAACGACGGAAGCGTTTTCATAGACTGAAAAGTTGGCGCCGCCATCCACCGTCATTTTGTACTGGCCGGGTGGGAGTCCGACGAGATTGTAGCGCCCGCTATCATCCGTGACGGAAGTGCGTTGGGCGCCGGTGCCGGCGTTGGTCATGGTGACCTTTGCGCCCTTGACAGGTAGACCTTGCGGATCGGAAACGGTTCCCGACAGAGTGGCGGTGTTTACCTGTGCCGGGGCGGTGGCCGCCCAACCCAAGACCAGCAAGCACAGCATCATGGCAACTGCCAGCGGCGGCAAAACGGCCGACCGAAGCCATAGTCCTGTCCGAATTGAAGTTGACACACCCACGCTCTGCTCGCGTTGCATGACTTCCTCCTAGTTGTGGACCCGAGAATCTTCCGCTACCCCTAGCGGTGGCGGACCATCCCGCCACTTTCCAGATGAAACAATTGAATACACGGCTTTTACTGCAATATACCGTTGCTTTCAACTGAAAACTTCCAATCCGTCGCCCAGAACGAACTGTAGGGAGATGCGACCGCGCCTTTGGCGCACAGTCGGATGGCTTGATCGGGTTGAAAGCGCCTTGCACCGGCGCAGAATCCATCAACGGAAGAGGACTGGCAAGAGACAAGGTGCGAAACGGTTGCCGGGAAAGGGGATGTCGCTTCTTGTCGCCATGGCAACGAGGATGGCCGATTCAGAACCTGAGAGAAACTCCAAGATATTTGGAACATAACGGGAATTATTAAGCAGCGAGTAAAGGGAGAGGGTTAGAGCTGAAGGTGTCGCTGGACCAGTTTGCGGAGTTTTTCGCGGTCTTCGTCGCGCATGTGAACGAATTCGACGCCGCCGCCGTCCGCGCCGATGTTGCGGACCACGGCGGTGAAATTGATCTTGCGGAGCCCGGCGCGGACTTCGATTTTGATGGAGTCGCCGACGCTAAGCTTGCGGGGTGACTCGAGATAGGCGCCGCCGAGGCTGATGGTTCTTACGCGAGTGAGGCCGGCAGGCGCGCCCTCTATCTGCGCGCGGAGCGGCGAGTCCAGAGGAACTCGAGTATAGCGGCGCGGGATGACGTAGCCGGAGCTGGATTGTGCGGGCGCTCCAAACGCAGCGGCCGCCTGTTTGAACGAGGGACGGTTTTCGATCAGGGCCAGCGCATCTTCCGCTGCGGCGCGCAAGCCAGCAGGTTCCGCGTAGGTGAGGCCATCGCGGTTTTCCGACAGCCTGCGGAGAAGCTCGGCGGCTTCGGGGGCACGCATACGGCCAAGCGCTTCGATAGCCTTGATGCGCACAAACTGGTCGCGCAAAGATTCGTGTTCGCCGGCTGCGATTTCCATCAGCTGCGGCACGGCGGTGGTTTCCTGCGCCAGGCCGAGCTGGTCAATCATCATGGGCACGACCATGGGGTGCGCGTCGGCGAGGATCGCAGAGAAGACGAAAGCGGTGGTAAGAGCCGAAGCGGCATTGTTGGGACGCGAGAGTTCGCTGACTGCCAGATCCTGCAGGTTCCATTCCCAGCTGGCCATGGCGCGGGCGAGGCCGCGAAGCAGGCGCTCAGGGTCTGACGCAGCCAGGAGCTTGATGGCGGCGGTAACACGCTGGCGGCGAGCTTCGTAAAGCCGCGTCTCAAGAAGATTAAGAACGGGCACCCCGATGGTGCGCAGAAGCCTGGCCATGGCGGGAACCATTTCCGCCCCGCGAGGCTCGGTGAGGAGCAGAGTCAGGCGGTCGAGCAGGCGCTCGGGGTCACGATGTAACAGACGGGGCAGACAAGGGTCGAGAGGACGATTGGCGAGAGCGGCGTCCACCAGCAATAGCCAGCGATCCTGGAGAACTAGCCGGTCTGCCAGCGTCGCCATGTGACCGTGTTCTTTGTCCTGCGGCGCGCGCTCCAGGCTGGTCAAAATGTTTTCAAAACCAGAGTAGTCAGCGCGATTGACGGCAATGCGCCCGAGGGACTCGACAAAGGCGGCGAGCAGCGCGGCTGTTTCCGGAGCCTTCTCGTCGTCCAGAGCTTTCATGGCCCCGCGGCTGAGATCTTCCGGCAACTGATTGGGCCAAAGCGATTCAATAATCGAAGACATTTCATTGAGACCGGCGGCGACGGAGCGCCGCGCGGAAGGGTCGGCATGTTCGATGCGGCGCGCATAATTCAGAATGATGTTGCGTGCCTCGCGGCGCGGAGCGTCAGCGCCCGCGTCAGCGAGCTGGCCGAGCGTATGGCGCAGCGCCGCAACCGGCACGCACCAGACATCCGGTCCACGCAAGACCGCCGATTTTTCGCGCGGCGGAAGTTCCAGCCAGAACCGATCGATTAGCTGCTCACGGTGGGTGTCTGTCGCCCAGGTGACCGCGAGCGACGAGAGATGCTGCGAAGAGTGCGGGCCGGAATAACCGCCGGCCTCGACCATGACGTCGCTCAGGCGACTGATGGTCGGCCTGACGGACGAGGCGGTGAGCGAACCACTGGAAAACTCGGCGCCGAGAAATTCAAAGATGAGGTGCTCGGAAAGCCGCAATAAATAGGGCTGAGGGCGTTCGCCTTCGCGCGGCCCGTATTGCGAGACGGAACTGAGCAGCATGCACACACTGTCGCGGCTCGCTTCTTCCATCGCACCGTGGATGGCGCGCGCCGCTTCTTCCGGGGAGAGACCACGCGCGCTTTCAAGAGGCGGAGTCAGCCGCGCCAGGAGCCGCAGGCAGGCCACAAGATCATCAAAGTCCGGCGCCTGGATGGGTGCATCTGTGGTTTCGCGAGGAGAATGGCCGCCGTACGCCACGAGCGCGGCGATGAGGCTTGCCAGCACCGTGTCCACCCTGCGCTCTGTCTGCGTATTGATAGAAATGCCTTCCACGCGGTTCTCCAGAAGTCGCGCCGGCCACCAGGCATTGCCCGCACTGTTCGCTGGGTCTTCCGATTTTAGCAAGGATGCCTTCACGAGTGCTGCGAGGGTGTCCAGTTCGCCTACATGGAATTTTTTCGAGAAAGTCATTACGTGAATTCCGGCGCGCTGCAGGTCAATCGCCAGCGCCTGCATCTCGCCCCGCGCGTCGGGCAGATGAGCGTCGCCGATTCTTGGCGCCACCAGGCCACCGCGTTCCACGCGAATCTCAAGCCCGCCTAATATCTCGGTAGCGTTGCGGATGGAATCGTATGCGCTGTCCAGGCTGTCGAGCCGGAGCGGATGATCCTTCACATACAACCGTTCCGATCGCAGAAGCAGGTGCAGATTGCGAAGGGCGCGATGAACTTCAATGGCTTTTTGATCGGTTGCGCTGGCCGGAACTCTGGCAACTGCGTTGGCAAGCTGGCGCAGCGAGGTACGCGGCGTGGCGTCCGGGCCCGTTTGCGTTGCGGCGTCGCGCTTTGGTTCGTGCTTCGGTAATGTAGCCCTGAGTCCCAGAAGTGTCTCCGCATGCTGCCTGACGATGAGTTCACGCCGCTTTGAACGGCGAGGGAGTCGCTCCTTCGTCCCGTGGCAAGGCTGCGCGCGGGCAGGTGGTCCCCACCCCATTGCAAGCACGCCTCCGGCCTGAAAGATGTTGTTATAAGTCTTTTGTTTATAATGAGATATTTCAAAGACGATAGGACTGGGCATGAACTTCTGTAACAAAATGTGACCGTTTGAGTACCCTTTAGGGAGTACCAGAAAGCGTTGGGCAGGGATCAAATCGCGGGGTTTTTGGCCGTCGAGAGGTCTATTTTTCGTGCAGCGACTGGTCAATAGTGACAGTCCCGCCTTCGCTCACCTGGATAGTGCGCTTGGCCTGCTGAAATCCGTTTAAGCGCAGGATCACCGTGTGTAACCCGGCGGGCACCTGGACGCGAGCTGGCGTGACCTGTCCGGTGGAGTTCCCATCCACGATGATTTCCGCGCCTGTCGGATTGGTGTTTACCTGCGCCCAGGCGACGCGAACAGCGGATCTTTCCTTGAGCGGCGCACTAAGTTGCGTCTGAATGTTGTCTTTAACCTGAATGCTTCCGACAAACGGCTCATAACCCTGCCGCCGCAGAACGAGGTTGTACTGGCCAGGCGCGAGCGGCAGCGTTACAGGAGTTTGGCCAGACTGCTTTGCGCCGTTGATGAACACGTCCGCTCCCGGCGGCTGGCTGCTGATGAAAATGCCCTTGGCCAGGGATTCGAGTTTAATCTTCTGGTCCTGGGCGTCGCCACTCTTCACTTGCAGCGCGGTTTGTACGGATTGATAGCCGTCCTTCTGCACTTCGAGGCTGTAACGCGCGGGGTCTAAATCGTTAAAGCTGCACGGCGTTTGGCACCTGTTCAGGACGCGGCCTGCGGGGCCATGCAGTACCGCGGTTGCGCCGATCACGTCAGTCACGACATGGATCGCTCCGTATCCCGCCCCAGGAACAGGATGAGTGCCCTCGACAGTAGAGCCGGAAGCAACCACGGGCGTGTCGTCATATTCCAGATGATCAATCACGCGAACGTCCGAAGGGGCGTTCCGCAGTAATTTCAAGAGTGCGGCGTGTTCTGTGGGGCGAAGCTTTCCTGCCAGCGTCAGACTGTTGCCGGCGGCCTGAACTTTGACGTGGCCGTTCAATCCTCGTTCAGAGATGGCTTCTTCGATGCGGCCTTTGTATTCCGCCGCTTTGGGACTAGTCGAATTCTCCGTTTTCTTGGGCCCCGGTTTAACCGGGACGGCTTCGACGGGATTGGAATCGCCTGCTTTTGGTTCTGCAACCGTTCCTGCCACGCCGTCTTTCAGTTGAGGCGATGCCGTCGAATCGTCCGTAGAGGTTGTGGATGCCGCAGGCAAGCTTCCGTCTTTTTTCTGCGCGTCATGAAGCTCGCGCGCGGCTTCAAATACCGGTTTGATTTTGTTCGCTCCGTAAACGATCACACCCAACAGCAACATTGCGGCGACAATGGTCCCGAAGACATTTTTCTTTTTCGGCGGTTCCGGGGCTGGCGCAATTCTTCCCGTTCTCCGCACAATCGGAGTCTGACCGGGAGCCGAAGCCCGAGCGTTCAGGGAGCGCGCCGTGGCGCTGACACTTTGGTCTTCGCCGGCGAGCCCACGCCCTCCCGCATTTCCGGAAACCAAAGTCGCGGCGGGCGAGCCACCGCCCATGACCATTGTTGATTGCGGGTTGCCGCTGCTTGTGGCGAGCGTCCGGTAATTCCGCAGATCTTCCAGCATTTCGCGGCAACTCTGATATCTCTGGTCGGGCTCTTTTTCCAGCGCCCTCATAACGATCGCGCTGATCCCTGGATGGATCGAAGGATTAATCTGCCGCGGCGGGACAGGCTCTTCGTTCACGATCTTATAGATCACCGTCGTAATGTTCTGTCCGGGGAAAGGCTTCTCTCCGGTCACCATTTCATAGAGCATGACGCCCAACGAAAAAATGTCGCTGCGGCCATCCACAGCGCGGCCCTTCACCTGTTCCGGCGACATGTAGCTGGGCGTGCCCATCACGTGCGCGGTTTGCTGTACCGTGCCGAACTGCAGAATTTTCGCGGTGCCGAAGTCCGTGACCTTGACGGTATCGTCGGCCGTCAGCATCAGGTTTGCCGGCTTGATATCGCGGTGGATGACGTTGCGTTCATGCGCGAATTGCAGCGCGCTGCACGTCTGCTCCATGATGCGCAGCGTGCGCGGCAGCGGAAAGCCATGGCCGTCGTCGAGCAGCGCCTGCAAGCTCTTTCCCTCCACCAGCTCCATAGTGATGTAGTAAAGGCCATCTTCTTCGCCGGCGTCGAACACCACCACGATGTTCGGATGCGTCAGCAAGCCTGCCGCACGCGCTTCGGTCTGGAATCGTGTCAGAAGTTCGGGGCGCGAGAGGCCCGTGCCTTCTTCGCTCAACCGGATGGTTTTGACCGCGACGGTGCGTCCGATCACCGGGTCCATGGCCTTGTAGACCACGCCCATGGCGCCGCGGCCCAGTTCGCCGACGATCTCGTATCTTCCGGCTTTTGTTACTGTTGGCATCGTTCAATCGCTCTGCCGTCATGAAAACGCGGCACGAACAGCACAGACACTAAGGGTGCCCGGTTTCGGCTCTTGAATGGAAGGACCAGAGACTATCCCCCGGCCTACTATGGTCCATTTCCAGTTCTCAAACGGCGGAAATGCCTCCGCCGACACCCGGACGCCCTATCCTCGACAGTACCTATTGGGTTTTCTCTAGGTCAACGCTACCAGGGTACTAGTGTTTCGCACTCGATACGTGGGAGCGCGCCGGCGTGCGAGCGCCGGCGCTAAGCACACCGTTTCTGCCGACGGGTCCTGGGGGCTTACCCCTAATTAGGGGTTACGCATCGATTCCCTGGGCGACATGGTGCGTTCCGGCATCGGCACGTTAGTTTCACGGATAGGTCGGTCGACTTCGCCGGGCCGCGCTGGAGCTTCGAGCCCATCCGTGAGCAGGTACCCCTGCAAAGCGATGCCGTTGGTCCAAACGCTCTCGAGCGCGCCGATGTACTCGATCTGCAACTCGTAGAGTTTTCTCTGCGCGTCCAAAACTCGCGGGTACGAAGCAAGCATCTGTCCATACCTCCCCGCCATCAAGCTGTACGCTTTCTTGGCGCGCGGAAGCATCTCATCGCGATACTCCACGGCCATCACCCGCGCGTTCGCGTATTGATCCGCCGCCGATGCAGCGCGCTCACGTAGCGTCAGCGAAATGCGCTTTTTCTCCCCCGCGGCTCGTTCGATGTCCGCGCGTGCCGCCGATACATTTCCTTGATTTCGATTAAAGAGCGGAATCTGCACGGCCACTTCCGCGATTCCCTCCCAGCCCTTTGCGAAAGGAGCGCTTCCGAGCAGTTCGTTGTTGTACTCCATACCTCCGCGCACCTGGATATCGGGAATAGCTTCGCGCCGGGCGCGGCCCAGAACGGATTGCGCGCGGGCCTCCGCAGTTTCGGCGATTCGAACGGCGGGGCTGTTCTTCGCGATGGCCCCAACGGCTTCTTCTTCATTTACTTCCGGCCAGCCTTTTTCCAGATCGCCGGCCACGGTGCTCAACGGCAAATCCGGCCGGCCGATCACCGCCGCAAGCGAGCGCCATTCCTCGCGCAGCGTGTTCTCCTGCATCCGCGCGCTCATGCGCATCCTTTGCGCTTCCACTTCCGCTTCGAGCACTTCCGTTTCGTCAGCTTGGCCGGTGTTCATCAGCCGACGCTGCGTCTCCACGGAGTCCAGCGCGATCTGGGCAAGGTCGCGCCGCGCGTACAGCAGCTCTTGGGCGGCCAGTACGCGCAGAAATGCCATCTTTACGGCGCTTTGCACGCGTGTTTTTTGTTCTTCCGCTTCGATCTCCGCGAGTTTCACTTCTTTTCCGAAAACTTCGCGGCTCAACCCGAGTTTTCCGCCTGTGACCACCGTCTGCTGCACGAAAAACCCCTGCTTCCCGCCGCCAACCGAGCCGCCGCGGATTTCATCCCCCGTGTAAGCCACTGTAGGATTCGGATAGAGGCCCGACTGCCGCTGGCGTGCTTTGGCCGCGCGAATCTCCGCCTCCGCCTGCCGCAACGTGGGGTTCGATTCGCCTGCGATCTTCTCCACTTGTTCGAGTGCGACCAGCGCCCCTGTCGCGTCTTCCTGCGCTCTCCCCATCCGCGGATATTCCGGCTTCACCACAGGAATATTCATCTGATGATGCTGCTCCTCGGCAGGCATCTTCATCTCCTGCGCCCGCACGCCTCCTGCCGTCGCCAGCACCCCTGCCATCAGCATCGCTCGATGTTTCGTTCGGACTCTCATGTAATTTCCTTTTCTTCTCTGTGAACTCTGTCTCAAATCCTTATCTGTGTTTACAGTTCATGATGGTGCTCTTCCTGCGTCGACAGCCTTCCCGCCTTTTTCTTTGCCATAATCGCGTCATATTCTTTTTCCGGCAGCACGCGAATCATCGTCATCATTCCCATCATTCCTGCGCTCCAATTTTTTGGCAGGCCGTAAGTCTCCGGCTTTTCCACCACTTCATCCATTCCCATTTCCATGAACGCATCCTGCGGAAAACCCGGCACTTTTTCCGCGTCTTGCGCGACCGGCGCGTGGTGCACATGTTCGAACGGCACGCTTTTCGCCAGCGACTCCATCTGGCTCAACGCTTTCATGTCGGTCTGATCGGCGGTCTCGATCTGACGGTCGCGCAGCAGGTCCATCATGCTGTTCATCATGTGGTGCGGCAGGTGGCAGTGGATCATCCACGCTCCGGGATATTTCGCCTCAAACTCCACAACCCGCGCCTGCGCCACGCCGACGAGCACGGTGTTCATCGGATACCACGTTGATTCCGGAGCGCGACCGCCTTCTGTTCCCGTGACAACAAACTGGTGCCCGTGCAAATGCACCGGATGATGATCCATGCCAAGGTTCAGGATACGTAGCCGAACCCGGCTTCCCATCCGCGCGAGCAGCGGCGTCGTCATCGGCGCTGCAACGCCGTTGAACGTCAGCCAGTTGAATTCCATCGCCGCCGTGTTCGGCACGGTGTTGCTTGGCAACACCGCCCATTCCTGCAAAATCAGTCCGTAGTCGTGATCCACGCGCGGCCTGTAATCTTTTTCCGGATGCGCCACGAAAAATCCTATCTGCCCCATCATTTCCTGCATGGCGCTGTGCGCGTGATAAAAAAAAGTCCCTTCCTGGTGCACCGTGAATTCGTAGACGTACTTTTCACCGGGAGCGACAGGTTTCTGGCTGATGTACGGCACGCCATCCTGCTCGATGGGAATTTCCAGCCCGTGCCAGTGCAGGGAAGTGGACTCCGGCAAGCGGTTTTCGAAGACCACGCGCACGCGATCGCCCTGCTGCACCTGAATCGTCGGCCCTGGGCAGCTACCGTTATAGCCCCACACGTCGAGCGTCTTGAACGGAGCGATTTTTTTCTTCACTGGCTCTGCCACGAGGTGGAAGACCTTTACCCCGCCATCCATCTCGTGCGGCAGGTCCGCCACGTCCGGCGTCATCACAGGTAACGGCGTGCCCGCCGGCGGCGTGTGTGCATGCTTCGCCTCTCGCGGACGCATCTGCATGGGTTTTTCTGCCTGAGCTTCGATACTCTCGCTCAGTCCCAAAAGCCCCGCGCCGAAAATCGCCGCGTCCTGAAAAAATCTTCTTCGCGTGCCGCTCATCTTGGCCTCCTGAAATTCTCGATCCTGAAAATCGCGTTCTTCGCGGAAATGCAATAGGGATCATTCGGGCATTCATTCCGCGTCCAATCTATCTGGTTGGGAAGCAAGAACACCCCCGCAAGTGGCGAGGCCGTCCTTTTCTTAGTTTTTCAGGGAGGACAACTCAGATTCGAAGGACACCCGTGGGTACCGGCGCAAAACTACTCACGGAATCGTGCGATCGTCCAAAACAGAGAGTGGAAAGCGGCACTCCAGATGCAGATTTCTCCGGATCAACGGCTGGGAATCTGCCATCGGGCGGACTCAAACGCGATTCGGCGGAGGCGCCGCCGAGAGAAGCGGGATTCAAAACGATGGCTGGTAATTCTAGTGAAGCGCAATTTCCAAAGGCGCGCACCGATGGAGCTTCGTGCGGCATGGTGCTGGCCCCGTGGCAGTTCCGAACGGCTGCGGCCTGTGTATACGACGGCTGGCAATTCTGAGCAGCGCAAAGCGGCGCACATGCCGGTGCCACGACAAGGGCTGCGAGCGCCACCAGACTCAGAGCCCTCAGCAGCCAGCGCGCATTTCGAATACGCATTGCCCTCGGCATCCTATGATTACGCTACGCCAGCTCCTTGTTCTCGTCAACCTGACCGCCGCCCGGCATTCAGGAGGGTAAATATTTCAATCGGAGTACCCGTGCGAGTGTTTGTCCACCGCCACTTTGCCGGCGAAGGAGCGATAGACGTAGGTAAAATACCCCGCGGCCAGAGTGATTCCGATGATCCACCACGCCAGTCCGATTTTCAAACCATAGTCACCGGCTTTTGCCGTTGCCACCGTTAAGGAATAAACGGGATTCCGCGCGGGCAAAACCATCGGATACAGGCCAAACACCACGCTGGTCAACATGCCTGCAAGATACGCGCACGAAGCAAGAAACGTTCGGAATTCATTTCTGTGTGTCATGAACCAGCGCACGCCCGCCAGTCCAGCCACCGCGAGGACGGGAAACACGAATCCCGCAGGCCAGGTCATGAAGTTTTCCTTCACCTGCGGCTGAATCTGAAAAGTCACCGCGGTCACTAGCGCCGTGAGTGCTGCAACGGCCCACCATGTTTTACTCGCCAGCCTGCAGGCCCGCTCTCCCACCGCGCCGGCTGTTTTGAGTCTTACCCAGATACCGCCGTGCATCACGAGCGCGAGCAGCGCCAAGCCTCCCACCAGGACGGTGTACCAGTCGAGGATGCCGGTATCATCGCCGAGGAGAAAATTGGTCCACAGCGGTTCGAAGAAATAGCCGCTCGCATCCAGAGGCACCCCGCGCACCACGTTGCCAAGCGCCGCGCCGAAAAATACAGCGAGCAGCAAGCTCGAAGCGCAGAAGAGAAAATCCCACAGCGGATCCCAAACCGCGCTCTTGATGTGATTCCGGAATTCAATCGAAGCTCCCCGAAGAATCAGGAGCCACAGCACCATCATCAGTGGCAGATAAAACCCGCTGAAGGCGCTGGCGTACAGTGCCGGGAAAGCGAAGTACAAAGTTCCGCCCGCTGCGATCAGCCACACTTCGTTCCCGTCCCAGACCGGGCCGATGCTCGCCAGCACCTGCCGCCGCTCCTCGTCTGTTTTTGCCACGCAGAGGTGAATTGCTCCTGCGCCCAGATCAAACCCATCGAGGAGAACGTAAATCGCGATCATGATGGCCACCAGCCAGAACCAGATCGTTCCCATCACGCTCTCCTCAATCCGCCGCCAGGACGATCGCATCTTCGCCGCTTGGACGATGGCCCGGATCCGGTCCAAGTTCGATTTCGCGATAAACCAGGAACAGCCACAGAATCCCCAGAATCGTGTACATCCCCATGAAGCCAATCAGCGTGAACCACGCATTGCCCGCGCCGACGCGCGGAGAGATGCCGCTAGAAGTGCGCATCAGTCCATAGATCAGCCAGGGTTGCCGTCCGAGTTCGGCGGTCATCCATCCCGCGGTGTTCGCAATGTAGGGAAGCGGAACGCAGAGCATCAACAGCCAGTGTACCCAGCGTGCGTCATACAATTTTCCTCGCCAGAGCAACAGCGCAGCCAGTACCATCACGCCGATGAAGATCGTTCCAAGCCCGACCATCACGTGATAAGCGTAATAGAGAAGCGGAATCTGGTCCGGCCATTCCGCTTGCGGAAAATCGGAGAGTCCCTTGATGTTCGCGCGCCATTGCCGGTAGGTCAGAAAACTCAGCATGTTGGGAACTTCCAGGGGATTGTCGAGTTTTCTTTTTTCCACGTCCGGCTGTCCAAGGATGGCCAGAGGCGCTCCCGCTTGCGATTCGAACAGTCCCTCCATCGCCGCCAGCGTCGGCTGTTGATTGTATGCCACCAACCTTCCTTGCATGTCGCCGGTTGGGAAGAGTTGCAGGATCGCGGCAATAGACCCAACCAATACGCCCGCGCGCACGAAAGTGCGGCCGTAGATTTCGTTGCGCTTCGTTAGCAAATAAAATGCACCCACCCCGGCCATGACGAAGCAGCCGGTTTGCACCGCGCCGAGCATCGTGTGCGCGTATTGCCAGAGCGCCCATTTGTTCAGCAGCAGGCTCCAAAAGCTGGAGAGTTCGATGGCGCCGTTTGCGGTAATCCGGTAACCGGTGGGATGCTGCATCCACGCGTCCGTCGCCACGATGAAGTAGCCGGAGAGCCACGAGCCAAGAAAAACCAGGAATCCTGCCGCCCAATGGCCGATTCTCCCTAGCCGTTTTTCGCCAAACAGGAATAGACCTAGAAAACTCGATTCGAGAAAAAAAGAAAACACGCCCTCCATTGCCAGCGTCTGCCCGATGACGCCGCCCGCGGTTTTCGAAAACGCCGCCCAGTTTGTCCCGAACTGAAATTCCATCGGAATGCCGGTGACGACCCCGAGAGCAAAGTTGATCCCAAAGATCCGCGCCCAGAATCGCGCCGCATAATTGTAATGTTCGTCGCCGGTTCGCAGCGCTTTGGTCTTCAGGTAAACAAGCAACAGCGCCAGCCCCATCGTCAATTGTGGAAAGATGTAGTGAAACGTAATCGTAAACGCGAAGTGCAGCCTGTGTATGTTCACTGCCTGTCCCATCAGCGGCACCTCGTCGGAATTCTTTGCGATGTTCCGTCTTGCGGCCGCGGGTTCCTCTTAGCCTGCGGGCAACGCGGATGGCGCAGCCGCATTCTCGCACTTCTTAAGCGCTCCCACTCATTTTTCTGAGCATGCTAGCGCCATGCCTGCCATGTCAGCCACGTCGAGCGGACGCCTGAGTTTCGCGTCGCGACGTGCTGCTATTGGGGAATTTCTTCGATTCTCATACACTCCCACGGCATCCGATGTATTGTTTTGGCGCGCTTTCTCAACGGAGGATCTCCATGAAATACGACGCCATCATCGTCGGCTCCGGCCAGGCCGGCAATCCTCTCGCGTATCGTCTGGCGGATCTCGGCTGGTCCGTGGCGCTCATCGAGAGGAAGAATCTTGGCGGTACCTGCATCAACGTCGGCTGCACCCCCACCAAGACGATGGTCCACCGAGCACAGGTTGCCCACTACGCGCGAAACGCCGCGCGCTGGGGCGTCAACGCTTCGAACGTCAGTGTTGATCTCCCGAGAATTGTCGCGCAAAAAGACGAAGTCGTCCTCAGCTTCCGGGGCGGCCAGCAAAAACAAGTGGACAAGCGCCCCAACCTTCGGCTCCATCGCGGCCACGCCTGTTTCGTCGGCCCGCATCAGCTCAAAGTCGGAGATGATCTACTCGAGAGCGAAAAGATCTTTATCAATACCGGCGGCCGTCCGAATATTCCTGACATCCGTGGCCTCGATACCGTTTCGTATCTCACCAACGAATCCATCATGCAGCTCGCCGCTCTGCCCGAACACCTCCTTATCCTCGGAGGCGGTTACATCGGCTTGGAATTTGGGCAGATGTTTCTCCGTTACGGCTGCCGCGTTACCGTCCTTCACACCGGCAAGCAAATCGTTCCCCGCGAAGAACCAGAAATTGCCGCCGAGCTCCAGAAAGCTCTCGAAGCCGAGGGTGTAGAGTTCGTCTTAAATGTCAGCACCACGCGCGTCGAAAACAAGAATGGCGCCGTCGCTTTGTCATTCGAAACCACTGCGGGCGCATCCAGCGTCACCGGCTCGCATCTCCTCATCGCTACCGGACGTGGTCCGAATACAAATGATCTCGGTCTCGACAAGGCCGGCATCGAAACGGGCAAGAACGGATTCATCAAAGTGAACGTCCGCCTGGAAACAAACGTTCCCGGCGTCTGGGCGCTCGGCGATTGCAAAGGCGGCCCGGCCTTCACCCACATTTCCTACAACGATTTCCAGATTGTTTACGGCAATTTGATCGAAGGAAAAAATCTAACGATTGAAAGTCGGCTCGTGCCGTACTGTGTCTTCACCGACCCGCAACTCGGCGGCGTAGGCATGACCGAGAAGGAAGCCCGCTCCAATGGTTTCAAATTAAAAATCGGCAGATGCCCGATGACCTATGTGGCGCGCGCCATCGAGCGCGGCGAAACTGCTGGTCTGATGAAACTCGTTGTTGACGCTTCGAATGACCGCATCCTCGGCGCCTCCATCCTCGCCTCCGAAGGCGGCGAACTGGTGCAGATCCTCGGCGCCCTTATGCTCGCGAATCAGCCCTACACTCTGCTGAAAGGTGCCGTCTACATCCATCCCACGCTTGCCGAAGGCTTCTTCTCCCTAATGGAAGACGTCAAGCCCGCCGCATGAGCGAATTCTCGCCTCGCCACGCGACGCTGAGTTGCGCCAATGATATTCTGCAAACTACAGTTTTGATGAAAAGCCGGTGGAGGCCGCAACACAAGTTATGGAGAGCCTTAAGAATCAAGTTGCCGTAGTAACAGGAGCAAGCAGCGGCATCGGCAAAGCGATTGCGCTCTCTGTTGCCGCCGAGGGAACTGAAGTCTGCCTTGTCGCTCGCCGCCGCGAACTCCTGGAAGCTGTTGCGAAGCAAGCGCAAACGCTAGGCCCGCACGGCCACGCGTGTCCGGCCGACCTCACCAAGGATGAAGACATCCGCGGCCTCGGCGAGCGGGTTCAGAAAGATTTTGGCCGCCTGAATATTTTGGTGCTTTGCGGTGGCGACATTTTTCACGGGCCGCTCGAGAAGGCTTCACTCGCCGATTTTGACCTGATGTACCGTTCGAACGTGCGCGGCCACTACCTCATGATCCAGACCATGTTGCCGCTCCTGCGCAAAGCGGCCGGCCAAATCGTCTTCATCAATTCTTCCGCGGGACTCCGTTCCCCCGCCACCACCGGACAGTTCTCCGCAACGCAGCATGCGTTCCGTTCGATCGCGGACAGCTTGCGCGATGAAGTGAATGCCATGGGTATCCGCGTTTTAAGTGTTTACCCCGGCCGCACTGCCATGCCGCGCGTTGCCAAATTGTTCGAAAAAGAAGGCCGCGCCTACCAGCCGGACTTGCTGATGCAGCCGGAAGACGTAGCGGAAATGGTGACCCACTCGCTCCGCTTGCCGCGCACCGCCGAAGTCACCGACATCAGCATCCGCCCGATGCAAAAATCCTACTAATTTTTGACTTTCATTTTTCTGTGTTCTGGTGGGGCTGGGCGGATTCGAACCGCCGACAAGCAGTTTAGGAAACTGCTGCTCTATCCATCTGAGCTACAGCCCCACATTTCCATTGTAATACTTCCAGAGCTAATTCGTTCCGTCTGTGTTCGTCAAGATGGCGGCTTCGTCCCCGGATTCGATCCCAACCCGGGCGCAATCTTGGTGATCCGCAGGCTCCGGAAGATCGACGGCCAGTATTCGCGGAGGGCGTTGCTTCCGGTATTCAGTCCGATGCGGATTCCGTAGCGCTGGAACGTCCGGCCAGCCGTTTGTTCTGTCACCGGCAGATAACTGTTCGCGAGGCTCTCGGCCAGCAGCGGGCCCAGCATACCCGCCCAATTTGCCGCATTTTTGCCTTCATCTGTGCGCGCGACTACGATGCGGCTCAGCGCGTAACCGATGCGGTGTCCAACGCCGCCATGCAGCGTCACGAAGTACCGCGGATCGTGGCGCAGCATAGACGAAATGAGATACGTTCCGAAAAAATTGGTCGACGCTGCCGTAGCCATTGAAGATCCGAAACGTTTTCCGTAACCGCCCCATCCCTGGCCATATCCCTCCAGGGAATTTTGCGCCTGGCCGATCGCCGCTCCGGCGGCGGAACCGAGAAAACGGGAAGGAGCCACGCTTTCACCGGCAAATAGCTCGAATTTTTGTTTGCTGCTCAACGGGCCGGCGCTGGTCGCGATACTGGGAAAGAAAATAGACTTCCGCCCCAGAACTTCGATGGTTGTATTGAACGGGTTTCCGTGTTTCTGCGGCGGGCTTTGCTGTTTTGCGGCAGGCGCGTCGGGAAGATCCTGCGGCTTCGGCGCCTGTTGCGCGGCCGCCGGTGCGGCGACGAACATGCACAGCGCCACAAGGCGCAGAGAGGATGGACCGTGTCGCATTCAGTAATCCTAGCATGAACCCAAATTTCATTCTTGCAGCCTCATTGCGCGCCGCTAATTTGCTCCCGCCATTCTCTTTCGACTGCAAGCCGCGGCCGCGTTTTCACCGAGCCAAGGTTCGCGCGACGCGAAATCCGTAGTCCGCGTATTGGAATTCCGGCGGAATACTGGAACGCGCCGCAGTGCGCGTAACCTTAATATGATGCCGCCATGATCCGCCTCGCGAAGCCTTGCGGGCCCCGTGCCTCGGCCCCAGCGGATTTCGTTCCGGCGAGTGCGCGTAGTAGCTGTCGTCATACCAATCGGCGCACCATTCATGGACGTTGTCGCCGAGGTTGTAGAGCCCGTAAGCGTTCGGCGCGTACAGCCCCACCGGCTCTGGCCCCACCTTCCAGCGCTTGGCGTAATCGGGGACCATCTCCGGAGGCGCATCGCCCCACGGATACAACAAACTTTCCTCGCCACCACGCGCTGCGTGTTCCCATTCGGCTTCGGTGGGCAAACGATAGAGTTTGCCGGCCACGCTGCTCAGCCACTCGGAGTAGCGAACGGCCTCATGCCACGACACCGCCACTACCGGCATCTTCGGGTCGTTGAAGCTGTCCTCCATCCAGTGTGGCGGGGGAGCCGCACCCGTCGCCGCGAGAAAGCGCGCGAACTCCGCGTTCGTCACTTGAAACGCCGCCATCTCAAACGCATCCGCCCACACGCGATGGACCGGTTTTTCGTCGTCGCGCCCCGTTTCGCAACCCATCGCGAACCAGCCCTCCGGCACGCGCACCATCACCGGCTCTATCGCTTCCGGCTGCTCTCCACGTAGCGTTGACAATGTCGCCATCGGTTTTCTACGGCCTCAAAAATCTTCCGAGCACGCGGTCAAACAACGTTGGCGGCGCCGCGGGAAGAATCGGCGCGGGTACACGCGCGCACAATTCGTCCGCCAGCGACGCGAGATAGCAAACCGTGTTCCAGTTCGGCGGCGCTGGCAATCGAGCGTCCACGCAAAAACCGAAGGCATCTCGCCACGCCAGCATGGAATGCGGCGCGATCGTATTCTCCGGCCAATGCAGAATGTGCCCGGCGAGCGCTGCGTCCACTGGCTGCTGGCTAAACTGTTTGGTCAGCACCAGCACTCGATACGCCGCGTCGAATGCGGCCAGGCCACTCGATAGTTCCTGCGCCTGTTGAAAGAATTCCACGCCGCTGGCAATCGCGCCGCTGAAGGCTGCGACGCGCGCTTCGGCTGCCGGAGTTATCGCCATAATCGCGGCCGAGGACGCGTGGCCGGGCTCGCGAGGCAGGATGGTTACGTCCACCTCGCCTCCGAGTATCGGAACACGCAGGCCGAGCACGGTGGTCCAGCCTTTGTTATAGCCGCGCGTGCCTCCCGATTTCATGATCCAGTTCAACCCGCTGTGGGTTGCGCCCTCGATGCGAAACGCGGTGGGATTGCCTTGCCAGTGCCGCAGTTTGTATCGCCA
>Ga0137394_10000997_pt1 | contig 20212 bp, 16 predicted proteins | sample czobulk116metaG_FD_108278 | JGI IMG/M metagenome (GOLD analysis project Ga0137394, IMG submission 108278) | Vadose zone soil microbial communities from Angelo Coast Range Reserve, California, USA - czobulk1.16 metaG | ecosystem: Environmental > Terrestrial > Soil > Vadose zone | place: USA...
CGGCGATCTGATCGTGTTCGCCAAAGAGAACGCCTGGTTTACCTATTACTACTGGCTCGATGATGCTGTGGCGCCGGATTTTGCCCATTGCGTTGATATCCATCGCAAGCCGGGATACGACCCAGTGGAGTTATTCCTCGATCCGAAACTGAGTTTTCCGAAGCTAACGATTGCATCGAAGCTGCTGCGGAAAAAACTTGGGTTTCGGATGCTCATGAACGTGATTCCGTTGGATGCAAATTTGGTAAGGGGCTCTCATGGAGCACGTCCAAATAATCTCAATGATCATCCGGTCATCATTACGCAACAAGCGGAACTATTGGGCCGGCCCGCTATTTCGGCTACGGACGTGTATGAGATTATCCGGCGACATGTCGTCGCGGGATAGCTTCGGCGGCCCAAGAGTGGACTCGGACAGCCTGGAAACAAAGGCCCGGCACGATAGCGGGTACGAACAGATTCTTCATAACATCCTTTAGCTTGACGATGGCGTGCGACACCCCCTGCCCTCTCGTTCCTCTATCAGCACGCCGTACATACCTTCTAACCAGTTCGCGCTGAATCAAATGGGGGCATAACCCTAGAGAGAAATGACGAAATGACGAAGCGCCAATGACGAATAGCCGAACGGTCAGGGCCGCGTTCTGCTTCAACCGCCTGTCAGCAAAAAGGGCATCTAGACTTCAAAGTCGAAGACTATCACTGAATCGACCGAGTCCAGAGCGGCCTTTTGAAACCGTTGATGGTCGGGATGCGACAGATAAGCGTCGCGGGCGCCGGCATTTTCGAAGGTCATCACGAAGCCGTGAGTGAAGCCCTGGTTGAAGCCCTCGGGACTGTTATTGGGCCCGCTGACATAATCCTCGATGCCAGGAATGGTTTCCGAGAGGTCCATCAAATCTTCAAACACTTTGTCGATTTGTTCCTGCGCAGTTCCGTCCTTAAACTTCAGGAGCGCGATGTGTTTAACTTTGGCCATATACAAGCGATTCCCCTTCTCCCCGGTCATTTCGCCGCCAACGCGCTTTCAATAGCCCTGGTCACCTCGGCTGAATCAGGTGTGGCGCCCGAGTCAAAGCGTTTCAATATTTTTCCATCGCGCCCAACGATGAACTTGCCGAAATTCCATTTTACCGGCCCGGGGAAGGGCGATTCTTTTCCGGATAAAGCGGTGTAAAGGGGATGTTGTTCCGGACCTTTGACATGGATTTTATCGAAGAGCGGAAAGGTGACATTGTAATTGGCCGAGCAGAACTTTTTGATCTCCTCATTGCTGCCGGGCTCCTGGGAGCCAAAATCGTTGCAGGGAAAACCGAGCACCTCCAAACCTTTATCTTTATATTTCTGATAAACGGCTTCGAGCGCCTTGTACTGCGGAGTGTAGCCACATTTGGACGCGACGTTCACAATCAGCAAGACTTTGCCCTGGTAGGCCTTGAGGGAAGTGTCCTTTCCGTTGATATCCTTGAGTGGGATCTCCTGGAGCTGGGGCGCATTGGCGCCAAACACAGTTCCGACCAGAAACAGCGCAGCTAACAGGCAAGTCAATTTCATGGGCGGCAGTATCTTCAGAGCCAGAGAGGGATGTCAATGTGGAGTTCGCGCTTTTCGTGCGAGAAGTTTGACGATTAAGGGGCTGCTCGGTGCGTGGCTTGCTGTGGGTCAGGACGCCCTCGCTCCGGTATCATTGCACCTTGGGAAAAGCGTCCAAATCGACCGTAAAGTCGAGGCCGAAAGGGGTGCGATTGACCGTTCCAAGCTGCAGATCGCCCTGGCTGATGCGCACCGCCGGCCACCGGCCCCGCGGAGCGGCGTAGAGATCGGGATGGTGCTTCAAGGCCGATTCCTGCAACGCCGCGGGGAATTGGGAAAGGCCCGCATGATAATGATGGCCGTTGCGCTCGACACTTTGAATTCCCAAAGCGGCCAGGACTGCCAGCTCCTGCTGCAGGGAAACAGGGCCCACCGTGCAGAGATCTTCGCCGCTCATAAGCAACACGCGATTGGAACCTGCCCTCGTCCGCTGGGTCAACAGGCAGCGATGCGCAACACCTTTAAAGACTCCTTTGCAGTTTTTGTGGCTTGTTCCTGAATACCCGAGGGCCAGGGCGGCTTCCAGGTCCTCAATCGCGCCGTCTGACTCGTCGATAATAATCGGCGGCCGCCTGGGCCAATCCGCGAACACCTGGCCCGCTTCTTTCGCAAGCGCATTCGCCCGGTGGACTGGTTGCTCGACGAACAACAGACGTTTCAAAAAAGCACTTATTGTTGAATCACTCTGCAAACCCTCCCAATAAAGGCGAAACTCGTGGGCCGATTGAAACTGCTCATTACCATCGAGACTAAAACCAAACCCTGTGGGAATCCCGGCCTGTACTATTGCGGCTATCCGCCCAAGCCTTTCGATGTCCTGGGCCAGATTGCCCGCGACCTTAATTTTCAAATGCCGAAGCCCATAGCTCTCGATGGAAGCTGCCAGGGATTGCGGCAAACCGTCTTCGACTCGGCCGGCCGGCGCAATTTCCGCATCGGTCAAGGGATCGGCCAGCCCCACCGTTTGCCGCACCGTGACCGAATCCAACGGCGTCTCAGGCAGGAAATGGCCCGGGGCACGATCTCCCAGCTCGGCGTGGATTTGATCCAGCCGAACGCCAAAGACATTTTGCCGAAGCAATTGCCAAAAGGGCCGGCCTTGCGATCGGCAAAAAGCTTCGATCAGCGCGCGTTCGACCAGCGACGTCCCGAAATGCGCGAGCAAGGGGGGAATCGAACGGCTGTTTGCCACCGCCGCTTGCGCGGTGTAGATACGCTGCCAAAGCCCAAACACCGACTCGGCAGTGAGCCCGTTCGCGAACTGCATGGCGATCTTGATGATCTGGAGCATCTCATCAATCTCGATCTCCACCGCTTTGCCGGGGTCCTTGGTAAACCACTTCGGAGCGAGCAGATCTGAAGCTGTCCCATGCCACTCGGCGCCATCAACGTCCACCCAAACTCGGACGTAGACCTGCGGCACGTCGGTCATTGTGGCAATTCCATAGCGGAAAGGCATGCGCGTCCGGAGCTGCGCCAGATGGAGGTCGGACCGCAGGATTCGCAGTTGCATCAACGGCGTGAGTGAACCACAGGAGATGCTCCGAACGCAATGGGCTTAATCACGCTTTTCTTCGCCGCTCGATCTCGACTCCCGCCAGCCAATCGTCAAGACTCTCCCCATGGACCCTCTGGTTGAATACTACAGTCAACGCGCCCCCGAATACGAAGAGATCTACCACCGTGACGATCCCGCACGGCGGGCTGAACTCGCTCAAATCCGAGACCTCCTGCAGGAAACCTTCCGAACCAGGCATGTCCTGGAGATCGCCTGCGGCACCGGCTTTTGGACGCGGATCATCGCGGAGGTCACAGCAACGGTTCTCGGGGTTGATGCTTCAGGCGAAATGCTGAAAGCCGCGCAGCAAAAGATGGCGGGCGTTAGCACTGTGCGCTTTGAGTCCTGTGACGCCTACAACCTCGACCGGCTAAGAGGACAATTCGATGCCGGTCTGGCGGTTTTTTGGCTGTCGCACGTCCCGCGCGGGCGGCTGTATGAATTCCTCACCCAATTTCATCGAAAGCTTCGACCGGGTGCAGTTGTGGTGATGGCGGATAACATGAACGTGCCTGGTATCGGAGGTGAATTCGTGAGCTCGGCCGCTTCCCCCGACACCTGCAAGTTACGCGACCTCAAAGATGGCAGTAAACATTGCATCATCAAAAACTACTATGACGAAGGCGAATTGCGAAAAATCCTGGCACCCCACTGCACAACCCTCGAAACACATTTCGGCAAGGCCTACTGGTGGACGCGGTACCAGATTGCAGCGCCAACTGACGGCTGAACCATCCCTATTTTTCCTTCGCTTGGTTCAACCAGTCGATTAACTTTCCCTCTCCATGTCCAACGATGGTCAGTTGACGCCGATGATGGCGCAGTATCGCCGCATTAAGAGCGAACTGCCCAAAGATGCATTGCTCTTGTTCCGTCTCGGCGACTTCTACGAAATGTTCTTCGAAGACGCCCAGGTGGGCGCGCAGTTACTCAACGTCGCACTGACAAAGCGCGGTGTGATTCCGATGTGCGGCATTCCGTTTCACGCGGCCAACGGCTACGTGGGCCGCCTGCTCAAAGCCGGGCGGAAAGTCGCGATCTGCGAGCAACTCGAAGAAGCCCGTCCCGGTCAACTCGTCAAACGGGAGGTCACACAAATTCTCAGTCCGGGGACGCATTTCGATGAACGGATGCTCACGGCCGAACGAAACAATTTTCTTGCCGCCATCTATCCGCTGCAAAAGCTGTTCGGGTTGGCGGTTGTCGATTTGACCACCGGTTCATTCAAAAGCACGGAACTGACCAGCGAGTCCGCCCTGCTCACGGAACTCGAGCGGCTCCGCCCGGCGGAAATCATTGTTCCGGGCGAAGCAGGCGCCTTGCAAAGCCTCCTAAAACCGGCGTTTCCGATTCTTAACCCCTACGAGGATTGGGTTTTTGCGCCCGAAACGGCCCAGTTCACGGTGCGGGATCATTTCAAAGTGGCGTCGCTCGATGGTTTCGGGTTGAAGTATCGAACTGCGGCTATTGGCGCGGCCGGCGCCGTTCTCCATTATCTCACGCAGCATCTGCGGCGTGACGTCGCGCATCTCACTTCACTCTCGTTTTATGAGCCGGCTGACTACCTGGTGCTTGATAGCACGACCTTGCGGCATTTGGAAGTGCTCGAGCCGCTGCGCCACGATGCTCCCCGCGCCGCCACACTCTACGGCGCGCTCAATCGGACGGTCACGCCCATGGGTGCTCGCCGATTACGTGATTGGCTTTCCCAGCCGCTGGCCGATGTAAACGCGATTCAAAACCGGCAGGAGGTGGTGCGGAGCTGGATCGAGCACGCCACAGAACTTGGCGAGTTCCGCAAGAAGCTCAGCGAAGTGCGCGATCTGGAGCGCACTATCGGCCGGCTCGCCGTCGGCTCCGGCAATTGCCGGGACCTGCAGGCGCTCGGTCTGGCCCTCCAACAAGTGCCCTCTTTACGAGAAATCCTCGGACGGCTCTGCGCTTTCCTCAAAGAAGATTTCAACCGCACCGTGCTCCCCTCGCTGCACGACGCCGTGGCCGCTTCCGATTCAACCGCGCCCCTGCTTGAACTGCTGCGTGAGCAAATCTCGGAAGCCCCTCACGTGGTCGAGTTGATCGGCCGCGCGATTGTGGATGAACCGCCTCTTGGCTTGAAGGAGGGCGGTCTCATTCGTGACGGCTTCGACTCAGGCCTGGACGAACTGCGCCAGGCCACTCGCGGTGGCAAAGATTGGATCGCGAAGTTGCAGCAGGACGAAATTGAGCGGACCGGCATCGCTTCGCTGAAGGTCCGCTTCAATTCTGTTTTTGGATACTATATCGAGGTCACCAGGTCGAATCTGACGAAGGTGCCCCCGCACTACATCCGCAAGCAAACTGTGGCCAATGCCGAACGATTCATAACCCCCGAACTCAAGGAGATGGAAGGAAAGATCCTCGGAGCCGAGGAGCGTGCGGTGAAACTCGAGTACGAGCTGTTCCAAAAGGTCCGTGAGGAAGTCCTCGGTTCTCTGAAGCAGATCCAGCAGACTGCCTCCGCTCTGGCCGATGCCGATGTTCTGGCGGCCTTCGCCGAGACCGCGCGACTTTACAACTACTGTCGCCCGAAAATTGGAGCCGAGGGCGTTCTCCTGGTTCGTGACGGCCGTCATCCCGTCATCGAGCAGAATCTCTCTGAGGAACGTTTCGTGCCGAATGATGTGGCGCTGGACAATAGCGTGCAGATCGCTCTCATTACTGGACCCAACATGGCCGGCAAGAGCACCTATATTCGGCAGGTCGCATTGTTAGCTTTGCTGGCCCACACCGGCTCGTTCATTCCAGCCGCTGAAGCGCGCATCGACTTGATCGACCGTATCTTTACCCGGATCGGCGCCAGCGACGATCTCGCGCGGGGCCAATCGACTTTCATGGTTGAAATGTGCGAAACCGCAAACATCCTCAACAACGCGAGCACGCGCAGTCTGGTCATCCTTGATGAAATTGGACGCGGCACCAGCACCTTCGACGGACTCAGTCTGGCCTGGTCGATCGTCGAACACCTGCACAACCAGGTCGGCGCAAAAACGCTTTTCGCAACGCATTATCACGAGTTAACCGAGCTGGCCGGCCGGCTGACGCGCGTCCGCAATTTCAACGTCGCCGTCCGCGAGTGGAAGGATCAGATCGTATTTTTGCGGCGAATTGTCGAAGGCGGCACCGATAAAAGCTACGGCATCCAGGTGGCTCGCCTCGCTGGCGTTCCGAAACCGATACTGGAACGCGCCAAACAAATCCTGCGAAACCTCGAAGAAGCCGAACTGACGCCCGAAGGTAACGTGCGTCACGTCTCGCGGCACCGACCGGAGCGCGAAAAGCTCAAAGACCTTGCCCCGGCTCCGCAGATGGATCTCTTCGCGCCTGGGGAGTGAGATTTTGCCGAGGCAAACCTGCGCATTTACGTCATCAACCCGCCGGGCGCTCGAATGGGCCTTTAGTTTTGGACTGCGGCAGTCCTCTGCCGCTTTCCACTCGCCTGTCCAAAGTCGCCAAAGCGGCAGAGGACTGCCGCAGTCCAAAAACTGTCGTCTCAACGCCGCCACCAACTCCGCCCGGCCTGCGCTCCGGAGGAAGAACCGTGTTCCTTGAACTTGTGCACGAGCAACTGGCTGCGGGCGGCAGTGAAAGCCATGACCAAATCATCGTAAGTCGCGTAACGTTCTTCGGGCTTCTTGGCAAGGGTGATGGAGATCGCTTCGTCCGTGGCTTCGGAAATTTCAGGGTTCACGCGGGCCGACGGCATCAAGGGCGTATGGACATGGCCGGCGACCACTTGCTCGATCGTTTCCGCTTCAAACGGCACGTGGCCGGTGATGGCATGATAAAGAGTTCCGCCCAGGCTGTACATATCAGAACGGAAATCTTCGCCAGCCCGCTGGATCTTCTCAGGAGCGACATAGTAGGGCGTTCCCCACACGGTGGCTTCGTATTCGTTTTCATCTTCCGCCCGGCGGGCCAGGCCGAAATCGACAAGCTTCGGTTCGCCATCATCATTGAACAGGATGTTGCCTGGCTTGATGTCGCGATGGAGCAAGTTGTGCTTCAACGCGGTCTGGAGAGCCGATGCCACCTTGATGCCGATGTCCAATACGTCCAGTTCGGGCAGCGAACCTTCCTTCTCGATTCGACTATCCAGGCTGCCATTGTCGGCCAGTTCCATGACCAGGTAAGGCCGATGCTCGAACTGATCGAACGTATAAATGTGGATGATATTAGTGTGATTGAGAGCCGCCCCGGCCCGGGCTTCGCGGTAAAAGCTTTCGACCACCTGTTGGTCGTCTGCCATTTCCCTTTTGAGCAACTTCACGGCGACCTGCCGTTGAAGCATCGTATCGAAGGATCGATAGACTGTGCCCATGCCGCCAGAGGCAATGATTTCCCGCAGTTCGAACTGTCGCAGTTCGAAAGGAACAATCACCGGATGACTGCACTTGGCGCAAGGGGTCGGCTCAAGAGCCGGCAAATCACCCGGAATCCAGTTGCTGGCCTTGCAAGAGCCGCAAATCGCGCGTCGCAGTGGCCGGCGCGTGGATTGGGTGGTGTCGGACACAAATTGAATGTAGATGAAAAATGCAAAAAGTAGAACTGAAAAAAGGCATGGGGACGGAATGCCGACAGACTGCGGCGCGCCCTGCCAGAACCTCGCGGACAGGCTGTCCGCGCTCCGATACTCGTTCGACAATTGTAAATTCGCATTATATTACTGACTCTTCGCCGCAATGAGCGATCGACGTAAACAACAACAGAAAGACGGGCAAATTCCTGCAGGTTTGCTCCTGCTTTTGCGGCTGTTGATGCTGGGCGCCATTGCCATTTCAGCTTACCTGGCCTCGACTGCTCTGAGCGGAACGGCTGTCGCAGGATGTGGTCCTGCATCAAATTGCGATAAGGTGCTTCACAGCCGGTGGGCCTATTGGTTTGGAATCCCTGTAAGCCTCCCTGCTCTTCTCATGTATGCGGCCGTTTTCGCGCTTACCCTCCGGATGGGCCCGAAGGTCCCCGTATCCGATCAGCGGAAAGCGTGGCCGTTTCTGATGGGCGCGGCCGTGCTCATGTTTGGCGCAGCGATTTGGTTCTCAGCTTTGCAGTACTTCGTCATTCGCAGCTTCTGTCCCTATTGCATGACCGCCCACATCCTTGGATTGGCTGCGGCTGCGATCATTCTTCTCAAAGCGCCCATCCGCCCTCCTCCTGAGAAGTCATGGCAACAGGAGAAGCAGGTCTACATTCCTCCAGCGCACGCGCGGAACGTCGTTCTTGTCGCCTTGATTTCCCTTGCGGCCCTGGCCGGAGGGCAGGCGCTTCATCAGCAAAAACTGTTTTCTGTTCAATCGGTCCCAGCAACGCTGACCAAAACCGCAGTGAGCAACGCGGCAATCAGCACCGGCTCGGTCAGCAGTGCCATGCCAAGCTCGAACACCAATCCACCGCTTTTATCCACTCCGCCCAGCACAGCGCTTGCCGTGACCCAGGCCGCGGTCCAACCGGTAATCGCAACCAATTCCGTCGGAGGAAACGTCGTCGACCATCGCTTCCAGGTTTATCTCGGCATGTTTCAATTCGATCTGCGCGAAGTGCCCGTCATCGGCTCGGCCGACGCGCCTTATGCGATGCTAAGTTTGTTCGATTACACCTGCCATCACTGCCGCATCATGCACCCTTTGCTCATGGAAGCGCATCGCGCCTTTCCTGACAAACTGGCCATCGTGAGTCTTCCCATGCCGTTGGATAGCACTTGCAACTATACCGTCAGACGCACTCCCCGTGCGCATACTAACGCCTGTCATTATGCGGAACTCGGTCTTGCGGTTTGGCGGGCAGACAGGAAAAAGCATCCGGCATTCGATGAGTTTATCTTCACTGGGGAAACGCCTCCGTCACTTCATGACGCGGCCGCTTATGCTCGCCAACTTGTCGGTCCAGAAGGATTCGACAAGGCGATCCGTGACCCATGGGTTAACCAGCAACTCACGCGCGGCATTTCCGTTTATGCCACAAACTTCTTCCACGTGCGCAATGGTTCAATGCCGCAGATCATGATCAACACGAATTTAACGACGGGAACATTGAACACCTCGGCCGACTTATTCAAGGTTCTGGACAAACAACTCGGGCTGCGACCCGACCCCTGATGGCTGCTCCGCAGGATTCGGCCGGAAGCATTGACCTTTCATCTTCGCGGCGCAAACGGGGCGCAGTCACTGCGCTGTTTGCTGGAGCAATTGGGATTGGCTTTGCGCCGATTCTGGTCCGGCTCAGCGAAGTAGGCCCCAGTGCCACGGCCGCTTTTCGAATTCTGTTCGCGTTGCCAATTCTATGGTTGTTGGTTGCAATCGAACGCAACCGAAATCCCCAGGTTGCTCAACCTTCTGGTTGGCCCGATTACAAAGCGCTTGCGGTCGCCGGGCTCTTCTTCACCGGTGACTTGTCGCTTTGGCATTGGTCGCTGCAGATCACTACTGTTGCAAACTCAACCCTGCTGACTAATTTTGCGCCGCTGTTTGTCACGATTGGCGCATATGTGCTATTTCGCGAAAAAGTATCCAGGCAATTTGTGGCCGGATTGTTGGTGGCCCTCGCCGGGGCCGCCGTTCTGGTGGCGCAGAGTGTCACCTTCAGCGCGCAACAGATGTGGGGCGACCTGCTCGCGGTGGTCACAGCCTCCGTTTACAGCGGCTATTTGCTCAGCGTGAAAGGCCTTCGCCGTCGATTTTCGACCCTGACGATTATGGCTTGGACCGGCCTTGTCTCCTGTCCGGCATTGTTTGTAGTGGCTCTCTGTTCGGGCGAGAAACTGCTGCCAATAGACCTGGCCGGCTGGAAAGTGCTGGTCGCACTCGCCCTCATCAGCCATGTCGGCGGACAAACATTGATCGCCTATGCATTCGGACATCTGCCCGCGTCATTCTCATCGGTGACACTTCTATTGCAGCCTGTGATTGCCGCCCTGTTGGCGGCAGCGATGCTTGGAGAGAAACTAACGACCGTGCAGGTCATCGGCGGAATCGTCACTCTCGTCGGGATTATACTGGCGAGTCGCGCTGGCGCCGGTAGCATGGCTGCGAACAACAAGTCCTAGCCGCCTTTCGGGAGCTGCTCGATCTTGGCCGCCATCACGAAATCGCTTTCGGTCAGGCCATCGATCTTGTGGGTCCAGAGCGTAATTTTGACCTTACCCCAGCTTAGGTAAATATCCGGATGATGGTTATGCTTCTCGGCGAGCTCGCCGACGCGGTTGGTATAGGCAAGTGCGTCGCGAAAATTCTTAAACGGATACTCCTTTTCGAGATGATGCTCCTGCACCACGCGCCAACCGGCGCCAAGCTGTTGCTGAAGTTTTTGAAGCTGCTCCCCTTTCAATGGCGGCACGCCTCCCTTGCACGGAATACAGTCCTTTTGGGCCAAGTCACTCATAGCCGGACCCTACTCCGTCGAACCCGCTCAGGCAAGTGCCGCAAAGTTTGGCAGAGGTTTCATTTTGACCGTTTCAGCAATCGGATTACTTCGCTCCGTTTAGGCAGCGCGGCTTGCGCGCCGAGCTTTGTCGTGGTGAGCGCAGCGGCCGCATTCGCCAGCAGTCCGGCTTCCGCATAGCCGAGCCCTTCGGCGAGTGCCACCGCCAAGCCGGCTGCGAAGGCATCTCCCGCGCCAGTTGCATCGACGGCCTTCACTTTCAAGCGCGGCAACCACTTCTCACCGTCGCGCCAAATAATCAGGTCACCTCTGTCCCCGAGCGGAAGTGCCACTGCTCTCAGGCCGAACGCAAAGAGCTTCCTCGCGGCACGACGCGCCGTGGCCGCGTTGGTGATTTTTAGACCCGTCAGCGTTTTTGCTTCGCTCGAATTTGGCCGAATAACGTCGATCAGCCGCAGTAATTGTTTCGGGGTCGGTCGAGCCGGGGCGGGATCTACGACGATCTGTACCCCGGCTTGATGCGCAATTTGCGCGGCTCTAATCAACGGCGCGAGTGGCACTTCATATTGCATAAGCAAGACCTTCGTCGCCTGAAGCAGGGATGAAGCTCTTTGGACATCGGCTACGCTGAAACAGTGATTGGCCCCCGGAGCGACGAGAATTTGCTTCTCGGCGTGCGCATCAACCATGATCAGGGCAACGCCAGTCGGCACTCGGCCATCGCGGGCCATATGAGAGAGGTTGATATTCTCCTTGCGCAAGTCCCGCACGACTTGATCGCCACGAGCATCACATCCCACGCTTCCGACGAAAGCGACATGCGCACCGAGGCGGGCACAGGCGATGGCCTGGTTCGCCCCTTTTCCTCCGGAGGCTTCCAAAAATGAGTCGCCATCCACCGTTTCGCCCGGTTCCGGCAGCTTCGCGCCTTTAATCACAAAGTCAGTGTTGGCGCCGCCGACCACAACCACGTCGTATTTTTTGTTCATCTTCCTTTTTGGATACGGCCAGGCGTTTTTCAACCGACTCGCCAGGAGCCGAGAGTCCCCGCGATCCATGCCAAAATGCGCTCGCCCTCTGGCGCTGGAAAGGGTAAAGACCTGATGTGCTCAGGATGAATTTCACCTCGCGAATGGTCGTCATTCCTCAGTTATTCTGGAAGGTCTTGGGTTAAAGCAGCTACCGCATGTCTGAGAGTCTGGTAATCAGCTCCTGTCCGCGTCCTCGCGCCGCGGCATGGCTTGCTATCGCTCTCGTCGCCCTTCCGGTCGGTTCATTTGCCGACGGAGCGCAGACTGGAAATGACGATGAAATCGATTGGGCAAAGGCTCGGGAGTTTTGGTCATTTCGGGCACCCTCTGCCCATTCGCGGCCGGTCGTCAGAAACAACCGATGGCCCACACAACCGCTGGACTACTTCGTTCTTGGCCGGATCGAAAGCAAGGGGCTCGCCCCATCGCCCGAAGCCGATAAGCGAACGCTGATACGGCGGGTCACGTTCGACCTCACGGGATTGCCTCCCACGCCTGAAGAGGTGCGTGCGTTTTTGAAGGATACTCGCGCGGACGCTTACGATCGATGGGTGACTCGCTTGATCAACTCGCCTGCGTTCGGAGAGCGCATGGCCAGCCTGTGGCTGCCGCTGGCCCGTTATGCCGAAGACCAGGCGCACCAGGTTGGGAAGGAGACACAATCGTTTTATCCAAACGCATACAAATACCGCGAGTGGGTGATCAATGCGTTCAACAAGGATTTGTCTTACGATGAATTCATCCTCTTACAGCTTGCCGCGGACAAAGTCGAAACCGCCGCGCCAAAAGATCTGGTAGCCCTCGGCTTCCTTGGGCTCGGCCCTAAATATTACAATCGCGACCGGCTCGATGTGCAGGCCGACGAGTGGGAGGACCGGGTCGACACAGTCTGCCGTTCCTTTCTTGGATTGACCGTGGCCTGCGCTCGCTGTCACGACCACAAATTCGACCCCATTACCATGGCCGACTACTACGGACTGGCGGGCGTTTTCGCCAGCACGCGCATGGTCAACAAAACCTCCGATGGCAAACTGCTCGAAGGCAAAGTGACTGCAGACAAGATGCCTGCGGACACGTTGCACCTTGTCCAGGACGACGATCCCAAAGACCTCAACGTTTTCATCCGCGGCAATGTCCAGCGCAAGGGTCCCCTGGCTGAACGCCGCTTTTTGCGAGTTCTGTCCGGCAACGATCCTGTTCGCTTCAAGGATGGGAGCGGGCGCAAGGAACTGGCAGCAGCCATCGCAGATCCGAGGAATCCACTCACCGGACGCGTCATGGTCAATCGCTTGTGGGGGACCTTTTTTGGCCAACCGCTTGTTCCTACACCGAGCAACTTTGGACATTCCGGGCAGCCACCCTCCTATCCCCAATTGCTCGACGATCTTGCCGTGCGATTTGTGGATAATGGCTGGTCCATCAAAACGATGGTCCGCGAAATGGTTCTCTCCTCCAGCTATCGGCAAAGTTCGGCGGAGACCCCTAACAAATCGCGCGACCCAGTGAATGAGCTGCTCGGGCGAATGAACCGCCGCCGCCTCAGTGTCGAGCAATGGCGCGACGCTGTGCTCTATGTATCTGGCGACCTCGAGCCGGTCGGTGGGAAGTCAATCGAGTTGGACGATCCAGGCAATCGGCATCGAACCGTCTATGCGCGTGTGAGCAGGCTTAAATTGAATGATATGCTGGTGCAGTTCGATTATCCGGATGCGAACGTGCACGCCGAAAAGCGGGCCGTCACCACCACGCCGATGCAAAAGCTCTTTCTTTTGAATAGTCCGTTTATGCTCGAACGCGCGCAGGGTTTGGCGAAACGACTGACAGCGCGACCGCGCGAGAGCAATAAGTCGCGCATCCATGACGCCTACCGTTTGCTTTTTGGCCGACAGCCGGAACGGGCCGAAGTAAACGTTGCCGTGGAGTTTCTGCGCAAAACGCCGGTTGATGGCATGTCCCGGTGGGAGCAATACGCCCAGATTCTTTTGGCTTCAAATGAGATGTTTTATGTGGACTAGGACTTCAGGCTGGAGAGCGTCGCAGAACATGCACGCCCCTCGATATTTGTACGTGAACACGCAGCCGACAGCTCTCCCTCTCCCCAAGGGAGAGGGTTGGGGTGAGGGAGAAGGGGGCAGCCGGCCTGCAAGAACACCGCCGCAACCAGAAAGGGTCGCACAATGAACTTTGGCCTGACCGATACCTTGTCGTTCCCACGCAACCGTCAGATGCTGACCCGCCGTCAAATGCTGCAGCGCACCTGCGCTGGGTTTGGGCTGGTCGGCCTCGCGGGTCTGCTCGGACCACAGGCGCTGTTGGCGGCAAGTTCGGCCCGGGTGCCGCACTTTGCGCCGCGCGCTCGCCGGATCATTTTCCTGTTCATGAACGGCGGGCCGTCCCATGTGGATACGTTCGATCCCAAACCGGCCCTGGCAAAACACGAAGGCGAAAAACCCACCGGCGATCTCTACAAAAAAGAGAAGAGCGGCGGGTTTATGCCGTCGCCATTCGCCTTCCAAAAACGTGGCCAGAGTGGGATCGAGGTTAGCGAGACACTGCCGAACATCGCTCGCGTGATAGACGATTGCTGCATTATTCGGTCCATGCGAACCGATGTTCCCAATCACGAGCCGGCGCTGTTGCAGATGCACACCGGCAACATCCAGCCCATTCGCCCGTCCATGGGTGCGTGGCTGCTCTACGGTCTCGGGACCGAAAACGAAAATCTTCCGGGCTACGTCGTGCTTCGCCCGAGTCCGAAAATCGTGGTTGGACCGGCACTCTGGAGCAACAGCTTCCTTCCGGCCGAATACCAGGCTACCAGCGTCATCACAGCCGACATGCATGTCGATAAACTGCTGGCCAACATTCACAACCCGAAGCTCACCCGAGAGCAGCAGCGCGAACAACTCGATCTCCTGGCCGACCTTAACCGCATGCATCGCGACCGTCGCAGCGGCGATCCTGAACTCGACGGCCAGATCAAGGCGATGGAAACCGCTTTCCAAATGCAGAAACAGGCGATGCAGACGTTTGACATCAGCCGCGAGCCGGAATCGGTCCGCAAAGCTTACGGCGACACGACTTTTGCAAGGTCTTGCCTGTTGGCGCGCCGGTTAGTCGAAGACGGCGTGCGCTTTGTGACCGTGTACTACACCAGCGACAAAGACAACCAGCCCTGGGACACTCACACCGATCACAACGAGCGTCATCCGAAGCTCTGCGCCGACAGCGATCAGGCCACCGCCGCGCTCATTTCAGATCTGAAAGCTCGCGGGATGCTCGATGATACCCTCGTGATCTGGGGCGGTGAGTTTGGTCGCACGCCCTATGCCGAGATCCGGAAGGAGAATAAAGAGAAAAAGGAAAAACAGAGCGTCGGTCGCGATCATCATCACAGCGCATTCTCGATGTTGCTGGCCGGCGGCGGCATCAAAGGCGGGATGGTCTACGGCAGTTCGGATGAATTAGGCGTCAATGTGGCCGAACACCCGGTGCATGTGCATGACCTGCATGCGACAATTCTTCACTTGTTGGGAATCGACCATGAACGCCTCACCTTCCGCTACGCTGGACGCGACTTCCGTCTTACTGATGTGCACGGGCGCGTAGTGAAGGAAGTTATTGTTTAGGGAGGACAGAAGGGCTTTTAAAGGCGACTTTGGCCGTTAAAGGAGAGGCACATTTCTACGCCCGCGGCAGGAGCCGGCGCGAAATTCACGAAGAATGCCCTGCCAATGCCAGCGCACGTTTACCGGGTTGCGCGCCATACAAATCCCGTGCATCACCATTCGGCCGATTCTAAAATTGACGAGCAAGGTCATGTGAGTGCCGGACCCCGCTGCTCGGTCGCGAACGTTTGAGTTTGAGGATTCATGATGTTCAAATTTGAGGACCATTTCAGTCCAAGGATGGAACGAACAGGCGCACCCATCTTGCAGCAAATTGACGGTTAAATCAGCAGAGGCAGGGCTAGTTACACGTTTAGCCCCGAATGCTTTCGGGGGGCCATCGTGCAGCCAGGTGTTGAAGAAGGCCTTTGGCCTGGAGCGTGGGCAAATCGGGGCACCCCGACAACAGGCGCGCCAGGAGAGCAGTCAAATGGGGCACAGCAAAACTGCTCCCGGTCACCTTCTTGATGGCTCCCCCGATCCAGGCCACTTCGATATCTATTCCGCGGGCGAAAAACTCCACCAGCGCTCCCGGCTTGTAAAAGAATGCTTCCGGTTGGGCACAATCGGCGAAGTTGACGGTGATGACGGTAGGAAAGTGGCCGGGCCATTCACGCTTTGTGAAATCAAGATTATTGCAGGCTGCGACGATATGGCGGCCGCGCAAGTAGGCTTCATCAATCCAGTCTTTGTACTGGAGGACGTGGTCTTCGCGTCCGCAGCCGAAGCTGCAATTCAGAATGTGATAGCCGCGCTCCAAGGCCTGGCGCACGCCCTCGCGAATGATCAGAGTGCGCGAGCGTAATTGGCTGCCAAGGACTTGGAAACTTCCGATCTCGGCTTCCGGCGCAAGTGCGCGGATGATGCCGGCGATAGCTGTGCCATGGCCGAACACATCGCGACCGTGGCCGGGCTCAATCTGTAATTTCAAGCCATCGTCAGAGATGACGAGGTCATGAGCAAGCCGCAGCCCCTTGAGGAATGGATGACCGACTTCAATGCCTGAATCCAGAATCGCGATTTTAATACCACGACCGCGGCCAGCGCGGAGGTGTTGGCGGGCCTCTTCGAGGGGCAGCCAGGTATTCACAGGATGCTATTCGCGGCTCCAACCTACGGTGTCGCTAAGGAGGCGAAATTCAATGAGCCGCCCTAATAAGGCGCTGGCGCGTTGGACAGCGGCCAAATGGTCCGGATCAAATCCGTCACGAGTTTCCGGCGAATCAGGCTGCTCCAACTGCACGGCGGAAACGATGCCACGACATGCGTCTAGAAAGTAGAACGGGGCCGCGAGCAAGGCTGAGGTGCGGCAACTGAGCAGTTCGTCGAGGGTTTTGTTCTGCCGGGAATTTTTGTAAACCTCATTCTCGATAAATGGCTGTTCGCTCGCAAACACCATGCCGATGAGGCCGCTGTGCACCGGTTGTTTGAATTGTCCGACGACTCTGGATGCGTTTGGACCGGTGTTGTGGGCAATGATCAGATGTTCGGCAGCGTCATCCAAAAGCCAAACGCTTCCCTCATCAGCGCCAGCATCGGCAAAAGCTTGTTGCAACACTTCGCGCATGAGCGCATCCAACAAAGAACAAAAGTTCTCGGGTTGGATGGCGGCGCCGATTTGCCCAAGCCGTTCCAGGAGGATCGATTTGAGGGGGGCAAATCGCGGCTCTGGAAGAATATTGCAGCGCGCTGCCAAAGGTTTGGCCCTCAATCTGCAGGGCCCGGGCCCGGCCGCAATGCCTTTATTTCGTTCGCGATCACTGGAATCCAGTTCGGATTCTCTTTGAGGAGGTTGAGCAAGGTGTTCCGTTCGTCTTCCGGCAAAGTTCCTTTGGCGAACTCTTTCAGTTTGTTTGTGACTTCCAGCGAGGGTTCCCGCAGTTGCCTTCCTTCAACTTCATCGGAATATCGTTCCAGGAACCGTGTCAGGATTTCAAATGAGTTAGCCATTATAATCTATTTTGAGTAGACGGACGAGCCGACCGGTCTTGCAACATTTCCGCGTGCCTGAACCAAATCGGTGCGCGTGCTGGCTTTAACCTCGCTATCATAGAAAGCCGACCTGATGAGTTTCGCATAAAGCCAAAAAGTCTTCCCAGGAAAGCTGCAGCCAGGGATCCTTTTTTTGGATCTGGCCCAACGTGGCCGTCTGGATGTGCTTCATAGCCGTAGCCCCCGCGCGACTAACTTTTGATTCGTGCCAGCCAAACATGCGTCCGACCTCCCGCTGGGTTACGCCGTGGAGATAGACTAGGCGCAAAATCAGCAGAGCCTCCGCGCCACAGGACTCCAGCGCGCCTTGCAGGCTGGTTCGGAGCATATCAATGAGGGCACTTTCCGGGGTGGGTGAGGAGGTTGAGGGAACTCGCTCGAAGAAGTCAGTTCTGCTATCGAGCTCGCTCTGTTTGACAGGTTCACCGCGAAACTTTTGCCTTCGCTTCAAATCGATTAAGCGACGCAACGCGACAGTGCTTAACCAGCTTTGGAGGGCGCATTTGTGGCTAAATTTCTCGAGGAGCGACGGGCGGTCCTCGCTCTTGAAAATGCAGTCAGCCCAAAGATCAGCCAACAGATCCTCCGCCTCGGTGCGATTGGCTCCGCGGCCAACAAGGATATTCGTGAGTGCTGGCTGATGCTTATTGCGCAAGCCAGCAATGGCTTCAGCGTCGCCATTCAGACATTTCTGAATTTGCGAGCTCTCCTCATCCGGTTGGTTGAATAAGGGAGACATTAAATCGTATACTCCGACCTGGGCTGGCGCATCGCAACCATTTTTTCGTCGTTTACCCGAGCGCGTCTAAGGCTATTCCAGTTCACGCGCTCGATAAAAACCCCGGAAAGGCATCGCAGGTTCTAAATAGAGCCATAGTCCGTTGGAGTTAGGGACATTCGTTGCCACCGGTGTCCATTGGATGGTGGGGGTTAAGTTTGTAGTCCTCACAATGACATGTTTCCGGCCGGGGACGCCAGTCAACGTAAAGCGGAACTGGCCATCACTGAGCCAGCGGCTTGGGAGGAGCGAGGGAGCGGGGATATTGGAAATGGTGACCAGCTTTGTGGCCGCATACGCGTTGGGGTCGCCGTCAATCGAGTAACTGCAAGTAATCGTGACCGGGGTATTGCTGGTGACATTGCCCGCCCTTAACAGGCCGTTGGTCGTGATCGTAAATCGATCGGCCGCCCAATAGGTGTTTGTGAAGTTTTTAGTAGTGGCATTTGCGTAGGTGGCGATCCCGAAATAGGAGCCCGTTGAGCCCTCGAGGATCGAATCAGGCCCGCTCACGCCAACCGACGTAAGCCTTGCGCTTTCGAACCCTGCTCCCATGATCTGTGGGTCGAGCCGAACAACTCCGCCGCCGGGACCACCAAAGCCAAGGACATTGGGCCAGACGCCATAAAGAACGAAGGCTTTGTCTTGCAAGAGCCAGTCTGTTTCCAAACTTTCCTCCAGCAGGGCAAAGACGCCCCAACCAATCCCACTAAAATTGTTAGTCGAAGGCGCAGGGCATGTGCCGAAGACCTGGACAAACGCGGCGCCGCCCGATGGCAGTGATGGTGAATCGGCCAGTTCGAAGGCGCCCAAATCCTGACCGGCAGGCGCGGCAGGCGGCCCGCCCACTTCTACATAGCTGTAGCCGGACCGAGCCAGCAATCTGACGCGGAGGGGTCGTGAACTCGCCCTGCCGAGGTTTTCAATACGAAACGTCGCGGCAAATCTCACCGAGAGGTCCGCGTTGGTGGTGCGTTGAGTGATCACTATTTCGGAAATGCCAAGTTCTTTGAAGACGATGCTAATCGTACCAGACGCACGATTGGTGGTGTCAGCGGAAGTCTCAAACTTGCCATCGACCGCGATTTGATAGGTCGCGCCCGCCTGGGCGTCGAATGCCACCTGGCTGAGCTTATCCGGTCCAAAGACAGGATTGCCCACGTTAGGCGCGACATCATCATTGGAGGCAACCAGGCTCAAGTTCGTGATCGTGGAACCTGTATAGACCGCCAGTAACGTGTCGAAAGTGCTATCCATCGTACTCAAGATTACTCGGCGGGAGAGAGCCGTGGTCCACGACCACCAAACCGATCGGCCGCCGATATTGCCGGCGTGATCTGGTTCGCCACCTTCTTTGTTGGCTGCAATGTTCGGGCCGGAGATCGGCAGGTCGGTCCTCACGATCAGAGTGCGGCTGTTGAAATAATTGTTGGTGGGCGCGGGCAAGAAAGATTGACGCAGAGAGATGCTGCCGGTGGCTCCAGCGTATCCGTCAATGCCAATTTCGTAGGTGACTCCCGAGAGGACATCAAAAGCCAGTCGAGGCAAAGCCATGTAAACGCTTCCCTCTGAATTGCTGGTGTAGCTCCCATTATTGGCAATCAAGGTCAAATTCGAGACCGACGAGCCGGTATAAATTCCGATGAGATTCGTAAATGAAGAATCCCTCGTATCGAGCATGCAAATGCCGTCCTCTGGCGCGACCCACGAGAACCAAACTGAACTGGTGCCCGGGAGGTCGGGATTTGCATGGTTGGGCTCGCCGGATTCCCTGGTGGCGCGCACATTGGAAGCCGTGACGTTGTTGGTTGTCCCAGTTAACGCGATCCGATCGCTAAAATTGTCATTGGGCGGCCCAGGCAGAACAAGCAACGAAAGACTTACGCTTCCCGAGCCGCTGGCAAAACTCGCGACGGCAATTTCGTAAGTGACTCCTTGCTGGGTGGAAAAAGTGACCTGACTTGGAGCCCCGTGATTGGCCGCGACCAGGGCCAAATTCGAAACGACATTTCCGGTGTAGACGGCGACCACTGCGTCGAAGGCCGTTCCCGAAGTTGTCACCGTCACCTCGCCGGCAAAGGGAGCAGTCCAGGTCCACCAAACCGATTTGCCGCCGACCCCATCAGCGTGCTGAGGTTCCCCTGTCTCGGTCGTCGCTCCTTTGTTCGAGCCGCTGACG
>Ga0137394_10000998_pt1 | contig 20207 bp, 15 predicted proteins | sample czobulk116metaG_FD_108278 | JGI IMG/M metagenome (GOLD analysis project Ga0137394, IMG submission 108278) | Vadose zone soil microbial communities from Angelo Coast Range Reserve, California, USA - czobulk1.16 metaG | ecosystem: Environmental > Terrestrial > Soil > Vadose zone | place: USA...
CTGCGGGCACGTCACCGGCAAGAACGGGGGGCACGCGCTCAATCACGAGCTGGCGACCGCCGTGAGACGGGCGTTCGCCGCCGAGCGCCGTCCTCGTCCCAGCCGCGCCCGGCTCCACCCCGCCGACACCATGGTCCCGGGAGGGAGCTTGTCCCCGCGTCCGGGCATCGCCGCCCTCTAGATAGCTCGGAGGGGGACTCCGCCCCCCTTCCGAAACCTCCCCCCAAGCAGATTGCGCCGGCGAAGCCGGCGCTCGAAGCGAAACATTCCTGCTCGCGAGGGCATGGGGACTCACTCGGACAGTCCTCGAGCCTCACCCACTTCTCGAGCTCCCGGGCCGGGCCGGACGATATAATGGCGTGTCCGGCATATGCGTAGATCTCGCACCCTGACCCGCTCGACGCGCTCGCGGGTGATCGCCCTGGTCGCCCTGCTCCTGCTTCTGCTCTGTCTGCCTCCCGTGGCCTCCCGAGCCCAGAGCGACCTCAGGATCACCGGCCTCTCGATCTTCCTGAACGACTTCGACGTCACCGTGCAGGGCGTGCTCCTGGGCGCCGTCCCCTCCGACCTGCACGAAAGCCTGCACAGCGGCGTGCCCGTGCACGTGCGCTTCATGGTCGAGCTGTGGCAGCAGCGGTTCCGCAACCGGCTCATCCAGTCGCGCACCATCGATCGCCAGCTGACCTACAACCCCGCCACCAAGGAGTACAAGGTCGCCTCCACGGCCGGTGAGGAGCGCGAGCCCTTCGTGACCAAGCAGCTCCGCGAGGCGCAGCGCGTGGTCTCGGAGCTCCGGGTGGGCAAGCTCGCCCCCGACGCCTCCCTCGATCCGCGCGAGCTCTACTTCGTGCGCCTCCGCGCCGCCGTCTCGCTGAACGGGGTCAACACCTGGCTCGCCCGCTTCAGCGGCGAGGCGGCCGAGACCGATTGGGTGCAGTCGCCCCTCCTCACGCCCACGAGACGGCAGTGAGCCCGCTGACCGCGGAGAATCCCATCGAGATCCGCGGCAAGCGGCGGCGTAATGTGCTGCTCGTCCTGGGCGCCCTCGGCCTGCTCCTGGCCGCCTGGTGGGGGTTCAGGGTCTGGATCCACTCGCCCCAGGTTCCCCTCGCCTCCAACCTGGCCGTGTTCGCCCTCTTCAACCTGAACCTGATCGTCCTCGTCCTCCTCGTGGTCCTGCTCTTCCGCAACCTCGTCAAGCTCGCCTTCGAGCGGAAGCAGAAGGTGCTGGGCGCCCGCTTCAAGGCCAAGCTCGTCCTGGCGTTCCTGTCGCTGGCCCTCACGCCGGCCATCCTGATCTTCATCATCGCCTCCAACTTCATCAACACCTCGATCGAGGGATGGTTCAAGCCTCAGGTCGAGAAGCCCCTCGACCAGGCCCTCGAGGTCGCGCAGACGTTCTACCAGGGACAGGAGGCCATGGTCCTCCGCCACGCGCGCTACATGGCCGACGTCGTCTCCCGCGAGGGCTTCATGGGCCTCGCCCAGCGCCCCGTGCTGACCACCTACCTGAACGGCCAGCAGGAGCGCCTGGGGCTCGCCGCCGTCACCGTCTTCAATCGCGGCGGGGTGGCTGTGGTCCACGCCAAGGAGCCCGGGCTCGCCGCCGTGCTCACGCGCTCGGTCAACCGGGAGCAGCTCCGCCAGGCCCTCGCCGGGCAGGAAGTGACCACCGTCCACGAGCTGGATCAGGGGGACATGATCCAGGCCATCGTGCCGATCCGCGGCGACAAGGCTGTGGTCGGGGCCCTGGTCGTGGGCAGCTACGTGCCCCAGCGCCTGGAATCGAGGCTGCGCGGCATCAGCCAGGCCTTCCTGGAGTACAAGCAGCTCAAGCTCCTGAGGCAGCCCTTGAAGGGCATCTACATCCTGCTCTTCCTGCTCATGACCCTCGTCATCGTCTTCTCCGCGACCTGGTTCGGGCTCTACCTGGCGCGAGGCATCACGGAGCCCGTGCAGATGCTGGCCGAGGGCACGCGCGCGGTGGCCGCGGGCCATCTCGACTACAAGGTCCAGGTGCGGGCCGACGACGAGCTCGGCGTCCTCGTCGACTCCTTCAACCGGATGACGGGCGATCTGGCCTCGTCGCAGACCAAGCTGCAGGAGACGTACCGCGACCTTCAGGCCAAGCATCAGGAAGTCGAGCAGCGCCGTCACTACACCGAGACCGTGCTGGAGGCGGTGGCCACGGGGGTCCTGTCCCTCGATTCCACGGGCCGCATCACCACCATCAACGGCGCGGCCGAGCGCATGCTCGGGCTCACCGGCGCCGCCGTCCTCGGCCAGGCCGGCTCGGCGGTGCTGCGCTCCCCGCTCCACGCGGAGATCGGCGCGCTCATCCAGCGCATGAATCGCTTGCGCGAGGGCACGCTGGAGCGGGAAGTCCACCTGCGCCGCGAAGGGCACGCCGTCACCCTGCTCGCCGCGGCGACCACCCTCAAGGGATCCGACGGCCAGTACCTCGGGATGGTGCTCGTCTTCGACGATCTGACCGAGCTCCTGAAGGCCCAGCGCCTGGCCGCCTGGCGCGAGGTCGCCCAGCGCATCGCGCACGAGATCAAGAACCCGCTCACGCCCATCCAGCTCTCCGCAGAGCGCCTGCGTCGACGGCTCTCGACCAACCGGAACCCCGAGGACAAGCGCCTGCTCGAAGAGGCCACGGCCACCATCGTCGAGGAAGTGGAGGGGCTCAAGCAGCTCGTGGACGAGTTCTCTCGCTTCGCGCGGATGCCCGCCCTCCAGCCCAAGGAGACCGATCTCGGGCGCCTGCTCGAGGGCGTGGTCGTGCTCTATCGCGAGTCTCACCCCGGCCTCGCCATCAAGTCCTCGTTCTCGCCCGACATGCCGGCGGTGGACGTGGATCCCGATCAGATCAAGCGGGCCGTGCTCAACCTCGTCGACAATGCCGTGGAGGCCGTGAGTGGCACGGGCCAGGTCTCCGTCGAGACCATCTGGATGCCGGAGAGCCGCCGGGCCCGCATCGTGGTCGCCGACGACGGCCCCGGCATCCCCGCCGAGGACAAGGAGCGGCTCTTCCTGCCCTACTTCTCCACCAAGGCCAACGGCACGGGGCTGGGCCTGCCCATCGTGCACCAGATCGTCACCGATCACGGCGGCACCATCTGGGTCGAGGACGCCATGCCCCAGGGCACGCGCTTCGTGGTCGAGCTACCCGTGGGTCGGCTGGCCGCGACGACGCCCGTGGAGAGCGCGCCACCCGTGGGGACCACCTGATGGCCGGCGAGCACATCCTGATCGTGGACGACGAGCGCGCCATCCAGGCCACGCTGCGCGGAGTCCTGGAGGACGAGGGCTATCGCGTGACGGCGGTGGGCTCGGCCCAGGAGGCGCTCTCGCGACTCTCGGACGAGGCGCCCGATCTGGTCTTTCTCGACATCTGGATGCCCGGCGGGGACGGGCTGGAGGCCCTGGCCGAGATCAAGCAGCGGCGCCCGGAGACGGCAGTGGTGATGATCTCCGGGCACGCCACCATCGAGACGGCCGTCAAGGCGACCAAGCTCGGCGCCTACGACTTCGTGGAGAAGCCGCTCTCCCTCGAGAAGATGCTGCTCGTGGTCACCCGCACCCTCGAGCACGCGCGGCTCCAGCGCGAGCACCAGCAGCTTCTCATGCGCGTGGAGCGGGGCCAGGAGATCGTCGGGACGAGCGTGGTCATGGAGGAGCTGCGCCAGCAGATCGTGATCGCGGCGCCCACCAACGGCCGGGTGCTCATCCACGGAGAGAACGGCGCGGGCAAGGAGCTGGTGGCCCGCGCCGTCCACGCGCGCTCGGCGCGGGCGGAGGGGCCCTTCGTCGAGGTCAACTGCGCCGCCATCCCCGAGGAGCTCATCGAGTCCGAGCTCTTCGGGCACGAGCGCGGGGCCTTCACGGGCGCGGTGGCGCGCCGGCGCGGCAAGTTCGAGCTCGCCGACGGCGGCACCCTCTTCCTGGACGAGATCGGCGACATGAGCCTCAAGACCCAGGCCAAGGTCCTGCGCGTGCTCGAGGAGCAGGCCTTCGAGCGCGTGGGGGGCAAGGAGACCCTCCGGGTGGACGTCCGCGTGCTCGCTGCCTCCAACCAGAACCTCCAGGAGCAGATCGCGGCCGGCCGCTTCCGCGAGGATCTCTTCTACCGCCTCTCCGTCATACCCATCGAGGTGCCGCCCCTCCGCAAGAGGAAAGAGGACCTCCCCGCCCTCGTCGAGCACTTCATCGCGCTCTTCTCGGCCGAGAACGGCCGGCGGCCCAAGACCATCTCGGTGGAGGCCCTCGCCTATTTCCTCGCCTACGACTGGCCGGGCAATGTGCGCGAGCTCCGGAACATGGTCGAGCGGCTCGTCATCATGGCCCCCCGCGTCGTCATCGGCCCCGAAGACCTTCCCCCGCCCCTGCGCACGCGGGAGGGCGGGACGGTCGACGAGACCCAGAAGGACAAGACCCTCAAGGAGGCCCGCGAGGCCTTCGAGCGCGCCTATATCCTGGGCGAGCTGCGCGCGCACGAATGGAACATGACGCGCACCGCGGAGCGGCTCGGCATCGAGCGGAGCCACCTCTACCGCAAGCTCAAGAGCTACGGCATCACGCCGCCCAAGCAGTAGACTCCGACCCGCAAGGAGGATCGCATGTATCGCTTCTCCGTCGTCATCGCCTCGCTCCTGTCCGTCGTGCTCGCCGCGACGGGACCGGCGCTCGCCCAGTCCAAGGAGCCCGTCAAGATCGGGCTCTCCGCCGCCGTCTCCGGCGGCTCGGCCGCCTCGGGTGAGGCCATCAAGCGGGGGCTGCAGATCGCCATCGACGAGATCAACGCCAAGGGCGGCGTGCTCGGTGGCCGGAAGCTCGAGCTCGTCGTCCGCGACGACGAGGGCAATCCGCAGAAGGGCGTCACCATCGCGCGCGAGCTGGTGGAGCGCGAGAAGGTCGTGGCCGTCTTCGGCGGGCTGCACACCACGGTCGCCCTCGCCCAGGTGCCCGTCTGGCACGAGCTCCGGACGCCCTACATGGGCGCGTGGGCGGCCGGCACCAACATCACGCGCAACGGGCAGACGCCGAACTACGTCTTTCGCGTCTCCGCCAACGACGACTACGTCGACCGCTTCCTGTCCCGGTACGCCATGGAGACCATGAAGAAGAGCAAGCCCGGCCTCCTCCTCGAGAACACCCCCTGGGGGCAGTCGAACGAGACGGGGCTGACCAAGTGGTTCGGCGAGAAGGGCATCAAGGCGGTGGGCGTGGAGCGCTTCAACTGGGGCGATCCCGACATGAGCCCGCAGCTCCTCCGGCTCAGGAACGCCGGCGCCGATCACATCGTGCTCGTGGCCAATGCCCCCGAGGGCGCCCAGGTCCTGCGCTCCAAGGCCAAGCTCGGCTGGGACACGGCCATGATCTCGCACTGGGGGATCTCGGGCGGGCGCTTCGCCGAGCTGACGGGCGATCTCTCCGAGGGCGTCACCTTCCTGCAGACCTACACCTTCTTCGGCAGGCAGAACGAGCGCGGGCAGTACGTGCTCAAGGCGCTGCGCGAGAAGCACGGCATCAAGGAGCCGGGTGACGTCATCGCGCCCGTGGGCACGGCCAACGCGTATGACGGCCTGCATCTCGTCGCCCTCGCCATCGAGCAGGCCGGCGCCACCGACGGGTCCAAGGTCCGGGATGCCCTCGAGAGCCTGAAGAGCGAGTACAAGGGCCTCATCAAGTCTTACAAGCGGCCCTTCACGGCCGAGCAGCACGATGCCTTGACGGATGAGGACTACGTCATGGTCGTGTGGAAGGGCGGCAAGATCGTTCCGGTCGCCCCGAGGTAGTGCAAGCGCGAGAGGGAGCCGAAGCGCGACACCGGGGGAGTGCGGGGGCCATTCGAGGACGCCGCATCGAATGACGATCCAGCTGCTCGTCACGGGGCTGGCCCTCGGCAGCATGTACGGGCTGGTCGCCCTCGGATATCACATCACCTGGGTGACCAGCCGCACCATGAACTTCTCCCAGGGCCATGCCGTCATGGCGGGGGCCGTGGTCGCCTACGCGGGTTTCGTGGCGCTCGGCTGGCCCTTCCCGCTCGCCCTCCTCATCGCCCTCGTCGCCCTCGCCGGCTATGGCGCCCTCGTCGAGCGCGTGGCCGTCCGGCCCTTCTTCCTGCGGGCTTCTCCGGCGTGGCTCCTCGCCACCATCGCCGTGGGCATCATCGCGGAGAACGTGGCCCAGCTGACCTTCGGCAAGGATGCCCGGGCCTTCCCCTCGCCCCTCATGCAGAAGCCGATCATGGTCGGCTCCGCGGGCTTCTACCCCCAAGAGCTGCTGGTGCCCGTGGTCGGCCTCGCCCTCATGGGGCTGGTGCAGCTCTTCTATCACCGGACGTCCTACGGCAAGCAGCTCAAGGCGGTGGCCTGGAATCCCGAGGCGGCCGGCCTCATGGGCATCAACATCCCCCGCGCCGTCATGACCGCCTATGCGCTCTCCGCGCTCCTCGCGGGGATCGCCGGCGTGCTCCTGGCCCCGCTCCTCAACGTGGCGCCGCAGATGGGCACCATCATCGGGCTCAAGGCGTTCGCCGTGGCCATCATCGGGGGATTGACCTCCGCGCCCGGCATCATCGTGGCCGGACTGGGCTATGGCCTCGTGGAGTCGTTCGTGGCCGGGTATGTCTCGACGCGGGCCCGGGAGATCGTCGGCTTCGGCCTCGTGATCGCCGTGCTCATCGCCCGCCCCTGGGGCCTTCTCGGCGAAAAGCCCTCGAGACGCGTGTGAGGGAGCGGCTGGGCTGGATCCTGTTAGCATCCGCCGCAGCCGTCATTCCGTTCCTCACCTCCAATACGTACTATCTCTACGTCGCGATCAGCGTCGGTCTCCTGACCATCGTGACGTCGGGGCTCAATGTCCTCGCCGGCTTCACCGGTCAGACGTCCCTGGGTCACGCGGGCCTCTACGCCTTCGGCGCGTATACCGCGGCCCTCTGCGCCACCCGCGCCGGGCTCAATGAATGGGTGGCCATCGCGGCCGCCGTCGTCGTCACCTCCGTGGTCGGCGCCGCGGTGGCCGCGGCCGCGCTTCGCGTGTCCGGCCCCTATCTGGCCATGGTCACCATCGCCTTCGGCCTCATCGTCGAGGGCGTGCTGATCGAGTGGGGCTCGGTGACGGGAGGCCCGGGCGGGATCTTCAACATCCCGAAGCCCGCCCTTCGAATCCACTACTGGACGGTGACGCTCGCGGCGGCGCTCGCCCTCTGGCTGACTGCCAATCTCCGAGACTCGGCCTGGGGCCGCGCCCTTGTCGCCGTCAAGGAGAGCGAGGTCGCCGCCGAGTCCCTGGGGCTCTCGGCCTACTACGTTCGCATCGTGGCCTTCACCGTCTCGGCCGCCTTCGCGGGAGCGGCGGGCGCGCTCTTCACCTTCGCCAACGGCTATATCTCCCCCGACAGCTTCACCCTCCAGACCTCCATTCTCTTTCTCCTCGCGCTCCTGTTCGGCGGGCTCGGCCGCATCGCGGGTCCGGTGGTCGGAAGCCTCGCCCTCACCCTGCTGCCCGAGCTGCTGACTCGACTCATCGACTATCGCCTCATCCTCTACGGCACGCTGCTCCTCGTCTCGATCTACTGGCTGCCGGAAGGGCTGGTCGGCGCGGTGACGAGGGCGCGGCGGCGCTTCGCCCCTCACCCTCCCCTCTCCCCTCTGGGGAGAGGGATGAATTTGGACAGGACCCTAGCCTCGGACACAGAGATTCATATCCCTCTCCCCCATCGGGGGAGAGGGCAGGGCGAGGGGGCAGGCCCATTGCTGACCGCGAGCGACGTGAGTCTCGCCTTCGGCGGCGTGGCGGCCCTCGCCGAGGTGGCGCTCGCGATCGAGCGCGGCCGGATCCACGCGGTCATCGGTCCCAATGGCGCCGGCAAGACCACGCTCCTCAACGTGCTCTCCGGCTACTACGTACCGGATCGGGGCGCTTTCGCTCTCGACGGCCGCTCGCTGGCCGGGCAAAAGCCCTATGCGATCGCGCGGCGCGGAGTCGCGCGCACCTTCCAGACCGCGCAGGTCTTCGGCGAGATGAGCCTCCGTGACAATGTCGCGGTCGGGATCGCAGGTCCGCGACTCGGCTCCGTCCTGGGCGCGCTCGCGGGGACGCCGGCCGCGCGGCGCCGCGAGGTCGAGATCCAGACGAAGGCCGGCGCGCTGCTCCACGCGCACGAGCTTGGCGACCTCGCGGGCACGGAGGCGGCCTCGCTCTCCGCCGGGCTCAGGCGGAGACTCGAGATCGCGCGAGCGCTCGCCACCCAGCCCATCCTGCTCATGCTCGACGAGCCCGCGGCCGGCCTCTCTCCCGTGGAGATCGGCCTCCTGGATCGTCAGCTGACCGAGCTGTGCCGGGAGCGCGGGCTCGCGGCCATTCTCGTCGAGCACCACATGGATCTGGTGATGGCGGTCTCCGATCGCATCACCGTGCTCGACTATGGCCGGGTCATTGCCGACGGCGCGCCCGCCGATGTCCGCCGCGACCCCGCTGTCATCGAGGCCTACCTCGGCGCCGCCCCATGAGCGCGCTCAGCGTGTCCGGACTCGCCGTCTCCTACGGCGCCGTCGCCGCCCTCCACGACGTCTCCCTCGAGGTGCGGCAGGGAGAGATCGTCTCGGTCATCGGAGGCAACGGCGCGGGCAAGACCACGCTGCTCAAGGCCATCGCGGGCGTCCTTTGCCCCGCCGCGGGTCGCATCGCGGCCGACGGCCGCGACATCGCCGGGCGGCCCTCCTGGTGGGTGGCGCGCCACGGCATCTCGCTCGTGCCCGAGGGGCGCGGGATCTTCGGCGATCAGAGCGTTCACGACAACCTCGTGCTCGGAGCATCGGCGCGCCGAGGAAAGGTCGGCTCTGCCGACCTCGAGCGCGCCCTCTCCCTCTTCCCCGCTCTCGCGGCAAAGCTCGGCAGCCCCGCAGCCAGCCTGTCGGGCGGCCAGCAGCAGATGCTGGCGGTGGCGCGAGGGCTCATGGCGCGGCCCCGCGTGCTCCTCCTCGACGAGCCCTCGCTGGGCCTCGCGCCCATGCTCGCGCGCGAGGTCTTCGCCGCCATCGAGCGGCTGAGAGCGGAAGGGGTGACCATACTGCTCGTCGAGCAGATGGCCGTCCAGGCCCTGGCCCTGGCCGATCGCGCCTATGTCCTCGAGCGGGGCCGCATCACCATCGAAGGGCCCGCCCAGGCCGTGCGGGAGAACCCTGCCGTGATCGACGCGTATCTCGGGCGCCGTGTATGATGCCATTCGCCATGCGCCCGTCCGATTGGGACTGGGGGGGAGCGGCGCCGCTCCTCCCCCAGACCCCCCCACCGCATTCAATGGCGGTGCACGCGCGCACCGCGGCCTCCTCGGCCGATTGCGACTGGGGGGGAGCGGCGTCGCTCCTCCCCCAGACCCCCCCACCGCATTCGATGGCGGTGGGCGCGAGCATTTTGGCCACCTTGCGTGTGACCCGGCTGGGGAGCCTCACCCGCGCGAGGGCGCATCGGGCCCCTTCGCTCGCCGGTCGAGTCCATTCGGTCTTCGAGCGCGCGATCAACGTGCTCTGGCCCGATGGTCGCTTGCTCACGCTTCAGGGGCGCGGACTCCTCGTGGCCCCTTTCGCCATGGAGCTCTCCCGGTTTCCCGAGCGCGGAACGGTTGCGCCGGGTATGTCGCTCAGCGGGGCGGCCTTCGACTGGACGGCCGCCGAGTGCATCGACCTCCACATGCCGCCCGGCCCGCTCGATTTCCCGCTCGACGCGCTGGGGGAAGCCGCGCGAGCGGCCAGTCCGAGCATCGCGCCCGCCGCTCGGGCCCTCGAGCTCGCCCTGGCCTCGCGCGACGGCGGCGCAGTCGTCGGGGCCGCGCTTGCTCTCATCGGGCTCGGCGAGGGCCTGACGCCGGCGGGAGACGACTGCCTGGTCGGGGCCCTGGCCGTCCTTCATCGGCTCGCTCCAGACTGGCTGTCAGACGATTCCCGGGTCACGGACGCCCTCGCGGCGGCGGCGCGGACTCGAACCACCGACATCGCGCGAGACTTCCTGCTGGAAGCGCTGGCCGGCCGCTTCGCCGAGTCGGTGCTGGCCGTGGTCACCGCGGAGTCAGTCCTCTCGGCGAGGCGCGCCGCCGAGCGACTGGCTCGCGTGGGCGCCACGTCGGGGGCGGACACGCTGGGCGGCATCCGCCTCGCCTGTCGGGCCGTCGAGCGCGGCAGCGGCGCATGACACGGGCGGGCCTCGTCAGGAAGAGCGCGTACCAGGATTCTGTCGCCCTCCTCGCCCTCGCGCGCGATCTCCGGACGACCGCGGGGGTCAGAGAAGTGGCCGCCCTCATGGGCACCCCGGCCAACCACGATCTCCTGCGCCAGTCCGGGCTCCTCACCGCCGAGGCCGAGAGCGCGGGACCGAATGATCTGGTCATCGTCGTCGACGCTGATTCGGAGAGCCACGCCCGCGCGGCGCTCGCGCGCGCCGACGAGCTTCTCGAGGCCCGGCAGCGACAGCGAAGGTCGACGGGCCGGGTCTTGCCGCGCACGATGGAGAGCGCGTTCCGCCAGCTTCCCGGCGCCAACCTCGCGCTGATCTCCGTCCCCGGCGCCTGGGCCGCCGCGGAAGCGCGCAAGGCCCTCCGCCTGGGGCTTCACGTGATGCTGTTCAGCGACAACGTCAGCGTCGAGGACGAGGTTGCCCTCAAGCGCGTCGCCCGAGACAGGGGCTTGCTGCTCATGGGTCCGGACTGCGGCACCGCCTACCTGGGCGGCACGCCTCTCGGCTTCGCCAACGTCGTGCCGCGCGGGAGGGTCGGCCTCGTGGCCGCCTCGGGCACCGGGCTCCAGCAGGTCGCCTGTCTTCTCGCCGCCGGAGGCGAGGGCATCTCGCAGGCCGTCGGAGTGGGCGGGCGCGACATGAGCCGCGCCGTGGGAGGGGCCATGACCCTCGACGCGCTCGATGCGCTCGGCACCGATGCGGCCACGGAGCTCGTGGTCGTGATCGGCAAGCCGCCCGCGCCGGAGATCGAGCGCCAGGTCGAGGACAAGCTCCGCGGTCTCGGCAAGCCGGCCGTGGTCGCCCTGCTCGGCGGCAAGGCCGGCGGCGCCCCGGGCGCGAGCAAGGTCCGACGGGTGGCCACGCTCGAGGACGCCGCGGCCGCGGCGCTCTCGGCGTTGCGGCGCGAGACGTGGACGGCCCGACCCTTCTCGGGAGACGGCGCCGCCATCCATCGTCGGATCGCGGAGGCGCGCGCGGCGCTGACGTCCGGCCAGCGGGCGGTGCACGGGCTCTACGCCGGCGGCACCCTCGCCTACGAGGCGACGCTCCTTCTCGAATCGCTGCTCGGCCCCGTCACGGGCAATCTCCGGCCCCACGTGGACGGCATCCACCGCGTCATCGACTTCGGCGCCGACGAATTCACTCTCGGGCACGCGCACCCGATGATCGATCCCGCGTCACGCATCGAAGGTGTGGCCGCGCTCGCCAAGGATCCCCGCGTCGCTGTCCTGCTCCTCGACATCGTGCTCGGCCATGGCGCCGCGCCCGACCCCGCCGGGGATCTCGCGCCCGCTCTGCGCGCCGCCCGAGAGGTGGCCCGGCAAGAGGGACGCACGCTGCACGTGGTGGCGTGCGTGATCGGCACCGCGGACGATCCGCAGGGGTTGGCCGCGCAGGTGGCCCAGCTCGAGGACGCGGGGGCGTGGGTGCTCCCCTCCAATGCGCAGGCCGCCCGCGCCGCCGCGGGCATCGCGGGAGCGAATTTGTGATCGGCGACCTGTTCGCCAGGGAGCTCCGCGTGATCAACTGCGGGCTCGAAGGCTTTGCGCAGAAGCTCACGCTGCTCGGGGTCACCGTGATTCACGTCGAGTGGTCGCCTCCGGCGGGCGGCGATCCACGCAAGGCCGCGCTCCTGGCCGCGCTCGAGGACGAGGAGGCGTGACGATCGCATCCGCCAACCAGACCGTGCTCCGACGACTGACGGGGGCGGAGCCGATCCTCATCGACTGCGGGCCCGCCCGCACGGTGATGGGGCTCACGGGCCGCACGGTGCTCCACGCGGGGCCGCCGCTCGGCTGGGAGAAGGCCTGCGAGACCATGAAAGCGGCCATTCTCTGTGCCATCCGCTACGAGGGATGGGCGGCCGACGATGCCGAGGCCCTCGACCTTCTCGTCAAGGGCGCGGTGGAGATCGCGCCATGCCACGCGGCGGGGGCGGCGGGCCCCATGACGGGCATGGTCACGCCCTCCATGCCCGTCTTCCTCGTCGAGGAGCGGCAGTCAGGCGGCCGCGCCTTCGCGACCGTCAACGAGGGGCTCGGCAAGGTCCTGCGCTTCGGCGCCAATGACCCGAGCGTCATCGAGCGGCTGCGCTGGATCGAGGGCGAGGCGGGCCCCCTCCTCGGCGCCGCCATCCGCGCCAGCGGAGGCATCGATCTCCGCGCGCTCATGGCCCAGGCGCTCCGCATGGGGGACGACATGCACCAGCGAAACATCGCCGCCTCGTCGCTCCTCGCGCGCCTGCTCATGCCCCACCTCTCTCGCGCCGGCAAGGACCAGGACGCGCTCGTCCGCGTGGCTGAGTTCATGGCGGGCAACGACCAGTTCTTCCTCAATGTCGCCATGGCCGCGGGCAAGGCGTCGACGGATCCATGTCTGGATGTCGCGGGCTCTACGGTCGTCGCGACCATGGCGCGCAACGGCACGGACTTCGGCATTCGCGTGGCGGGGCTCGGCGATCGCTGGTTCACCGCGCCCGTCAACACGCCGCAGGGACTCTACTTTCCTGGCTTCGGCCCCGAGGACGCCAATCCCGATATCGGTGACAGCGCCATCATCGAGACCATCGGGCTCGGCGGATTCGCCATGGCCGCCTCCCCCGCCGTGGCCGCCTTCGTGGGCGCGGGCGGCTTCAGACAGGCGGTGGCGGTGACGGAAGAGATGGCGGAGATCTGCGTGGGCGAGCACCCGCGCTTCCGCATCCCCGCTCTCGACGATCGCGGCACCCCGGTGGGCATCGATGTGCGCAAGGTGGTGGAGACCGGCATCACGCCCCTCATCAACACGGGCATGGCGGGACGCAGGCCCGGGACCGGCCAGATCGGGGCCGGCGTGGTCCGCGCGCCCCTCGCCTGCTTCGAGCAGGCGCTCGAGGCGCTCGCGGCAGCGCGCTGATGGCGCTACCGTTCGATCTCCTGCTGCAGGGATGCCGCCTTCCCGATGGTCGGCTCGCCGACGTCGGCGCTCGCGCGGGGCTCGTCGCCGAGATCGGCACGCTGGCCGGGCGCCCCGCCCATCGAGTCGTGGATTGCCGCGGCCGCCTGCTCACGCCCGGTCTCGTGGACGCCCACATCCACCTCGACAAGGCGTTGCTCTCCGAGCGGACGCCCTCCGTCGAGGGCACGGTGGCGGAGGCGCTGCGGGTGACGGGGCACGCCAAGCGCCGCTTCACCGTGGAGGACATCCGCGCCCGCGCGCGCCGGGCTCTCGACCTGGCCGTGCGCGCGGGCACCACGGCCATGCGGAGCCACGTCGAGGTCGACCCCATCGTCGGCCTCAAGGCCCTCGAGGCGCTCACCTCCCTCAAGCGCGAGTACGCGCCGGCCATCGATCTCCAGCTCTGCGCCTTCGCCCAGGAAGGCATTCTCCAATCGCCGGGTACGGAGGCGCTGCTCGCCCGGGCTCTGGAGAGCGGCGCCGATCTCATCGGCGGCTGCCCCTACAACGACACGGACGCCCACGCCCAGATCGACATCGTGTTCCGCCTCGCGCGCGAGTTCGACGTCGACGTGGATTTCCACATCGACTTCTTCGACGAGCCCGAGCACATGGACGTGCTCTACGTCGCGGAGCAGGCCGCGCGCTGGGGCTGGCAGGGACGCGTCGCCGTGGGGCACGCGAGCGAGCTCGGGGCCCTCGAGCCGGAAGCGCTCGGCCGCGCCGCGGCCATTCTCAAGGACGCGGGAGTGGGCGTCATCATCCTGCCCGCCACGGATCTCTACCTCATGGGTCGCACGGATGTCCGCAATGTCAGGCGCGGCCTGGCCCCCGCCAAGCGCCTGCTCGCCGCGGGTGTCACGGTTGCCGTGGCCACGAACAATATCCTGAACGCTTTCACGCCCATGGGCACGGGCGACCTCGCCCTCATGGGTTATCTCATGACCGCCGCGGCGCACATGGGAACGGAGCGTGATGTCGGAGACATCCTCGCCATGCTGACGGAATATCCGGCGCGGATGCTCCGGCTGCCCGAGCATGGGCTCCGGATCGGCGCCCGCGCCGATCTCGTGCTCTGGGAGACGGAGCGGGCGGCCGAAGCCGTCACGACCATGGCGCCCCGGTGGCTCGTGGTCAAGGCGGGGCGCCTCTCCATCCAGCACGAGCGGGTCTGCACGGAGCTCTGGCGCGAACACTCCTGATCGTGCCAGACTGAGGTCCCGACATGGATACGCTCCGCACTCTCGAGATCCTCATCTCCTCGCGGACCCTCTTGAGGCTCGAGAAAGAACGCGCGTGAGAGAACCATGAGCACAATGCTCGAGGGCATCAGGGTGCTCGACCTCTCGCGGGTCATCGCGGGACCGTACTGCGCCACCATGCTGGGCGACCTCGGCGCGGACGTGATCAAGGTCGAGCGGCCTCCGGTGGGCGACGACCTGCGCGTGTTGCGGGGCAAGAACGGCATCAGCGCCTCTTTCGGCGCCATCAACCGCAACAAGCGCGGCATCGCCGTGGATCTTCAGCAGCCAGAAGGCGTGAAGATCGCCCTCGCGCTGGCGCGCCGGGCCGACGTGGTCGTGGAGAACTTCCTGCCGGGCGTGGCGGCCAAGCTCGGACTGGGGTATGCGGCCGTGAGCGCCATCAACCCGGCCGTCGTGTACGTGTCCGTCACCGGCTTCGGCCAGAACGGCCCGCATTCCAGGCGCCCCGGCTACAACACCATCGCCCAGGGGATGAGCGGGCTCATGGCGCTCACCGGCCATCCCGGTGATCCCCCGACCCGGGTGGCTGGCTCCACCTCGGATCTCGCGGCGGCCTGGGTCGCCTTCGGCAGCGTCTCCGCCGCGCTGGTGCACCGCTTCCGCACGGGGAAGGGGCAACACCTCGACGTCAATCTGCTCGCCTCGAGCCTCTCGCTCCTGCCCGACCCCACCGCCATCTACTTCGACACGGGCGTGCGACCCCAGCGCGAGGGAAATCGCAACCCGGCCCTCGCGCCGGGCGGCGCCTACAAGACCAAGGACGGCTACATCAACATCGTGATCATGAACCAGGACCAGTGGGGACGCTTCTGCGGCGCGCTCGGCGAGCCCGCGCTCGAGAAGGAGCCGCGCTTCGCCACCAACGCCCAGCGAATCTCCCGCTACGACGAGTTCGTGGCCTACGTGGAATCGCGCCTGGTCACGGCGCCCACGGTCGAATGGATCGAGCGCTTCGAGGCCGCGCAGATCGCCGCGGGCCCCGTCTACGAGTTCCACGAGGTCTTCGAGGACCCCCAGGTCCAGCACCTGGGCCTCGTGGCCACGTTCGACCAGCCCGGGCTCGGCCCCGTGCACGCCCTCCCCTTTCCCGCCCGCGCCTCGGCCACGCCCGCGGCCATCCGTCGCCCCGCTCCGCTCCTCGGCCAGCACACGGCGGAAGTTCTCGGTGAGCTCGGCTATGCCGAGGAAGAGATCAAGCGCCTGGCTGAGGCGGGCACGATACAGCTCGGCCCCTCGCCCTGACCCAGGGCCGTCGCGGCTTGCGGAGGTCTGCGCTTCCGTGTACTGTCGCCTCCTCTCGTCATCGCGTTCTCCGGCCTCATCGCTCCCTCTGTGGAGGCGGCTGAATGAAATGGCTGCATCTCGCCACGCGCCCTGACGCGGCGATGCCTGCGTGCGGTTTTTCTCAGTCAGGGGGGAGCGACCGCCGCTCCTCCCCCGACACCCCCCCACCGGCACGCGTGAGGGGCGGCCTCCGCTGCCTTGACTTCGCGTCATGATCACTCGCGTGCTCATCACGAATGCCGGACGCGGGGCGAGCAACAATCTCATCCGCAGCCTGCGAGCGGGGGGCGTCTCGCTCTCCATTCTCGGCTGCCACGACGACCAGTTCGTCCTGAAGAATTCGGAGGCGGAGCGCAACTACCTCGTCCCGCCACCGGGCCATCCCCGGCGCATGCACGCGCTGCGGCACATCCTGAAGACCGAGAGCGTCGATCTCCTCATACCGACCTCCGACCGCGACGTGAGCGAGCTCTGCCGCGCCCGCCACCGGCTGCGCGACTATCTGTTCCTCCCGCGCTCGGCCACGATCGCCGCGTGCGAGGACAAGTACGGCCTGAGCGCGTTCCTGCAGGCCCGGAGCATCCCGGCGCCGCTGACCTATCCCGTGACCAGCCTCACGCGTATCGAGGCGATCTTTCGTCGACTCGGACATCCCTCACGCGTGTGGTGCCGCATCCGTACGGGGGCGGGCGCCATCGGGGCCATTCCCGTGGCGAGCCCGGCCCAGGCGGAGAGCTGGATCGCGTACTGGCGAGACATGCGAGGCGTACCCGTAGCCTCGTTCACGCTTTCCGAGTATCTTCCCGGCCGGGACTTCGGCTGTCAGAGCCTGTGGAAGAACGGACAGCTCGTCCTGGTCAAGACGTACGAGCGGCTGTCGTATCTGGGCAGCGGCAGCCAGCCCGCCGAGGTCTCGTCGGTGGCGGCGCTCGCCAAGACCGTCTTCGAACCTCGAGTGGTCGAGACATGCGCAGAGGCCATCCGCGCCCTCGATCGGAGAGCCTCAGGCATCTTCAGCGCGGATCTGAAGGAGAATGCCGCGGGCGTTCCCTGCATCACGGAGATCAATGCAGGCCGCTTCTCGTCGGCCACGAACATCTTCGATCTCACGGGCAAGCACAACATGGCCGTCACGTATGTCCGGCTGGCGCGTGGCGAGCCGCCGGAGGTCGTCGGAGAATATGACGCCACCGAGAACCACTACATGCTGCGCGACATCGACACGCTGCCGCGCATGTTCCACGCCGAGGAGTTCTTCGACGCCGTCGAGGACGCCCGACGCTAGCGACGGGCCAGGCAGGCCCACCACGGACCACACCCAACAGGAGGCGACGACATGGCAAATCTGGCGGTCAAGGAGACGTACCGGAAAGGCAGAACCTTCATCAGCATCGCGGCCACACCCAAGTCGCCGAAGACGCGCGCGCTACTTCGGCAGTTCAGGAAAGGGGTCAGGGTCCTTGCCAAGAAGTGGAAAGCGGCCGCCCGGGCGGCCAAGAAGTAGGCGAGCCTCGGGCGCGGCCCGCGCCCCGCGCGACGCCGTCGTCGAGACCATCGAGATCACGGGAGACCTCGGCAGCCACGCCGTCGAGGCGCTCCGCCTGGAGATTCAGCGTCTGGCCCGCCGTTGCGGTCTGGACGTCACCGAGATCCGGATCGAGACGGAAAGCGTGAAGCGGTCAGGCTAGCGATCGCCGCTCGGACTCCGCCTTCTCGAGCCCCTGCGGCATGTCCAGCGATCGGAATGATCCGATCGCGGCCGCGAGATGCTGCTCCGCGTCTTCTCGCCGCCCTGCTCGACGGTAGAGTCTGCCCAGCCCGAGGTGGCACTGGGCGAGGAGGGGACGCATCCCGAGCTCCTCGGCCAGGGCGAGCGCCTCACCATAGGCGGCCTCTGCCTCGTCGAGGTTGGGCACCGCTCCTCGCGAACCGACCTCTCCCGCCAGACGAAGCGCGTAGGCTTCACGACCGCGCTCTTTTTGTGCCCGGGCCAGCTCGAGCGCCCGGCGCGCCGACTGCCCGGCGTCGTCGAGCCGGCCCGCCAGGAGGTACGCCTCCCCCAGCCTCGCGACCAAGCTAGAGAGCTCGCCCATCCTTTCCATCGAGACCGCCTGGCTCACGGCCTCTTCCAGAAGGGGTATGGCCTCCGCGTAGCGCGCCGACAGGGCATAGGCGGAGCCGAGCGGTGAGGCGAGGAGCGGAAGCATGAGCGGAAGGTTCAACGAGCGGCAGAGCTGAAGGCCTCGCTCGAGCAGGCGGATGGCTGATTCGAGATCGCCCTTGGCGAGGAAGAGGGTCCCCACGCCGCAATAGGCGAACGTGAGACTGTACTGATGATCGGCGGTGACGGCGAGGCGAATCCCCTCCTCGCCGCAGGCCATTGCCTCTCGGAACTCTCCGCGTTCGGCCAGGGAGTAGACCAGGTAGATGCGGGAGAAGACCGAGAGCAGGCCGGCCGAGCCCATGTCTTCTCGGCCCGGGTTCTCCCGCAGGGCATCCACCACCTTTGTGAGGATCGCCGTCGCCTTCCGAAAGTCACCCGTCGCCCCATAGGCCGGACCCAGGTGCGTGCCCACCGCAATCCAGAGGGGAATGTCCCCGAGGGCGTCGGCGATGGCGAGGGCACGCTGACCGGATTCGATGGCCCGATCGAGGTTGCCGACCAGCCGGAAATACTGACACATGAACGAAAAGACCCAGGCGAGGCGGCGCCGATCGCCCAGCATGCCGGCAAGCTTCTCGGCTTCCGAAAGGTGCCCGAGGATGGGTGCGAGGTCTCCCACGGGATGGAGCGAATTGCGCAGATCGAATCTCAGATCGGCGGCCAGCTCGATGGTCTCCCGTCCCTCCGGGAGATGCTGGATGATCTCCAGGGCTTGTTCGAAGTAGGCCACGGCCTGCCGGTGAGCCGAGCGCGACGCCGCCCTTGCCCCCGCCCGACGCAGGTACCCCACGGCCCTGGGCCACGCCTCGCCGCGCAAGGCGTGGTGGGCCAGGAGCTCGACCTGCTCCGTATCCCGTCCGGCGTACAGTCGCTCGAGCGCATCCACGATCCGGCCGTGCAGCGCCTGCCGGCGGCTCTGCAGGAGCCCGCCATACGCGACCTCGTGGGTCAGCGCGTGCCTGAACGCGTACTCGAGGTCGGGGAAGAGTCGGGTCTCGTGCAGAAACTCGGCTGCCTGAAGGTTGGTCAGCGACTGGCGCAAGCTGGACTCGTCCAGATCGGCAATGGCATGGAGGATGGCGAAGGGGACGTCCTTGCCGACGACCGCCGCCGACTGGAGCAGACGCTTCTCGACAGCCGGAAGCCGATCGATGCGGGCGGCCAGGACGGCCTGGATGGTCACCGGCATCTGGATCGTGCCGAGATCCCTCGCCAGGCCATAGGCTCCACGCTCGCCGGTCAGCCCGTTCGTCTCCACCAGGGTCCGCACGCTCTCCTCGAGAAAGAACGGGTTGCCTTCCGTTCGCTCGATCAGGAGCCGCTTCAGCGGCCCGAGCCTCGCTTCGGCTCCCAGGAGAGCGCTCAGCAGGCTCTCGGCGCCCGCCTCCGCCAGAGGATCGATTCTCAGCTGCGTGTAGTAGCTCTTGTTCCCCCACGCGTGCTGATACTCGGGGCGGTAACCCGCCAGGAGGAGGATCCGGGCCGTGGGCAGAGTCTCGACGAGTCCGTCGAGCAGGGCCTGGGTCTCGGAATCCACCCAGTGGAGATCGTCGAAGAACAGGAGGAGCGGCTGGCTCCGACTCTCTCGCAGCAGGAAGCGCTTGACGGCGTCGAGGGTGAGTCGGCGGCGCTGGGACGGGTCGAGCGCCTGCCATTGCGCGTCCTCGCCGAGGGCGTCGAGGAGGGCCTGGAGCGGGGTCAGCGCGGGCTCCAGGGCGCGGTCGAGCGCGAGGAGCTTTCCCGTCACCCGCTCGCGGATCGTCCGCGCATCGTCGCGGGCCTCGATCTGGAAGTAGGCCTTCAAGAGCCCGATGACGGGCAGATACGGAGTGGCCCGGCCATAGGAGACCGAGGTGCTCTCGAGAACGAGCCAGTCCTGCGCGCTCGGCGAATGCATGAACTCGTAGAACAGGCGCGACTTGCCCACCCCGGGCTCGCCCACGATCGCGACGATCTGCCCGTGGCCGGCCCGCGCCCGCTCGAGCGCCCTGTGGAGCTGAGCGAGCTCGGGCTCGCGACCGACGAATCGCGTGAGGCCGCGCTGCGCTCGGGCACGAAGACGTGTCTGGACCGACGTCGCGTCGATCATCTCGAACGCGTCGACCGGCTCGGTCAGGCCCTTGACCGGGATGGGGCCGAGCGGCCTGACCTCGACATAGCCCTCCACCAACCGGAGGGTCTCTGCCGTGAGGCGGATGGTGCCCGGAGAGGCGAGCTGTTCCATGCGGGCCGCGAGCTGAGTCGTCCGGCCCACGGCCGTGTAGTCCATGTGGAGGTCGCTGCCGATGGAGCGGACGACCACTTCTCCCGAGTTC
>Ga0137394_10001001_pt1 | contig 20203 bp, 16 predicted proteins | sample czobulk116metaG_FD_108278 | JGI IMG/M metagenome (GOLD analysis project Ga0137394, IMG submission 108278) | Vadose zone soil microbial communities from Angelo Coast Range Reserve, California, USA - czobulk1.16 metaG | ecosystem: Environmental > Terrestrial > Soil > Vadose zone | place: USA...
CCGGTATCGTGGAAGAACCATGGCCGTGACGCTGTCGGCGTCGGGATTTGCGGGCTTTTTCGTGGCGCCGCTGATCAACCGAATCCTGACAGCGAATGGAGGGAATTGGCGGCAAGCTTGGGCGATTGTGGCGGGAATTTCTGTTTTATCCGCGATTGTCGCGTTTCTGTTTGTGAGAGAGCGTCCCGAAGACCTAGGCCAAATGGCGGACGGCGGGCCGGGCGCGGCGCCATCAGCGAAGGCGACGGCAGCGGCCGCCCGAGTGACAAAATTTCCGTGGGAGCCCGCGCAGGCTTTCCGAACACGAGCGTACTGGATGATTCTCGCCGGTGCCATCGCCTGCCAATTTCCGTTTTTTTTCTTTACGGCCCACTGGTTGCTGCACCTGAAAGGCGTGGGCGTTCGTCCCGCGGATGCCGCATTCGCCATGGGTCTCTTCACCCTGGGGGCGGTGTTCGGTCGCTTGATTGGCGGGTGGCTGATGGACGCAGTGGAGGGGCGCTACGCGTTCATGCTGGGCTTCTGCTGCTATTTCTTGGGATCCTTCCTGGCGATGCGAGTTTCGCCCGAAGCGCTGTGGATCGCCTACAGCGCCGCGATTCTCTATGGAACGGGCTTCGGATGGACGTTTATTTGCCTGAATACGGTCACGGGCCATTACTACGGACCGGCGGCTTTTCCAAAGGTGAACGGAATGATGCTGGTGCTCGCGGCTCTTTTCTGCTCGCCGGCCGGTTACCTGGGCGGAAAGCTTTTTGATTTATACCACAGCTACAAACTAGCGTTCGAAATAAATTCGGCCGTGGCGGCAATTGGAATCATTGCTCTCTTCTTTGCAGAAATGCCGCAACCGCCTGAGGAGAGCACTCAAGTTTGCAAGTGAGGACTTCGTGAGCGACAAAACGCATCACGCCGGAACACTGCGTATGCTGACGCTGATCGACGAATACACGCGGAGTGCCTAGAGATCCGCGAGGAAAAAGGCTTGGGGGTATGAGGTGATTGAAGATTGAAGCGCTGGCGGACGTGATGCTGTTCCGAGGAGACCCGGAAAACATTAGTTCGGACAATGGCCCGGAGTTTGTGGCGAAGGAACTACGGCAGTAGCTGGCGAAGCTGGGCACGGAGGCCCTGTACATCGAACCAGGAAGTCCCTAGGAGAACGGCTACTGCGAAAACTTCAAAGGAAGTTGCGGGACGAATGTTTGAAAGGTGAAATCTTCAGCTCGTTGAAGGAGGGAGCTGTTCTCAATCCACTCTCGACTTTGACTCCGCAACCGGGTTCGAACCCGTATCAGACATCGAACCCGGCTCGGACTCCCATTTCCGGAGAACGTTTCAGACACCTTCCTGCGAAGAAGCGAAGGTAATCGGGCGTTTCGATTCATCGTCGGTTGTCATCAAAGTCCTGCGCTGTGATGCCTACTTTTGCTAGGCATTGCGGCAAGTTCCGAGGAGACCTCCATTGAGATTGAATCCCCACGTGATGCGAGATCGTTGTCGACCACATCTTGACTTCCGAATCCATTCTCCGGAAACAAGACGACCGGGAATGTCTTCACAAAGACAATACAATCTAACCAAGCGGTCCAATTCCGCACATACCACGCTTCGAGCTTGACACGATCCTCGAAGCTCAGCTGATTCCTGCCGCTCACTTGCCAGAATCCAGTCATGCCGGGGCGGGCAGATAGAATGGTGTGGAGGTCAGCGCCGATTCGGCCGAGTTCGCCAGGGACATACGGGCGCGGGCCTACCAAGCTCATCTCACCCTTGAGCACGTTAAACAGTTGTGGAAGTTCGTCAAGGCTCCAGCGGCGCAGGAAACCACCCATGCGCGTAAGGCGTGGATCGTACCATCTCAATTTCGAGTACTTCTGCCATTCTTCCATTGCGCTTGGATTGGATTTCAGATACTTCGCCAGAATATCTTCCCCATCTAAGCGCATCGTCCGGAATTTGAGGCAGCGGAAATTCCGTCCCCGATATCCAAGTCTTTCTTGAACGAATAGTGCTGGCCCCTCGGAATCCAACTTAATCAGAATTGCGACGATCATGAATATGGGTAGCGCCATCAGCGTAAGGACGGTACCAAGCAGTAGGTCAAAGCCACGCTTTAACCAACCATTCCAAGGCTTTGCAAGGTTGTTTGTAAGTTTAAGCATCATCACGCGTTCGCGGAGAAAACCGTCGACTTGCAAATTCATCATCGGCAAACCCCATAGTTGCGGCACAACGTAGATATTGTCGCAGTATGTCTGAAGTTCATGAACGAGAGCCAAAAGGCTTTCCTCGAGCGAGCTCGGCATAGCAATCAATACGTCCTTGGAGTTCGTCCGCTCCATCTGCTCGCGCACGTCCGAAAGATTCCCCAGGACATGCACCGACGTGCCGTTGCAAACTCCAACGCAACTGCCTCTCTTATTCGGGTTGGCATCGAGCACGCCGGCAACTTCATAGCCCAAAAACGGATCAGCGGTTAATCCACGCATGGCAAGCACTGCCATGTCGGTTGCCCCCAGAATCAAGATTCGCTTTCTCCAGGGGCCAAGCGTTTTAAGGAGGCGCTTGGTCCAATAGCGCACGATGGGCAAGACAATTACAAGATTCATAGCAGTCAGAAGAATGGTCACGCGAGACACGCGAGGGCTGAGTTGAGTTAGAGCGAGCGCTGCCAGCATAGCGATCAAACTCAATGCCACGGCTTTAATCAAGTAGCCGACTTCATTCCATTGAGAGCGGCGCCGAGTGTAAAGACCTTCGACGCAGAAAAACACGAAGGGCACAGGCCATAACCACGCAAAGGGGAGGTAGTGAACGAATGGAAAGGTCGAGGGCAGGACATGCGCGTCCACATGGGGGATGAGATGCTGCCTCATGAGGATCGCCAACTCCAGTGAAAAGGCAATCGCAGACATGTCTGTCAGGGCGAGCACGAGGACGCAAATTACTTGACGAGACAGGACGCGAGCCTGTCGCTGTTGGCTGTGCAGCCTATTCCCGTTCACCGGCACGTGAGAGCTTTCGGGCGCCATCATAACAATCGACATAGCCCTCCTCAGAAAAGCTGGTTTCAAACTAGACTTTCAACCGCAAAACAACTTCACCAGGCGTAGAAAGTTCCTCGAGGGAGCCATAGAGGAAAAGGGGTACTGCCGGATCGGGAGCTGTTCCAGCAGAGTCGCCGAGCTAGTCGAAGCTCCTCATTTGTACGCCAAGACTCAACTAGAACCCGCAGCATTCTCGACGGATAAAATGACCCTGAGAAAAAGCGGTCTTGGTTCTCTAAGAATTCAAGAATCGGTAGGGGAACAGAGAACATGCCGCAACATGGAAGAGCACGACGGATAGCCCTGCAACCGGTTACGTGGCGCTTCCATTTTGACCTCTAACATAAATGTTATGAAAGCTGATCAGGTAGAAGAATTTGGGAATCTGATTATAGATAACCAAGATGCTTCTCGGGTCAGTCGTCGGCGGAGTTCCCTACAGGCATCGGACTCTCTTCGACGGCAAGATTTCCTCTCTGCATCGAAGACGGTCCGGTTCCAACATCTGAGAGCGGGATGCCGCAGGCGCTCGCCAGAGATCGCTCGAATTGGTAGAGAATTTCATCGCAGTTCAGATGGGAAATAGCGTACTTTCTCGCTTCCTGCCCGAACTGCTTTCGCAGAGAGGGATCCTCAGCGAGTCGCAGCAGAGTTGACACAAACGTTTCCACATCTTCCGGAGGGGTTACAAACCCCATGCCTTCGAGAGCTCCGAATAGTTGCGTTCCCGGACGAGCAGTCGCCACGATCGCCCGGCCGCTTGCCATCATGCCGGTCAATTTCGAAGGCATCACGAGATCCGCGGCGTCCGACAACTGCGGCAGAAGATGGATATCCGCCAGATTCAATAAGTCGTTCAATCGACAGGCCGGCTGGACTGGAAGAAGAGAAACATTCGGAAGGTCCATCGCGTTGTCAACGAAGACCTGCTTACCGGGTCCCTCTCCGCAGAAAACAAATCGCAATCCGGGACGGTGCGACAACTTCCGTGCTGCATCCACCAGGAGATTCAATCCCTGCTTCTTGCCCATGCTGCCCGAATAAAGCGCGACGACGGTCGATTCTGTGATACCAAGTTCCTTGCGCAACGGACTGGGCCCGGCGAGCGGATAAATCTCCCTGGTATCCACCCAATTGGGAAACAAAATACATCGAGAGGGTTCGACGCCCTTCGCACAAAGGCGATCGACCATTCGATGGGATATGGCCGAAACTCGATCAAACCGTGACAACATCCTCCGCTCCACAGCAAATGCAGAATCTCGCACCCAGGACGAGGAGAGATCGCCGAGTTCGAAGGCGGCATCAACTTCTAAATCTTGAATGTGCAACCAGGCCTTGGCGCCAGACCAGCGTGCTATCAACAGCGTCTGGAGTGCGCAGAACAACGTCGGCTCAATGAGCAGCACAACGTCCGGTGACCACCCTGCCTGTAGCATTATCGCGGGCACACTGCTCAGTCCGAAACTCGCTAGGTGTATTAAGCGCTTGGCACCATTTGGGTTTTCCGGAACCCAGATTGGACAGCGAAATACCTCTACGTCTGGTCCCGGAGCAAGATGAGCGTCGGATCTTTTTCCATTGTTGTTACGCAGACGAATGCGTTCCCTGCTATAGCTCCAAGCGCGGTACCCCGGGAAAGGGCGCCACTGCGGATAATACGGCGGCGCAGTAACAACCCGTACTTCATGGCCACGGGCGGCGAGCCAATCGGCCATTTCGCCGGTATACTTGCCGACCCCGGTGGGCTCCGGGTGAAAATTAAGCCCATAGATGAGAATGCGCATCACTCAGCTTTTGAGGCGACTGCCAATATGCAATCACCTCGTCCAATTCGGTTCCCCAACCACAGTGCAGGAAACAGGATGAATCTCGTGACCAGCATTAGAAACATTGTCAAAAACGGGTTTCTTAACTGCCGGGTCTTTCTTGCTTTTTTTGCAAAGCAGTATGCAATGAAAGACTGAGCAACCCACAGGGAAGGTGTGATCTGACGAATTTCAACACTCTTATAACCGGTATCTGTGAGCAGAGTCCGGAGAGTGTCGGGTGAAAAGTGGAAAATGTGAAAAGGGACGTGCCAGTTGATCCAAGATCTCCCAAAAATCTTGCGTAGCCAACTCTGGCCACTGGGACAGCTAATGCATACTTTGCCTTCTGTTGCGAGAATTCGGTGGACGTCCCGGAGCATTTGTCGGGGATCCAGTGAGTGCTCCAAGACGTTGGACAGCACCGCCACATCGTACGCAGCCGCGGGCACATAATCCCCAAGCAAACACGTATGCACTTTGAACCCTGCATTTCTTGCCTGCATTGCGGCGCGTTCGTTTAGCTCCAGGCCTTCCGCCTGAAATCCGTTACTCGCGTAGATCCGAAGGCCGCGGCCTTCGTTACAACCAACGTCAAGGAGCCGACCTGAGCCGCCCCTCGCGTGAAATGAGATATCTCCATCAAGACGGATCCAAAGCCGATAGAGGAAAGACATCAGGAATCGTTCTCTGAGTCTGGTGTATCGCGTCCCTGTTTCCCCCCCAAAGTTGTATTGGGCTTCGTAGAGTTTCTTCAGCTCTGCTAACGACGGCACCGGCCATGTTCGTTCCAGGCCGCAATCACTGCACCGATGAATCTCATACGATCCAGGAATTCCAAAACGGGTGTCGGTCAATCCGCTCAGAACAGGCTGAAGTGGCGACCCACACAGAATGCACGTCTCCCCGCCTACTTCTGATGGGCTTCGAAGAGCTTGGAACACCTCAGTTTTTGACGCGAGGGCCACTCCGTCAGCAGATTGATGCAATGTTTCATTCTCCCTAGGATTTACCCGACTGCTAGCGATGTCAGTTCAGACTCACGTGAATCAGTGGCAGAATCTTGGCGATCCCAGATACGCTCGCTCTCAAATGGAGTTAATCAACTGGCGCTTGTTGACAGCGACGCCGCGCGTGTGGTGGATGTTTGCCGCTCCAGGAAATCTCGGTAGGTCATGACCAAACCTTCTCGTAATGAGGTTGAAGGTTTCCATCCCAGATTGCCCAACCGGCTGATATCGAGCAGTTTCCGCGGTGTCCCATCGGGTTTCGACGTGTCGAAGACCAGCTCACCACTAAAGCCCACCAGCTCAGCCATGAGCTCCGCCACCTCACGCACGGTTGCGTCTTCGCCGCAACCAATGTTCACCATTGGCAAGGAATGCGCGGCTTCGAGGGTCGCGTCCATCTTTTCATCCGGCAAGTTCATCAGGAATACGCAAGCGTTTGCAGCGTCGTCGCTAAGAAGAAACTCGCGACGCGGTGAACCCGTACCCCAAACGACGACTTGGTTCGCACCGTTCATTTTTGCTTCGTACATCTTTCGCATCAGCGCTGGAATGACGTGGGAATCATGCAGATCGTAATGGTCGTCTGGACCATAGAGATTGCTCGGCATCGCGGCGAGGAAGCGCGTGCCATGTTGGCGATTATAAGAGCGGCACATTTCGATTCCCGCAATTTTTGCCACTGCGTAGGCGCGATTCGTCGGTTCAAGGGGTCCCGAAAGCAAATATTCTTCTTTCATCGGCTGGAGTGCATTTTGGGGATAGATACAACTGGAGCCCAGGAACAGAAGCCTTTTTACTCCGCTCCGGTAAGCCTCGTGGATAACATTGGTCTGAATCAGCAGATTTTTGTAAATAAATTCAGCCGGAGAAGTGGAATTGGCAAGGATGCCGCCCACTTTGGCTGCTGCCTGAAAAACGTACTCGGGCCGTTCGTCTGCGAAGAATTCCCGGACCTCGTTCTGGTCGGTGAGATCAAGTTCGCGATGCGAGCGGAGAATCAGGTTGACATGGCCAAGTGCTGTTAACTGACGAACCAACGCGGAGCCGACTAACCCTCGATGGCCTGCCACATAGATCTTTGCGTTTTGATTCATGGATTAGTCGGAGTGACTATGGACGCGGTAACCCGAATTGGCAATCAGTTGGTCGCGTTCGGCAACTTCCAAATCTCCAGCCACCATTTCCGCGACAAGTTCGCGAAAGGTTACCTTTGGCTGCCAGCCCAGCTTGGCTCGCGCCTTACTAGCGTCGCCAACGAGAGTGTCCACTTCCGCGGGACGAAAATAGTGAGGATCGATCGCAACGACGCAGTGTCCGCGCCCATCGATCGCTTCCTCATCGACACCGTGCCCGCGCCAGGTGAGCTTCATGCCAAGCTCTTCGGCTACGGCATTCACGAAGTCACGCACGGAGTATTGTTGCCCTGTGGCAATTACATAATCATCCGGTTCATCTTGCTGCAGCATGAGCCACTGCATTTCGACATAATCACGCGCGTGCCCCCAGTCGCGTTTCGCGTCCAGATTGCCGAGGAACACGCAATCTTGCAAACCGACCTTGACACGTGCCAGCCCCCTTGTAATTTTGCGCGTCACGAAGGTTTCGCCACGCACGGGAGATTCGTGGTTGAACAAAATCCCGTTGCACGCATACATGCCGTACGCTTCGCGGTAGTTGACGGTGATCCAGTACGCGTACAACTTGGCAACTCCGTATGGCGAACGCGGATGGAACGGCGTGGTTTCCGTTTGCGGGGTCTCCTGCACCAGTCCGTAGAGTTCCGAAGTGGAGGCCTGATAGAACCGCACGTCTTGGGTCATGCCAAGAGTTTGTATGGCGTCCAGAATCCGCAAAGTACCGAGTCCATCGACATCGGCGGTGTACTCCGGGGACTCAAACGAAACGGCAACGTGACTCTGCGCCGCAAGATTGTAGATTTCGTGCGGCCGCACAGCCTGAATCACTCGTGTCAGACTATTGGCATCCGTCATGTCCCCGTAGTGCAGGCGGAAAAGAACATTGGGATCATGCGGGTCCTGGTAGAGGTGATCGATCCGCGCGGTATTGAAGGAGGAAGCGCGGCGCTTGATGCCGTGGACTTCGTAGCCTTTGGTCAAGAGAAACTCGGCGAGGTAAGCGCCGTCCTGTCCGGTAATACCAGTGATAAGTGCTTTTTTTACGATAACTTCCTCGAGGCAGGAGCCATGGTGATCGGTGCAGTCGCCAAATCTGTTTTGCAATGCAACAGTAAGTCGTTTGTTCTTAGTCCGCTGCGCGACGTGGAGCCATGGCGGCAGACTTTCTTGGGAAAAAGGTGTGCGCGGGCCTAATTACCTGCTCGTCCTCGGCTGGCCTGCGCGCACAAACCAAAACGTGCGCGGACAGGCCCCTGAGCCTCAGTCGGCTAATGACCCACTCATAGCAGAGACTTGCCAGCGCCAATGGGAAAAAGAAATAGAAATAAGACGATTGAAAGTACGTCACATCTACATCGACGGCCGTGAATCCTTTGTCTACGCACAAATCTCGAAACTCTCGTGGAGAGCAATACTCATAGTAGGCTGGAAAAACGCCGTATTCCGTTGCGCCGTCCTTAAGTGCATAAGCGACCCTGCGGGCAAACGAGACGGGAATCGCACGGTTGATCAAGCTGAACGGTGCATTCTTGTTGGGAAAGAGCGTTATGAAAATTCCTCCTGGTTTCAGTACACGATAGGCTTCCTCCACAAACCGACCTGCCCCCCGCAAATGTTCAAGCACGAAACGCGATGCGACGATATCAGCGGAGCTATCTGCAAGTGGAATCTGGTCCGTTACATCGCATACCCTGCGATCAGAGACTTGGCGATTCTTCTCTAGTTCCGCGGGAGAGATATCAACCGCAATTATATGAGAGGCCGAACATTCCTCAGCGAACGCGCATTGCGCCCCGCCTCCCACATCTACGATTACCTTCCCAGGTTCGGCGAAGTGTCCGACTATGCTCGGATAGTTGTCTGAGACTGTATCCGTCGCATGAGGGAAGAATGTTTCCACGCGTTTGGAGAGCTCTCTATTAACGTCTAGTATCCACATCTGTTTTGGCTTTCTGTCCTGCGCCGACTAGAACGTCGCCATTAAGTCTTGGCGCGGAAGCTCAGACCATTCCGGCTTTGCCTGCATAGCCAATTCTGACTTTCGACCCCTCAGCACGGATTCCTTTCTGGTGCGGCACTCTTGCCGCTTTCCTCTTGCCCATTACTTGCGGAGTTTCCTGTATCGAATAAGGCAGCTGGCCTCTTGATGCCGTGGACCTCGTAGCTTTTTGTTCAGGAGGAACTCGGCGATAAGCACGGTCCTGACCAGTGATACGAGTGATCAATGCCTCTTCATCTTAGTTTTCTCGCTGTCAGGATGTGCATCGCATTAAGAACGGGATTGGGCTCACGTCTGGTGTCCTGATGAGGATTCTTGGAACACTTCCTGCTGGCACTTTGGTTGATCTGTCGCGGCGGGTTTCACCCAGAAACCGGTGTCCGTAACGCCATTAGTCGTCCAGACTTGTCTCCACCCTCGCACGCCATCGAGGAAGAGAGCCCATTTCCCTGTGTAAGGCCCCTGCTCAGCATTACGCGAAAAGGGAGAAAGACTGTGCTTAGGTGTCGGGAGATACCAGTTGCAGTTGTCCACAATCAGGATACCGCCAGGCTTGACCAAGGAAATCGCTCCCAGCGCGCAATGGTCCCTAGCCTCGCCGTCCACAAAACAAAAGTCAAAGCCTTCCGAAGAGAAATTGTCAGCCAATCTCGAATACTCGTGGGCATCCTCACAGAGATGGTAGTCCACGTTCTCCAAGCCCTTTGCCTTAAGTTCTGCGCTGATCCGGCCGTACCAGAGGGGATTGTGCTCCACACTGACAAGGCTTCCAATCCTTTCTGCAAACCAGATCGTGCTTCGCCCTGATCCCCATTCGATTCCTCGATCTGTGGGTTTCAACCAACTCTCCAAGATCTCCACCATCGCGCGGGTGAGCCAAGGCGCGTTAGGGAACCTGCGTTGATACACCACGAGGCCCAAACGGTGGTAGATGTAACGCGGTGTCCAGTGCCGGAATTGGCGCAAGGGAGTCTCGGTTAAAAAAGACAATCAAAAAGAATCCGAGATGAAATCATTTTATCGTGGCTTCTTTCCCTCGACACAAATCCCAGCACCATCTAGGACGCGGTCGGCCTCCTCGACTTCCTGGATGCCTGGAATGGCGCTTTGCAAATATTCCTTCTCGCTCACCAAAGTAAAGCCCGCCTCCTCCATGTAATGAACGAGAGAATCCGAATCGTACATCCACTTGTGGTGGTGGAAGTCCTTCCAAAGAGAATAAAACTTGAAGACGACATTTCCGTTCGGCGCCGCGGGACTCCGGAAGCCTAGCTTTTCGTTCAGCTCATCGGCGGCAATGACTTTTTCGGACGGAGCTGGGCGGCCTCCATTCTTCATCGTGAGATAGGTTTGCACCATGGAATGCAGGTCGGGCACCACCAGCCGAATTACGCCGTCGGGAGCTAGCACCCTTTTACATTCGGCGAGCAGTCTCTGAGCGTCCGCCAGGTAGAGGTGCTCGAGGACGTGGGCCCCATATATCACTGAAACCGCGTTCTCCGTGAAGGGCAGTGGCTTGGTCAGGTCGTGCACCAACGGTCGAATATTCCACCGTGCACCTGCGTTGTTCTTGCCGATCACCCCAAATGCTGTTAAGACCTTGTGAATATTGGTATGGTTCGACATCCAAGCGTTCCAAGAGCCATCTATGTTCACCCAGCCCGCAGGAGCGTTCGGTCCGCACCCAAGGTTGAGCTTAGGCTCATCTTTCAGGACCGATTTAGAAGTCGCGCTCATGGTTACATTTGCTGGTACGCGTGCGCTAGGTCACTGGTGCAATAGAGCTCACGCTGCAATCGAAGTCCCCAAATCAGCAACGCCGTGAAAACGAAGGTTATAAAATTGTCTTCAAAAGACGTTCGGGCAAACCAGATTAGCAAGAGGAAAAGAACCGTAAGCAAGAGTGCATGGTTCTCAATATTGGGAGTCAGCTTTGCAGATAGTTGAAGAATTAGGATCGTGAAAAATGGCAGCAGCAGGACGGCGAAGATACCAAAGTTCGCGTACAACTCGCCAAGCTGAGTTGTTCCAAGGCTTGTCACCTCTCCTGGCTCGTACAACCTGGCGATCCGCACAGGGTAGTTTTCCGGCTTGTTGGGATACAGCGCCCGAGGGATAACAAAAGTGATGGCTTTACTATAAGTCGAGCCGTAAAAGAAGCTAAACTCGTTCCCAAAGTCGTTTACTATGTGGAGCAACAGCATGACGTTCGTGCCTTCGGTTGTGTTCATAAGCGTCGTCATCACGTGGTTTTCCATGTCTCTGCTAGTGTCAACGTAGCCTGGCAAGTCGTCTGCGATCGTACTAATGTCATGGCGGAAATAAGCCCAGGCACTGAAAAACACAAGAGCAAGCGGAGAAATAAGCAGAATGGTGGCAATCAGTTTTTTCCGTTGATAGATCCAGCAAGCCGTCACAAAGGAGAGCCCGAACAATGCGATGAAGATTCGGTTTCCGCTCATTAACATCTGGAGAAGTAGACCGAAGGCAATAAGAGTGAAAAATCGCCACTCAGATTTCCGCAACTGTAGATTCCGAGCTGTGAAAAGTGCAGCAGCGGCGACGAAAACTATGTGATTGCCATTTGATAAATGGGCGTACAGGACAAATAGATCTCCGAATCTGGCAAATGATTCTGTGTCTCGAAGGTACCAGTGAGAGACCAAGAAGGACTCTATGCCACCGGAACGCCAGATGGTAAGCACCCAGTCGAGAACGGACAGACCAAAAGTAAGAAGAATGATGCGTCTTAGCTTTTGCTCATTTACTAGAAGATTCGACGCAGACCACGCGGGTTTCTTTTCGGGCCTGAGCATAACAACCGCCTGGAACGTGAACAACAAAGCGAGCCCGACGACTAACATAGGAATAATGTATCGGGTTTCTGACAGGTTGATGGCAGCATATCGGTCATTCGCTTGGTAAAAATCAGGAATCTGATAACCGCCGTGCACCACCAGGAGCGTGAGCGGGGCGACTAGAAAATAGCCCAGACCGACTAGCCACCCCATGATCGGTGTGAAGGGTGTGCGCTCATCACGCGCACGGTTGAGAGCACGCGAGTAGCTCCACAAAAGAACAGCAAGCAATGGAAAATACAGAAATCTCATGCAAGCACCTGGCAGGATCGAAAAGAATTCCGAGCTGCGGAACTTTCTATCTCGCTCCGTGAATACTTACAAGCTCTTGCTTCACTCAAGCAGTTGTTTGTTTTCATCGGCTTGAGGCCGACCTTGCTCGCGAGGTTTCAGGCTCCAAGTTTGGAGGAGTCCTAGGCGCACTGTGCCGACCATTCAGGATGGACCAAAATCTTTCCGAAAGCGCCGGGTTAACCAAATCCTGGTAGTCCTCGAACGCGGACTGCCGCATTTTCGCCAAGAGCAAAGGGTCGGAAGCGAGCGAGCGGATGGCACGGCAGAGGGATTCTTCCGGATCGTTGTGGTCGTACAACATCCCACTCACACCGTTGCGAATGAAGCTGGGCTCCGGCCCCTGGTGCGAAGGCAAATCGTCGTGCGTGACAACCGGCAGACTGAGGGACATCAGGTGTTCCACGCTCAAGCCGGCGTTGCCCGGGTAACAACCGAGGAAGCAGTCGAGGGACACGTCGCGGATTCGTTCCTGGTCAAAAAGTTCCCAGTGCAAAACGATCCAGGGCCGTTCGCGCGCTTCGTTCCGCAAGAGTCCGTCTTGTTCGCCAGTTCCGATCACGTGCAGGGTCAGAGGAAGCCCATCCTCCCGGCGAATCCTCTCTAGAGCGCGCACCAGCAAAGGCAACTGATTTCCCTCGCGAAGCCTGCCGATAAAAAGGACGCCCTTCTCGAGGCCGGTTTTCTCTTGCGGCCGGACGGGAAAGTGGTTGGTCTGCGAATTGTGGGCAACGCTCAGTTTGCGGCCGGGAAAACCGTGATCGAGGAACGATTGCCTCACAATGGGGGCGTAACAGATGTAGGAAGTTACCAATTTCAGGAGAACCGTCATCATCGATCGGTAGAGGACGCCAATCCTATGTTTTTTGAACACACCGTGGCCATGCGCGTAGGTTGGTATGCCCAGCAGTTTTCCCAAGAGGAGCGTGATCCAAAAGCTCAAGTAACGCGGATTAGCAAATATCATGACAACATCCGGGCGTTCGCGGAGAATGTACCTTGCGACGCCCCACTGAATCATGCCGATTTTTTCCCCAAAGGGCTTTAGGGTCGGGATGATGAAGCACCGAACTCGCGGATTCTCGGGAGAAACTGGTTGTCCGAACCCGGTACTGGACGGCGTAGGGGAAATCACAAGATCCAAATGGCAATACTTGGCCAGGTCAAGAAAAACTTCTTGGCGATAGTCCACGAGAAAAGGTTGAATGATGCAGATTTTTTTCACAGAGATCCCCGGAACTATCCGCTTTTGAGTCTTGCCTAGGATGATGGACCTCGTCCGATTGCAGGTCAGTTCCCCGGGAAGAATTTTTGAGACCGGCTAGCATGGGCTCTGGGGTTAGGACCAAGAGCTGGGCTCTGGTTAAATTGCGGGCCGCCCTCACCCAGAGGAGCGCGCCGCTTGATCACTTCGGAATACAGTTCGGCGAGAAGCTGGCCCTGGGTCTGCGGAAGCCACGTTTCATTTATGCTCTTCCTCGCAGCCGAGCCCAGGGATTCGCGTCGCGCGGTGTCGCCTGCCAGCTGAAGGATAGCCTTTGCTAAAGCGTGTGGATCGCCAGGAGGAACTAGCAGACCGGTCTTGTCATGCTCGATCTGCTCCGGAATCCCGCCGATATCGGTGCCGATAACCGGCTTGCCTGCGAACATGGGAAGCAAAACCACGGTGGGGAAGGTATCTGGAAAAATCGGGCAATGAACGACAATCTCGGAGGCGGCGTAGACAGAAGGGAGATCAAACCGCGGCCCCACGAAACGGAGTGCGGGAGCGGGGGCTAGCTTTTCACCTAGAGCCCTAATTTCATCTGCGTCGTGTTCATGCCCTTCAATCGGCCCGCCAACTACGACGAAATGGATGTTGTCGGATACCTTAAGGATTATTTCGGCTGCCCGGATGAATTGTTCATGCCCCTTAGAGGGAGTCAGCTTGGAAACTAGTGTCACAAGGACTTGACTAGGGGTAAGGCCGAGCTCGCGACGAAACGCATCACCGTTAGCCTCGGGTTGCGATTCGCTTACGTCCCAGGCGAAGTCATGGATTAGCCGCACGCGTTCGCCAAGTTTGGCATCTTCGGCTTTGATCCACTGCTCCGTATACCGAGACGGAACAACGATGGCGTCAACGGTGGACTTCAACATCGAAAGCAACGCAAACCGGTATGGGTTGGGGAGGCGGTGCGCGCGAACGTGGCATACGCAGGGAACGCCGCACGATTTGGCTGCGATCCCTGCCATGAAGTCCATGAGCTCGTTGAAGTGTATAAGTTGGATCCCCTTCTCACGGATCAGCCGCCGCAAAGACAAAAGTGTGGAAGGGAACAAGGCGAGGTACCGGGCCTGAATCCATGGATTCCAGGTTCGCCGGGGGCGCTGCATCTTCATGTAAACGACGTGGAAATCGCTCTTTGGAAACATCTCGTAGCTGTCTGCGCAGTCAGGTATAACAACGAGGGGCTCGACTCCCCGGGCCGCCACGCGCTTGATTGCCTCACGGAATGCGTGGCACGCGCCACCTTCCCACGACATGATGGTTGTGAAGAACAGGACTCTGGGATGCTGCTGGAGACTCATCGTTGCGTTATTCCTCCCCCAGCGCTTGCCGGAGAACGGCGATCACGTCTTGCACATCTTCTTCTTGCAGCTTGGCGCTGAGCGGCAAGGACATGGTCGCATTACCGATCCATTCCGCATTCGGATAGTCACCCTTCGTGTATCCAAACGCCTTGCGGTAGTAGGGATGCAGATGCACGGGCGCGTAGTGTACCCCGGTTCCGATGTTGTGCCGGGTGAAGTATTCCAAGAGCTCGTCGCGGCTTTTCCCGCACTCCGCTTTGTGCGCCAGTATTGTGTAAAGGTGCCGAGCGTGCCGAGTGCCCGGCTCATCAATTGCGGGACAATGTAGAGGAAGGCCAGCGAATGCTCTCTGGTACCTGCTCCAGATCGCATTTCGCCGCTCCCAAGACGGTTCAATGCGATTCAATTGCGGAATTCCCAATGCCGCCTGGAGGTCGGTCATGTTGTACTTGAATCCCGCCTCCATGACTTGATAGTGGCGGTATCCCTCGCCGCCAAACCGATTGAAGGCATGCACGTCCATTCCGTGTAACGCGAGAATCCGCAGTTTTTCTGCCCACTGAGGATTTTCCGTCGTGACCATCCCGCCTTCGCCGGTCGTAAGGTTTTTCGTAACATAGAAGCTGAAGCACGTCATGTCGCTGATACTTCCCACTTTGCGGCCATGATAGCTGCCCTCGATGCAATGCGCGGCGTCCTCGATCACAAAGAGCCCGTGCTTCCTACCGATCGTACTGATCTCGTCCATCGGGCAAAGCCGGCCCGTGAGATGCACGGGTAGAATCGCTTTCGTTCGAGGTGTAATAGCAGCTTCGATGTTCTCCGGCTCGATGAGCATTGTGTCGCGGTTCACATCCGCAAATACCGGCCTCGCTCCCGCGTGAACAATGGCATTCGCGGTGGCAGCAAAGGTCATAGGAGTGGTGATGACTTCGTCCCCAGCCCCGATGCCCAGGGCCACCAGAGAAAGGTGCAATGCTGCGGTGCACGAACTCACTGCTATGGCATGCTTTGCGCCCGTATACTCTGCCATCATGGATTCAAACTGTTGGACACGCGACCCTGTCCCGATCCACCCGCTGCGGAGCGTGGCCACTACTTCCGCGATCTCTTCCTCCCCGATGAGAGGGCTTCCGAAAACCAGGAACTCCTGACGTGAGCGTTTGAGCCCTTGCTGCATGCGAATGTACTCCTTAAGAGGGACCCTTCATTCCCGATGACTTCGTTCCAGATGTCTTTTGGAATACGATCTGCACTTCCGATGCTCCAACTGCGGGCAACACTCGCCCTGCGCTGGCGCACCAGACCGAGTCCAACCAAGACGCTAAAGGCCTCAGTGGTTCGAGAACAGTTCCGTCCAGTAACTTCTTGAAGGGCTTCCGTAGCGGACTGCCGCCCAAGTGCCGGTGAAGGATCGAGCCGCGCTGCGCAAGCTGATTCTCCAACTTATGGAACCCGACTCCATAAGCTGGGGGGTAAGTCTCTCGCCCAAGCCTAATAAACTTCTGAATAAACTGGTCCCACGACTTTCGGCGGACCTGCTCGTGGAGAAGCAAGATTCCTCCGGGCTTCAGGACCTGCAAGAGCCGGCCGAGAGATTTGGCAAAATCTTCGGCGTACATAAGCACTCCGAGGCAAAGGACGAAGTCCGCGCTTTCCGCTCGCAAACGCAAGGAGTCCAGGCTTCCGTGAACGAACAATCCGCCTGGGATTGCCTGGGCGGCACATGTCAATGCCTCTAGGGAGGCATCGATCCCAACATAGTGGTACCTGTGCACCGAGATCGGGGCAAGGGCCGCTACACGAACTGCCCTACCGCATCCGAAGTCGACAACCACTTTTCCGGACAAATCTCCAAGGTGATCTCCAAAGAGATGGCTTCGCCAACACGAAAGGCACCACCAGTCCTCTTCCGCTGAATAAGGCTTCGTACGTTTCCTATAAAAGGCATCCCAGCCATGCTCCGGTGAACCTACTGAGTCGCCCGCCTGGAGACAATCGATAATGTTGCCCTGCACGGGGAGGCCGGTTCGGCAGGATTCGCAACGAAGCACTTGGTCAGTCTCCGCACGCCAAGCGTGCCCCCCGCAACTTGGGCAAGCTAGAAGGAGGCATTCACTCGGTACGCGAATGCCATCAGCATTGCACAGTGATTGAATTTGGATGGACCGAGTGGAAGACATAGTGGGCATGCCTAAATCTTTAGGAAGCTGTACTCCTCACCTGCGGCCGAAACATGAAAAATCCGAAAACCCGCCCGATTGAGATCTTGGATCGCGCTTCTTGTTCGATCGAGGCCCACATCTTTCCAGCGATGGTGAAATTCGACAAGCAGCTGCCGAACCGCCACACCGCTTGCCAGCAGATCAGACAACACTTCGTATTCCGCGCCCTCAATGTCCATTTTCAGCACGTCGATCTTCGCGTGACCCAGTTTTTTCATGATCGTAGCCAGCCGGCTGACGGGGGCCTCCACGGCAGGGGCTGTCACGGTGCCGCGCCTGAAAACGCTGTAGGAAACAAAATTGGAATTCTCAGGAGGGTGGAATAGCACACTCCCATCATGGCTTCCGACGCCGTAATCGTGAAAGACGAAACTCTCGGGCAACTCTTGCGATTGTACCCAAGCAATGGATCGAGGCGTGGGATCGAACGCATGCACGGTCGTGCCAAACCGGCGGATCAGCTCCAAATCAAAGGAGATGTCCGTGCCGACCCCGAAAGAATAGACCACGCTCCCTTCGGACAGCCCGTTTGGGCAGACGCACCAGTTCGCATTGTCATTGCCAAGGCTTATCTTTGGGCAGGGCTCCTGAATTCTTACATGCACGTCCCGGCCCCTCCAGGAACGATATATGTGCCGCGCACGACGGACTTGGTTCTTCAAATTTTCCATCTGTATCCGGTTCCGGGAATCCCTGGGACTCATGTTTGTGCGCATTCGCCGGCGGTGAAAACTCCGCAGCAGTTCAGCGCCCTGTCGCCTTGGCGGCTTCTCGCTGGTTTTCGGAAGCGACGTGCTCGCCATTTTGGCTGATGTACTCGTTGCCCTCCCTCAGCAGTCCGAGGAGGTACTGACCGTACTCGAGATCGGTCAGCGGCGTCGCCAGGGCTCGCAACTGTTCGCCAGTGATATACCGCTGCCGGTAGGCAATTTCTTCCGGACAGCAGACCTTCAAACCTTGGCGGCGCTGGATGGTTGCGACAAAATTGCCGGCTTCCAGCAAGGAATCGTGAGTGCCGGTGTCCAGCCAGGCTGTGCCGCGGCCGAGGACTTCGACCTGGAGTGAACCTTGCTCGAGGTAGACTTGATTCAACGCCGTAATCTCCAGTTCGCCACGGACCGAAGGCTTGATTTCGCGCGCAATCCGGCAAACTTGGGAATCGTAGAAATACAAGCCGGTAACAGCGTAGTTGGATTTCGGCTTTAGTGGCTTTTCTTCGATGGTTTCCACACGCCCATCGACGCCGAACCCCACGACACCGTAGCGCGAAGGCTCCTTGACGTAGTAGGCGCAGAGGCGCGCGCCGCTATTCAGCGCGGCACATCGCCGAACGAGTTTTTTTAGCCCTTCACTGTAGAAAATATTGTCGCCGAGGATTAAGGCGACCGGATCTCCATCAACGAACTCCTCACCGACCAAGAAAGCATCGGCAAGGCCTCGCGGCCTGGACTGAATCGCGTAGCTGATGCGGATCCCCCACTGCGAGCCGTCGAGCAGCAGGGATTGAAACAAGTTCTTCTCCTCACGGCGGCAAATGACCAAAATATCGGCGATATTGCCCAGCATCAGCGTGCTGAGCGGGTAATAGATCATCGGCTTATCATAGACGGGCATGAGTTGTTTACTCACGCTGCGGGTGACCGGATAAAGACGCGAACTGATTCCTCCCGCCAGGATGATTCCCTTTCGGATCATTGCAGGACCCCCAGTCTCTCCCCCTGGTAGCTCCCGTCCCGGACTCGTTCACACCAGGGCAGGTTGGCTAGATACCATTTCACAGTCTTGAGAAGTGCGGACTTGAAGGTTTCCAGCGGAGCCCAGCCGAGTTCCTCCGTGACGCGGGTTGGATCGATGGCGTAGCGGCGGTCGTGTCCCGGCCGGTCTTGCACGAAATGGATAAGATCCTGGTAGCTTCGGCCGTTCTGTCTCGGCTGGAGTTCGTCCAAGATGCGGCACAATTCTCGGACCAGTTCGAGATTGGTTCTCTCATTGCGCGCGCCGATGTTGTAGCTCTCACCCACCTTGCCGGTAGCGAGCACTCGGCGGACGGCACGGCAATGATCTTCCACATAGAGCCAATCCCGAACGTTCTGTCCATCGCCGTAAACGGGCAAAGGCTTCTCCTCGAGTGCATTAAGGATCATCAGTGGGACGAGTTTCTCCGGGAATTGAAAGGGGCCGAAGTTGTTCGAGCAATTGGTGATCAGAACTGGCAAGCCGTAAGTACTGTGCCAGGCTCGAACCAGGTGATCGGCGGACGCTTTGCTCGCAGCATACGGAGAATTCGGAGCGTACCTTGTGGTTTCGCTGAAAGATCCGATGGGACCGAGAGACCCGAAAACTTCGTCCGTGGAAACGTGCAGAAATCGAAAGCGCTCCTTCAACGAACTTCTTGTCCCGGCGATGTACTCACGAGCAGTTTCGAGAAGGGTGTAAGTGCCGAGGATATTTGTTTGCATGAAAGCCGACGGGCCATCGATGGAACGGTCGACATGGGTCTCGGATGCGAGATGGATCACGGCATTAGGCTCGTAGCGATGAAAGAGCTGATGGATGGCACTAGAGTCGCAAATGTCCGCGCGCTCGAAATAATATTGGGGTGAGCGTGAAACTGATTCCAGGCTTTCCAAGTTGCCCGCATAGGTCAGCTTGTCGACGTTAATGACGACGGCGCTGGACTCTTCCTCAAGCAGTTGACGGACTAGCGCGCATCCGATAAATCCGGCGCCCCCCGTGACAAGCAATCTCATCGATTGAGCCTCATCCTAGGTTTTCAAATTTGACTACCAGCGTGTGAAAAGAGGCGAAGTGGCGAAAGCCGGATCCGGCCACTACGTCTTTTGGTCTGCGCCATCAATGACCCGTTCACCACCCACGGCCATCGGGCCTTCAGCGGCCTTGCCGGAGACAATCCAGAGGAAGGCGGTCAGGCTGACGGCGTACGCCGCGGCGGAAAGGAGCAATCCGTAGACGACGCCTCGCAAACCAAAGTGGGTTACCAGCGGGACGCCCAGGAGGACAGTGGTGGTGCCGCTGCAGACGTAGGCGTAAAAGACAAGCTTGGGCTTTTCTATGGACTTGAACGCGGCATTCATGGTGTTCCCGATGGCCATCAGCACCGGCAGCAGGGCGAGCAGGCCGAGAAGCGGCGCGACATCATCGAACTTTCCGGCATAGAGAAAATGCATCACCGTCTTACCGAATAGGTTGACGCAAGCAGCAAAGCTGCCGGTGACCAGCAGCACGCCGGTA
>Ga0137394_10001003_pt1 | contig 20196 bp, 22 predicted proteins | sample czobulk116metaG_FD_108278 | JGI IMG/M metagenome (GOLD analysis project Ga0137394, IMG submission 108278) | Vadose zone soil microbial communities from Angelo Coast Range Reserve, California, USA - czobulk1.16 metaG | ecosystem: Environmental > Terrestrial > Soil > Vadose zone | place: USA...
ACCTTGCAGAGCAACACGACCATGGGAGGAACCGCTCTACATTGGAGAGTATGTGTGAGACACACGTACTGGGAAGGGTGAAAACCTACAAAAGATGTGTAGCTCTGTGTCTCTTGATGCTCTCCAAGAACTTGACAAATTCAAACTTAGGTACAACGACGACGCTCATCTATAAAGATGTGAACAAACAAGAAGAGAGGAAAGGTGTCGCCAAGTCCGTGATACTTACCCCGCAAAACAAGAAGAAATGTAGCTTCACCCTTTAAATCAGCGAACAGCTTCAACTACGAGATGAAATAAACCTTACGTTGACCACTAAACCGTAGATGTCTAACACACATTTATGAGCTCCTTTTTCGTTCCCGACTAATCAGCACTCACGAAAAAAGGGTAACACTGGTTACAAGGTGCGTTAGTTCGTATTCTTAAAATGACCAAGTTAGGTTTCACCAGCCAAAGCGACATCTCCCTGATTCGTCTTTCTACTCTCCGACCGAATATTGTCATCACTGATTCTCCAGAAAGATGCCATCTGTATGATATTCGCGATAGGGGCATAGTGAGGAATCTCGACAGCCTGCCAGTGACAAAAACATGAAGCTACCGCTTGTCGCAGCGTCACGGAGTATATTCATACCTTTGGCTTCCCGGTCGTGCCGCTGGAGAAACTCAAGAATGCTATTTTTGTCCTCGCTTCGCCGGGTTTCAACCTTCTTTCGACAAAATTGGGTCGATGTGCAAGTCCATGAGCTATTAGCTCATGCAAGTCAGGAGCAAGGTTGCTGGTCCGCGGTCCGCGGATGGTATCGAGTGGAACGATGTGGCCCAACGGGATCCCGACTTGACGTGCCGCAGAAATGGCACTTTTCAGTACATCCGGATGAGCGACAAGAACAGATGCTTTGGTCGTGGAAAGCTGATAGGCGAGTTCTTCGGGGGTGTAGGACGGGTTTGCGCCGCTAGTTGGCAAATCCCATCAAGATACGACGTAGGACGAGCGATAGAAGTGCCACGAACGTGACAATGGCCCCCAGCCTGTGAACGGCCCAGATGACTGTGGAGTAATCTGAGGCGAAGAGTGTTCAGATCATCCTGAGACCCGTCGGCGAATTGTAACGTACCAACGTGGTTTGGGCTACATATACACACTGCACAAAAGTGTCAACCAAAGTGGCTACTCGACGCGTTGCCTCTACGCACCGACATCATTCTCGCCTAGAAAAGGCTTTTGAGTCCGAAGTAGATCGCAATTTGCAAAACATGCGTACCAATGCCCCATTTTAAGCTCAACGCGTTTGCTAGGCCGAATACTCGAGATTGAATCTTTTCACGGGAATAGGTGTTCAATGATGCTCAAAGGCTCAAGATCATAAGGATAGTCACCTCTTCAAGGCTGACCTTACGCCCCGTAGCGTCATCGACTAGCCACGCGACGCCCTGAGGACGGATGGGTCTAAACTCGTGAATTGAGTCGAGGATGAACTGGGCTAAGGTAAGATGGTCTGGGATGTGGGGTAGCGGTCCCCCGGGTGAGACGAACTCGGTCATGGCAGAGGGGTAAGAAAAACAAACGAGGGGCGAGAGAAGAATGTCGAGACCGTGTTCAGGGGTCATCGATTATCATGCGTGTCATGACCCGTCCGGCTGTGGACAGCTTGTATAGGGAGCTCCGACGAATGGCAAACTCAGCGGATCTTAATTGCTGGCCCGTAACGACAAGTAGAATTTTAGGGTTCGGGTAACGAGAGCACGCCGTGAGAATATCAACATACGTCCGCTATGTTACATTTTGGAACACGACATATAAACTATGAGGGTTGGATGGCAAACGGATCGTCCGACATGGTCGCATCGAGTACAATGTCTGCGCCGAGGATGTCGTCAGCTGACTGTAATTGCGTCAGGTCACCAGCCGCCTCGAATGCAGCTCCATCCGGTCCAAGTTGCGACAAGCCCAGATCGACCAGATCCGTCTGGCCAAGGGGATCCGCCACGTCTACCGCGCCAGCAAGGTCGTCTTCCAGCTCCTGCAGTGCGCCGCTGAGGCCGTCGTCCGCCTGCTCTGAAGGGAGAGGCGGTCCAAATGATATCGACAACGGATGGGGCTTTGGCGAGGAAACTTTCGACGGCAGCTCTTCCTTTGGGAGGATCGGTTCGGACACATCGCGCGATATCGGCTCTGGTGGGACGGACTGCGTCGCGTCCTCCGGTTCCACGTCGTCATCACCCTCTGCGACCTCGGGCTCATCAGGGAGAGGGGCTAGCGGCTCATTGACATCCCCTTCATCGTCACTGAATTGCTGTAAACCCATCGCGTCACTGGGATGTACATTTTTCCGCGTCATCCGGGCTTAAACCCACCTGCACTTTGTCCGTTTTAACCCATTTGAGGACCTTGAGAGTTGATCCCGGTGCAGCCTTTTCAGGTACCACCCAGACCTTCTCCCAGCATGGTACCGGCTGCATAAGCTGCCGGCGAGCAGCCTCCGTAGTCGCAGTGCTAATGCCTATTCTCCGTCGTAAGGCCATGTTTCGGGTGGGAGCTTGACAATGGTGATGGAATCGTTGCGTTTGCCAATTGGACGAGGCAGAGATCGTAGGTGGCGGTGATCTGGTTAGGGTTAGGAAACAATCTCTTGGGTTATCACACTTTCCTTATTCGTACTAATACAATTACAGTACGTAATCACCACCGGACTATCGCGCCCCCGGTTGCTTACAATTCCTCCGCCCGGCGAGCGACTTCAACCACGGGCAATAAAGAGAATGGGGCTGTCTGATGTGACAGCGATGAGAAACCAGACTCCAAAAATTCTATCGAGAGTACCCACTTCGATCACTGGAGCATGTACCCCTCCTGCCTATCAAAGAAGCCCACGATTAGTATGGAGAAAACATTTTCGAATAAGGGAGGGACAAAACCTGTTCTGATGGCTGGTCGGAGCTCTGCTTGGCCATATCGCGCAGCTGCGTTAATTGCGCCTCTAATGAGTCACAACGCCTACGTGCATCGTACTTTCAGCCCAGTCTCCCAAGAAGAAGGAAACTGCACGCCTCACTCATGAATAGCCCTCGTCTCTTCCCTCCGAAGTTCCAGTTGACGCTTCATCATGAGCTCGAGGCTCACGCGGGCCTGTGCAACACCTTTTTCAGAACAAAATACAAATGCTCCACGGTGGCGCTTTATTTCAGGGAAAGTACGACAGACCTGAACCGGCCGCAGATCGTTCGCAGCAGCCATGACGTTTTGAGCGAGGATCGTGATCCATTCCACTCGACGGCGCCATTCAGGAGGCACGCTCGACGTGGCAGGCAGTGGTGGGGCGAGGAGGTCACCCAGAAAGGAGGAATACGTGACGAGCATGGATTTCAGAATGGACAAGAGCGCCGGGCGTCGATCTAGCCAAGGAATATTTTTCAAGGTGAGGGCCTGGACGAATCGAATGAGCCTAACAAACGTCGTACCGGCTGCGGCATCCTCTGGGTACAGCTGATGACCGCCTCCCTCTTGAAGAGAGGGGATCGTCTCTTCAAGCTAGAATGCCCGTCATACATCATTTTTTTCAATGGGATGCTCGGGGTAAGACTTACAAACCACGTATCTCCAAACACATTGTAATGTCCCTCCTCTCGTATCCAATCCACACGCGGTTTCTCCAACGACGTTAGAGGCCACTCTGGAACATCTGTTTGATCCGAAAGGATCTCATTTTGCGCTAATCCCACGCTTTGGCCCTCCGCGCGCTCTCTGAGTAATGACAAGAGTTTAAGGTTGTGAGCAGTGTAGTTGGTGTAGTGCGAAGGAGGTGATGGAAAGGGGTTTCGCAACTCCGCCTCTTGTTCGTCCTCCATGGCGTTCTGTAAACCTGAACCGTGATTAAACCGTTACATAATTTTTTACTTTTTGAAACCTTGAATAACAGTTTATTCATGGTTTTCAGGTTTACAGACTGAATATTAATCCTGACAGTCTTTGTCGTTGAGGACGCGATCGCGATACATCACTTGGTTGATGCTTAGTACGCTCGAATTGGGTATCGAGACTGTAGTTCTACTCAAAGACAACTACAAAAGATATCGTGGGATTACACTGTACTTGATTATGTAACACGAGATAAGGAGCGTTAGACAAGATAAACAATAACTCAACGTCAACCCATTCCCACATCACTCCCACATCACACCATCTGGACCTGCTCGGTTTTAACTTCAACAGCCTCTGATTGACTGTCTTCCGCATACTCGGTATGGGTGGACACATTGACGCTGAACGTCGTTGGCTTGTATCGCGATGGCCTCCTGTCTGATTGTTGTGACATGTAATATTCATTAGTGTCCCCGCGCGCCTCCCTCAAAAGGCCCAGACGAGCAATGATCAAAGACTGTGAGATGCCCTAAGAACAGATGAGACTCTACTGGCAGGGGATCAGAAGAAAACACTTACAAAAAATATGGGTATAATTTCAACGATGACGTATCCCATATTTTCATTTGTCTACAGGCTTCCTTCAGGGGGCGCCCATGAACCAAAATGCATAGGACGTACTGTGATATGGCCATGCGATGGACCGAGCAACCCGATCTCACAGAGAACAATACCAATCCAAGTCACAAATGCGGACTCGACGATCGCACGAAGAGCGGTGGCGTATCTCGAATGGGGGGCAACCATATTTGGACCGCGCAAGTTCTGCATGGTGTTGTTAGCCCACCTAAGATGTTGAGGTTAGAATCTTCCAGTGCATGACAAATGAGTCACCTCACGCGATTTTGTATATGATCGCGCCAGTCATCAGTGAATTGGTGATGAACATGGACCAGCCCCAGGCCACCGTTATGTAGAGAGTAGCCGGCAAGAGCTTAGTCTCGTATTCTTCTCGGTGGGCATAGAAAGCCAGATGTTGGAAGTCCGCGGACCAACAGAAGACTACGTCGAAACACGTGCTAAGCTAAGCCTTGCCAGCAACAGGACACATGCAACTCACGAACATTTACAGCGACAGCGGCTGCAGGGATGTAGAGGGCCCACTTTTGCCTGCCAAAGATGATGTAGAAGCGCCATGCTAGAGTCCCATCGGATAGAAGACCCTGAAAGGGAATGAGTTTGTTGGAGACGAAGTATAGGTGGAACTTACAGAAATGGTTGTCGTGATGCTAGTACACGCGCATCAATATTTGTGAGGGGTGATAATTCTCAAGCAACTTACTTTCCGAGAAACGTCATGGGAATTGTCCACCTAGCTAGTTCTTCTTCCGTATCTTGCTGAAGGCGTGCGCGTGCAAACTGAAGGGCGCGTACGATGAAATGAATTAAGAGATCTACGAAACTACGCAGGAGAGTGAGATAAATGGAACATCAAACGCCGCATACACATACAGAGCGATGGTGACCCATCTGAGTCTCTTTGATGTCACTGTACCCTGGCGGTGCGTGGACCAGATCGCAAGCACGAAGAGTACCAGATAGATTCCTGTTCGTCAGAAAAGAGGCTCAGTACTAGGGCAAAATAGTAGAACGATGGCCTCACCGAAGAGGCCCGACAAGGAAGACAACACGATTGCGGAGATTTCCAGGTTGTGCAGCGTTTCGGCAGACATTGTGACTCGTCGAACTGGGTCGGGAGAAACAGAAACGGTGCATCCATGGCCCTTAAATGAGGAGCAGAACCAGGTACTGATCACATCATGACTCTCGAAATGGCAAAGACTTTTGGGGTGTGTGGCACTAGCACTAGAAGTTTTTTTGGCCTTCCCTGTCTTCGGAACATGCAATTTAAAGTCGGCACGACCGCACGACTCGGACGATCATCTTGCCAGTTACTCGCAGTTGAGAAAAAGACGACCTCCAATTAGTTTGCGGCCCGCTGTCAATCCGCCTGTGATCCGCCGGTAGGGCCGTGCAGAACATCAAAAGAAGAGAATGGAGATAAAACGCTTTCCAAGTCATTAACCGGTGCGAGGAGCATGCCTTGGCACCTGGCACGTTCAAATTGATGGAGAAGCAGCCATGACTAGCCGAAGAAGCACAGGAGAATGAGAACAGACGGCTGGCCCCCGATTATGTAGCAGTTCCCCTGATCGACACGACAACATCGGATAGGGTTCGTCCCCACTACTGTAATATACAGCTGTCAGGTTTGATCGCGTCTGACTGTGAATCGGGTAAATGTTCTCGACACCTGGAAATTTCGTGTTATGACCCATGAACTGTGCTCCGGGCCTGGCCAGGTTGGGCTGCATGCACGCTTACCAAGGCGGTGGGATAGTACGAGATGACAGTAAGACGGCGGAAACTGTTAGATGTTCGCCAATTTCCTGGAAGTGGACGGGGACGATTAGCAGACGTGAGGCTCGGCGTCGATGACGGTTGATTTCGTAGATAAAGCGGATGCAGACCAAACGGCCAAATTTTCAGTCAAATTTTGAGCCCCACACGCACGCAAGCCAGACGAGCTCAACTCGATACAGTAGATATCATATCCCAGATCCAGAATTAAAAGAAATGCGATCTAGATGCACTATTGGCCACGTGTTCGACTGGCACGCGTCTATTGCTAAGTGAAATTTTCGATATACAGTAGAGTTGTTATGTGAGGACAGATTGCAATTCCAGGGTTAGTTTCGGACATATCAATGCAATATCGATTGGATGCTGAGCGCTGAGCGCTGAGGCGTTGATCGAATGTTACTGCTTGAGCTTGAGATTACAGCCCGCCTGCCTCCTGGACCACTGACATACTGTAGTGTAACTGTACTGTGATGCACCTTTGAGCGCCGGGCCACTAGCGCTCGGGAGTCTACAGTCAAACCTCTCATGACCACCGTAAACCACGATCCCAAATGGATGTGCCCTCGGTATCTAAGGCTAATGGATATCGAAGGAGTATTTCAAAATTCTGGCTCCTGCACCCTCGAAAGGGATATGGGTTATGAGAGGTTCGATTGGTACTGACACATTTGCAAGTATCCGCTATACGTGTTTTGGTGGCGTTGACTACTAACGTATGATCCGAGCCGATCAAGCGTCCATTCCATTCCGACGCTGTGATATCATCAGATCGACGATCGGCGGCGCCTGCCTATCAGGCTAGTATTTCACTTCGACTTCTCCACCCACTGGCATCGACATCCTCATGATGCATATCAAAAGAGTTGAATGTGTATGGGCCAATACTAGTAGTGCTAGTAGCTATCACATTATGAGTGGTCTGATTCGCATCTGACATATTGATGCGTCAATGAGGTTAAGTCACTCGTCGGGCACATCAAGACCGCTACGTTTTCATGACTCACAACGTCATCGTGATCGGACTTTCGAGTAGAACTTACATCTATCTAAGATACACCACCAGTAATCAAGAGGTGCCATGAACGCCACCAGCTCGCCCTTGAGAAAATGGGGTGCTCTGGTCACGGCTGTCAAAGCTCACAGGGTCGCCTTCGCCTTTTCGCCAGCAGCCCGGTCTGCCCTCGCCTTCTCACGCAACACGCGGCGCAGCAACTTCCCACTCGGATTCTTAGGAATCGCATCAATGAACTCGACCCCACCCTTAAGCCATTTATATTGAACCTTCGCATCGGATACGTACTAAAAGGCCGGTGTGAATGTGTCAAGACATGATGCATGATTAGTATGGGCCGCAACTTGCGAAGAATCTCTCACCTTTGAGAGGTCGGCTTTGATCGCCTCTGCCTCGGCTGTACTTGATGCTGCACGCGCAGCAGCTGGCGGATGGAGTACGACGTACGCGAGGGGCAACTCGCCGCTGAATTCGTCGGGCACTGGGACAATGCACACATCGGCGACATCAGGGTGGCTCAAAAGGTGACCTTCAAGTTCCGCAGGGGCAACTTGGAAGCCGCGGACTTTGATCAACTCCTACAGACGAGGATGATCAGTGCTAGTGATTGTTCCAGGAGAGGAGCCATATCACCTTGAGGCGATCGACAATATAGATGTTGCCCTCAGTATCGTATTCGACCTCATCACCCGTACGGACCCATCTACGGATTTGAGGCTTCAGAGGTATCAATGTCAACAATCTCTCCAGAAGGCTTACCCATCTTCCAGGAATGTCTCGGCCGTTCTGAGCGTGAAGCGTTACACTATATCGGGGGATGGGCAAGACGTCACTTACGCCTTTGGGTTCTCCCAGTACCCGAGCGCATTGGAAGGGCTCCTAACAACGAGTTCGCCTCGTTCACCGAGTTTCGCAAGCGTACCATCTTCCTTGACAACCCTGAACCTGACTCCAGGAACTGCAACGCCAGCGCTGCCTGCCTTGCCGACCTTCTCGAGAGCAGGAGTCATAGAGACTGCGGTGGATGTCTCTGTCATGCCTACCCGGGAACCAGGGTAAAGGCAAGGTTTGAGGAGTCGAAGCGGTTGACTTACCATATCCTTGTCCTAGGCTTGCATTGGGCAGAACCTTCTCGAGCTGTTGAGCCAACTCCGGGGAAAGAGGCGCAGCTCCGCTGAAGCAGAAACGAATGCTCTTCAGCTCTGCCTCGTAGTCTTTCGTCGCGGGGTGCTGTTGAGGAATCAATGTGACATAGTCCTCTTACCGCAATATGGAATATGTACCTTGCAAAGGAGAACGACCATGGGCGGAACCACCCTTATTAAGATATATTGAGTGTACTTTCTGAAAGAAGGAAAGGACCGATACTCACAGGAGGTGGGTGACCTTATGGCGTCTCACGCTTTCCAAGAAACCAGGCCAGCCAAACTTCGGCATAATCACTACGGCCATCTATGTTAGGAAATGCGGGTCAGTCGCGCAAGGCGTGCTCAGGGGAATGAAGAACTTACACCAGAGTACAGCATGACATGAACCTAAATTACTACAGTTGGCGAGTCGAAAAATATATATATTCGGGATGACGACCTACGTTCAGAATGAGGCCGAAAATGTCTACGGTCAATATCAGAAATTGATAACAGACAAAACTGGTGTGTATAGGGCCGCTCACGGAAGAATGGGAGTACTGGAGGGGGTCTTTGTGAGATGTGCTGTGTGAAAAAGAGGAGAGTGAAACCTACCGCCTGTGATGACATCGCCTGGTCGGAATCTCCACTCGTCTTGGGGTATATTCGCCTTCGTCTCCACGGCATAGTTATGTGCGCGAATTTGGAGTGTGTTTGCGATGACCGAGTGATGCGGTATCGCCACTGCCTATATATCATGGCTCAGCTTCTGAAGTTCCATGAGAGACAACGCGCTACCTTGGGAGGACCAGTCGTACCGCTGGAGAGGCAGAGGAAAGCGATCTTGGTCTTTCCCTCACCTGCGCCGAGTTTACGCTCAACGAAGTTCGCGTTGTGGCTCAGACCATCATGGATCAGTTGCTCAACGGTTGTATGAGGAGCGTCAAATGTTGCTTGATCTATGATCACGATCCTCTCAAGAGGGAGGCCGACTTCTTTGCAGGCCTCCGCTGCGTTCTTCAAGAACAGGGTGTGGACGATGACAGTGGTGGCCTTGGCAAGCCTGAGCTGATGGATAAGCTCGTCGACGGTGTATGCCGGGTTCGAGTTTCTAGCAACACCATGAAGAAAAGCTTGAGTGAGGGGAGTACGCTTACGTAGAGATAGCGCCCAGCCTATGTAGCGCCCAGAATGCGACCGCATAATCTAAAGAGAACGCCTCTTTATGCTGTCAGGTGGCCGTGGGAAATGCACTCACCCATATGGTTGGGAGAGTAGAGGCATACTGGAGGCGATCAGATGGCGGTGCATAGAAATAGGCAGGTACATACCAACTTCATCCTCCTCTAGCGTGGATGTCAGCTACCGGCACGATGGCACATGATTTTTCTGCGATACTCACTTATGTCCCACATGCGGCTCAAGCCATTTGCGAGTCCATCAACTCTTTTGCGAGCCTTGGGAGGGTTAGCACCATCCAAGATAAGCCCATCAACATTACTCACCTCTCGCGAGTCAACAGCCCTACCCGTAACATCATCAACGAAGAAAGGAACGCCATGAGGGCGGGTGGCTTTCAATTGATGGTCTGAGTCGAAGAAAAATTGGGGCACAGTTAGGTCATCGGGGATGAAGGGAGCGGGTTCGGAAGAAACAATTTCAGACATGTCTCAGTGGGGAAAACGCTCGAGTGGGGCAGGCTTGGGGAGCGGGTGGGCATACAAGAGGTTTTATAGACCAGAGAGCGTTAACGTAAGGTGACGGTTCTAACTCATGATAATTTCTGCGCGGACTAGTGTTGTAATACCCATCGGACCAATTGACTTCGGTCCCAGCCTTGGTGCATTTGGCCTGTGCAACTCCGTTGGGGATGTGGTCGTCGAGCCCCACCCCCAATCCGCTATATGCCGATAGGATACATTACACGACCACCCTCGCATCAGTACTGCCGGGTATTGGGTCTAGGTGAGAATACACCTGAAATGAACGTTCGGACTCGGAGGGATCAAGGCAGGAATAGGAATATAAGACGCAACGCGCGGACGACGGAAAGTGCGTGGGGCGCCGTCCTGGAGGGTCCGAGTCGCTCTCGGAGACCGGTAATTTCTGATGGAGGGGTGATTCCACATCTCCCAGATCGGGTACATGCCACCGATTTCCCCGGTCCAATCCGCACACCAACGCAGAGTGGTCCACTGGCATGCCACTAGCTAGCAGAAAACTTTGAGACACTGATCCTGGATGAGCAATTGGCGAACTCCGGGACAAACAAGCTTTGACTGAACAATGTCGTGAGATAGACGGTGTGTGCGCTGGACCGATTAGGAGGTAAACGTCGTTTGGTTGTGACTATCCCGCAACAAAGCACAGGTGATGTTGAGGAATTATTGAGGTCACAGCGCCAGGAAAAACTGAAGGAAAATGATGTGATTCCGTGGGGTAATGAAAGGAGATAAGAGGCCCCAACGGTTGATCCTCGGAAAACCATTTGGCCAACTGATGTCCTCGTGCACGTGATCGGCAAGGGCCGAGTAGATCGATTACTGTAATCGTCTCGTCCAAAACAAGTAAAAGGAGCTACGCACGCAACGCAGCACAGCTGCGGCGGACTCAGAGCTCTTGCAGTGTTACCCTGGCCCTTTAAAGCCCACAACCCATCAGTCGGACAAGCAGCCATGGCTCAAACAACCGACGCAAGGCAGCTCATCTTCATCAATCACCCGAACATCATATTTCCGGCTGTCGCAACTGTCTTAGCCTTCCCCGCACTCTCCCCTACTCCATCCTTCATCCCCCTCACCATCCTTGTTGCGACTGTGTTGGTCCACACTCGCGTCGTCTTCCCTCGCCGCCATGCTCCCAGAACCATCTTCAGTGCAATCTTCGGCATTTCACTTGCCTCCACTCTTTCTCATCTAATGGCATCAATCCAAGCACTTGCTTCAATCGCCTCATCCGTCACTTCGCTGTGGATAATTTCTTCTTTGGCATCTGTCCTAGCATTTGTCATTGTCATTACATCAGACCGTCTCAGCCTCGGCCTCGACAACCCGTGGGCGAAAATCACGCTCTTCCCAGCTCTCTGGGCCACTACCTGGCAAATCATCTCCCATACGAGCCCAGTCGGCCACCTTGTTACATGGAGTCCAGTATCCGGTATTGCAAGCTATGAGTGGATGAGGCCATTATTTGGGACTTGGGGAATCAATTGGCTCGTTGGCGCATGGGCAATAGTGATTGCTGAAGTTGTTGGTGCGTGGTTTATTGGGCCTGTAGACGAGTTCGAACCACATGGCCCCCTTATCCCAAACATTGTCCTCAACGGCGAGCCTCAACCAACACGGCCAACTACGTTCCCGGGACCCCGTCATACATTGTTTCTCGGCATGGCTCTCCTTGTTCTAGCCACTCCGACAATTTTCTCACCGACAATTCCTACATTACCTTGGTCTACTTCCTCCACTCCTCTATCTGTTGCTTGTATCCTTCCCCACCCGTCTTCCACAGGTGATGGAAGCCCTCCTTTGGACAAGTTCATTGCGGAGTCCAGACAGTACAATGGTGTCCGTATCCTCCTCTGGCCAGAAGGCGCGCTGAGGTTCGAAACTATATCCCAACGGGAGGAGGCTCTCAAGAGAGTGCAAGATGAGATCAAAGGCCCACTTGTAGGCGTCACCTTCACCGAACCTGTTCCATCCAGCGCTGGTTGGGCTCACGCCAGGGGAGGATCGTGGCGCAATGGTCTGGTGTTGGTTGGGCCGGATGGGCCCGTCGCAGAGTACTACAAACGTAAACTGGTCCCAAGTATGTGTTCAAACATAAAAATCTCTATTGTACTCACTCTGGCTGTACAGTCGCAGAATCCTTCTCGCTCACTGAATCAAGGGACGATCCCGAGATCTATGAGCTTGAACTTCACGGATCCAACAAGAACAAGAAATGGACCCCTGTCCCTCCATATGACCGGACCCTTCCCATCACAGCCGCCATTTGCCTGGATTTCTCCAGCCCAAGAGTATTTACATCGCTGGACTCACGTCCAGCACTTATTCTTGCACCTGCGCAGACCTGGCACCCTGACGTCAGCATGGCGATGTGGGAACAAGCCCGTGCGCGTGCAGAGGAGGCCGGAAGCACGGTGTTATTCTGTGACGGTGGTGCCCAAGGCGCGAGTGGCGTCGCCGGTCATGGCATACGAGAACCTGTCCAATTTGGATCTGGGTCTTGGACACGCACCATCGGCATAGAATGGTCGTTCAACGAACGTCGTACGCTATACATGTGGGGAGGTGAGGCTTTTCAGATTGGTTTCGTGTGGTTGCTTGTGGGTGCTGGCTGGGCCACCGAAGTTCTTGTCTTGCGTGCGAGCAATGGGGGCGTCCGTGGTACAACTGTTTCCTTTTCCCGCTTCAGAGAAGTATTCGATAGATTAAGGGCATCCATCCGACGCCAGACACCCCCTGTCCAAGGGGAGCGGCAACCCTTATTACTTTGAAAAGGCATTTGTATCTTTCCGTCGTAATTGTCTCAGTCGTCTCTGCTCTCTTGCTTTTTTGCTACGCTGTTTTACAATGTCGCCCTCATATTTACCGTACCGTAACAAATTCGAAACGTTGTTATGTTATCTGGCAGTTTCAATCGACTCAGATTCCAAAGCGCTCCTTCAGCTGAACGTCGTCCATGTCTGTCGACGTCCAAATCGGCTCATAGGCGTCGATGCTCGCTGCTATGGTGGCCAGCTTGGACCTCACAGAATCGCCTGCGTCCCGTCCGAGCGGTATGCGCACCCACTCCTTGTGGTCCATCAGACCTCGCGCGAGGCCCGTCCCCGTGACGACCTCGTACATGCGCTCTGCCGCCTTACCAGGGTCCCCGATCTGGCGGCTGGCGATGCGGGCCGGATGAAACCCGTCGATGACGGCATGACCCTGCTCGGGCGTCGCATACGCGCCGGTTGCGTGCCCAGGATCCGCGGCGTCGCGGATGGACTTGGCCGTCCCGAGGAAGTTGGTCCCGAAGTAGCCCGGCGCGACGACGTGCACGTGCACGCCGAGCGGCGCGACCTCCCCCGCGAGCGCCTCGGAAAACGCGTCGAGCGCGGCCTTGGAGCTGTTGTACGCCCCGAACGACGGCACGCCCGCGAAGCCCGCCGCGGAGCTGACGTTCAAGATGTGGCCGGAGCGCTGCGCGCGGAAGGCCGGGAGCAGCGCCTGGGTGAGCGCGATGGGCCCGAACACGTTCGTCTGGAACTGCGCGTGGATGTCCTCGGACCTGCATGCACACCACGCCCGTCGCCCACGCGACCGACCGTTTTCAAAAACTCGAAATTCCTCTCGGATAAAAAGCAGGAGAGACACGAAAAGACGCACCGTAACTCTTCTACGAAGCCGTGGAGACCGTACCCTGCGTTGTTGACGAGGACGTCGATTCGCCCGTAGATCTCGAGGGCTCCCCTGGCCGCACGTTTCACTTCGGCTTCGGGGGCGCTGGGATCTAGCGTGTAGGCCTTAGCACCACTCAGCGACGTTGGAATTTTGGCGGCGTCGCGCGCCGCCGCGATAACCTGGGCGGGCGTGGTAGATCTTTGTCGTGAGTGTGGGCATATGACGTTACCTTGTCTCCTTTAGAAAGAACGAGCAGCGCTAGCGCGAGACCTAGCCCGGTGTTTGCGCCAGTGATAAGCCAGACTCTATAAGACATGTCGATCGAGACTTGGAATCGAAATCAGGTCAAGCGACTGCGCGAGTTGGACTTTCCGTGCTTTATAGTGGTGCTGAGCACAGTTCTAGGATTCAAGCGAGGCCCAACCGACGACTCGGAGAGGGCACGATGTGGGGACCTGGGCAAACGTTGTTCGAGGGCGGTTTACCCCTTTACCACATTTATCAGTCGAACCTTATTTTTGCATAAAACGTAATCCGAGACTGGGCAAACGAAACGTCATGAAACTCTGCAGCCATAAGGACAGCGGCCTACTAGCCCGCGCCAGAGGCAAGATGCTGCTCGTAAAGCGTTGTCAGTAACAGCATTACAGACCTGGGAACGTCCGCACCCGGGCTCGTCTTTTGCCAGTGCACATACCAAGGGTCCCTCGGTAAAAACTGCCCGACAGATTTAAAGATGGTGGATTTCGGACCACTGGAGGCGCGCGCATCGCGATGTCTCGGAAGTCGCTTTGATCCGAGTCGAGTCCCCAGTAACTTTAAGGTAAACGTTATTGTTTCTGATCGCGCTACTCCGCCCTTGTCAATCACCTGTTCTCGAACACGCGCCACAACAATATGCGATCTGTTTCTGTATCGAAGATAATCTATAAGCATTTCTTCAGAGCAAGGGCGACGGCGCAAGATTGCGCCGCAAACGGCTCGACGAGTTATTTGCTCTTGACCTACGCTAAGATCCCAAAACTACATATTGTTCTCGCGTCCCCAAGTCCGCGTGACAATATCACTCTAAACGGTTCGCGTCGTCTCGTGCTCTTCCCAAACGTCGCCTTCGCTTTGCGTCTTCGTCGCATCATCCGTTACAGCAGGAGAGCCCATGAACCGATCGCTTGATTAGAGGGACAGTCACATTGACAAGAGAAGGGGCGGTGCTGCTAGCAGTATAAGTAACGTCAACTGGCAAGAACGACAGATAGCTCAGAAACAACAGGTCTTATGGGCCGTGATGGGGGCGAAGGAGTAGGTGGACGCGACTGGAAACACGTACTTAACTGGAACGAGGGATATGCCAAAGCTGGGGTTCGTAGATACCTTACAGTCGAAGACTTCGCCCAGATCCTGGGTCTCCCCATCATCCCGAAGGCTTGGATCGATGGGTCTGGATAATCATATGGCAGGTAAGATCATTCCCTGCATCAAAAAGGGACTAATTAACGTGGGCTGTTCTTGGGTACCTCAACTGAACGTGTCTGCTGGAGACTAACCGAGACTCGTCCTCGTTGGCCCTCGGCGATGGGGTGGGGGATGATGGAGCGTCGACAGAAGGGACGGAGAACGCGATGAACATTAGTAAGTGTGATTTCTTGTGTTTCTACAGCATGCAGTAACAGTCAGCCAAAGAGACGGGAAATCGGAGTTCACAAACACACGAAGGATAACCGCAAGGGGAAGGCCCACACCGGCGCACTATCAACTAATTATATGTCAACTTCCCATAATATGTTGAGTCATCAGCCGGCGTGTAGGACATCGCGCTCGTGGCACAAGGCAGATTCTAGCATGCAAACGGGGCGTCCGGCGGCGCCTGCGGACGGTAGTAATCTCGGGGTGAAGATAACGGCTGATTTAGGAAAGTCGACGCAACCAGCAGCCCATTATACGACGGCCTTCCCAGGCATGTCACTGGAATTGGGTGGTGTTGCTTGATGATTGCGCGTGCGCGTGCATGGGGTGTGTGGAGCGGGGTAAGCACTGCCTTTCGGCATGTGTCGCCCGTTGGGCACGAGGCCGGAGTGTGCAACTTCTTTCGTTGCCCTTCAAGGCAGTCGACGGACTGATTGTCCCCATCAGGCGAACACGCTCCAGTCGCGCCTCCTAGGGCGCTATTCGGTCAACAAAGTCATTGAGACTGGTGGGCCTGAGTCCCTTCCCCAGAACAAGTCCTTTTCTGTCCCGGACTTGACGACGACGCGACGTTCGGATCCAAGAGCTTCCTGCGGTCGAGGCTCGTGCGTAGCCTTCGTGGCTCTGCGAGCCGCTCGACGGAGCGGTCAATCGCGCCTGTTTCTGGGGGCATAACGCGTCAAGATTCGGATCAACGTCCCACGGGGGAAGTCAACGGTGCAGAGGGCTTGACCACGGTGGTCGAAGAGGATTTGGAAGACTGGGTGGACGACTTTGAAGCGATCAGCCTTTCAGACGTGCCCGCAGAAGTCGAAGGAACTGGCCAAGCCGAATTGGTTGCTGGCTCGTCGGGCGCGTCCCAATCAGTCTCGACTTCCGAGTCTGACACCACCCGCTCGTCCCGACCAACGAAACTATCTCAGGCGGCGCAGGCGCGACCGCGTACGGCCAGCAAGACATCGAGACGATCCCGTAAATCCTCACGCGCCTCTCGTGCGAATACTGAGCTCAGGCTCATCCTCGAGTTTCCGTTTCCCCCGACTTTTATCCCGTCCCCCACCAAAACAAGGACACCTTCATCTTCACGACTTCCTCTCGAAGTAAATCCCATCCACGACGACGGATCCGTATTTTACGATCGCGATCCGTTCCGTTCCGAGCCTATTCACGATCAGGAAGCTGGCGCAGAGGCGTCATCACTGAACATCGCGGACGCTGGTGCTCCGCGCGTCGACTCTTCCGCATCTTTCTACACAGCCCACTCTCGATCACCTTCACCTACTCCATCGGACCCACCTGCACAGCAACCCCTTCTGTCCCCTTTACAGCTTCCGTTCCCCGACCCCTCGTATTCCCCACAGTTGTCCCATACCCATACTGCGACACCGTCGTCCACACGCCGCTCAATCAGGACATTGACCAAGGCCGGTTCGACGTTGAAACGATTCGGAAATTTGACACGGGACACGTTTCTCACATCGCTTCGAACGCCGCTTTCTGAATTCGCTGTACGTCGGCCGCGGCGAGGGACACGTGTCAAGCACGTTTCCCTCGAGCAACTTCCCCAGTCTTCCTCCTCGCACCACGTTTCCGATCCTAGGCCGGTATTACCCAACTTCCAGCCGAGCTCTTTTGATTTATCTTTCCCGGCCGTCGCAACCCCTCAGGCCAGTCCCAGTCCTCGCATATCGCGCGTCCCGCGTACCCATCCGTCCGTCCAGTCATTCTACGCATCCCTCGAGGACTTCCTCACGTCTCATCTTCACAGCGACGAATCGAATAGACGCAGCAGATTTCAGTCGGCACCGACTCTACTTCTGACAACCGAGCGTGATCTCACCAGGCCAGTGGAACCTGCTTCTGCTGAGGTAGAAGAGGTATACCCTGCTCCGCCGCCGTCGCACATCCCCCACTTGGACCGACCTCTTCCTCCTTTACCCCGCGAAGCCTACGACTTTGTTGACCCCTCCACGTTGACAGAGTCGCTTGCCGTCTCACCCTCCTCCACCGAGAATCGATATTCTTCAATCCCCCCTTCTCCTTCTTGGCTATCGCGAAACGTCCACGAGCTCGAGATTGAACTTGCTAAGAAGTTGGAAGCTTCATCCGCTGCCTCCTCTCGATCTGCCTTTGGTTCAGATACCGAATACGGTTCCGCTCTCCATTTACCGAAGGCCGTTCAAACACAGACACCGTCGCACTCTACAACTTCGTCGTCTACCCGTCTGCGCGGCGAAGTCGTACTTCTTCGAGGACGAGTCAACATCCAGGACGCCACACCCCGTCGGATTACCTTGAGATCCCTCGACCCTTCCACCAAGACACCCTCCGAAGCTACTGTCGTTCTCCGTCCGCGGAGTCGATCAAGACGTAACCGTTCCGGTCACGCAAGTCAATCTCGGCTCGTCATTTCTGCTGTCCCTCCCAACCCTCCTATCCGTCCTCGATCACGCACGTCGTCTGTGACCAAGGCTACAATTACCCATTATCGTCGCTCTTTGCTAGAAACCAAGAAGAAGTGTCGCACTCCGCGAAGGGAAGATTCAACACCGCTTTCCACAGGTACCAAAGTCCCAAAGGTATGCGCCATCCCTTACCTTCTATTACGCCCTGCTAAATTTAACCTTTCTGCCTATTGCAGACCCGTTCATTTACTAATTCATATCGCTTAGCCATAACAAACCAGCCCACTGTCTCTCGAGTTCCACCTCTGGAGATTGTCCCAGTTTGTGAGTATGCGCGCCTATCTAAGCGCCCGTGCTGAGTCATCGTAGCTTCCACAGTTTTCGAGACTTCCGGTTCTTCATCTTCATCTTCTTCCACCCCTCACGTCGGGGCCCGTCGCCACCCTCAGCCTCAACGTACCTCGAACAATCGTAGAGCCTTTTATAAACAAACACTTTAGCAGCTCTCTTTAGGATCTAATGTCTTTCAACGCATTCGGTAAACCCGCGGAGACGGTCGATTTTGGGGGGGAAGTAGATTACGCCAGTTACGAGTGGTTCAAAGACCCTCCGCCGCGAATAGAGGTTTGCCTCGTTTTTATGTTCTTTGATGTATGTACTGACGCCTATACGTAGCCCGCCCCACCTCCACCTCCTCAGGGCGACCCTTACGTACCACCCTCCTCCGTTATCGAGAAGAACCAGATGTGTGATTTTGCCCTCCAGGCGGCACCCAATGTGCTGTACGGGCGCTATAAACAGTACGGACAGGTGCGTATATGCAACCATCTCCCACTTGTGCCCTTGCTGATCCTCAACGACCCGCTCCCTCCCCCCTCCCCAACATTCTAGCTGGGCGTGCTCGCTTGGTGCTCGGAGTTCAGCGAGATGATCGACGAGCTGAAGCGGCTTGGGATCGGCGGCGACATGTTCGTCTCGACGCGGGAGGCGGCCATGAAGGCGTGCGAGGAGATCCTACGGCTGCAGCTCGATATCAAGATGCAAATCATCGTCATTCACCTCTCGTCGCAGGTCGCGCGGCTTCGGCGTTTCCTCGATGCCGAACACGTGTGGGAGGACTACCCACCAACGGATTTCCCACTTGACCCCCACGCGTTTCCCTCTTGATCGCCGCGTGTTCTCATGACTATAATTCCGATCTTCCTCCATTTACCCTCTCTTTACTCTTTATTTTCCTTTCCTCTCACTTTTGGTTACGCGACATGTGGTCCGTCCATATGATGCCGCTTTTGTATCCGCTAATCACGTATGGATCTTTCTTACTAACTTGTCTTTTCTCCCTTGTCCTATGGTCGACTGTTACGAGACGGATCAGCAAATACCACACACCATGTGTACATATCACCTCAATCTGTCTGTCTATATCACCTCCCGCGTTTTTTCCCCCCTCGCCCAATCACACAATGTGTCTTTCGAAGGGAAAGTATGAGTAGTGCCATTCGAGCCGTGATCATTGCCGAGATAAATCAGGTTACATAGCACACAACTAGTAGTCCATAATTATATGCGCCAGAAAGAATGTCAAACAAAGTGTGAAGCGTGGCCTATGGACAGAAAAATGCGAGTAAAACTTTGTGGGGAAACGGACAACAACACCATCAGGGTCGAGGGTTCGTGATAAAGGGTAAGTAAGAAACTTTCGTGAAGAGTGTAGCAAGAAGGTCAGCATAGTGTTTCTGTCTGTCTGTGTCTTTGTCATCTAGATAGCGCAAAGGTGTCTCAGAGGATGGTGGGTGGATATTTGTGGGGGGGTACCATGACGATACGATCATAATAGTAGAGCATAATCCAGCGAGCAAGGAAAGAAGGAAGAGGAAAAGGAAGGTGGGGGTTGAACGAACGACAGCTGTGTGAATCATGGCAAGTCGTGGACGATTCGAGTGCGAGAATGAAGAAAGAAATGGGGCGAAAATTTTCAACGCGTCGGCGACCCGACGCTCACGCCGGCGTACTTGGTCCAATACTCCGCCGTCGCGCCATCGTCCCTCTCCGTGAACGACACCGGAACCGGTCCAGGGCGGTACAACGACTGACGAGGCGGGGAAGGCAACGGATTTCGGGACGGCATAGAGGGTGTGCTTTCCGGTGTGCCGATGCTCGGTATGTTGGCCAGATCAGGATAGCTCCTGACCCCGCTCGGAAACTCGTACAGCGCCCCTTGCATCGTCTGTCCGAACGACTGTTGTTGTTGTTGTTGTTGTTGTTGTTGTTGTTGTTGTTGTTGCTGCTGCTGCTG
>Ga0137394_10001005_pt1 | contig 20195 bp, 14 predicted proteins | sample czobulk116metaG_FD_108278 | JGI IMG/M metagenome (GOLD analysis project Ga0137394, IMG submission 108278) | Vadose zone soil microbial communities from Angelo Coast Range Reserve, California, USA - czobulk1.16 metaG | ecosystem: Environmental > Terrestrial > Soil > Vadose zone | place: USA...
ACCCCCGGGCAAAAACCACGATTGCAATTGCACAAACAAAATGAACCAGCCCCTTCATTCTTCTTCTCCTCATGCCCCCGCCTTTTGGGGCTTGGCAACGACATCCTGTAGCACCACGAGCGCTCTCTCGATCCCCGCCCGGTCCACATCACAATGTGTAACGAACCGCACCGAATGCAGCGCTGTATCCTGCGCCCAAACGCCGTGCGGGTAAAGCGCATCGCACAGCTCCACGGCGGTTTTCCCGGTTTTCGAACAATCAAAAATAACGATGTTCGATCGAACCTTCTTCGGATTGATAGTCAACCCCGGGATTGCGGCGATGCCTTCCGCCAGTCGCTTGGCATTTTCTTGATCGATGTGCAGCCGCGCCGGCGACTTTTCCAGTGCAATCAAGCCCGCCGCTGCAATTACACCCGCCTGACGCATGCCTCCCCCGAACATTTTCCGATAGACCCGCGCCTTTTCGATGAACGCTTTCGTGCCTGCAATCATCGATCCAACCGGAGCGCCCAGTCCCTTGGACAGACAGAACATCACCGAATCCACTTTTCGCGTCATTTGCGCGACGTTATCTCCGAGCGCCGTCGCGGCGTTAAAAATCCGCGCCCCGTCCAGGTGCACTTTCAGACCCGCGGCATGCGCATGGTCGCAGATGTCTGCAACCTGCGCCGTCGGATAGACCGTTCCTCCGGCCATGTTGCTCGTGTTTTCCAGGCACACCAGCGCGGTCTGCGAATCGTAATAGATCTTCGGCCGGATGACCGCCTCAATCTGCTTCCACGTCAGAATCCCGTCCTCCCCCCGTGCCACTCGGGGCATGCACCCTGCAATCGCCGACATCGAAGCCAACTCATACAAATTCACGTGGCTGCGCTCTTCGCAGATCACTTCATTCCCATGGTGCGTCCAGATCTTGATCGCAATCAGGTTCCCCATGCATCCCGTCGGAACAAACAGCGCCGCTTCTTTTCCAAAAATCTCCGCCGCACGCTTCTCCAGGCGGTTGACCGTTGGGTCTTCTCCGTATACGTCGTCGCCGACCTCCGCCTCCGCCATCGCGCGCCGCATCTCTGGCGTAGGCCGCGTCACCGTGTCGCTCCGCAGGTCCACCGCTCCCGCCGGAATCTTCCCCGCCTCCGCAATGTGATCCGGATCCACCCTCTGATTCCCCTTCGCCACCATGTAGCTCATGTTCTTCTGTTCTCCGCGAACGGCGCCCATCCCGACCTCGTCGGGGTGCTCTCCGTGTCCCCTGCGATAAATCTTTCTTCGCTTCCGATCTCTGCGCTTCTCCGCGTTCTCAGCGTCTCTGCGTTAACTTTTATTCTTTGTTTCGGTCCTTCTTTACTTCCCTACTTCTTTACCTCATTAGTTCCACAAAAACCTCATTCGAAACGCTCAGTTTCTCCGGAGCAAGCCGCACTACAGGGCCATCTCGCTCCACCAAACCAGCCAACGCCAGCGGATCAAATCGCCCCGTCAGCGTCACCCCATAATCCCGTTCAATCCGCCCCACATCGATGCCATCCAGCTGCCGCAACCCAAGAAACAATTCCTCCTCCAGCGCGCTCTCCGCCGTCAACCTTTCCTGCTGCTCCACCGGCAATCGTCCGCCCTGCACGGCAGCCACATAATCCGCGGCGTCGTGCGCATTCGCCCACCGCTCCGTCCCCGAAAACGAATGCGCTCCCGCCCCAAATCCCAGGTACGGCTCGCGCCGCCAGTATTTCAGGTTGTGCCGCGATTCGAATCCCGGCTTTGCCCAATTCGAAATCTCGTAGTGATGATACCCCGCCGCCCGCAATATCTCCTGGGCCTTTTCGTAATAGTCCGCCATTTCGTCTTCACTGGGCACGGCCCCAGCGCTGTACTTTCCCCCACCCTGCAGCAACTCCTTGCCCAGCCGACTGCCCTCATCGATCTCCAGCAAATAAACCGAAACATGCTCCGGCGCCAGCATCCCCAATTCATCCAAAGACTGCCGCCAGCTCTCCTTCGTCTGGTGCGGCAAACCCGCTATCAAATCAAAACTGCTGTTTCGAATGCCGGCCTGGCGCAGAATCGGCACGGCCCTGTAAATGTCCGCCCGCCGGTGCATCCGCCCCGCCGCCACCAATTCCTTGTCCGAAAAAGATTGCAGCCCGAAACTCACCCGGTTGATTCCCGCACGCACCCAGGCCTCGGCCTTTTCCCGCTCAATCGTCTCCGGGTCCGCCTCCAGCGTCACTTCCGTAAAATCCGCCGCGAACGTTGTTCGGATCGCGTCCAAAATGTTTTGAAGGTGCGCAGGATCAAGCAGGCTAGGCGTCCCCCCGCCCACGTAGACGGTGTCCACCACGCCGTGGTCCACAGATTCAGATAGCGCTACGCCCGCGTGCGTGTAAAACGCCCTATGTTCCCGTATTTCCCTGCAAACCGCCTCCGCATACGGTGCAAACCGGCTGCTATCCACCACTCCCGTATGAAAATTGCAGTAAGTACACTTCGTCTGGCAGAACGGCACCTGCACGTAGATTCCAAGCGTCTTCATCACCCAAAAACTCTAGCACACCCCTGCCTCAATCCAGCCACGCCGAAACCATGAATAGGAGGGATCCTACGGTGAGACTCTCTCAGCAAGGAAGCAAACATTTGTCTATCCCGGCACAGTGGATTTCGGTCAAGACCTGTTTGACACCAAGGTACTTTGCGCGAGCTTCCGCTCGGATACTTTTGCTTAGATTCCCCGCTCAATCAGCTAGCACCTTCACCTGTAGTCGCCGGTCGCGAGGGCCGTCAAACTCGCAGAAGAAAACGCCTTGCCAGCGCCCCAGCACCACCTTACCGCCTTCCACATGGAGGATTTGACTCGCTCCCACAAGCATGGCCTTCACATGGGAATCCGAGTTGCCCTCGCTGTGGCGGTAAGGCCATGTCACGGGGACCAGCCGGTCCAGCGCGACTTCGACGTCCCGGGCGACATCCGGGTCCGCGCATTCATTGATGGTGATCGCTGCCGTGGTGTGCGGCACATACAAATAGCAAATGCCAGTGCCGACACCGGACGACGCAACCGCCTTTTGCACTTGCGCCGTCACATCGACGAGCTGCGTGCGGCGATCGGTTTTCACACTCAATGTCTGCATGGAATTCCCTCCCCGTCCGGCGCCGGGATTCTAGCATGCAGCATCCTGAGCAAGAGGAGCGTCCCTGTTTCTGTGTAGGGGCGGACTTTAGTCCGCCCTCTTTTGTAACGCATGCAATGAATTATGGATAGAGGCCCGTGACCTAAGGAAACTGAATGATGAAATGATGCCCGATTTTCTTTCCTGTGGAGAATTTTTGCAATTCGCTCAGCCCGCCAGCTCCCCATCGCGCCAAGAAAGGCAGCAGGCACAATTCCCGCTCCTGTAGCCCTTTGTGCGGATCCAAAAGTGACTCCAGGTATTGTTCGTGGGTCGAGATCAGCCCCGCCTTCTTGTCTTGGGCCCGGCCCGCTTTCCGGCGCAGTTTGTCGATGTGAAATTCGATCCTCTTCCGCGCTCTCGCAACGGTGCCTTTTAATGTGGGATCGAGCTTCTCGATCTGCTTGCCGAGCTGCGCCAGCATCTTGGCAATCTGTTTTTGGTTTCGCTCGAAGTTTTTCGCCAGAGAGCCGGGGACCGATCGGCCTTCCATTTTGTGCCGCAGCCGTTGCGATCCCGCCCAAACGCCCTCCACAGTCAGCCCATACCGGCGTAAAAGCTTCTTAGCCTTCGCGTCGACCAGCGTGAATCCCGCGCGGGGCAGCATCACTGGCATCCTTCCAAGCAGATGCCGGTACACAACTTCCGATTGCGCAAAATAAGAGATCTCCGCCGGACCCGCAATATACGCGGCGGTGGGAAGCAAATAGTCCTGCACCACCGGCCGGAAAAGCGCATTGGGACTGAAGTTTTCCGGCTCGGTGTGCGTCAGGTGAACCAGCTCGTCCCGCGTCCAAGTTTTTTCGCCGGACTGAAATTTTCCGGAGCTCGCCGTTATGACTTGCCGAACGCCACCGGCCAGATGGAACAATAATGTACTGCGCGACGTCACCTTGACCTGGGCATCGAATCCCGCACGGTCCAAATCCTTCCCACGCTGCAGCAGTTTTTCGTTTAACGCGTCGCGTTCCGCCAGCGCGTGCTGATAAAGCGGCGATGCAACTTTGTGCAGGCCAATATCGAGCGGGTCCATCAGGATCAGCCCCTGCTGCGCAAACAGGCGCGCGAATAATTTGCCGAACGCGCTGCCGTAGGTTTCCTCCGGCCGGTAGCTTTCCACCAAATATTGAGCCAGCAGGTCGCTGCCCTGGTTCGCAAGCAATCCTGCGGCTTCTTGCACAAAAGGCGCGACCTCTGCGCCGAGCGGAATCCGTCCCACCGGCCGTCCCGTCTCCGCGATAAGCGGCAATTCAAAGCGAATCAATTTGCCCTGTTCGAACCACGTGGCGTGACGGATCTCGTCGAGATCATGGTCTTCCGTCGCCATCCAAAAAACCGGCACCGCAGGAATTCCGCCCCGCGTCAACTCCTCGGCGATCTGTACGGCCGTCAGCGCCTTGTATACGGAATAAGCCGGCCCGCTGAACAGCCCCACCTGCTGCCCGGAAACGACCGCGACTGCGCTTTCCTCAAGCCGGTCCAGGTTGGACAGCGTTTCCGCGCCCGCCCCGAGATCGATGTTCTGTCTGCGAAGAATGGAAGTTACTTCTGCTCTCCGCTCACCTGGGTAGCCCAATTTCCGCGCCGAGCGCGTCACCGCCGGCATGGCGGGCGGATGAAAGTAGAATGATTTCACTTTTTCAAAATGATCTAGGTATTCAAGAAACAGCTTCGGTTGGTGGGGGAGCTGGCGGAAGGCAAGGGCGCGACAATCCATGAGCGCTTAGATGATACCCGGGACAAAACGTCTCATCAATTCTGTCCACTGGCTCTAAATTAGGCCCTGACTGCGGCCGGTTCCAGGGTTGCAAGGAACTCACTAAGGCGTTTCTTTTGTTCATCGTGCAGCGGGAGTAAAGGCAAGCGCGGCAGGCCGCCGCGGTATCCGCGCTGATCCATTACGAATTTCACACCGGTGAGACCCAATTCGGAGACGATCAATTTTGACGCGCGAGCGACCACGGATTGCAGTTCGCGAGCTTTTTCATGATGACCTTGGCGGATCAATTCAAATAGCTTCACACATTTTTCCGGCAGCGCGGACGCCAGCGCGAGAATTCCTCCCCGCGCGCCGACGACGAACGAGGGATAAAGAGTTGCGGCATTGCCTACCAAAACGTTGAACGCGGCCGGCGTCGCGGCGACAAAATCCCCGGTGCCCTGTACATTTCCAGAGCTGTCTTTTATGCCGATGATGTTGGGATGCTCGGCGAGCGCGGCTACTTCCGCGGTGCTTAACGTGATGCCGGTGAATTGCGGAATCGAATAGAGCATCACGGGAATTGGCGATTCGTCGGCTACGCGGCGGAAATGCGCGATCAGCGCTTCGGGTTTGTAAGCCGGTTTGTAGTAGTGCGGCGGTTTCACCAGCGCCACGTGATAGCCAAACTCCGCGGCGCGCTTCGTGCGCTCGATGGTCTCCCCGGTGGATTCCGCGCCAGTTCCGGCGAGCAATATCTTCTCTTTCGCGGCGGCTTCCTTCACGGTGGCGAGAATCGCGTCCATCTCCGCGCGCGCAAGCAGCACGGCTTCGCCCGTGGAGCCCAGCGCGACGTAACCCAGAAGATCCGTCGAGTTATAGAGACGAAGGTTGTGCTTCAGGTCAGCAAGGGAAACGGAACCATCACGCCCGTAGGGAGTGGTCAACGCAGCGAAAACTCCAGAAAATGTCACGGCTCAATCTCCTGAAGCAGGCACGCCGGAAGCGGCGGCCTGTCCGCGATGTAAATCCTGCAACGCGGCGACTTCCGTTCCCTGTTCGAGCAGGGCGCGAATTCCGCGAGCGGCGGCATGAGCCGCGGCAAGCGTCGTGATACACGGTATGTTGTAGCGGATCGCCGCGCGCCGGATCGATTTTTCGTCGTAGAACGATTCGCGCCCCAGGGGCGTGTTGATCACCAGATCGATCTTGCCCGTTTTCACCAGGTCCACAATGTTCGGCCGGCCTTCGTTCACTTTGAATACCGCTTCGGCCTCAATGCCGGCGGATTCCAGCGCAGCCGCGGTTCCCCGGGTGGCAAGCAGATGAAAACCCAACGAAGAAAGCTCTTTTCCAAGAACTCCCAGATGCTTTTTGTCGCGGTCGTTCACGCTGAGGAAAACCGTACCCTTGCGTGGCAAACGCTGCCCCGCCGCAAGTTGCGCCTTCGCGAACGCTTGTCCGTACGATGTCGAAATCCCCATGACTTCGCCCGTGGAGCGCATCTCGGGACCAAGAATGGTATCGACGCCGCGGAACTTGTTGAAGGGAAACACCGGCGACTTCACCGAATAGAATTCGTGCACGGCAATTTCCGCCACACCGTTGTGCCGGACAATCGGCAGACTAATGTTCGCCAATTTCTTCCCGGTCATCAGCCGCGCCGCGACCTTCGCCAGCGGTACTCCTGTCGCTTTGCTCACGAAGGGGACCGTGCGCGACGCGCGTGGATTTACTTCCAAAACAAAAACCGTGTCACGCTGAATCGCGTACTGCACGTTCATTAACCCGACCACTTTCAATGCCAGCGCCAGCCGTTTCGTATATTCACGGATGGTGTCGAGAATCGCGGGTGACAAGCTTACGGGCGGCAGCACGCAAGAGGAATCCCCCGAGTGCACTCCGGCTTCTTCGATGTGCTCCATAATTCCGCCGATAACCACGTCCGTTCCATCGGCCAGCGCATCCACATCGATTTCTGTCGCTTCCTCGAGGAATTGATCGATCAGCACGGGCCGTGCGGGCCCCATCAGCGCCGCTTGGGCGACGTATTCCTGCACGGTGTTCACGTCATACGCGATCACCATCGCGCGCCCGCCAAGCACGTAGCTCGGCCGGACCAGCACAGGCAATCCAATTTCTCCCGCCACGCGAGCCGCTTCTTCCGGCACCAGCGCTGTGGCATTGCGCGGCTGCGGAATCTTCAGCTCGTCCAGCAAACGCCCAAACCGCCGGCGGTCTTCCGCCAAATCGATCGATTCCGGAGCGGTGCCCACGATCGGTACACCATTGCGCTTCAGCTCCAATGCAAGATTCAGCGGAGTCTGACCGCCAAACTGAACGATCACTCCCTGCGGTTTTTCGCGCTCCACGATTGCCAGCACATCTTCCATTGTCAGCGGTTCGAAATAGAGGCGGTCGGAAGTGTCGTAGTCCGTCGATACCGTCTCCGGATTGCAATTCACCATGATGGTTTCGAAACCGTCTTCGCGCAGCGCGTACGCGGCATGGCAGCAACAATAATCGAATTCGATCCCCTGCCCGATGCGGTTCGGTCCGCTGCCCAGAATCATGACCTTGGGCCGCGCCTGGGCGTCCGATTCGTCTTCGTCTTCGTAGGTCGAATAGAGGTAGGGTGTAAACGATTCGAATTCTGCCGCACAGGTATCGACACGCTTGAACACCGGCGTCACACCGTACCGGGCGCGCTGCAAGCGCACCGAAGCGGACGTCGTTCTCCATATCTGCGCCAATTGCTCATCGCTGGTTCCGTAGCGCTTCACCTCGCGCAACAATTCCTTCGAAGCCGTCTCCACGGTCACAGCCGCCGCGCGCCGGTTCATGGCCGTCAACTCTTCAATCTGATGGATAAACCAAGGATCGATCTTTGTCAGCTCGCAAATTTCCTGCGCCGGCAGCCCGCGCTCCATGGCCGTCAGCAGCCAGTGGATCCGGTCGGGCCTCGGCGTCGCCAGTTTTTCACGCAACAGTGAATCCGGCGTTTCCGACGGGGCGCGCCACGGGGTGCTCGGCTCGAGCGAGCGAATTCCTTTTTGCAGCGCTTCCTTGAAGGTCCGTCCGATCGCCATGACTTCGCCGACCGATTTCATCTGCGTTCCCAGAGCGCTGTCCGCGCCGGGAAATTTCTCAAACTGCCATTTGGGAATCTTAACCACGACGTAATCGATGGTCGGTTCGAAGCACGCCGGCGTTTTTTTCGTGATGTCATTGGGAATTTCATCCAGTGACATTCCCACGGCCAATCGCGCCGCGATTTTCGCGATCGGAAAGCCGGTTGCTTTGCTGGCCAGCGCCGAGCTGCGCGAAACGCGCGGATTCATTTCGATAACCACCATCCGGCCATTTTCCGGGTTCACCGCGAACTGCACGTTCGAACCCCCGGTTTCCACGCCGACTTCGCGGATAATTGCGGCCGAAGCGTCGCGCAGACGCTGAAATTCCTTGTCCGTCAGCGTCTGTGCGGGAGCCACGGTAATCGAATCGCCGGTGTGTACGCCCATGGGGTCGAAGTTTTCGATGGTGCAGATCACCACGAAGTTGTCGCGGAAATCGCGCATCACTTCGAGTTCGTATTCCTTCCAGCCGAGCACGGATTCTTCCACCAGCGCTTCATGTACCGGACTCATGTCCAGAGCGTGAGCGATGGCCTCGCCAAACTCTTCCTTGTTGTAAACGATCGAGCCGCCCGTGCCACCCAGCGTGAACGACGGGCGAATCACCAGCGGAAATCCCAGTTGATCGCAAAGCCGCAATGCATCTTTCGCGTTGTTCACCAGGGCGGACGCCGGGACTTCCAGACCAATCTTGCGGCAGGCATCCTTAAACCAGAGGCGGTCTTCCGCCACCTTGATGGCGCGCAGCGAAGCACCGATCATCTCCACTTTGTATTTTTCAAGGATGCCGCCTTCGGAAAGCTCGACGGCCAGATTCAGGGCCGTCTGTCCTCCGACCGTCGGCAGCAGTGCGTCCGGTTTTTCCCGGGCAATAATTTCCTCGAGATATTCCTTGGTAAGCGGCTCGATGTAGGTGCGATGCGCGAGTTCCGGGTCGGTCATGATGGTCGCGGGATTCGAATTCACCAACACGACCTCGTACCCCTCCGCGCACAGCGCTTTGCACGCCTGCGCACCAGAGTAATCAAACTCGCAAGCCTGACCGATAACGATCGGTCCGGAGCCAATGATCAGAATTTTCTTGATGTCTTTGCGCTTGGGCAAGTTTTCAGTCCCCGGTTCTCAGTTCTCCGTTACCAGTTCGAAAAAACTTCCTGCCTGAAGCCGGACGGTCCGTCACCACTTCACGCCATGGGTATTCAGGACGCTCTCGACTTGCTCCCGATGATTCAACAACGTCGAGTAAATCGCCTTGTAGTGGTCGCCCTGCTTCCATTCGATCACTTTGCGCGCGCGCGCGGCGCCGACGAGGTCTTCCATGGCCTGCCATTCAAGCATGCAAACCGCGATGTGAAAATAGCTGCTCCGCAACTCGCCATCGCCGTCGGGAACCCGAATCTCCATGTTAGGAAAAGTTCGCTGCAGATCTTCGAACAAGGCTGGATTGTCCGCTCGATGGCGTTCCATCAGAACCCAGTGACCCTGCTCGTGGACGTACGCCGAAAGTGCCAGGTCGTCATTGTCCAGGAAGCGCAGGTTCAGAGTCAGCACAGGATAGGAATGATTCATGGCCCCGCGCTCCATCAATATGTCTCGCGTAACGGTGTAGTTCTTCAAGTCGTACTGCTTCGCGAGCCGTTCCATTTGCTCCTTGCGCTGCTCCTCCATTGGATAACCGTGCTTGGTCTTGATGTTCAGCTTGGGAGTTTGCGCCCACGCAAGCGATGATACGAACGCCGCAGCACCGATGAGCAGACACTTCTTGACGTGTTTGCGCTTCGGCATATTCTCCCGTGAAAGCTCCTTCAGTGCCGCGAACTGCCCGGCTGCGCGAATTCCTTCATCAAATCCGTGAATTGCGTGAACAAGTAGTGTGAATCGTGCGGCCCGGGCGATGCCTCCGGGTGATACTGCACGCTGAAGAGCGGCAACGACTTGTGGCGCATACCCTCATTGGTGCTGTCGTTCAAATTGATGTGCGTGATTTCAACTTTGCTGGATGGCAGTGATCCCGGATCGACGCAAAACCCGTGATTTTGCGCGGTGATCTCCACTTGTTCGGTGAGCAGATTTTTTACCGGGTGGTTCGAACCGTGGTGCCCAAATTTCAGCTTGAACGTTTTTCCGCCCAGCGCCAGTCCGCACAACTGATGGCCCAGGCAAATGCCGAAGACCGGCACGCGGCCGATTAGCTTTTGAATATTCTCCACCGCGTAGGTGATAGGTTCCGGATCGCCCGGCCCGTTCGAAAGAAAGACTCCGTCCGGCTTCATCCCCAGAACGTCCTCGGCGGAGGTTTGCGCCGGGACGACGTACACTTCGCAGTGGTGGTCCACGAGCAGTCGCAAAATGTTCTGCTTGATTCCGTAGTCGTAAGCCACCACGCGATGTTTCCGCGTCTCCGCTTGCGCGTCCGATTCGCCCATGTGCTCGGACCATGGCGAAATCGCGACATCGACGGATCCCTTATCCCATCCGTATGATTTCCCGCAGGTGACGCGGCTGGCGAGTTCCTGCCCCGCCATGCCCGGCAATTGCTTGGCTTCGAAAATCAATTGGTCGGCGGGTGTCCCGTCTGTGGATACAATGCCGCGCAGTGCGCCGACGTTTCGAATATGCCGCACCAGCGCCCGCGTATCGATGTCCCAGATCACGGGAATCTGGTGCCGGTTCAGATACAGCTGCGCCGTCTCCCCCGATCTCCAGTTTGAAGAGACCTGCGAGAATTCCCGCACGATGAGCGATTCGATGAACGGCCGCGAGGATTCCTCATCCTCGACGTTCGCACCGACATTTCCGATGTGCGGATAGGTCAAACAGACGATCTGCCCGGCGTAGCTGGGGTCGGTGAAGACTTCCTGATAACCGGTGAGGCTGGTATTAAAAACGACTTCGCCGCCGCGGCGCGTGATGGCGCCGGCCGCGCGGCCGTTAAAGACGCGCCCGTCTTCCAGCGCGAGTATCGCGGGTCGGTGCTGAACTTCGGCCAGTGGGTCCTCCCATATTTCTCATCAAAATGTGCCGTTCACTTTGTGTCGGCGTCCGTGGCCGAAAGCGAGCCGAAATGATCCACGGGCCAGTAGGCAAAGACGGCGCGACCATAAATATACCGACTCGCCACGGCCCCGAAGACGCGCGAATCGTTTGAGCTGATGCGGTGGTCGCCCATCACGAAATAGCTGTCGGGTGGCACGAGCTTAGGCCCAAAATCGCTCAGATCCTCGTACTGCGGCGGAACATAGGGTTCGGGCACAACCTTCCCGTCGACGTAGACGGCGCCCTGCCGGATTTGCACGGTCTCTCCCGGCAAACCGACCACGCGCTTGATGAACGATTTCGAGTGATCGAGCGGATACCAGAACACGACCACATCTCCGCGCTGTATCGGCTCGAAGCGGTAGACAAATTTGTTGATGAAAATGCGTTCCTGGTCGGAGAGCAGCGGGGCCATGCTGGTCCCTTCGACTTTTACCGGCTGGTACAAGAAGACGATGATCACCAGTGCGAGACCGATGGCGATCAGCAGGTCGCGGGTCCAGACGCGAATTTCGTTTCGCAAGGAGTGCAGCGGCGCCGACCGTTCAGCGGCGGCACTTGAATCTGACTGCTCACGTCTCACATTTGCCGCCGTTAGGCCAGCGGTCACAACAGAAGACGATACCGGAACTTGGGTCTCCGGTGAAGTCGAGGTCGCAGGCTGTTTCTCGTCCGGTCTTTCCATTTTTGGCTGCCTTGTATTTATAGCACGGCCATCGCGGCGCGCGCCAGATGCGTTTTGTCGCAGTGGCCCGCGGAGTGCAAGGCTGCTGGGCCTTCCTTCATCTAGTGAGATTCGCCAAACGCCACCTTTCGTTGCTCGCCGATGCTGGATATTTATCGAAAGGCGTGGAGGTTCTTGGAACTGGGGCGCGGTCGATTATTCGTCGCCGAGCGCGTAATTCAGCGAAGCCAGAGCGGCAATGACAGCGGTCTCCGTACGAAGGATCAATCGGCCGAGAGCAGCTTCCAGAAAGCCACAGCCATGAGCCGCCGCGAATTCCGCATCTGTCCAGCCACCCTCCGGACCGATCGCGATGGTTACCTTTGTAGCCTCCTGACCCTTCAAGACCATTCGCAACGACGAAGCGGTTGCTCGCTCCGAAAGCATCACGCGCAAACCATCTTTGCAGGAAGCCAACGTGTTTTCTGGTTTTACCACTTCGCCCAGCACGGGCACGCGAACGCGCCGTGATTGCTGCGATGCTTCCAACAAAATCTTCTTCCAGCGCTCCGCCCGCTTCGCTGCCGCTGCGAGCAAGGCCTTCTCACTTCGCCCGGCTGCGAGCGGCACAATCGTGTTCACCCCTAGCTCCGTGGCCTTTTCAAGCGCCCATTCGAAAGCGTCAAACTTCACCACGGCCAGCAGCAACGTGACATCCACGCTAGGGTGGAACGCGGGCAACTCCTCGACCAGGGCGAATTGCACGCGACCGCGACCCACACTTTCGATCCGGCCGAGCCACACTCTTTCGCCGTCGCTCAGCTCATAGAGCTGCCCCGCTTGGGCGCGCAACACGCGTCCCAGGTGATGGGCCGCTTCGCCTTCCATGACTGCGGTCTCACCCGCAATTTGTTCCACGAAAAACCGTCTTCGCACGCGGAGATTCTATCTCAGGAGCAGGCTGCTACCCGAAGATGTCTTTCACTTTATCGAAGATCGAGGAGTTGCGGTCCGCGGGCCTATTGTCCACTTTCATCGTGGCGCCAAGTTGCTCGATCAATTTCCGCTGGTCCCGCGTAAGTTTCGTTGGCGTCATCACACGCACGTGATAGTACAAATCGCCTTTGCCACCGCCGCGCGGATCGGCCAGTCCCTTGCCTTTGATACGAAATACGGCGCCGCTCTGCGTGCCTTCGGGAATCTTCAGCTTCTCTTCCCCGTTCAATCCCGGCACTTGCAATTCCGTACCCAGAGTCGCCTGCGCGATGCTCAAGGGAATCGTGCAATACAAGTCCGCGCCGCGCCGTTCGAAGTATGAATGCTCTTTGACTTCCAGCACCACGTACAAATCGCCCGCCGGCCCGCCATTCGGCCCGGGCTCGCCTTCGCCGGCGACACGCAGCCGTGTCCCGGTATCCACTCCCGGCGGAATCCGCAGCTCAATGGTCTTTTCGCGCTCAAGGCGTCCTTGACCGCGGCACTCCATGCAGCGCTCCTTCACAATTTGTCCCGCGCCCTGGCATGCTGGACACGTGCGCGAGATGGTAAAAAATCCCTGCTGATAGGCCAACTGCCCGCGACCGGCGCACGTCTGGCAGGCCTGAACGCCCGTGCCCTTTTTCGCGCCGGTGCCGTTGCAGGCCTCGCAGTATTCCTGCCGCGGCAGCTTGATCTTGGTGGTCACACCCGCGGACGCTTCTTCGAACGTGAGCGACATGTCGTATCGCAAATCGGACCCACGCTGAGCGCGGCTGCGTCCACGCCGTCCACCGCCTCCAAAGAGATCCTCGAAGCCGAAGAAATCTCCGAAAATGTCGTGGAAATCCTGGAAGACGGTGTGGTCAAATCCCTGCCCGCCTACACCGGAAAGCCCTGCATGACCGTACGTGTCGTAAACCTGCCTCTTTTGGGCATCGCTCAGCACGCTGTACGCTTCGGTGCACTCGCGGAACTTTACTTCCGCCTCAGATTTGTTTTCCGGATTGCGGTCAGGATGCCATTTCAGCGCAGACTTACGGTACGCGGATTTAATCTCCTCGACCGCCGCCGTCCGCGTCACGCCCAGCACTTCGTAGTAATCCCTTTGATTCCCCTTGGCCATGGAAACTCTCGAGCTCCTTTAGTTCACTGCCTTTTTCGATGCGGGATTCGGATGTACGGCTACACGCACCATTGCCGGACGCAGCACTCGTCCGTGAAACAGATATCCCGGCTGAAATACCTGCAGAATGGCGCCGTCTTCGTGGTCCGTTGTTTCAGCGCGATCGACCGCCTGATGAAGATGCGGATCAAATGACTTTCCAACGGGATCGATCCGCTCTACTCCGAGCTTCGTGACACTATCCAAAAGCTGCTTGTAGATGAGCTCAAACCCTTTGCGGTAATTGTCGTATTCGGCCTCGCGGTGCGCCGCCAATGCGTGCTCAAATCCGTCGATCACCGGAATGAGCCCTTCGATCACCCGCGCCGTGGCGCGCTTCGATTCTTCAAAGCGTTCCTTCTCGATGCGCTTCCGGTAATTGTCAAAGTCGGCTTGCCGCCGCAGCAGCGTCTGGCGCAATTCTTCCAGGTCCGCCGTGAGTTTGGCCATCTCCGCGTCGGCTTTCGCTGTATCAGCGGCCACAGCCTGGGCTTCCGCGGATGGTTCGACGTTCGCGTTGTCGGGATCTTTGTTGATATTGAGATTGATCTTCATTTCCTTGTCGCTCAAGTTTTCACTTCTCCTGCGCCAAAATTTTTCAAGTCTTGCTCAGCGCTTCGCTGAAAAGCTGAGCCACGTAGGCGACGGCGGTCATGGCCCGCTCGTAATGCATGCGCGTCGGCCCCAGCACGCCAAGCGAACCCTGCACCAAATCGTTCCTGGTATACGCGGCGCTGATCAGAGCCAGGTTCTCTCCGGCTTCCGACATCTCTTTGATGCCAATTTGCACGTGAACGGGTTCAGGAGTTTCAATGCAAGCATTCAGCACCGTCACGAGCCGGTGCTTCTCTTCAATGGCCGCCAACAAATCGCGCAACTGCGCCTGATCCACAAATTCGGCGGCACCAATGATCTGCGCGGTACCTTCGACGTGCACGTGCAAGGCGGATTCATCTTCCAACACCGCCGGGTCGCATAGCGTCAGAGCGCTCTGAGCCATGCCTTCGTACCGCTCACGCTCCGTTGCGAGCTTCTGCAGAAGATCAGCGCGAATCGCTTCCAGCGTCCACCCCGAATAGTGCCGGTTCAAAAACTCCGCTGTCGCGTCCAGCTCCCCTTGGGTGAACAACCTGCTTGGCCGCAGAATTTTGTCCCGCGTATTCCCACCCGGCGAGATCAGCACCACTACCACGCGGCCGTCCGGCAGCAGCCACATCCGCGCGTGTTCCAAAACAGTCTTGCCCAGCGGCGGCGACACAATAATGCCGAGGCCGTTGGAAACCTCCGCCAGCACATGCCCGGCGCGTTCTGTGATTTCTGTTGCGCTGGTGGCGCCGCCCATTTCCCGCTGGATCCATTCGCGGTCCACTGCGGTAATGGTGGCTTGCGATGCAATCTCTTGGGCAAAAAACCGGTACGCCGCAGCCGTCGGCACGCGCCCCGCCGAGGTATGGGGTTGGTACAGAAACCCGGCATCCTCCAGGTCCGCCATGACGTTCCGAATCGTTGCGGTGCTCAGCGTCTCTTCGAAGCCTTTCGAGATCACGCGCGAGGACACCGGCTCGCCCGTCTCGATGTACGCGCGCACGATGTCCGCGAGAATCTGGCGGTTCCGCCGTTCTTGGAGGGCAGAATTCCTCATAGCAGCACTCTACTCCTAGTGCTAAAGAGTGCTACCTATATTGTAGGAAGCGTGTCAAGAGCGGTCAACGTGGGTTCCCGCCCGTGTTTGCCCAAGAACGGAAGGGGTAGGATTTGTCCTGCCCCCAGAGCAAATCTCGTTGTGTCCACGGGTGCAACGAAACGTTCGTCGGTTCGCCTGCTGCGAGACAAACTAATTGTTGTCGATTTGGGCGCGCTGGAGCTTGTCGGAATAATCGATGTACACCGTTTTCCACTCGGTGAAAAAATCGATCGCGGCGATAGCCGCTTCGCGGTGGCCGTTGCCGGTTTGTTTCGTCCCGCCGAAGGGCAAGTGGGTCTCCGCCCCAATCGTCGGCGCGTTTACGTAGACAATTCCGTTGTAGAGATCGCGAGTGGCCTGGAAGGCGCGGTTCACGTTTCGCGTGTAAATCGAAGCTGACAAGCCGTACGGCACGCCATTCGCAACATCTATGGCATGTTCCAGGTTGTCGATCGGGATCACAGATACGACCGGCCCGAAGATTTCTTCCTGCGCCACGCGCATTCTCGGCGAGCAATCGCCAAACACGGTCGGCGCGTAGAACCAGCCCTTCGCGTGAGCGCCGCTGTCCAGTCGAACTCCCCCGGTCAGTAGTTTCGCGCCTTCATTCTTGCCGATCTCCACGTAGCTCATGACCGTTTTCAATTGTTGCTCGTTGATGCAGGGTCCCATTTCCGTGTCCACATCCAGCCCATTGCCAACCTTCAGCGACTTCACCCTCTCCACAAACCGATCCATAAAGTCCTTGTACACGCTCTTGTGGACCGCCACGCGGCTGGCTGCGGTGCACCGCTGCCCAGTCGTGCCGAAGCCGCCCCAGACCGCTCCGTCCACGGCGAGATCAAGATTGGCGTCATCCATGACGATGATGATGTTCTTCCCGCCCATCTCCAGGCTGTAATGCTTGAAGTCCGGCGCGCAAGCCTGCGCGATGATTCGCCCGACTGCCGTTGAGCCCGTAAAGCTGATCACCGGCACATCCTTATGCTGTGACAACGGCGCTCCCGCTCCCGGGCCGTCGCCGCTCACTAGATTCACTACGCCTCGCGGCACGCCCGCCTCCGTCAGAATCTGCACCAGGTGATACGACGAGAGCGGCGTATCCTCCGCCGGCTTCAGCACCACGGTATTGCCGCTGATCAGCGCGGGCATCATCTTCCAGGAAGGAATAGCCATCGGAAAATTCCACGGTGTGATCATTCCGCAGACGCCAACGGACTGGCGCACGCTCATCGCAAATTTATTGGGCAATTCCGAAGGCGTCGTCTGGCCGAACAGTCGCCGCCCCTCGCCCGCCATGTAATACGTCATGTCGATGGCTTCCTGGACGTCGCCCCGGGTCTCCGCCAGGACCTTGCCCATCTCGCGCGTCATGTCCTTTGAAAACTCTTCCTTGCGTTGGAGCAACAACTCCGCCGCGCGAAACAAGATTTCCGCCCGCTTCGGCGCCGGCACCAGCCGCCACGACTTGTACGCCTCTTTGGCCGCGTCCACGGCCGCGTTCACGTCCTCGTCCGTGGAGGACACAAACATCCCGATCAATTCATCGGTGTTCGCGGGGTTGCGGTTTTCGTATGCTTTCCCGCTCCGCGATTCCACCCATTCGCCGTTGATGAAATTCTTAAAAATTCGGGGGGCAACAGCCGTGGCCATACTTCCTCCTCAATCCCTGAAATTTGCCGCTTTGCTCTTCGTCTATTCCTTTGCAGGTTAGAAAGCGAAAAACCACCGCGTGGAATCTAAATTCTACCGTCGCCTCTCAATGCGGTCAAACTCAGTACCGCTAAGTTGAATGACCGCAAATATCTACCGGTTTCCCAAAAATCCCGTTCGCCTGGGAATGCATCCAATTAGTGTAATGCGACGCCCTACCTTCAACGGTTGACTTGCATGCTTTGTCGTGGAGGGGTCCCTCTACCTGATCGCATCGACTCTTACTCTACTAGCTCGTTTTCTAAGACTTGGAGCATAAGCAGCTCTCTCCTGGCAATAACCCTTCGCTTTCTGTAAAGGGCCCGCCAAACGCTCGACCAGTTTTTCCGCCCTGTCCTAAAACCTGTCTGTTGGGCCGTTGTTTGTTACGTATTTTTAGGCTATTAAACTTGGATATCTTTCGGGCGGTTTTCTATCTGACCGCCTGCTCGCGCCATTCCCTGCATTAAGAATGGAGCACTGATGCCCAGCCAAGGAAGATTTGTCTCTCTTGCAGTTGCTGTGCTCGCTTGTTGCTTTCCTTTAGGCTCTGCCGAGGCACAAGCCGTGCGCGGTCTCCACGCGCGACCTCTAGTAACGCAGAATATCGACGAAGAAAAGCGCGTCGAGCTGCACGGCAATACGCGTCCCGAAGCGAAGAGCGAGCATGATCGCGGTGCCGTGGACGATGATTTCCTCATGGAGCACATGCTGCTCCAGCTGCGCCGACCTGCTGAGGAGGAAGAGGAACTTCAAGAGTTCCTCGATGAGCTGCACAAGGACGGAGCGTCAAACTTCCACCGCTGGATCAGCGCGCAGGAATTCGGAGAGAGATTCGGTCCATCAGATCGAGATCTCGATAAGATCACCGATTGGCTTGAGGCGCGGCAGTTCAAAGTCAACGTCGTCTATCCCAGTGGCATGGTGATCGATTTTTCCGGTACTGCCGGACAGGTGCGAAGAGCCTTCCACACGGAAATCCATCACCTTGATGTCAAAGGCGAAAAGCACATCGCCAACATCAGCGACCCGCAGATTCCGGCCGCGCTCGGTTCCCTCGTGGTGGGTATCGTCTCGCTGCACGATTTCTCGCCTCGCGCCATGCACCAATTGCACCAGACCCGGCATGAATTCACGTTTCCCAATCCCCTGGGCGGCGCCAGCTTTGCGGTGGTGCCGGCAGACCTTGCCACGATTTACAACTTGAACCCACTCTTCAACGCCGGCAATTCGGGACAGGGTCAGACGATTGCGCTCATCGAAGACACGGATGTCTTCAGTCTTTCGGACTGGAATTCCTTCCGCTCGAAGTTTGGCCTTTCCAGCTACACGGCGGGAACGATTACCACAGTCCATCCCGCGCCTCCGAGTGGACCCAACAACTGCAGCAGGCCGGGCGTTATCGCCCCGAATGACGCGGAAGCCATCCTGGATGCGGAATGGGCCAGCGCCGCCGCCCCTAGTGCGGCCATCAAGATGGCCTCCTGTAAAGATACCAGCACGACTTTTGGTGGCCTCATTGCCGTTCAGAATCTCATCAACGCCAAGAGCGGACCCCCGGCTATCATGAGCATCAGCTACGGCCAGTGCGAGACCGTTAACGGCGCAGCTGCCAACGCAGCTTATAACGCGGCCTATCAGCAGGCCGTGGCGGAAGGCGTCTCTATCTTCGTTGCCGCGGGGGATAGCGGCGCGGCCGGCTGCGACAATAGCGTTTCTGAGGCGACCCACGGCATCGCCGTAAATGCGTTTGCATCCACGCCTTACAACGTGGCTGTAGGCGGCACGGACTTTAGTGATACGTACTCCAGCACCAATTCCAGCTATTGGAATTCGAGCAACACACCCGCCTTTGGCTCGGCTATTTCTTACATCCCGGAAATCCCTTGGAATGATTCCTGCGCGGGCGCGCTGGTATCGAATTTCGAGGGCTTTAGCCCGACCTACGGCTCAACGAGCCTATGTAATGATCCTACCATCGGGCCATTCCTGCAAACCACAGTCGCAGGCGGCGGCGGCCCAAGTGGCTGCGCCACTGGCACGCCTTCTGTCAACGGCGTCGTGAGCGGAAGTTGCCAGGGTTGGTCCAAACCCTCTTGGCAATCCGTCCTTGGCAATCCCCACGACGGCGTGCGCGATACTCCGGACGTGTCCCTCTTCGCGGCCGACGGCCTTTGGGGTCACTACTATGTGTTCTGCTGGTCGGACACCGCAAATGGCGGATCTGCCTGCACTGGCTCTCCCGACGGTTGGTCCGGCGCAGGCGGCACCTCCTTCTCATCTCCCATTATGGCTGGCATCCAGGCGCTTGTTAACCAACGGGTTGGCGCACGCCAAGGCAATCCCAATCCTGTCTACTACCAAATCGCTGCCACCGAGTACGACGCAGCCGGCAGCAACTCCTGTAACTCCTCAAACGGTGTCAGCGCTGGAAACTCTTGTGTTTTCTATGATGTCACGCTGGGCGACATGGACGTGAATTGCACGGGCAATCACAATTGCTACTTGGCTTCCGGCGCTGTCGGAGTTCTAGCCACTTCCAACAGCTCGTTCGCGCCAGCGTATGGCACGACGACAGGATGGGACTTCGCGACTGGAATTGGGACCATCAACGCCACGAACTTGGTAAATAACTGGCCGGGGTCTACGCCCATCCAGAGCTTCACACTCTCGGCCTCGCCCAGCAGCTTGACCGTCACGCAGGGAGCCAGCGGCTCAAGCACGATCTCGCTCACTCCCCAGAATGGTTTCAACGGCAACGTCAGTTTGTCAGCATCGGGCTTACCCAGCGGCGTGACCGCCTCCTTCAGTCCCAACCCGGCCACTGCCACCAGCACCTTGACGCTGACCGCCAGCAACACGGCCACCGCAGGCGCGGCCACCGTCACCATCACCGGCACCTCTGGTAGCTTGACGAACAGCACCACCATGGCCCTCACCGTAAACTCTGTCCCCGCGCCGAGCTTCACACTCTCGGCC
>Ga0137394_10001007_pt1 | contig 20186 bp, 28 predicted proteins | sample czobulk116metaG_FD_108278 | JGI IMG/M metagenome (GOLD analysis project Ga0137394, IMG submission 108278) | Vadose zone soil microbial communities from Angelo Coast Range Reserve, California, USA - czobulk1.16 metaG | ecosystem: Environmental > Terrestrial > Soil > Vadose zone | place: USA...
ATTGCTGAGAGCTGTACATGAGAGAATATGTTCAGCAAGACCTGTCTTGTATATATCATGAACATACCATTTGTGAGGCATATGAGAATACACTCCTGTGGTCCAATTTTTGCTCATTGATCAACTCACCAAGTGAGTTGCCAAGGTTCTCCAGGATGATGACATCATACACATCTTCTCTGCCATACCAAAGTACTGAAGAGGTACATGTGCAGCCAGCAATATTCATATACACATTGTATATATTTGTGATTGAGCCTTGAAGGCAACTGTCCTTGGCACCCTATCTTCAGAACAACCTCACCACCCTTGAAGATATCTTTCCCTAGATAGTGTCAAAGAAGTGTCAAACTTGAGTCAGAGTTGGGTACACCAGATCTACCAAAGCCGAGCAGTTTTCCTACTCTATACCGGCCAGCGACACGCACAAAATCTATTTTTAGGGGAGCATGTAGTCCCTCAGAGGTTTCCTGTGAATTTTGAAGGTGCATGGCCATCCTCAATGTTGAGTGCGAGAGGGGATGGAGAAGTATCAATATCTCGGCGCGCAGGCGTTTCTTTTTTGACGCGTTCACATTCGCTATTTTCATGTGGTGGTGTCAAGATGCAGTGAGAAAGCATAACTTCATAACAAATGCAAACATCCCGAGGACGCGTTCGGCCATGTCGCGTTCAGTCTCACTGGCAGCACTCGCACTCGCAACCCCAAAGCGCTGGTCCTCTTCCGATCTCGCCAACAACACCAATGCGCGCGAGCTCTCCCAAAAAATGCGCGCGCTTCTCCGCGAGACCGCGCAGCCCGTAGCCGTCGTGACGTCCTTCATGCCAAACCTCACCCGGGCCTCATCCACCTCATCCTCCGCGCAGCCATCGTCGTCCAGGTCGCCAGCGTCAACGCCAACATCGATGTCGGGTACTCCTCGATTCCATGGCGCGACGCTGTCCTCGTTCACGTCCATCTCGATGGCACCGCACAATCTCGTGGCGTTCTCGCTGCGCGTCCCATCGCGCATGGCGGCCTCCCTCGCGGATCTCTCCTCCTCTCCCTCTCCCTCCGCCCGCGCCCACATGGTCGTCAACCTCCTCTCGGCGCCTCAAACGCACGCCGCCATCCTCTTTTCGCGACCTGACCTCCACCCGCGCCCCTTCGAAGACCCCGGCATCGAATGGTCGCTCTCCCGCGACGGTCTTCCCGTGCTGCATGGTTCCCTTGGCGCGCTGTCTTGTAGGGTCGTCGGCGCTCCGTGGCCATTGAATGACCTTGCCGCTTTGGGGGATAAGCTGTCGTCGAGTAGAGCGAAAGGAAACACGTGCGATGGTGTTGAGGCTGGTGGTGTCGAGTCGGAGTTGTTCATTGCGCAAGTCTTGCGCGTCGAAGACGTGCCGCCAGTTGCAGATGTGGAGGTTAGAGATGATGATACCATTCGAACATTACCTCTTGTGTATCATCGCCGAAGTTACACAACTACTGCAGACAAGCTACCTTTAAATCAGAGGACTAACAGCTGAAAACTGAGCGTGTTCATTCTAGCAAATGTGAGGTATCACGGACAGCATGAAGACTTGGTAGTAGATACAAGTACAGATGCCCTTGTCCATACAACAGGCAAACTCGAAAGAATACAAACTTATAGTTTCATGAAAGAAAACAGACTACCCATGTCCACCCACCTCCGACCATTGTGTTCGAGATACTTCTCGACAGTCTGCCGCATTCTCTGAAGAAATTCACCGTGATTTGCAGCCAATGTAAGCATCTCATCTGAAAATCTATTAGCCGCGACGTATTCTTAGGGCAACCTTCACATACCGGGATTAGATACCTTCGCCTTCTCGAGATCGAACAGGTATAGGAAATAGCGCAGCTGGTTGTAAAGCAGTGCGTCCGGATACTGGGCACAAACCATCAGTCCACTTCAAAAGTAACAGGTAAATGTCGAGGTGGGGCTCACCTCAAACGAGACTGATCCTCGGCACTCATCCTTCAGACATCTTCGCCCATACACTCCCATCATACGCGCACGGTTTCCGCAGGTCGGGTCGTCACAGACGGTCCAGCCCTCGTAGTACCTGTGAATATGCTCCCGGATCTGACATTCGAGCTGGACCTGCAAGCTCGCTGTCCCATAGCTTTTATGGCACATGGGGCACGTGGCTCCTTCTTTGGCCTTGACCAAAGACTCCTAGAAGGGGACCTAAGAGCGTTCAACGGGACGAGTGCAGGGACAAACGCACAGCTCCATTGGCCACAGGGGAAAAGCCCACGCTACATTCGCACGCGCGGCAACGCACAACGAATGGCGCTGCGTCCTTGTAACGCTCGCTATCCGGTAGCTGAGAGTCGAGCGCATTGAAACGACGCTCTTCAACCTCATCGACAGTTACGGATCGGTAGCGCCCAGGGTCGAGACCTTGGATAATGTCAAGCGGCTTCTACAGTAAGGCGGGGGGATGCACATACCCAAACACTCGGCGAGACGAGAGCGGTCGGTTCCTTCGATCGGGTCACAAAGACGTTCAATGGGCGGTAGGATCTGATGCGCGAGGTAATACTCGTAGTCTGCGGAAACATACGAGAATAAACAGACGACGCGCAATTGGAGAGATGGGTTATGTTATACAGACCAGTCTGGATCTCGGAGCCACCCTTGCGATGTTCGTCTGGATGTCTTGCCCGCTCAGCCTGTGCAAGATTTCCTGTCCCGTCCCCTTCGCTCGAGCAAAAGATGTACGGAATCACATCGCCGGCTCGAACGGCAGCATTGCGCGTCTTCATTCTCAGCGCGACTTGCACGTGGGGCTGACTTTTCGCGTCGGGATAGTCTTCGGGGTTCTTACCCAGTCGTTTATGGATGATGAACTCGTCGAGCTTGATCTTACCACCGCGCACGTCCTCGCCGATGGTGGTGAGATATTCGTGGATGCGCTCAACGACGACCTCCGTGGCTTCGCCGGACAGAATCCGATCCAGCACGTACTGCGAGACCGTCTTCGACAACGCACAGTACTCGCGGCGTTTCATGTCGAGGCCTTTGACCTCCGTGGAGGTTCTTAAGCCATCCTCGACCTTGACGGCGGCGTATTTTTTCTTCTGGAGCAGGAGCAAGCGTTGGAAGACACCGTCAAGGTCGATTTCGAGAAGCCTGTAACGATCATTGACGGCCTTTTTTAACTCCGCGGAGATTTTTAGAGCTTCCGAAAGCTCCGTGACGTTAGAATTGACGAAGACGGAATCGGTGTCTCCGTAGATAACCTAAGGGGCCAAGTCAGCGACTTGCTAAAGACGAGCGCTGATGTCTCACATCCAGCTGTAGGCTTTCTGCTAACTCGCGCGTGTGCGTCAAGATCTCACGACCTTTGAATGTTGTCAGAGCTGCGAGTGGTTTGGCGTAGAAGCGCGAGTATTCAAAGCCAAGACAGCCATACATGGAGTTGGCGGTGAGTTTGAGCGCTTGCTGCTTGATATCGTACTAGACCTCGGCCGTGAGTAACACAATCAACGCCAGAAAGCGAGGTTACACACTTGCAGCAACTTTGCTGGTGCGAGCGAGCGATCCTTCATAAGACTCTTGACTTGCCGTCGCCGGCTAACAAGGGTAGCAATAAGACGAGGTAGCACCCCTTGCGATACCTGTGATCCTGGCGGTTCAGGGATTTTATCATCCTAAAGGGTTCATTCAGTCAATCTAAAATATTTCCACGGATGCGCGAACGCACGTCTGTATCTTGCAAATCCACTGTGGTGAAGTCGATGTTGTACTCCTGGATAATACTCGGATACAAGGAGTTGAAATCCATGACGAGGATAAACCTATCCCATAAACCACGCTTGGGTTCGAAAACTAGACCGCCCTTGTACTTGTCCCTTCGGCCTTTGGACGCCTTCCCCTCGCCGCCCTCGTCTTGCTCGACTTTGACTGGGGCAGCCTTCTTTCCCCATTGCTTGTCCGGACATATGTATTTCAAACGATGGAACTCATGCAACAAGATGTATTCGTTCCGTTCGGCGCGCCCACCATTCAGCGTCTTGTTCCTGTAACATGGCCTGAGTATCTCCTTGACGGCATCCGCAGAGGTATTACGCACCAAGAGTTGCCAGCCAGGTTGGTAAGTTGTCGCGTCAAGGGCATAATTTGCACCTTCGCCGCGATAGCCATCTGATAATGTGCGTCTAATTCGCAGTGCCGCACAAAGGTGATCAGCCGGTCTGGAGTGCCGACGGCGTCATCGAAATAGCTCGCTGTATCTTCAGGATCGATGTCTTGTCGGACACTCTTGAGGTGTGTGGCGCACATCTCCGTCAAGGACCATGTAGTCGAGGTTATCATACTCTTGGCACCATCCGAAGCAAGATCACATAGTAAACGCCCGTTCAGGAAGCGGAAGTTGGTTCCCTGCCGACCAATTCCCGGCCATTTAGCACGTCGGAAGCGACCAATACGGGACCAATGGTCCGCTTTGAGTTCTCTCATCCGATGGAGGAGAATGTCCAAGGAAACGCCAAGGAAGTCGTGCCCGACAAGTATATCGGGATCCGCCTTGTGTAACGTTACTGGGGATACCATATTAATCAGAAGACTAAAAGGCTGCAGAATCACCACAAACCTAGGAGACTATTGAGGAGCATCCGTTCGTTATTCATCGGGGATATCAAGCCTTTCGCATTGGACTTTACTTTTGCTTCGAAACCGGGCGGGAAGCGACCTAGTGGTCGAACAAGAGTATGTACCGTACAAGGAAGAGCCTCCGGCGGTGTCGGGTCGTCAATCTGGGCTGTGAGAAGTTGTAAAATGTCATACCTCTATAACAGATTCGTAGTCTACGTACTATTCGACCATATCCTTGCTGTCGCACAAACGATCTCCCGGGTATTTTCGTGATGGTTGACAATTGTGCGAATGCTTAGACTCGCGATTGTGAGGGGAGGAATATCCCTTGGGGCGTTCAAATCCGTCTCCGCAAAAGGGCTGATATCTTTCGGGTCCGTGACAGTCACCTCGAGCTTGCACCAAGAGACCTACGCAGGATCTGAGCAAACTGACGGATTTAATTCGAACGACGTACCCCTTTGTATTCGATATGAGGTTTCTTTATCTGGAGCCAACAAGGTCCCATGATCTTGCACTTCAGGACGAGGAGCTCAAAAGCGCTTGTGTTGGTTCCAAATATTCGGGAGAAGGTTGGGCTAGAGACATTCGCAGGAATTTGGGGCTCTAAAAGTAGGATACTCGTTTAAGCACAATCCTCCCAACAAAACCTGAAACACGTACCCTCGAAGCCGTAGACAACCTTCAACCACTGCGTCTCCTCCCGAGGTACATCAGGCTCACCAAACGCATATCTTCGCTTGACGAATTTCGCCTTCCAGGCTTTTATCCCAGCTTTTTTCCGGACCTGGTCAAAGTCTCTCCATACCGCCGGCATGTCAGGGACGACATCCGTCTCGAGACCATCTTCATCGAGTTGATACGGGCGCGGAAGGACAAACAAGTTGCGCTGCAGATTTGTGACAGTCACGCAGCAGGAAACATACGAGTTAGTGTTCTTGTCGAGGGACTTCCCAACAAAATAGAGTACACCCTCGTGCTCAAGGTAATCGAGCCAGAAGAAGCGAAAAGAGCCGTCGCCCTCGAGCGCAGAAATCGTAGAAGCGTGTGTGGAGGACGAAGAGGCCATCGCCGCATTGCCCAGCTTTCCAAGGTTCTCATCCGGATTCACAGTAAGCGAATCGTAGACGGAAAGCCAAGACGGATTTTCCTCCTCTTCCTTTTTCACGGCCGCGCCATTGCTCGTAAACTTTGGCAGCACCACGTCCACCATCTCCGCCTTGACCGGCGGAGCTGGTTTTTCGTCGGTCTCCATCAGATCATGGACCGGGATATCGTCGAATAAATCGTCGTCGTCATCTTCCTGAGGCACTAGATGCCTGCTAACTTCCATAGCACCCATCTTTTCAATCGCAGGTACGATCCCCCTGGTTTCTGTCCTGACTCTCTTCTTCGGACTTGTGATTAGACCGTCGTCCGAGGATAAGTCGACTCCAACGTCAAAGCCGTCTGATGAGGGTCCATCCGAGGAAGTGTCCACGAATGGGTCGCAATGACTATAGTGACTACTACGTCCGTACGCAGTCCTTCTATCTGCAGAAGGCCCGGGGGAGGAGGGGCGATCATCATAGCGGTAATCTGGGGAGGGTTTCCGCTTTCCCGGTCGAGAACTTGCTTTGGAGGTGGTCGGGGCGTGAGAGACATCCCAGTCGCCGAGAAGCCCCGACATAAAAGCATCCTCCTGCTCTTTTGACACAGCCGGACGATAAGCACTAAGCGAGGTCGTCGCTGGTGGTGGTGGCTTGTTTTTAGTCTGCGCCTTGGGCTTGACTTTCTTTGGCTTAGCTTTGCAGGTCGCGAATTCGTCAAAATCAGGGTGCATAAACACAAGGGTGCAATGTGGCGTACCAGTTCTGTACATGCCCTCTTCCTCTGAGTCATTCCTCGAGCCATCGTTGTCCCAGTCGTCCATGCCATTGTCAAGATAGTCTCCGACGCCGTCGTCGATGACGAAGTCATCTTTGGCTAGACGATTTTGAACGACGCTCTTGTATTGATCCTCCGTGACTTCGTCATATATATCTGCCTCCTCTCCCTGAGGTTGAAATAAGAGGAGGAATCGGAAGCGTTTGAGCGTCGCGAGTCAACGCGTTATACAGCTGCGACGGACCTTCCATTCTCGCCGACCACCTTGTCGTGCCAGTTTAAGCGCAGCAAATTTATCTGGCTTTGCCTGATCCCTGCGCGACCTATCAGTCATTATTAAGGGAGTGCAGTTCGAAGATGAGGAAGAGGGAACACGCAAGACGCGTATCTACTTGAAGCTGATTGACGCGTGCAGCACTGACACGCTTTCAGGCGGAGCTGAAAACCGTGTCACTAATCGGCCATTTGCCCCTTCTCACACGACGTACAACGGCCATACAGTATGTTCAGATCTATCTCTAGGCTCTCTGTGGGTGAAAGGATCGAAAGTAAAGTCTAGGTGCTTGTGTACTCATGTTCTCCCCAGCTTGCTCCCTTGACCCGTGGGTCACCGGCAGCCACCTCATACGCCCTGCGTCGGCTTCTCTCTTCGGATGCCCGCGCACAAATTCAAAAGGCCATTGATGCTTCGCCACTTGTCCTCTTCATGAAGGGATCGCCAGAGCTACCGCAATGTGGTTTCTCCCGTGCCGTCATACAGGTTTTAGATCTCCATGGCGTCCCACAAGAGAAGATGCGGACTTACAACGTGCTGGAGGATCCGGAGTTGAGGAGTGGGATCAAGGAGTTCTCGTGCGTATTCTTTCTGTGTTGAACACGCGTCCGTTCACTTCCTCACATCGTCAAAGAGAGTGGCCAACAGTTCCCCAGCTATATGTTGAGTCGGAATTTATTGGGGGATGCGACATCGTCCTTGGAAGTGAGTCGAGAACTGATTCATTATTCGTGTATAACTAACTGGGTGCTAACTGATATCCATTCGTGACAGTGCATCAATCCGGAGAGCTTGAAGAGCTCTTGGCTAAGCATAACATCATCCCCAAAGCAGATGAGGAGACAGCCGCACAGGCCACGTCATCATAGCTGTGTTGACAAGTTCATTACCCCGCTGTTGCACTATGATATGCAGAGATACACAAATGAACACATATCATTCATTCACCTCGATCGAACCATCCGGATTTAACCGCCCACGACGGACAGCTTCTCCTCGTGCACGAAGTAGATCCTCCACATTCTGCAGTTTACCATTGTCTGTTGACTCCTTAAACCAGCCGAGATTATCAGCTATCAGGTGCCTATGTCGTGGTCAGGGGGGCGCTGCGAAATTGTGATATGTAACAGCTTTCGCATTACCTTGTTTTACAACCTGGGCACTCGATCAATACGATCCCTTTCTCATATGCGTGCTTGGTGAACTGGTGAGTCGATCGCGTGGAACAGGTCCCGGCCGTGCACGTAAAGGTCAAAGACAGTCTGGGTTCATCTGCATCAGATCTTGGTGCCTGACCGTCCGAAGTCGCTCTAGAAGGCCCCGAGTATGGTGTTACACGAGTAGAGTTATGTCGCACCATCGAGGGTAGACGGGAGCGAGGTAATGAAGAAAGAGAATGAATAGGGCGTTGTAATCGTAATAATTGCGGACGAGCCGCAGAGATCAAGTTGCGGAGTAAGCAAGAGGGTAGCATGGCGGATGTTGTGGTGGTGGTGTGGTTCAACGGAAGAGAGTTTCACGTGATGAGTGAGAAGCGGAGAGGGCAGAGTCCCTTTAACCGACGCCACTGCACTCAGTGAGGTCCGAGGTTTGCCCAAGATGTACACTAATTCATAAGCCACCTGAAGTGTAAGAGGCGCTAACACCGGTGTCCAGGCAGCCAGGCGAAAATGACGTTTCCTCGTGGCTTTCTGGCATGTTACGTGCGCTCAGCGGGGGTTAGTTGCCCTATCGTCGGAGTGGCTCGCCGCGGATTTAGGCTCATAATTACCCTTCATTAGCACCCATAATCCTGGAAGTTCCCAACGGAAGCGCGGTACACCAAGATGGTGGGTCTTAAAACAAAGCTTTTCGAGTCATCCTAGCCGCAACACGCACCGGCGCAGTCATGCGACAATTCGCTCAACAGTGGAAGCACCCGACTCCAGTGCCAACCGTGATCAAGGTCAGGCCTTTCCTTTTCATGCAGTGGCGTTCATCCCCTCTGATGACCTGTACTATCTGTAGCTCTGGAAGGTCTATGCTGATCAGACCGTGATTGATAGATTCTCCAGCTATCAGCGAGTTTGAATATGTTTGTAGCATGACCGTGCACACGGCTGACTCTAGGCGCGTTAGACGGGGTGTAGAGCAGAGCAGAGGCATCCCTGGTGGGAACACGCGCCGCCGCTTCCATGGAACCATCCGGGAGTGCTGCTTAGGGGACAACTCCTCAGAAAACGCACTTTGCAGGCTGAACACTTGCAACTTGTGCAGGATCATACAGGTGCTATTCAAACGTACGGCGAGCGTCTCCCAGCACTCAGGCGTCGTTGTTCTACAGAGCTCCTTCCAACTCGCCAAGGCAGGCCAGCGCACAAACTTTGGCCGATTCGGAGCGGGTATCTATACGTCCGCGACGTCATCAAAGGTCAGTTCGTATTCAAGTTGTGTATGGCATCTGAGTAGGAGTGAGGTGATGATATCCACACTGGCAGGCTAACGACTATTCTGCTGGGAGTGCATCTCCAAACAAGGCGATGCTTCTCAGCGATGTTGTGATGGGGATGACAGTGAAGCTTACATGGACGGACACAAGTCTGAGACAGGTGAGATGGAGATGCCTGACGCCTGTGAAGAAATCTCTTTGCCTTACATTCAGAACCGCCGGATTACAGCCGCCGCAGGGGTATGATGCAGTAATCGGTGAACCTGGAGGGGACTTGAACTATGACGAGTGTGTTGGTACGTGTCGACTAAAGCAAGAGACCATCTATCCGTCTGCTTGTGACTTCTGACACCAGCTGTAGTATACAACGTGAGTGAACATCGATGTGCCCATAGATGAGACTCACTGATTGGGAAATTGAGAAGAACGACGCAATTCGCCCTTCTTTCCTCATCATATATAGATAAGAAGTGTTAAGAACGCAGACATTAGAGGTAAAGTCGCTTTAGGACTTCTGCTGGATTGGTGCTTAGACTGATGTCTGCGACGAGTTTGTATTTGACGAAGCAAAACACTTCGAATACTGCAATCCGACGTACGGGTGACCAACATCCGGAGTGTGTAGATAAGTTCTTGCATGGGGGGTCTGAATCGTCTGATATATACTTTGGATGATCCTGAGTACCTAAGTGGTTCTCGGACCGACAAGAATTTGAAACTAAGAGAATGGATACTGTAATTGGTACCTGCTACTATCGCAGAGTCAAACGTGTAGTCTAGGTTAGAATACACCAAGTTCCATACGATTCAAAAGGCCCTGCTTTCCCTACTCTCGCTCGTTCCCTCTGAGGCCACCCTACTAGTAGCCTGAGGCAGACATGTTGAATTAAATCGTGTCGATCTCACGCGCTCCCAGGCCGACTTGTTCCATACAGCAAAGTACTACCTGCTCATGTCCCACCGTCTTTTCGTATTCTTAGAACTTCTTACACCAAGTTTCTACAACGAATTGGGGGACTCATAAGCTAAGCGCTAACCCGCACGACAATAACAAGTTCATTCGCCACAAGTAGTGGGCACTACTAGTAACGTTAAGAAGCAATGATTTACGCCGCGGTGGCCGCCGTCCTCATTAAGCTTCTCCCCCGCCGCGTCCCCCCTACAACGCCGTCAATACAGATACATGAGTTTTGTCATACAGCTGCCCATCCCTCCTGATGTACAAACCCTACTGGCTTGACTGTAATTGTGACTCTGGATACTGCTTAGAGTGCGTGTGCATGGTTAGCTCCATCCGGTTGAGCGAGATGGCCCCAGTGGAGATCTGCATGGTCCCCGACACCATACGAGTTTGGGAGTCGTCTTGTGAGCTAGAACAGCCATCGACACTTAGCCTGAAGGGAGGAAGGGGAAAATGTCGTACATATCGGAAGAGTGGAAGTTTCCAAGGGAGCGATACATCCTTGTTGCGGCAATTGACGTCGTGATCAGAGATGGAACCTGGAACATCTGTTGTACGACGTATAAGAGGTCAATGACCGACCCCAGTTGTAAGAACGAGGACGTACGAGGTTGAATGGATCTAATAATTTAACCCGGATCGAGCTCAGCATCATTGATGAGGTGGAAACAACAAAAACATACCATTTAGATTCAAAAAGATGAGCACCTGTGCGTGCATAGCGATGAGCGAAGATGAGAGGTGCAAGCAACATGCCCAAACGTACTGTCGGCGGGACCTCGGTCACGGTGACGAGCAGGAGCCAGATGATACTCTTATGGGTGAACATGACATCAGTAAACTTGTGAGCATCACCTTCAGCGAATGCCGCCGCGACCGCACCTGTGTCCGAAGTAGGCGTACGAAACTAAACGTACGTCCATGAAGGTGCAGACGGGACAAGCCAAGGAGCATGATGAGAAGCAAGATTACGTCAGTTAAGAGTGTGGCGAGTATATTTAGTCTGCTGCTGTCTGTGTTGAGCACGGCGCAGGCGCCCTGCGCAGGTGTCCAGAAGGCGCCAAGCTACGGTTAGATAAGCCCACGAGATTCAAGTAGTGGTCGAAATTAAGTACAGACCAGCATGATACCTGGTGTAAAACGGAATTTTATAAGTGATTTAGTTCCGGAATGTCAGCAAGACGGACTTGCTATGGATGAGGAATGAGAGGTTGGTCAGCCATATACCCATTGCGATTATAAGGACAAATTTGTTTTTGTTCCAAATAGCAATCCTGAAAGCAAACATAAGCTTGCATCAGGGGGATAATCGCAACGTGTCGAAGACGTACGTACGGAGCACAAGCATTAGCGTGATAGAGGCGAGAGCAATGTAAGCAACGACCTAAGCAAAGTGAGATTCAGGATAAACCTCTCTGGAGCACATCAGAGATGCTCACAAGTTGGCAACTGACCCAGGCCTTGGAATTAGCGGTCAGGGCGCTGTATAAGAAAGAAGGTATACGTGGGACGCGGGACTCACCCGACAATTTATCGGACGCATGGCATCAAAGCCGATCATGAAGATGATTACTGCCAAAAGAGTGGCTACACGCGTCAAGGAGTATATCTATAACAGGTAAAGGATCAGTACCCCAGGTGAGCAACGCGAAACCTAAAAGGAACGCATCCCAGCTACGGACCCATATCGTCCACAAGTATGGACGGTGCCCTCGAATTACACTCCACTCGTAGTCGAGGGTGGTGACAAACTCCCAGCTGCCAGTTAAAATGGAGGGTTAAGCTAGGTGATGCCTGGAGACTTGCGTGACCGAGCAGACGCACATGTAGAGGCCGCCCAGAGTGTGCCAAAACTTCACAGCTGTCACTGAAAACCCGACCAGATGATTGGGCCGCATGTTCCTGAACCAGATGGCGAAGGATACGCACAGAAATCATGTGTAATTCTAGGGGGATCATGGAAGTCCGCCATCTCGTCAGGAAACTGGGAAATATTGGAACAGAGTCGGTCTTAGTGGATGGGAAATGTGTTCGAAAGATAGACCTGCTTGGAGGCGGTACTAGTACTCCCCATATATAGATACCTCTCAGCGGTTCAGCACCATCTTGTCAGAGAGCAAGGCCTCGACCTAACTATTTGAGGGTGCCTTCAAGTTGTCGATTACTGGAACAGTTATGATCACAGTTGAACAAACCTACCCCTTTCTGGTGAAAAAAACCGATGGCGGATGCTACTCTGAGAGAGGGACACGGAGGCTTTTGTGAGAAGTTTCGAATGAATGAACTGAAACAACTGACCTGTGATTCCTCGGAGCCGTGTCTGTTTCAACCTTGGGAGACCCAACGAAAAGAAACCGTGCTTTCGATGCCCTCGCCTCTGAGCCGATAAAGTAACTTGAAGTTAGCGCAGCCAAGCTGGGACAATGATTATGAACAAAGGATTGTTGACCTGTGATTGGCTCGCTCCTCGGACCGAAGTCTATATCAATGGAACCATGATGACCGTGACCCTCGAGAAGGACCGCGTACCCTTCACTGACACCCGCCGGTTTGGATTGACGATACAGAAGAAGAATGAAGGTCGAGAACAGGACATTCATGGTCTCCGGCGGGTGAGTCACCAGTTCTGATAACTATACCGTCTCAAACACCCGGCCGTCTTCCCAAGGTCTTCTGGCCTGGGACTTTCCACTGTCAATTGCATCCTTCAAGAGAAAGGATACGTCGCCATCTTAGATTTAAAACAACCTGATTCGACTGTCATTCAACTGGAACCCGGCAGAGTTAAGTTCTGGGAACTGGACATCACTAAGGTCGAAGACATCATCAAGGCCGTTGACCAGGTCGCCTCATGGTCGGAGCAGACTGGTGCTGTATTAGGGGGCATCATCAACTGTGCTGGCGTTGGGACAGCGGCAAAAGTAGGCGACGTGCTCTGTTCTAAGGTTATTCGCAGGTATTGACCGGCCGAACAGATCATAGGCGCTAAAGGGCAACCTCATCCTCTGGACGTGTGGAACTTGGCTATAGACATCAATCTGACGGGGACGTTCAATCTCACGCGAATCGCTTGCAAACATCTGGTGAAGGTTCCGACAGAAGGCCCAGATGGCGAGAGGGGTGTAGTTGTCATGGTGGCGAGTTCGGCTGCTGTGCGTTCATGTTCCGCGCCCCTCTTTTTCTATCTCTTTTCGTCTACTGGCACTAACTATATGTTTGTCACCACGCAGTTCGAAGCCCAACCTGGTCAGGTTGCATATGCCGCCGCCAAAGGCGCCCTCGTCAGCATGACTCTCCCCATGGCTCGCGACCTCGAGCGCTACGGGATTCGCGTCGTCACCATCGCGCCTGGGGCGTTCATCACCCCAATGACCAGTGTCATGAACACGAAGACTCGAGAAAGCATCTCCCGTGACTTGCTGTTTCCAAGACGCATGGGGGAGCCACGTGAGTTTGCGCAGACGATTAAGTGGATCTTGGAGTGCCCTTATGTGAACGGGGATACGATCAGATTGAGTGGAGGTAGCAGACTTCCGGGCAAGTTGTGATTGTATTACAGTAGTACTGCCGCAGTACGAGCGTTTCTCCTAACCCTAACGTGGGAGTCTCTAAATACTGACTCGGATCGATTGATGGATTATTGGTGACTTGCTGTCAACTTTTGCCAGCGAACGATGTCACCACCCATCGGCAAGAGCTACTCCAGTTTCCGTCCGATCTCATACTAAACGCCCATTCACCTAGCGCTGTTGTCTGTCTATGACAAAGCAAATCTTGTCGATCTCGCAACTGCACTGTCTCAGTCAGGTGTCCGCTTGCTTGGCTCGGGGGGTACAGCGAAGAAGATCAGGGATGCTGGACTGACCATAGAGTGCGTCCAGATGCTCTCAACACCGTATGACAATGGATTCCAACCCAGGTTCAAAGTGATGTCGCCGATATCACCAAAGCACCCGAGATGCTCGGTGGCCGTGTAAAGACCCTCCATCCTGTCGTGCATGGCGGTGAGCACCCTGTCCAGCCGCCAGTCAGTCCCTTAGTTACTTTTCGGCTCCTACAGGCATCCTCGCGCGTGACATCCCCTCTGATCAGCAGGACCTCGCCGCGCAGTCCATCGCGCCGATCTCCATCGTCGTCTGCAACCTGTACCCATTCGAATCGACCATCGCGCGACCAGGCTGCTCCCTCGCAGACGCCGTCGAGGAGATCGACATCGGCGGGGTAACCCTACTGCGCGCCGCGGCCAAGAACCACGAGCGCGTGTCGGTGCTCTCCGATCCCGCCGATTACGCAGACTTTGTCAAGGCGTGGGCGGAGGGCAACGGCGACGTCGGCCCTGCGCTCAGGAGCAGACTCGCGCTCAAAGCATTCGAGATGACCGCGAAGTACGACGCCGCCATCAGCGGGTACTTCCGCGAGCAGTACGCCGATGCCGCCGGTGGTGAAAGGCGTGCTGGTCCGCCCCAGAGATTGGCACTGCGATACGGGGCCAACCCCCACCAAAAGCCCGCTCAGGCCTTCGTCACCGATGGAGAGTTACCATTCAAAGGTGTGGGGTTGTCTCTCCGATCCACATGTCGTCTTTTCCCCATCTGACGCGGCACCCACGCCACAGTTTTGTTCGGCGCTCCGGGTTACATCAACCTCCTTGATGCGCTGAACTCATACGCGCTCGTGAAAGAGTTACAGGAAGCTTTGGGGCTTCCGGCCGCGGCGTCCTTTAAGCATGTCTCTCCCGCAGGTGCCGCTATAGGCTTGGAGCTGAATGATACCGAAGCGAAGGTCTATGGCGTGGACGATTTGAAAGAACCATTGACCCCTCTCGCTGCCGCGTATGCTCGTGCTCGCGGTGGGTGCTGGTATATTGGCGTTGATGACAAATGTGTTTAACCGAGAGCAGGCGCCGATCGCATGTCCTCGTATGGTGATTTTATCGCGCTCTCTGTGCCCTGCGACCTGGTCACCGCACGCATCATCTCTCGTGAGGTATCTGATGGAGTCATCGCCCCCGGTTACCTTCCAGAAGCTCTCGGAATACTGGGAAAGAAAAAAGGAGGAAAATATTGTGTCGTGCAGGTGTGACCAACTGACTACCTGTGAAGGTATACCATATCGATGTGTTACGATGCAGATCGACCCCAGCTACGTTCCAGGTGAAGTGGAAACAAGACAAGTATACGGCGTGTCGTTGCAACAAAGGAGGAACGATGGCAAAATCGACGCCAAGCTATTTGATAATATCGTCAGCAAGAGTAAAGACGTAAGGTCATCGTTTTTGCACTGCCCATGTGTGATAATCTTTCTTCCCGGCGACCAGCTCCCAGCGAGTGCCATCACCGACCTGATCGTCGCTACGCTAGCTCTGAAGTACACCCAATCGAACAGCGTAGCATACGCCTACCACGGCTCAATCATCGGACTGGGCGCAGGCCAACAATCCCGCATCCACTGCACGCGGCTCGCGGGGTCCAAAGCGGACAACTGGTGGCTGCGGCACCACCCGCGCGTGCTCGCGCTGCCATTCAAGAAGGGCGTCAAGCGGGCCGAAAAGGCGAACGCGATCGACCTCTTCGTCGGGGGCGACGTGCTCGAGGGCGGCGAGAAGGCGCAGTGGGAGGGCCTGTTTGAGGAGGTCCCGCCCCCACTTAGCGCCGAGGAGCGCGCGGAACACGCGAGGCGGTTTGACGGCGTGGCGTGCTCGAGCGACGCCTTCTTCCCGTTCCCAGATAACGTGCACCGCGCGAGGAAGAGTGGTGTTCGGTATCTCGCCGCGCCGTCGGGGAGCGTCATGGACGAGGAGTGCATCAAGGCCGGGGACGAGTACGGAATCGTTTTCGCTCACACGCCGCTGAGACTTTTCCATCATTAATTTGGAACCGTCGCCGAGAACAAAGAAGGAAACGATCTACAGGAACGTTGAGGAAAATAAGTTGAGATAACTACCCCCTCTGAAATTGTACTTTCTGCTGAATGAATCGAGTTGCTTATTGTAATTTATCTCGTCTTTCTTTATATTTCTGGCCATTCTTGATCCAGTTAGCTCATTTCGAACCGACGAGTGACGCAGAAGCAAAACCTCTCAAAGCAATCGCGAGTCCTTACGATTGATTTGAGAGGGTTTTTGAGTGTAAGGGCGCACGGAAAGTCAATATATTCCCACTTGATTATTGTGTTGGTGGCCCGCTATTGTATGCATCTCCTCTCGCTCGCGGAGTAGATCCGCACCCCATTCACGCACCTCAGTATGGCGTAAATGCGGTATACTACTGTCAAAGAAAGGCTGCAGTGTCTGCGAACCATGGGCCTGTTCGTACTCCAGTGCCTGGGCCGCCATCTCGAATCTATCGAGATCTGGGACAACATGAGCAATAATAAAGCAGTGAGCGACGGGGGTCGAAGCCTAGGTACTCACCTTTGACAAAACGCGCTTCCGCCGTCGACTGGTCTTCGTACTCTTCCCACAGCGACATGATCTTCAGCGCGGCGGGACTATCGTGTAACATCTCGTGCACAAAGTTCTGCATCGCCTCCTGAGTATTGTCAAACCCCCCCCCCCTAAATTAGCGAACGCAAAAGGAGAAAGATGGGATAACATGAGGGGGTTGTTGGGGAAGAAGACGCACAGCTTCGAGCCTGCGCTTTTCGGCCTTTGGGATGCCTTCTCGGGGAGCGATGTCGCCGACTAGAAGCGATATGAGCAGGGAGTAGAGAGAAAGGGGTTGGGACAGTGTTGATGGTGGTTCTTTGCTTTGACCGTACCTTGAGCTTCGGCCAGGTCGTGCACGACCGCCATCATGACGCACCTCGATATCGCGTACGGTCAACGATAGCGCCCAATGCACGGATTGGAGCCTCTCACTTTCCAATGTCCAGCGATTGGTCTGATACACACATAGCGAGCACGGCCATGCGGTACATGTGATCAGATATGCTACAACCACGACGTTAGTCGCACGGGAGGGGGGAGGGGGGGTTGGGATCATTTACCTCTCAGGGTTTGGGATCTGCGTTTCCAACTGAGTCAGAAAAGATCAATTACATCCAGGGGAACATGATGACTTTGTGATCGACCCATCCCGTTCGTTTCTGTGTCTGTGATGCGTGTCAGAATTGACGACCAGACTGAAATTACTCTCTGATTCCAATTGAACAGACCTTTAGTCGCTCCAATATATGAAAAAAGGCAAGGCGGTCCGACGCGGAGTCCCCTGACGACTTGTGAAGGGGGCGAAAGACGCGTCCTGGCGGCGGCGCCTCTGAGTCCCCAGTCATGATATGAGTCTGAGTAGGTTCGCCCGGTCCGAGACAGCCGGGGGAAAAGGTACAGATCATTTGGTATTTGGTATACAGAATCGAAAGCAACACATCAGGTCCGTCCCAACAAAAGAAAAGGACAAGCGATCGCTATGGCTTTATGATGGAAACGGGACCACCCCTCCGCCTCTTATTACCCCTCCTTATGTCTCCCAGGTCGCCATCAATTTCAGTTTCTTTGCAACCTGTCAAGCTAGCAGCACTTTTACCGAGTCCACCGACCGCCTGAACCTGAAAACCTCCGCCCTTTGGACGGCGCCGACTACCATTGCCGCCGGCGCTCCCGGCTGCCATGTTGGGCAGTGATGTCGCGGTAAGCGGCAATGGGAAGGGCGACGGAAGCTCATCGACCGAGAGCGAATGCGGGTTCGTGACTGGACCAGAAGCTGTCGGCCCAACAACGCCATTCGGGACCCCGTTGGGGTGCGGTGCCAGAGGCGTCGGGGGAGGCGAAGTGCCGAGTCTGTTGCGAAGTTTGCGCGTGATGTGCGGACGCGATTGAGAATCGAGCGCGGCCTCTGAAACTCAACAATTTGAGCGCGCGCTGTTCCCTCGCCTCACACACGAAAAAGAACGAGGAAAACGTCACGCACCACTGACAGTTCCCTCTCCGTCCTTCTCGTCTCGTGCTCGCCTCCGCCGCTCCTCAATGCCCTCGAGGAGTCGCTCTCGTATCCTATCCCGACCGCGCTTCCATTCCTCCTCGACGCGTTCGCGCTCTAGCTCGTAGGCCGCATCCGCGCTTTCGAGGGAGTTCCGTTCTTCTACTGCCAGCTGCGCGAGCAAGGCTGAACGCTCGATGGAGAGCGGATACAAACGGAGCGTATATGACGGAAGCGCTTCTGGACGTGCGGCGAGTTGCATGGCCACGCTGTGAAGTGCAGAGATCGATTCGGCATATTGACGCCCACTAGAGGGGGACACACGCCACCACGTTGGAAATCGCGTGGGACGGGGAAGCGAAGAGGAGACACGCACTCATCGCGTCGATCATTCATCTCCTTACCTAGTCGCCCTACGATCTCCTTGCGCCTTCGGTCCTTCTTTCCATCATCAATGTTGGCGCCTGTGACGTGAGGGGTGACCACAATTGATACGTGATGTACGTGTGTGGGTGCAACGAAAACATACCATGTGGTCGTGAACTTGGGCCGGCGAGCAAAGCAGAGGAGGATGTGTGATGTATAGTATGGTGCGGGGGCGGGGGATAGCCCGTAACCAGGTCGGAGGTGCCATTATGAAGTTCTGTGGGATTCGCTCGAGCCTTATGGGTGGAAGCGTAAGGAAGCGGGAAGACTCCTGGTTGTGGTGGCATGGTATACGTTGTAGTTGGCTAAAACGATGGATGAGCCAGGGCCAACCCATCTTATTTGTCCTCGCTTCACCGGTCCGTCTGATACCGGTCGATCACGGGAAACAAATAGGCATTCTATTCTATCCACCGATGCGATATGTCTACGACAGCTTATAATCTATGCGGTATGCGATATGCTACAGGGGTGCTGGAGAGGAATAACATTCAAGCCAGGATTATGCGGAACTATACGATGGAGGTCCTATAGTACAGCGCAATTATCAGTAAACAATAAACAGTGTGCGAGAATCCGACGGACCAGGAGAAGCGTTGGTGTTCCTAAGTGCGGCCAGCACTGCGGCCTTCTCGTCTTCAGAGAGGTAATCCGCCAGGCGGACAAATCCATCGATCAAAGATTTGCGATCTCCCAGTAATTGCTGGACAACGTGTTCGCCCCTTAGTTGTGCGATAGAAGACGAGAGATCAAGATTCTCGAGTGCCTCTGCGGCTGCTCTGTGGTCTGACTTTCCGCTGACACCAGAAAGCTCGTTAAGTAACTGTTCCAGATATTCGCGTGATTGGCTGGGACTAGCAGTGGCCAATAGGGCAAGCGCATTTGAACGTGCGAGGCGGGCGCGTGTTGCCCAGTAGAAGTGGCGACGCGCTTCCTTCCAAACGGCTGGCCTAGCGCAGCCCTTCGCTTCCATGCGACCAACACGACTGTAATGAGTGCTGAGTAGTGTATGGGCAAGACAATATCAACGGCTTACTCGTGAAGGTCTGCGTACAATAACGCAACCTGCTTGTACGTAGGTTGAAGAAGTGCTTCGCGCTTCTCAAGCGCTTCGGCAGCGGCCGCGCGTTCCTTGGCTGTTTTTGACACGTCCTTGCTCTCTTTCTCAAGGGCGGCGTACGGCGAATCCATGCGCCCCATCAACTGAACGATCTTGTCACGACGCATCTTGATTTCGATGATACCTTCCGGCTCAAGCACACCAGCGCGAGCCTCGACGTCCGCGTACATCTCCATCTGACCTTCCGCGTTGATTGATGGGTCAAGTACGACCCAGGCTCCGCCGCGAAGTTCTCCATTTGGAACAATGTAGACGAAAACAGGCTGCTTAAACGCTGACAGCCCATCGACAATCTTTGAGCCTTGCTTAAGAACTTCGTCGTACATATCTTGCTGACCACCGGAAAAGCCGCGCCAATTCGCAAATACGATGAGCGGTAGGCCCTCGCGATTGAAATCGAATATCGCTTGCGCAGTCTTGTATGCTGAGTTCGGATACCAGACTTGACCAGCCTCCATGATACGCTGTTCGAACGACGCAGGATTAGCAGGATCCGCTGGGACAATGCGCTCGATAGTGCGAGTCTCGACGGCGATGACACCCATTGGGATACCACCAAGACGGGCCCGACCAACAACGACCGTTTGG
>Ga0137394_10001008_pt1 | contig 20184 bp, 23 predicted proteins | sample czobulk116metaG_FD_108278 | JGI IMG/M metagenome (GOLD analysis project Ga0137394, IMG submission 108278) | Vadose zone soil microbial communities from Angelo Coast Range Reserve, California, USA - czobulk1.16 metaG | ecosystem: Environmental > Terrestrial > Soil > Vadose zone | place: USA...
CAAATCAAGGGTGAAGGGGAAAAATCATCCACATGGCACGAAACGACACTGTAACCTGGAAGTAGGCAAAGGCAGACAGGTTTCGTGTTAGTACGCGAACAGCCACTGATTGAATACCACTTGAGAAACAAAGGGGAACCGGGGAACCCGACCATAGTAAAGTAACGCAATGATGACTCCAGCAACGAGGGACCATGTAATATAGGGTATCAAAAGGAGGGAGGAAGGTGTCATAACGGATGGGCTTTGTACAGATACGTATTGCTCACAACAAAACCGATAAATCATTTCAAAAACAAAACGTGGATGAAGAAAGAGACGTTACCAAACGAAGCCCGCAGTCACACCCCATCCAGAGCGATGGGTAAAACTCCAGTGGGGCTACTGCCGTTCTCGCTCCTCACGGACAGCACTCCGCTGCGCTGTTGTCCGAGGAAGCGGAGGAGGGGACAGTGGAAGGCGGACGGAGTGGGCCGATGGCGGCGGCCCCGGGCTCCGCACGTTAATAGGCGGAGTCGACGTATGCAGCTGCTGCAGTGGTGGCGAGGAAGGCGAGGGACGGCCGCTGGGCCTTGGAGAAGGGAGGAGAGGCGCAGGCGCTCGCCCAGCGGGGTGAGCGTCTGCGCGCGGCAGTTTTTTGTCTGATGATGCAGTTGTTGCAGCGCCTGCTGCGATGGAAGCTGAGGAGGAAGAGGCGCGTACGGTTGGTGCTGTGGCTCACGATGCTCGCGCTCGCGGTGCTGGTTGTGCTCGCGAGGAGGAAGCAAGCGACTTGGATTCGAAAGGGGCGGCGGCGGCCCGTTCGCCAGCGACGCGAGCGGCGGGAGAGCCGTCCTGCCCGTGGGCGAATTCGGCGAGCGCAGCGCTATCGCACTAACGCCATAGTCTTTCGGGCCAGAGGCAACTGAGGGGCGAGAGGATCCAGTAGGGTATGCCGCTGCTGCCGCTCCCTGAGTTTGGCTGGGGCCTGGCGGCGACATCGGGTTATACGGCAACATCGGGGCCGGCACCGTATTGCCTTGCTGCCCTGGGGGCGCAGCTGCAGCTGTCGCCGCCGTCATCGATAGGCGTGTGGAGCCCGGTTGCTGTTGAGCTTGAGATGACGGTGACCCGGGCCCCGCCCGCGAGTGCAACAAGGTCTCGAGGCGATCCACGCGCGCCTTGAGCTCGTCGTATTCGGTACGGCTCACGTATTTGTCACTGGAGAAGGTTCGTCACGTACACATATCATATTTGACTTCGGGGACGGGGAAAGAAGAACAGGCCCACACATACACTGGCTCGATGACATGCCACTGGCATTTGTTTTGATCGCCGCGGCGGATACATGGTGTACAGGGATGTGCTCTGGGAAGATTTCGCGCATGCAATTAAGAAGCCAAAGTCTATGGGGATATGGGACACGATCCCCTTACCTGTCGCACTTAATTTTACGTCGTTTGCATTCTGTGGAGCCACGTGATGCATGCGATGGAGAGCCGGAAGTAGGTGTTTGTGTGTCACGAGAGCCGAAGCGAGCGCGACGGAAGAATGACGATAAGTATACAGTAATCAGATGGGCCGCCAAGTGAGAAGCGAGCGGGGGAAATGGCTGACTGACCCGTGCAGCTCAGAGCCTGCCGTCGGCGCTTCTGTTTCGGGCGTGCGGCTTGCTCACTATCTCCGTCGCCGTCCGAGTCTGCGACGATTCCAGAATATGCACGCTCCGCGGGAGGACGCTGCGCTGCTGGCCGAGGCAAAAAATCGAGACGAGGTATACCCGCGCTTGGGCCCCCTGCGGAGAAACCCGACGGACCCCCCTGCGGACGATTCGGATGATGGTAACGATCACCAAGCTGAGCAGCATCCGGTTGGGGAGGGAGAAAATGACGGATCGAAGGTAAAGACGTCGGAGAGGGTCGAGAGCCCACGGTGGGCGTGTGGCTGGGTGTCCTCCGAGCGGGGGAGTGAGAACGCTCCTTGCGTTTCAGAGGCTGAGTGACAATCGGAGGAGGCTGGGGAGTACCCATAGGAACAACTAGAACGACCAGAAGGCCAGGATCAGCAGCATAGGGCAGGCGATAGTCGGGCAGGGGAAAAGGTAAGGTGCAACACTCCGGGAACTAGATATACGAGACGAGGGAGGGGGGAGTCATAATACGTATGACAGGCAGATGAAGCGGAGGTTCGGGCGATGTATTCGTTGTTGTTGTAAGAATGAAGCAGATTTGATCACTGACATCAACCATCCATAACAAGGCGCCAGAACGTCGGCCACAATTACTGTTACCAGCCTGTGCAAACCTGTGCAGTCAGCTAGCTCCATACATGGAGACAACTGAAACGATCCCAGAGAAGTTTCATTCGGCTTGGTGTTACTAGTAAAAGCAATTTTTTTCTCCCGGCGCGCAAGCCACCGATGAAAGCATGGTGACAAGCGAGGCTCGTGATTGATTCCTTTGGGTGGTTACCTCGGAATCAACTCGATGAATGCCACAAAAGAGAACATGCCGGCGCCAGCCTTGAAATCGATTCCGGGAATTTTATAGCGTAAACCCAAGCAGTGTTAACGTTCGGGTTCATTCCCCGTAGGGTAAGTTGCCATTGCAGATTTCAAGATAAGATCAATGTGCCGTCGGCTTTTGCCGCTCTACGCTGATGCTCTCTAACAACACACGGTGAACGTGTCCGCGCATCTCCGTCTTCTCCCCATAACATACCGCGCTATACCATACTTTATCGTCCCATGCTCCTACCCGCACGGATCATTATCCTCCGATTTCCGTGTTGAGTTATTATGACATAACTTAGGCTCGATTCACGTACCTCGAGTTCTTCATTCATCTCGTACTCTGTTTTGCCTTACTCTCGTCCCCCCCCTTTCTATCGATGCGTGTTTTCTCTTTCGGACCGCATCGTATCTAAACGTTATGACAGCGATCACATCGAAAGGGATTAGATTAGCCACACATTTCTACTCCCGGCCTATTTGAAGGGTTTACGAGAGTGTTTGGAGCCTGGCTCCCACAGGGCCAGCGCGGACATTTGCAAACAGTTTCATTCATTGCCCAAAACGGGGCCTGCGGGTCCGTATCCTCTATCATGTGTGCATCAGCTGAATAGCCATTCCGTACACCCGTGTGTAAACGCAATTACTGCGTGACCACGGCCTCTTGCGGGCCTGCAGGCACTCATTCAGAGTCATTGAGGCTACAGAGCGGACGACACTTGCAGCGCGGGGAACACGTTCTGTGCTAAATCCGCCTCCGCCGAAGCAATTGATCGCGGACCACGACTCCACGAGGCACAAATCGATTATCAGATCGAGAGTTCTGCTAATTCTCGCAGTATCGCAGGTGGCCAGGGCGGTGCTCACCGGCTCACGCTCACGCTCACGGGATGGCCCTTTCGCCACAGCACCTTCACGCGGCCGGAACTGGTCAGGTGGAACATCCCCGCATCGCTCACCTGACCCTTCGCCTCCTCCTTGGCGCCCCAAACTAATGAATAATGTCCGGACGGGCGCGCATTCTGTGTGGGCTTATTCGGTGCCACTTGCTTCCGTACATCCGTTGGGCGCCCGATGGCGCGCGGCACCCGTCGCTTCGGTTACGGCAGTCCGTTCCTGAGCCCCATACACACGACACACCCCGCTCGGTCTCGGGAAAAAACACCTGAGTCATTAGACGTCCATGTCGCACTTCATGTCCAGCGCAAGCACTTCGGTGCTTTTTATCCCTTTTTTGATTAGGCTTTGCGGTTGTCATTCACTTGTTTGCAGTGACCCATGGGGCCATTTGGCATATGTCCGGTGAGACCCGCGCTGGCTCCCTCATTATCGGATGGATGAATGCGATATCATAGATCAGCATGCGATCCCCGGCGCTGCGCCATCATCGCGTTTACGGCGCGATCACCGAGAGTAAGTAGTCCCACCGACTCGCCATGGAAACACGGGCCCAACCCAAACCCCCCACCCAGACATCCGCAGCAATACCGCGAATATCGCGATGCGGCGGTGGGGACTCGGAAGCTCTTTTGCGAATTTTATTTCACCGACGTGCCTTGCTGATTGCGCCACGACTCCGGATGGGTTGTTGTATCCGTCCGCTTGGGTTTGGGTGGGGGAGGATGATCGCCCCTGCTACGCGTACTAAAACCAATCAGGGTCGATGAAACCTAGCCACCCGAAGCAGTACCGTATTGTACGCAATACACACGCATTGATGATAATGCGTTTTACAGATGTTGGAGCTGATTTTGATCAGCACTTAGCCACCACCACGGAGCTGCGCGGCCAAGGTAAGTTCCGGAGGTGGCAACCCCGATCGATAATATCACAACCAATGGTCTTGAGGCCATGGGGCCACAACCGAATGAACGTTATTTTTTTAAACAATTCCCCGCGAGCCGCACAACGGGTTTAACGGATTTCGGCATCAGGCGCGACAGGTAGATCATCCAGTTTGTTCAATTGCGCCCGGATGTCGATGGTGGGGCAGAGCGTCCCCTATTTGAATAGGCCTTAACGGAATATTGGCCCTGGGACACGACACGCGTTTCCGAGGTCATTTAATCATCACCACAACATGTATCATGTTAGTACGAGAACTACCAACTGTACAGCTGAAGCTTGCATAGCCCATGAAAGAACAGTGCCAGTGGAGACATGAGACGAACCGTTGGCCGGCCAAAAGATCTGGCCGATGACAAAATAGTGATGTACGGCATATTTTAGGAAAATCAGGCTGAGTTGCTATTGGACTGTTAGCGCGAAGTTTTGACGTGATGGGAGTGGGGATCGATGAGTTCGGAATGAGTACAGCAGCTGCGCAGCTAATTGCACAGGCCTGGAAAAGGCAAGCGGAGTCCATGGTGCAGAAGACGGTGGGGAGGTAGCGGGGAGGTAAACTGGAGGTTAGTACTGTAGTGGGGGCGTTCGGACATTTGCGGGGCGAAAATAAATTTCCACCACCACAAACACGTGTTGGCAAAACTGAACCAGAGGGGGAGGCGAAGGTTGAACGGTGAAGGTTGAAGATTGAACCGCCGACTCGATGTGTCCTTTCGATCGGCAGGCGAGGGATCCCACGTAACCATTAGCCCGCAAGGAATGACCTTGGAGATAGTCGACTGAGGGCAAGTCTATTTATTTGTAGGCATGACGCCATCCGGATGCACCGAAACGCGTTATCGGCCGGCGCGTCATGGAAATCGCCCTCGGAACGAAGCATACGCCACAGCGGCGACCCTACCGCATGTTTCATTACTCGCGCAGAGAAAGCAAAGGAGCGTGCGATACTCATGGAATTCACCAAAAGGCGACAATGAAAGGGGGAACAAGAGTCATGTTTGTGTCGAGAACTGATTAGCCACTTCGCCAGTGGAGATAGAAAACTAATGAGGCGCACGGCATGCCCAGGTCTCGACGATTTCACTCTCCGCAGCCTCGACCCATTGCGTTCGCACATGACTATGCGCACGACACTCGTAGGGCACATACCTGCGTTTTCTGACGAGGAATCGTGGCGAAGCGTCGCTGCGGCATTTATAGTCGAGCGCACGTGACCAACTCTGTCAAGGGTCAGTGCGTGCGAAAGTCACCGCAGTATTTCACACTGAGCCGAGTTGCTCTTTTTTTTTCGAAAGTTGCAACCTGGCAATTTTGGGGTCAAGCAGTTTCAACCCCGACCTGCGTGTCCTTGATGCTGCGTTCAGGGAGATGTAAAATCAGCCTTCTTACCAAGATCGCCCCGTTTGTTCTTCATGGAGTATGTCGGGTGCGGCCCGTCAAGGAGGTACAGATCATCGGCCTCGTGATACATATACATACCCAGTTCTCAATATCATCCTTACCTTTTCCAACTTTCGGTGATTTGTTCGCACCTCCCTACGTCTTATTCGGCTGCGCAAGCGAGCTACGCGCGAGACACGAGGACACTGTCATCGAGCAAGTGATGACATTGATTCCAATGTTCCGCAATTTAAATTTATCACGTGGGCAAGCGTTGGGGCACAAGGCCTTCGATATCCCGATGCTAGCGGTGGTCCAAATAAAGTCTTACACGAACATTGCATTGTGAATGCTTCAAGGTGAATATATTATTGTGACAACCACCAAAATACAGTACCATCATTTTCAAGGTACTCAATGCTCGCTCACGAACACAGCAGCCATCCCCATGCCGGTGCCGATGCACATACTCGTCACAAATATTCGCTTGTTTGTCTGCCTCGCGATGTTCAGACCTGTGGCAACCTGGCGTGCACCGGCTATTCAGGGAAGAAATATGAGTACCCCGCATCAAACGTAGAAAAAACTCACTCATGCCAAGAGGGTGACCAATGGCGATCGCACCGCCGTGAAGGTTGACTTTCTCGTACGACAAGCCAAGCTTCTCAATGCAATACACGGCTTGGGACGCAAAAGCCTCGTTAATTTCGAAAAAGTCGACTTCATCTGCCGTAAGACCTGTCTGGCCAAGCACCTTGGGTATAGCGAACGCGGGGCCGATGCCCATGACACGTGGGGGAACACCCGCAACACTAGCGGCGACAAACTTGCCAACGACAGGAAGGCCGAGGCGCTTCGCAACCGAACGCCGCACGAGAAGGACGGCAGCGGCACCATCAGATACCTGTGACGCATTGCCAGCATGGGTTGTCCCGTCTTTCCTGAATGCGGGCTTGAGCTTGGAGAGGCTCTCTGCGGTGACACCATCGCGGACCCCGTCATCAGCCACGACTACGATCTCCTTGACCTGCTCCGTCGTGGGATCCACCCAGTTTACCTTCAGTGGCACAATCTCGTCACGAAAGCGGCCAGCCTTGGCAGCAGCCGCAGCTTTTTGGAACGATTTCGCGGCGAAGGCGTCTTGCTGTGCGCGAGTAATCCCGTAGTCCGTCGCGACGTTCTCTGACGTTATGCCCATGGGAAGCAGGCAGTCCTCTGCATCTTGATTCGAAAGAACGGTTTCAGACCAGCCATCGGGCATTGAGGCTGGGCCGTACCCAAAGGTCATAGATTCGACACCAGCACCTGTGTCAGAAAGGTCAGAAGAAAATCGTCAGGAAAACGCGCGCCGATACTTACCAATGCCAACGTCGATTTGGCCGGCGATGATCTGAGTCGCAATCTGGTTGACGGCCGTAAGACCAGACGAGCACTGGCGGTTGACAGTCGCGATGGAGGTAGAAATCGGGATGCCAGCATGAAGAGCGGCCATGCGAGCGGCGGCGGCACCACCGCCTGGAGGAAGGACGTTTCCGACGTTGATGTCCTCGATAAGTGCAGGGTCAAGGTTGACCTTAGTGTATACTGCACGCAGAATGCCTGAGAGAATCTCCTCTGGACGTGTATCTTTGAAACCGCCACGCTTGCCCTGTCGGGTGAATGTCAACGAGGAAAGCGGGAAAGAAAGGATGTGGAACGAACCTTGGTCATAGCAGAGCGCACTGCTGCGACAATGACCACGTCATTGTCATCCTTTGCGAGGACTGCTGCCTTGCCAGTAGGTGAGACATACGTTCTCTGGACGGTGGGCGCCATTACGATAGGTAGCTGTGAGTAAGTGAAGTGGGGTGTATTAAACGGATGGTCGTTTTTAAACAGCAGAAGGCTGAGGAAGAAAGACTCGGACCATAGGTGCACACCGGTGACCCGGTGGATGAATCACTCGGTCCGTTTTACATGTGATAACGGCATGATCTAAAACACATCGCACCCTCTTCGTCCGTAAAGCCTGATATTCAACACGTCTTTGAAAACCAGAAAAAAATTAGTGCGTCGAAGGGATGATGAATTTGCGAAAAATAAAAAGAACAGAAAAGGGCTCAACCGGGAATTGAACCCGGGACCTCCTCCATTTTCGGGGATACCCGAAGAAGGAATCATACTACTAGACCATTGAGCCGTGACTGGCTGATCGAATTGCAAATATACAACACTGCCAGGTGTGCAAGATGAGCTTGGATGCGCGCACTGCACAAATAGACTCAGGCTCATGGGACCCAACCAACTTCCTTCAAACACAGTCAACCATAAAGACGATCGGGTGCGCTTCATCCGTCCTCACTTCGAAATATCCCCCGACACGTCTCAGCATGGCATTGACAGTCCACCTAGATCGCCGACCTCGAACTCGAACTTGCCGCACATGCCGCCCGCGCCTCCAAATTACATGCGCGTCTCATGGCGACCCTCGATACCCTCGATTCGGAACGTCGCGCGTATGCCGAGGAGATTTCAGACGAGCGTCGCAAGGGCATCGCTCTTCATGCACAGCTGCGCGTCGCAAAAGCCAAAGCGACCGCGATGGAGGCGGAAAGGGACAGCCTACGCGAGGGCGTGCTGCATTTGGTCGAGAAGGGTACGTCGCGCACGTAAGAGAGTGTGGTCTCGACCCCCGCTTACCTCCTCGTGTTGACAGTCGAAGTCTGTAACGATTATAGCCTCTGGCCGCACAGCGGTCTCGCCACATCCAGCCTCGCCGGTGCGCCTCACTATTCCCTATGCTCCTAGCCACTTTCGCTTACCACCGTTTCCACCTATAGCACCGTCAAAGCAGCGTCATCTGCACGAGCAACAGCAATCAACGTGGCCCGCGTCCGCCCGTGCGTATTCGGCGGCCCTGATCACCGCCTTACGCGACGAGTGCGAACGCGAACGAAGGGCGTGTTCGGATTCTCTACACCGCGTCGCAGAACTCGAGGCGCAACTCGCGCGCCGTGAAGCGGAGCTCGAAGAACGCAACAACACCACGCCCACGCCCACTGCACATTCTCCCTTGCCGCGTCTCTCGCGTGATGGCGCTATACGCGTACTGCAACAGTCCGCAGCACGAAACCAGGCCCTGACACATGAGATAGTGGACCTCGTACACAGAGTAACACAAACCTTTTCTGTTTCCCAATGGGGTGAAACTGATTTCCCGTCACCCGGGTCGTTTGTAGCTGGAAGACGCACAGGCTGAGCTTGAACAGAGTCCATCTTCCTCGCCCGTATTATTGACACCACCAAGACTTCGCCGTGCATCATATCCTATGTCCCCAACACCCAAGCGCCATCCCTCACCACCTTTACTCTTACATTCCTCCAAAGACTCGTCCCCAATTTCCGGTCCACGTCGTTTCCAGGGGTCTCCCTCACCGCCTCTATCGTCGCCCCGAGTCCCATCGCCCCCAGCGGACATAGCGCGACAGATAGCGGCAGTGACGCAGGATCTCGCGGACCTGCGAGCAGAAGAGCGGCACCTCCTTCGGGCACGAGCACAACCGCGCCCCGTGCAGCCCCAGCAATGGGTACGTCACATCACGGTCGCAGTCATGCTGCGGGTATCCTCGTCCTCGCTGACTCTTCGGTTCTACCAGGATCAGGATGTTCCGCCGGTCGATGCTACCACTTCCCGAAATACGTTTCAGCGCATTTTACTCGTCGAGGAAGAATGCATCCGGTGCGGCTTCGTTTACTCCCCCCCTTCATTTGACGCTCTCGACTAATGGGGTTGTGTATTTGCTTTGGTTGTAGGTTGCGAGCTGAGTTCGCTTCATCTACCGCCCGTGAAGCGGCGCTCCGAGAGATGCTCGGTTCCGTTCCACCACTGGCGCCCGTGCCTACGGAAAAAGATGTATTCGGCCGCGATGAGGAAGACGGCGAACCGATGGACCTAGCAACGCCATTGCAACCGACGGTCCTGCTCGACCCCGACGACTTATAACATGGAAAGGAAGTACACGAGACGTCTTTTCTGGATATCATCCATCTTTCTATGATCTTATCTATCTGCCTCATACTTTTCAGTGTTTTGTTTGGTTGCTTATCTCGCTCTGTTGTGCACTGTGCTGTCGCTACAAGCGTGTATCTTCAGTTTATCTGTGCTTTGTCACTGCCAGTCTCGTGCTGTTGCACATGCTATCCAGTTGTTTTCATGATTTGTGGGCACGGTCCAAGGCTCGTGACTTTGCCAATGGGTTGGTACGAATTCGTCAAACATGCGACGACTGGACCTTCGAATGCAAGAGCGGGTGTCCACAGATAATTTTACCCGAAAATTCGCAGTAGCCACGGTTGGCCCGGAGTTGCTATCATCCAGTGCAGAGCCAGTACATCCGAATTGGCACTGATCCGTGTCAATTGAATTTCCCGGACCAGACTTGATCAGCATCAGCTCGATGGGTTCAATTTCGAGGCGTTACTTGGGCTCCATCGTGACCCCGTCGCAGCGACAGGCACCTAATGCCTGCATGTCCGATTCTATTACTGTACTCATAGGATCCAACTACTGTAGCACCGTAGTGGCCCGCGATTCATGTATCGATACCGGGCTGCCGACTCGGAGTCACCTCGAAGCAACCTCCGACGTTCAACTTGCTTCTCAAAAAATTCAGCCACGCGCTTGAATGTGGAGCGAACCAAACACCACGTCCGACGAGTCTAATTATGATACGAGGGCCGAGCCTACTATGTACTGTACTAGATCAAGACAATATCACCACCGAGAAATTTATCTGGGCTCTTGGTATCAGGAACACAGGCGTAGGGCGATCTTCCTGAATCAGAGACTAATCCAGAGAGATCCCAAGCATGGGCGTCTCGACCGAGTCATCCCTCGCTTACGCAGCGCGAAACCAGCGTCACGACTCGTTCGTCCGCATGAATAATCAGCAGAAGAAACGTCAGGAACGTACGGTACATATATAATCCCTTAGATGCTGATTTTCCATCTCCGTCCATACCCACACACGGCTACTAGTACCCGCATATCAGGACAGTTTGCGCGATATGACCATCAACACCCGCTCCCAGACGCTCCCCTTCAGCATCGAGAACGCGTTCACGGACCGGCTGGAGGGCGGAAATCCGGCGGCGGTCGTGCACCTGCCCTCGCTCAAGGCGCTGCCCGACGAGACGTTGCAGACGATAGCAGCTAATTTCAACCAGCCAATCACGGTCTTCATCGCGCCCCTGGCCCCGCACGAGAACACCATCAATCCCTCAAACTCCGGCGTGACTGATGGCCCCGACAGAACGGGCACGACGTTGAGGTTGGGCATCCGGTGGTTCACGACAAAGTTCGAGGTGCCGCTCTGTGGACACGGCACGCTCGCCGCCGCCGCGTCTATCTTTCGCGGAGCGCGTGGGGGCGCAGAGGCTGACGCAAACGGCCCCGCGGCTATACGATTCGAGGCCACATCGGGCAAGTTCCTCGTCGCGCGGAAGGTCGAGGAAGACCGTGTTGAGATCGATCTCGATTCGGAGACGGCAAAGGCGCTCTCTGTGGAGGAGGATGCGAAGCTAAGAGGGGTGCTTGCCAAGGCGCTGGGCAAAGACGTGCCATTGAAGTATACTGGGCGCGGAGCGAGGCACCTGAGCATGTACGCGCTTATTGAGGTGGACACGTTGGACTTGAAACACCTCAACGTGAACACGGATGCATTCGTGAGTGCTTCACCCTGGCTGTGGGGACGAGCCACCTTGTTGATGAATGCCGGGCTTGGGTGGATCCGATCAGCTTGAGAGCCCTTTCATGGTGCATGTCATAGTCGCACCGTCGTTGGCCTCTGGAGTAGCATTCGAATCTCGAATGTTTGCTCCCGTTGCTGGCGTCAGCGAGGATCCTGTATGTGGCACCGCACATACATTGTCAACGCCATATTGGATGGCCGCGAACGACCTCTCTGGCATTGTGTTTGCAAAGCAGGTCAGCGCCCGAGAGGGAGATCTCAGAATAGTGTTTGACGCGGGAAAGCGAAGGGTTTTACTTGCTGGGCGAGTCAGAATTGTTTGCAGAGGAGAGTTGTACGTTTAAAGTAGAATATCGATGACTAATAATCGCGGGGAGATCCTTGAATTGGATTTGACGCCCAAGGCTTCCGTCTCGGCCAGTTGGTCAACGTCAACATCGTCTTGCTTGTCGATAATCTACGATGGCAGTCAAACAGCCACTACCCCCTTCAGCTTCGGGCCCACCCCCTCCTAGGATCGAACACTCACGAAACCCCTCGTCCAGTAAATCACGGTCGCAAGTGAGTCAATAGACTTATTACCCCTCCACACCATGTCGCGACCGGGAGGTGCCCCTGCAGATACCGTCTGTTGGGGGTGTTGTCCCTGTTTGCGCATATCGATGCAGCCCGCAATACTTACTCCCAATTCGATCTAGCCTGCCGTCGAATCCACAGTCACCCGTCTACTCGTGTCCATCAAGAAACTTTTGGAGTGTCTCACACAATGGTCTACTTCCGAACGTTCCGAGGAGGATGTCAGTGACGTTTACGTTACTCTGGGAAACGATTTCAATGCCACGGTGGCCGCGTTTATTTCATACGAGATCGACATGTCGTGCGTCTCGTCGTTCAGACCCATCACTTCACATCTTGATGTCGTTGTACAGTGAACTTTTGAGCTTTCCAGACGAACTCCGCGGGGTCCTAGAAGACTGCCTCTCCGAAGAAGCCTCCCAGCCTACCCTTGAAAAGTACCTTCCGCAAGTGCGCTCTATCATCACCAGCTTGCTGCAAGGACTTCGTGGAAAGCAACATCAATTCCGCCAAATTGCATCCAACCGACCTAAATCTGAGGCGTCAGGCCACAGTCGTTCAGATAGTAATGGCCAAACAAGTCGCTCCTCTCGGGTAAACTCGAGACACAATACTAAATTGTCCATCACCAGCATCGACGATGGGTCTTCACGACGTAACACGCAGTCCTCTGTCGGATCGTCTAGAAGGAAAGAATCAGCTTCCTACGACGCTACACCTAACGGCGAAGAAGCCGCTGTTGCAAGCTTTTCATTTCCTGCCCCTCAGCCTAACCCCCTGAATGCATCTGGACGCTCTTCACACCATCTTAGTGACCATAGGTCACCATCTGCTCCAATCAGTGACTTGCCTCCGCCAGCCATGTCGCCTCACAATGCTCCGACCCCCGAACTTGAACCAGACTCCGAGGGAACGCCGGTCCCACCGCCCAAGACACCAATAGTTCCCCCCAGCGTCAAGCGCTATTCACTCGTGGACAAACCTATGCTGCCGCCTTCCGTGGTTATCGACGAAACATCGGCCCAGAACCCGACCGAACCCGATCGTGGCAACTCCTTATCTCCACCTCCTGAGCTGCCCGCTGTCGACCCTTTTACGGCGAATCCAGGTGTGGCGAGCTCCCTTGCTGCGCTCAAGAAGAGCGACGTACTCGAACGGCGTGCATCGAAACGCTTTTCTACATATAACATCTCCAAGATGACAGGTGCGCCGCGGGACCGGTCAGGCGTGGGTACAGGGCACCCAAACCGACGCTCTCTTGTCGCCGGTGGAGGAGGAACGCTAACCGCAAGAGAACTTGCTGTTCTCACCGAAGCGGATGAAGAAGCCGAGGCACCGCCAGCGCTTCCGCCGACTTCTCCGCGACGTCAGCGCAGTCTTTCGCGCACTCGTGGACTACCACCGGGAGATGTTGCAGAAGGACGTCCTCCTCTTCCGCCCTTACCCCGTACCCCATCCTCTGCCTCACAACCCGCCGCGCCAACTCTCAGCGAGTCATCGAGTACGACACCTGTCCCTGAACCCGTCCCCGTAGTTTCCAGCACCCCTCAGCCTATCACGGTATTCTTGCAAGTTGGACGCGAAGTGAAGAAAGTGAAGATGGTGCCCGGATTTACTTTTTCATCTTTGCGGATGCTCTTTGTAGACAAGTTTGCCTATAACCCCGGTCAAGAAGATTTCCCTGCCATATACATACGTGACCCATCGAGCGGGGTGCAGTATGAATTAGAGGACACGGACGAGGTGAACGACAGATGCTTGTTGTCCCTCAATATTGAGCGTGAGTACCTTTGAAAGCCTTCTGTCCTTGAGGCCTGAGGTTTACCGATTCGTTTGTTTCGCTAGCACTTGACCAAATCAAGCAGCATATCGATCTTCAGATCTCGGGTCTAACACATGAACTCCGTGACCTTCGGAAAACAGTTGCCGAGAATCGACGCTCTTCTCTCGTGTTACATCCTGTGCCGACGATCGACGACCCGGGCGTTTCTCCATCGGCACCGACGGATCGTCAATTACAGACGGTTGCGCGGCGACTATCGCGTCTCGTCCAACGAGAGGGCCTTCAATCTCGGCCTGAACTTAACATGCTCACTACCCCTCTCGTGCCACAAGAAACGGGCCAATCCCTACTGCCACAGATAACGGGTTCATCGGTCATGTCTGACTACTCGGCACGGATTGTGTCAGACCTACGGACACAATTCGATGAGGTGCAGAACCTGAGACGAGATCTTGGGACCATGCGACAATTGTATACGGAATTCATGACGCACACGAAGGAAACGTTAACCGGACTCCGTACCCAGACCCAAACTGTGCGACAAATGGCTTCGACCCAAGTACCTGGGGCACGTGCGTATATTGACGCTGGCAAGAAGAAACTCGATGCGCGTAGTCAAAACGTGCTCACGAAGATGGAGGAGCTGCAAGATACAGTCGAGGGCGTCAAGGATGACGTGCTCAAGCGCCACATCTCACCGAAACCGCAAGTACTACGCTCGATCAAAGAGGGCTTCTCGACCGTCAGCACCGAGCTCCAGAGTTTGAAGGAGCACATCAAGACGATCAAACCGATGTGGAAAAAGACGTGGGAGGAAGAGTTGCAAAGCATTGTCGAGGAGCAGCAGTTCCTCAATCACCAAGAGGAGTTCCTCGCCGACCTGATCGAGGACAGCAAAGCGGTTTCCGAGATTTATGGCCACGTCGAGAAGGTCATCTCGATCCGCGGTGCGTCTGGCGGCCGCGGGGCGCGGGGACGCGGGTTCAAGCCTCCGCCTCAGGACACGGAGCACGGCGGGCTGAGCACCGTGATGCTGGAGATCCAAGGTGCATCGGTGGACCCGGAGAGGCGGCTGAAGGCAATCGAAGCGAGCCAGAAGAACCGGGAGCGGGAGCTCGCAGGTCGGTCGGACGACTTCGAAGCTGAGCTTAAGGGCTTCGTCGGCGGGAAGAAGCTGAAGATGACAGGGGGTGCGGAGGAGGTGGAGCGCGTGCGCCAGCACAAGAACGACCTGACCCTCAAGGCGATGTTCAGCGCAAATCCAGCAGCCTCTACTTCGTAACCGTCGCTCGTTCCCGCCCGCGGTGGTGATCCACACCAGCAAGGTCGTGATCTCAGTCGAGCAGGCCGAGGGAGAGAGGTGTTTTCCCGCGCAGCATCACACGCAAATTCGAATTTGACATTTGTTCCGCTCCGCTCTGCGTACTGTATCCATCGCAACTGCTTCATATCCTCCTCACCTTACGAGCATTTCTTTTTCCCTATTGATTATTCCATTCATGTCCCTTCGCTTCGCAGCTGTGTTTTATTTTATGTGGTTCGGGGATGGTGACATCCAGGTTTTACTTAGGGATCAAGTCGGCAATACTTCTAATCAAGCAATATCTCTAAACTCATCCACTTTGATTCTGATAAGAAGGGGCGCGCGGGGGAAGAGAAAAGTCAACACACTCAGGCTAGCGTGCACTGGTAGGGTTGGCTAGTGTTGTACCAAATTTCCGGCTAGTTTATGGCAGAACTGGCGATCCGCGCTCACATTCAACACCTACTTGGGATGGATCTCGCCTCGCTCACAGGGAAGTGCGCAAAGTGGACAAGCAGACGCGCGCAGTCAGTGGAGGCTCGGCACAGCAGTTGCCCAGACCTGAGTTGAGCGCTTATCCGTCTCACCACGTGACACGACCCGAAAACCCTGCGACGCGAAACCCTGCCGTGCCTCTTCGGTTTCACCGCCAGGAGAGCGGCCCTCTTCGCTCCTCTTACGCAGCCCCCCTGAGCCTCAACTCTCTTAAAAATCCCAGTGCAACTTCCGAGAGCGAGAACCAGGACAAGTCGAGTCCCACTAGCGTCTACACGGGAAGAGCAGCCTGTCCCCACATCTCGCCCATTGGCTTTAGCTGGTACTAAGTGTCGCCCGTGGCACTCCAGTGACGCGACTGCCACCTTGCTTGGTGCGGTGCGTTCGTTGAAAGGGACTTGGTATGAATGATTCTTTCCCTCGTCATGCATGTATTTCAGACATGTTTGCGCAAATGAAAATAGAACGTGTTCAAATCGATATCAATCACTTCCTACCATTTTACCATCTTCTGTGTGATTTGATGTTTTCGATGTTTTATTTTCGTATCAACTCACTTCCATTATCTGATTTCCTTCCATACGGTTTTGACTGATTCCCTCCCGCGCTGACCCGATGATAACAGCGGTCACTGGCACACGTGAAGCGAGAAGTAATGACAGAGCTCCCCCACCACGCTGGACTGGAAGTACCTACTTGTTGACTTTCCCCAACTAGGGTATGCCTATACTCGTCTCGTTTAGAACTAAACCCTCTCATCTATACGGACGTTGTACTCACCAGCACCAGCAAAACATCTTTGCCTTGGCCCACAAGCTTGCCTTTCCCTCATTTCTGTGTCATAAAGGCTCTCAAGTGGGATACGTCCTATCTGTCGACCATTCTGTATTTAGCTCCAATCAGCGAGGCAGGAACACAGAATCGGCGCTCTCGTCCAATCAACCCGAGCGGCAGCTATTCCCTGCCCCAACTCCTCAATGAGCACTCACAGGCTGAGTCACAGCCCAGTTCCACATGACAAATGCATCACCGTATTATTCCGGTGGTAAGCAAAACAGCCCGTTGCCTTCGCCGACTCGGACACTCGACCGGGTGTCATCGGTCGTAAGATCCTGAATAAGATGTAATAAGACTGCTCAGAGTACCATTCAGGGTTTCTCCGCCGGGTGCAATCTCCACAAGAAGTCTAGAGAATCAGAGAGACTTCTCATAGGTCCATTATAGATCTTATCTTTCTGCGCGACTCGGATCACTCTCACCTGTGACGTATGGGGTGATTCACGGCACCCCATAACAGCCACAGTCTGTGAACTTTCATCCCCAATACCGTTTGCACTCGCTAACGAGATGTGTATCATCTGTGCATGTGCAGGTAGTGAGGAACGGACTTTGAACGGTATAGCTCTGAACACCGTAGCCGGATCACTGCACTGCACTCGGCAGAAGGTACTATCGAATCCGCGAACGGACGCTATCCACAAACGTTCCATCCGTCTATTTTTGGTGTACGTTATGCAATCCTTCTCGTGATCCCAATCACCTAGGTTTATAAGGCCTCAGTGGGCGGGACCAGACATCAACGACCCTCGAGCTTTACATAGCATGGTCAGCGGCAGCACCGCAAGAGTCTGGTTTATCACCGGCAAGTTCCCAGTGCCTTTAGCTTTCTAATACACCCTCGACTCACATTCCAATCAGGCGCATCAACTGGCCTGGGCTTAGCGCTCACTCGCTCTGCACTTGCCCGTGGTGATTACGTCATCGCAACTGCACGTTCACTGAGGTCCTTCGATGAACTGCGTCACGATCCCAAGATCGACGGGGAAAGGCTGAGGTTTTTAGCCCTCGATGTCACGTCACCGATGGCGGAAATACAGCAGTGTCTGAACGAGGCCCTGGATATATGGGGTCACATTGATGTCCTTGTCAATAATGCTGGGTCCGTTGTGTATGGGCTTAGCGAAGAACTTGGGTAAGAGTTCCCCCCTTTCCTAAACAAGAGCCCTTGCGAGAGCCGAGACATGTGAATTTCTAGTGAAGAAGGTATTATGAGAGACGTGAAAACAAACTTCATCGGACCGATGAACGTCACGAATGCGATCCTCCCTCATATGCGCCTGCGGCGTGAGGGCACAATCGTTTTGGTTGGAAGCCGCTCTGCTTATCGCCAGATGGTCGTAAGTACGTTTCTACTCTGTACCCTTCGTTTCGTGTCTAAATTGGGTGACTATATAGGGCCTGGGTATGCACCACGTCTTGGTCCTAGTACAACAACGCGCGTTGACCTTACTCTTACGCCCAGTCTCCTACTCTGCGTCGAAAGCAGCACTCCACGGTACGTGACGAGCTCTGACGAGCTCTTGCGCAATGCCACTGATCTACGACTTCGCCTCGCTCTGCTGTCAGCATACGGAGAGACGCTCGCCGTCGAGCTCGAACAGTTTAACGTGCGCGTGATGATCGCCGTCCCCGGGGGCTTCACCACCAAATTCAACGCCCCAACGCGCTCGGGGACGCCGCTCGAGGGCTACGAAGCCGCGCGCAACTACCTGGACGAGCTGGTGCCCAAGTACGTCAAGGTCCCGAAGAGCGACCCCGTTCTGGGCATGGAGACGCTCGTTGACGTCGTGCGCGGCGAAGGCCGCGCGACCGACCACGGCCCGATGCCGCTCTGGCTTTTCCTCGGGGAGGACTGCATGCGGGACGTGCGTGCGCATTCAGAGCGGTTGTTGTCCACGCTGGAGGAGTGGAAAGACGTGGGCTCGAATCTGGGCCTTCGTGTAGAGCAGCCCTCGGCTTGACTTTGGTGTATTATTCGGTTGGCTATTTGATGGCGCAGCACCACCTTGTGAGGTACAGTTACCAGTACCACCCCATATATCGCACGCCGCTGTGAGGGTCTCAGGCCTGATCTCGCAGTGACATGTGTTTCACTACGGATTTCCTTTCACCGAGTATAGTGCACGTGTGTACTACATAGCGCCGAGGGAGACAGTGACCCTGCTAAAGCCAGGCATCTGAGCAATCCAAGTCTCTACAAAATGAGTGCCATAGTGAACGTACGTTGACGGCCTTCTCCGCGTCCCACCGTTGGGATCTTGGGGATCAGACCGTCACGCGTTCGGACAGAGGCTTCTACAAGGTATGAGGACTGAACAAGTTAAGGGGATGACATGAGAGAGGTAGTGTGAGATAGTTCACCTCGAGCCAAGGACTGTTGGACTGTTTGTATTTCCTACTGTTTGCAAGTCGTACATCTCCGTTATTTCAAGGAAGCTTCTCGAAGCATTATCGTCAACGAATGTAAAATTAACCTTGCCAGGTCCTGAAGCGAGCCCATCATGATAACAGAGATCAGAGAAATGGCCGGGATATCCAAGTCAGTGTACAGGAAATAGTTGGCATGGTCACGTGCTGCGCTCACAAATTAGATTTCAATCTCATTGAGATACACGTACTCTGTTAATTCTACATGAAACGCAAGTAAATCTCGACAAAAATACAGAAAGCAACAAGATAATAAAAGAGTCGGATGCCTTGCGTCGGTCGGGCTATGGTCGTATCTTTACCGTGATTAGCGAGGAGACGCACAACTTCCACATTTCCCGCTTCCGCCGCCACGTGCAGTGGAGTGCGCCCGTCGTCGGCCAGGGCTGTCGTGTCCGCACCGCACTCGACGAGGGCGCGTACGACTTCCACATCTCCCTGTGCTGCCGCAACATGCAACAGATTCCACCCGGTCTTGATACAGGCTGTTGATGACGACATAGGCGATGTAGTCCTCTTGTCCTTGGACTGGGTTGATGCGTGCGCGCTGTGCTTGTCAAGGAAACGTACGAATTCAACATGTCCCTTCTTTGACGCCAAATCCCGTGGAGTCCCGGCGTCACTACCCGAGGCCGTCACGTCCGCGCCGCGCTCGATGAGGAAACGTGCGACTTGCACATCCCCACAATCCGCCGCGCTGTGCAACGGAGTCCACCCTTTCTCGGTCCGGGCTTTCACATCCGCACCGTGCTCGACGAGGATGCATGCGATTTCCACATGCCCATAAGATGCCGCCACATGCAATGGACTCTGCCCGTTGGCCGCCTGAGCTGTCGCATCCGCCCCGTGCTTGACGAGGATGCGTACAATGTCTAGGTATCCATAAGACGACGCGAAATGCAATGGTGTCCGCCCGTCCTTGTAACAGGCGGTCATGTCCGCGCCGTGTTCGATGAAGATGCGTACCAGTGCCAAATGTCCAAAAACCGACGCCTCATGCAATGGACTCTTTTGGTCACTTGCCTGAGCCGATACGTCCGCACCAAGCTCGATCAGTAGACGTGCGAGTTCCACATATCCATAAGTTGACACATTAAGCAACGGTGACCACCCGAAGTTGTTCCGGACTGTCGCGTCCGTGCCCTGCTGGAGGAGGAAGCGTGACATGTCCACATGTCCCCGCATCGCCGCCTCATGCAATGCGGTGTTCCCGTCGTTATCAAGGGCTATCACATTCGCGCCATGCTCTACGAGGAAGCCTGCGACGTCTACATGTCCCCTCCTCGACGCCACATGTAATGGGGTCCGTCCGTTGATG
>Ga0137394_10001010_pt1 | contig 20183 bp, 19 predicted proteins | sample czobulk116metaG_FD_108278 | JGI IMG/M metagenome (GOLD analysis project Ga0137394, IMG submission 108278) | Vadose zone soil microbial communities from Angelo Coast Range Reserve, California, USA - czobulk1.16 metaG | ecosystem: Environmental > Terrestrial > Soil > Vadose zone | place: USA...
GGCGGTTGTCAACGCGCTCTTCCTGCAGGGCAACGCATCGGCGCTCGTGACGCTCGCGCGCGCCGAAAAGAGCACGGAAATGAAAAAAGAGATCGTGTCGAAGCTGTCGCTGATGAAATCGAAGGAAGCCACTGATTATTTGCTGGAGCTCCTGAAATGAGCGCAGAAAAGAGACAAGGACACAAAGGTCAACAGAGGACACACGGGGCCGCCGTTCCACCGGCGGCCTGGGTGCGCGCCTCTGTGACCCTTGTCATCCTCTGTGGCCTTGTCAGCGTCACAGCGTTCGCCCAAGGACGAGTGGCGAACGCGAAGAGTGAGACGCGGTCGGCGGCGCAGAGCCTGGACCGGGAGGTGCGCGCCGCGGCGGCGCGCGGAGGCGTCACGTGGATCGGCTACCGCGTGCCGATGGTCGCCGGCTCGCGGCAAATGTGCTGCTACGACACGATCACGGACGCCACGATCTCCGGCGGCGCGTGCCGGCTCGAAAGCGGCGGCGGCGTGTCGATGAATACTGGCGATTTCCGCGACGGCCGGGGCACGCGTATCGCGCTCGAGCCCGCCACCGAATTTCTGGTCCTCGCGCGTCTCGAGAACGGCGTCGTCGGCCGGGTGCGGACGTTCACGCCGGACTGCGACATCGACGCCGCCGCCCTGCCCATCGTCTGGATGACGGACGTGAAGCCGGAGGACAGCATCGCCTGGCTCTCGTCGCTCGTTGCGGCGGCGCCGGAGGCGGGCGACACCCACGACCGCGTCGGAAAAACCGCGGTGACCGCGATCGCGCTGCACGATGCGCCGGCCGCCGATCGCGCGCTCGAAGGGTTCGTCGCGCCTGCGCGCCCCGAATGGCTGCGGGGCGACACCGCATTTTGGCTCGGCTCGACGCGCGGCGAGGCGGGCGCCCGTCTGCTGACGCGCATGATCGCGCAGGATCCCAGCGACAAGGTGCGCGACAAGGTCACGTTCGGGCTGTCGGTGAGCAAGGTGCCGTCGGCGTTGACCACGCTCATCGCGACCGCGCGGGACGACAAGAGCACGAAGGTGCGCGGTCAGGCGCTGTTCTGGCTGGCGCAAAAGGCTGGCAAGGAGGCGCTGGCGACCATCACGGGCGCGATCGACAACGATCCGGATACCGAGGTGAAGAAAAAAGCGGTGTTCGCGCTCAGCCAGCTGCCAAGAGACGAAGGCGTGCCGAAGCTGATGGACGTCGCGCGCAACAACCGCAATCCCGAAGTGCGCAAACAGGCTATGTTCTGGCTCGGCCAGTCGCACGACCCGCGCGCCGTGAAGTTCTTCGAGGACATCCTCCTGGGCAGGGGACGCCCTTAGCAGCCCGTCGCGAAAAATCGTTTCAGGGCTGCGAGCCACCGAGAATCAGCCACGGAGACACCCGGACACGGAGAATCGTTGGGTTTTCTCGGTGTCTCTGAGTCTCTGTGGCCAAATTTCTCGTGCTTCGCGGGCGTGTCGACCTTCACTACGGCCTCTCAAGACCGTCCTCTACCGAAGCCAGGCAGGCCTGCTCCATAATCGGTGTCCATGGACGACCGCGAGCGGGTCATCGAAGCCTCCGAACACATCGCCACGGCTATCGCGCGGCGCGACGTGCGCGCGATCCGGGCGTTGCTGGCGCCCGACTTCGTCCACCGAACGATCGGCGGGGAGGCGACCGACGTCGAGACGTTTCTCCGAGCGATCGAACAGATACACGGCGAGATCGTCTTCATCAGGCTCGACGAGCTTCAGATCGACGTCTCCGGAACCGGCGCGCTGGTCACCGGCATGCAACATGCGCAGGTGCGCGTAGACGGGCAGGTCGTCGACGATCGCCGTCCGTTCGTCGACTGGTTCGTGAAGGACGCGGGAGAGTGGCGCATCCGCGTCGCCGTCGATCTGCCTGGCGCAGCTTAAGAATTAAGAATTAAGAATTCTGAATTAAGAATTCTGAATTCTGAATTCCAAATTCCTAATTCAGAATCCCTTGCGCCTGGCGGTCTCGAGCTTTGCGCCGGCGGGCTTGAGCTTCGCGTCGCCCCCGACGATGCTCTGCACCTGTTCGTGGGTCAGCGTCCGATTCGACGCTTTGGCCGCGGCAAACACGCGATCCACGATCTCCTCGGTCGCCGGCAGCCCGCGGCTCTCGAGCCAGAAGACGACGTTCGACTTGCCGGACATCGGGCCGACTTCGATCTCCTGCTGGCGGCCCACGAGGCTCGCCGGAACCGCGGCGTAGACCGCGTCCATCAGCCCGCGATCGCCTTTGCGGAACGCCTTGACGACCGCGGCGGCGTGCACCCCGGTCGCCGTGCGGAACGCATCGGCGCCAATCACCGGATAGTTCGGCGCGATGCGGACGTCGCACACGCGGGCGACGGCGCGGGCGTAGGCCGGCAGGCCCGAGAGATCGTTGTCGCGATAGCCCATCATCACGAGATTGACCATCAGCAGGTCGATCTGCGTATTGCCGCAGCGCTCGCCGATGCCGAGCGCCGCGCCGTGCAGCCGCGTGGCGCCCGCCTCGAGCGCGGCGATGCTGGAGGCAACGCCGAAGCCGCGGTCGCGATGACCGTGCCAGTCGATGCCGACGTCCGCGCCGAGCTCCTCGACGAGCGACTTGACGAAGTTGACGACCGCCTTGGCGCCGTTCGGCGTGGCATGACCCACCGTATCGGCGACGCACAGCCGCTCGGCGCCCGCGCGAATCGCCGCCGTGAACAATCGGCGCAGCGACTCCGGGTCGGCCCGCGTCGTGTCCTCCGTCACGTACATCGTCGTCAAGCCTTCCTTGACGGCGAAGGTCAGCGCCTGCTCGGTCGCCTTCTGCAGGAAATCGAGCGACCAGCCTTCGGCGTACTGGCGGATCGGGCTCGAGCCGATGAACGCACAGCACTCGATAGGCACGCCCGTCCGCTGCTGAATGTCCGCGATCGGCTTGATGTCGTCCACGACCGTCCGCGCCGCGCAGTTGGCGCGAATCTTCATCCGGCCGTCGCCGATCGCCCGCGCGAGCCGTTCCACGTCGCGGGCCACCCTGGGTCCGGCGCCCGGCAGGCCGATGTCGGCGGTGTCGATCCCGAGCGCGTCCATGTGATGAAGAATCTCGATCTTCTCGTCGATCGTCGGCGTGCGCACTGAGGGCGACTGCAACCCGTCGCGCAATGTCTCGTCGTCGAGCATCGCGATCGGCCTGGTGGGGCCGGCGGCCACTGCGTCGTGATTCCAGTCGTAAATCAGGGGATGCGGCGCAATGCGCACGTGGTCACCTTTACGGTGTCAGACCCCGTTGTCCGGAAGGCGCCGGGATCTGGCCCCGGTTCCGGCTTGGGCGTGGCGGCTCGCACCGCGGCGAGGCCCGTCAGGAGAATCGCGCCGCCCGCGGCGGTCGCGATCCAGAGCCCCCGCGTGACGGCCGGCCGCATCCAGTCATCCATGTCGGCGGGACGGGCGGTGGCGCTCGCCGCGGCCCGCCCGGCCGCCGCGATGTAGCTCCGTCCCGCGACGACGATCACGTGATCGAAGACGACGTTCCAGACGATGATCGCCCAGGCGATCCAGAGCGCGCGGGCGATGCGAGCGGCCCGCCGCGGATGCCTGAGCCCGGCGACGCGGCGTCGCGCGGCCGCGATCAGCATACGGTCGATTATCGCATGGCGGACCACAGGATGAGTGCGAGCAGGATCAGGATCGCCAGTACGACGATGGTCGTGATGAGCGTCCGCGACGAGCGGCGCGGCAGCGCGGCCGGTTTGTACTTCGCCTCGGTCGTCGCCGTTCCGCAGCGATAGCAGATGAGCGCCTTGTCGGCGATCTCGGCGCCGCAGTTACGACACTGCATTCGGCTGTACGAGGGGACGCACCAGCGCCATGATAATCAGAACGAGCCCGAACGTGCACACGATCGTCGCACCGGTGGGCAGGTCGAGCTTCAGCGAAAGGTACACGCCGAGCGCCGAGACAATCGTCCCCATCGACCAGCCGATCGCCAGGCGCTTGCCGATCGAGTCGGCGTACAACATCGCCGCCACCGACGGCACGATCAGGTAACAGAACACGAGCAGGACGCCCGCGATCGCCACCGATGAGGTCACCACGAACCCGAACGAGGCATAGAACAGGAAATCCCAGAACTTGATCGAGATGCCTTCCGCTTCGGCGCGCTTGGGATCGATCGAAATCGCGAGGAACTTGTGGCGGAAGACGTAGTGAAACGCGCCGATGACGCCGTACAGCACCGCCGTCTTCAGCACTTCGGACCACGAGACCGCCAGGATGTTGCCGACCAGCATGTCCTTCAGGTGCTCGCTTTCCGACGTCGCCTTGCTCATGGCCAGGATCGACGCCGCCGATGCGACGGCGTAGCAGATGCCGATGATCGCCTCCTGCGGGATGCGCGCACGCTTGCTGCGGATGGCCGAGAACACCAGCGCGCCCATGAACGTGAACACCAGGCTGATCCAGTAGACGAGGGGCGCGTGCGGATCGCCGTTCGAAACCGGCAGCAGCAGCGCGATCGTCGCGCCGAGCGCCGCGATCTGGGCGAGCGACAGGTCGACGAAGATCACGCCGCGCTCTACGACGTGGACCCCGAGGTACGCGTGAATTCCGGCCAGGATCAGGCTGGCCGCGAAACAGGGCGCGAGGAACGCGAACATCGAGGTATCGAGCATCACTTCGCCCCGGTCTTCTTGATCGCCTCGACGAGCAGGTTGATGTCGTAGTCGAACAGCTTGAAGTAGTCGGTCACCTCCTTGACGCCGCCCACCGACGGCGGCATCACGAGCACCTCGGCGCCGGTCTCCCGGCCGATGGCGTTCGGCGTCTTCAGGTCGAAGTACGGCTCGACGAGCACGAGCTTGACGGCCTGCCGCTTCATCTCGTTGATGAGATCGAGCGTGTGCTGCGGCGACGGCGGAATTCCCGGCTTCGGCTCGATGTAGCCGATGATGTCGAGGCCGAAGCGCTCGGCGAAGTTCGGAAACGAACGGTGGTACGTGACCACCTTCGTGCCCTTGTAGGGCGCCATCTGCGCGAGCCATCGTTTTTCGGCCGCGTCGAGGCGCGTCGTGAAATCGGTGAGCCGCTGCTGAAACACCGCGCGATCGTTCGGTCGGATCTGCGAGAATTTGTCGGCAATCGACTTGGCGATCCGCTTGCCGTTCTCCGGATCCATCCAGTAGTGCGGGTTCCCGAGCGGGTGAACGTCCCCCATCGCGCGGGTGACCTGTCCGGTCGGAATCTCGAGAATCTGGGCGTTCAGCGACGCGTCGAGGTAGCCGTCGCTTCCCGGCTGAATCTTCGAGTTGCGGCTCTGCTGGACGAGTGGCGGCAGCCATCCGATTTCGAGCTCGCGCCCGACGACGACCAGCACGTCGGCCCGCTGCAGCTTGAGGATGAAGCTCGGCTTCGCCTCGACGAAATGCGGGTCCTGATAGCCCTTCGCCAACGCCTCGACGGTGGCGCGATCGCCGCCAACCTCGCGCGCGATCGACGCGAGATCCTCGGTCGTCGTGATGACGTTCAGCTTCCCCTGCGCGCGAGCCGAAAGCGCCGCGAGCACGGCGATTAGTAGCGGCAGCACCATGCGTTTCATATCAGCACCTTCAACCTTGAACCTTGAACCCTAGAAGGGATGCGCTCCGTGCGCCCCGATGGAAAACAGGAACTGGAACAGGAGCTCGTTGGCCGTGGGCCCGATCGCATATTTCGTCCGGCGGTACTGCCCGCGTACCTGGCTGAACTCGCTCGGCCAGTAGGTCAAAAGCAGCGACTGCCCGGAATCGAGCAGCGATGCATCGTCGGCACGATCGGAGCGGTCGTAGCGGGCACCTGCAAACCAGCGCCGTCCGAGCTGATAATCGCCGGACACGTAGTAGCCCATCGCCTTCTGCAGGCCGTCGAATTGATCGCGGTGGCTCCAGATCAACTCGGTCCGACCGACGAACGAGTGGTAAATGGACCGCTGCAGCGGTTTCCACCGCAAAGTCGCGTCCACTCCGTAAAGGTTGGTCCTGAAGCGGCCGACGTCGACTCCGTCGACGATGCCCGACGGGTTGTGCCCGTGCGAGTACGAGAGACCCAGGTCGATGTTGGTCGACTCCGAGAGGTCGTAGTAGCCGCGCAGGTGACCCACGTAGCTCAAATCGCCGCGCTCGCTCGATTTGAACAACGTCTCGCCTGAATCTCCGCGGAACACCTGGCCGGTTGCTTCGAGAAAGATCCACGGGTTCGGAATCAGCCGCGCCACCGAGAACCCCGCATCGTCGATCCCGTCCTCGCCCCCGACGAGGTTCTGACTCACGAGCGGCCGATCGGTCCACGGCAACACGTGGTTGTGGAGCGTGTTCACCTTCCCGAATGCCGCGCGCATCTTGCCGACCTTCGTCAACAGGCCGCCCGGGAGCTCGGTAAAGGTCAGGAATCCCTCTTCGAGGTTGACGCCTTGTTCTCCGAACGAGATGAAAAAGTCGGCGCGTGCGTACGGATCGACGACCGCCTGAAAAGCGGCCTCCGATTCGTGCATCTCGAGCCCCGGAGTCGGATTCGCCGTGTTTCGGCCGGCCGCGCCGAGGAAGTCGCCGATGACCGCCATGTCTGGATTGAAGATCTTCGAGCTGGCGACCGACCCGCCGGCCGCGCCATAGACAGGCAGTGCGCCACTCGGACCGCCGGCCCCTTGCGCGCCCACAGGCACCGGCACCGCCGTCGGCTGACCGGGCGCCGGTTGCGCCCCAGCTGGCGCGGCTGGCGTGCCTTCCGCGGCCGCCAGCTTCGATTCGAGTGCGGACAGCCGATCACCGTACTGCTGCTTCAGCGCCTCGAAATCCTTGCGCAGCTGGTCGATTTCCTGCTTCAGCGCCTGAGGGGTTTCCTGCGCCGTCGCGGTCGGCGGCCCGAGCAACAATCCGCCCGCCACCATCGATGCGCACACAAGTCGCATGGGTCGCATGGTCTTCTCTCCGTTCGGCGCTCACACACAGCGCCCCGCTGTCCCGTGTTGAGAAGGATGGCTAGACGGCGGCGGGAGGGGATCGACCGGAGGAACGAACCGCGAGGAGCGCGCACTCGGCGACGGGCTGAAATGTCGTCGCCGACCCGGCATCGTCGAGATGCACGGTTCCCGGCACGGACAGCGGATGCGGGTCCGCGCCGAGCTGGCTCGATGCGCACGACGTGCAATGCTGCGGGGTTTTCAGGTGACAGATGAGGTCGTGATGTTCGAACGGCGACGCGACCAGGAAGGCTGCATAGATCGCCAGCCCCGCGACGGCGAGGAGGGGCGTCCGGCGACCGGTCCTACTACCAAACATCGGATCGATAATACGCCCTCAACGGCCCACTATCAATTTTAGTCGAGCGGCGACGCCGCCGAGATCGTTTTCGCCCGCCTGCTGAGAAACGCCGCTGACACCAAGGATGCCCGGCACGTGGGTGTACTGGACGTCTGCGCTCAGACCGAGCCACCGGTGCAGCCGGAACTCTGCGCCGCCGTTGGCGACGAAGCCGACATGACGGACGTCCACGTTCTCGGCGGGATCCGAGAACTCCGACGTTTCTTTGTAGCCGTACGTTCCGACGCCTGCGGCGATGTACGGCCGGAGGCGCGGCGACAGGTGGAAACGATAGCCGGCGGTGACTTCGAATGGAATGATGGTCGCCGTCAGCGGTATGCCGAGCCTGAAGTTCTGGCCGCCGCTGCGGAACGCGCGTTGACCCTTCTGCGTGAATCGCGACGCCGTGCCTTCGAAGTAGAAGCAATCTTGAACGACCACCTGAACGCCGCCGCCCAAGAAGACGTCGTACGAGCGTCCGAACACCGCGTCAAACGTGTCGACGGCGGCGAACGACTGTCCCGCCCCCAACACGAACGGCCGGATCGAGAGGGCCGGTGCATCCTGCGCCGCGGCCGGCGCGGCCAGAGCCAGACCTACCAGAAGCATGCAGATGCGTTTCACCGTGCGAGCCCCAATCCACGCAGCGCGTTGCGCGCGTCCACCAGGCCGAACCCGAACGAACAGGTCCTCGGCGCCACTGCGCTCGTCCCGGGAGGACACGAGTCGCCGCCCGTGAGACTCAAGGGGACGGCGCTCTTCTCGAGCGCCTCTTCGATGGCCGCCGGGTCCGTGATACCCTGCTGCATCAGCATCGCCGCGATGCCCGCCACATGCGGCGCCGCCATCGACGTGCCGGTGACGCCAATCGTGCCTAGCAGGTCGAAGCGCGGCGCTCGATATTGCGACGGCGGCACGACCGTCGGATCGAACGTATCGGTGAAGTTGAAATCGAACGTCTGTTGAAAGACGAACCCATTGCGCCCGAAGCCGCGCGACGTGCCGCCGGGCGCGGCAATCTCGATGTATTTGCCGGTACTCGAGTAGTACGCGCGATTCTTGCTCGGATCGACCGCCGCAACGGACACCGCCCCGTTGATGCGCGATGCAATCTCCGCGAGGACGCTCGTCGGATTCGCGCCGAACTGCGGGTCGTTGTCCTCGAACTCGTTGCCGCCCGCGACGACGATGAAGGCACCTTTGCCGACGGCGTACTTCATCGCCGACTCGACCACGGGAGAACAGCCGAACTTGTTCGAATTCGTGGCGCAATCGGGCGGTCCCGTGCTGCCCAGGCTCATGTTGATGATCTTGGCGCCGTTGTCCGCCGCATACCGGATGCCGGTCGCGACGTCGTCGTCGCTTCCGCCGTCGGAGGGGGCCGTGCCGAAGATCACGTCCCAGAAACTTCCGAGGACCTTGACCGGCATCAGCTTGACGTTGAAGGCGATCCCGGCCACGGCGATGCCATCGTTGGTCAGCTGTCCGATCGTGCCGCTGACGTGGGTGCCATGCCCGTCGAAATCGAATGGCGAGTTGCCGCCGCTTGAGATGACGTCGTACGGCGCGACGACACGGCCCGACCCGCTTCCGCCGACCAGTTGGGGCGCGGCCGCGTAAGGAATCGTCTGGACGCCGAGCGCCGGATATCGGATCCCGGCATGCGTGAAGCTGCGCAGATTCACCGAGAACGTCGCATTCCGGTAGGCCACCCCGGTGTCGATCACCGCCACGGTGATGGAAGAGCCGGCCTGCGGCTGGATGTCCCACGCCTTCTCCATGTTCACCAGCCGGAGGTTCCATTGCAGGTCCGCGTACTGCGGATCGTTGGGCACGAACGTCGCGTGGACACGGTACGCGGCCTGCGCGTACAGAACCTGTGGACGGAGGTTCAGGCCAGCCGCCACGGCCTCGGCATCCTCACCCGGATTGATTCGGACGATATCGAAATCCGCGTATGGCCGACGCGTGGCGATCTCGCCGGTGCTCGACGCCTGGCGCACGATGCTGCGGCGTTCTTCGGCCGCCACCTCGTCTCGGAATCTGACGATGACTTTGCCGGTCGCGTACGATCGGCCGGAGACTCCGGCGCGGACGAGTTCGACACCGGCCGCGCGGCCTGCCCGCGCCTGCGACGTCCAGGGAACATGCGATTCATTCCAGACGGCGCCGCCTTCCTCAACCGCGGGCAGCCCGATATCGGCAATCTGCAAGAACGGCCGTGCGTCCGGCGCCTGGCCCCTCAAGGTCAGCACGAGCGCAGCCGCCACGCCGAGGGTCGCGGCGATCGTGCGAGCACGAAATCGAGGCATCCGTGTATTCTAGCTGGTGGCAGGTCGGCAACACGTTACGAAACCCTCAAATGGCTGACACACTTTTTCACAAAGTCTGGAACGCGCACACTGTGCGCACGCTGCCGAGCGGCCAGACGCAGCTTTTCGTCGGACTCCACCTCGTCCATGAGGTGACGACGCCGCAGGCGTTCGACATGATGCGCCAGCACGGCTGGCGCGTCGCGTTCCCCGAGCGCACCTTCGCGACGATCGATCACATCGTGCCGACCAGCACGCAGAAGCGCCCCTTCCTCGACGTGATGGCCGAGGAGATGACGACCGCGCTCGAGCGCAATTGCCGCGACGCCGGCATCCGGCTCTGGGCGCCCGACGACGAGAACCAGGGCATCGTTCACGTGATCGGCCCCGAGCTCGGGCTGACGCAGCCGGGAATGACGATCGCGTGCGGCGACAGCCACACCTCCACGCACGGCGCGCTGGGCGCGATTGCCTTCGGCATCGGCACATCGCAGGTGCGCGACGTCCTCACCTCGCAGTGTCTGGCGCTCGATGCGCTGAAGGTGCGGCGCGTTGACATCAATGGCCGGCTGAACCGCGGCGTCTACGCGAAGGACGTGATTCTGACGATCATCCGCCGCCTCGGCGTCGACGGCGGCGTCGGGTACGCGTACGAATACGGCGGCACGACGCTCGACGCGATGACGATCGACGAGCGGATGACGATCTGCAACATGTCGATCGAAGGCGGCGCGCGCATCGGTTATGTGAATCCCGACGACACCACCTTCGCGTTCCTGCGCGGCCGGACGTTCGCGCCGGCGGGCGAGGCATTCGATCGCGCGGTTGCCTGGTGGCGGCAGATGGCGTCCGACCGCAACGCGTCCTACGAGGACCGCGTGACCTTCGATGCGTCCACTATCGAGCCGACGGTGACCTGGGGCATCAACCCGGGGCAGTCGGTCGCCGTCTCGGAGCCGATCGAGGCGGCACCAGACGACGAGGCGCTCGCGTTCATGGGCTTCCGGCGGGGCGCCCGCGTGCTGGGCACGCGCATCGACGTCGCCTTCATCGGGTCGTGCACCAACGGACGGCTGTCGGATCTCGAGGAAGCCGCGCGCGTCGTGCGCGGCCACCACGTGGCGCCGCACGTCAAAGCGCTGATCGTCCCGGGATCGCGGGCGGTCAGCCGGGCGGCCGAAGCCCGCGGGCTGCACGGCGTGTTCATCGCCGCGGGGTTCGAATGGCGCGGCGCCGGCTGCTCGATGTGCCTCGGGATGAATCCGGATCGGCTCGAAGGGAATCAGGTCTCGGCATCCTCGTCGAACCGCAACTTCAAGGGACGCCAGGGCAGCCCGACCGGGCGCACACTGCTCATGAGTCCTGCGATGGTCGCCGCGGCCGCAATCGCCGGCGAAGTCGTCGACGTCAGGGACATGCTCGACGCGATGCCTGCATGAGCCATCCACGAATCAGCCATCAACCATGAGCCTTCAGCCATCAGCCATCAGCCATGTCGAAGGCCGCGGGCTGCCGCTGCGCGGAGACGACATCGATACCGACCGCATCATGCCGGCCCGATTTCTTGTCGCGGTGTCGTTCGAGGGGCTCGATCGCCACCTGTTCGAAGACGACCGTGCCGCGGATCCGGGACATGCCTTCAACACTCCGCGCTACGCCGGCGCCTCGATCCTGATCGTCAACGCGAACTTCGGGTGCGGGTCGTCACGCGAGCACGCGCCGCAGGGGCTCGTCCGCTTCGGCATCCGCGCCGTCATCGGCGCGTCGTTCTCCGACATTTTTCAGGGGAACGCCTCGATGCTCGGGCTGCCTTGTTTCATGGCCGACCGCGACGCGGTCGACCGCCTGCAGACGCTCGTCGAATCGACACCGGCGGTGGCCATCAACGCCGACATCGCGTCCGGCGAGATCACCGCCGGATCGCTGCGCCTGGCGGCGACGCTGCCGCCCGCCGTGCGGGACGGATTCCTGTCCGGCCAGTGGAATCCGACGGCAATGCTGCTGGCGCGATTTGACGAGGTGCGCGCCGTCGCTGACCGACTCCCGTACATTCGCGGCTTTTAGTCGACAGAGGACTTGGAGTCCGGGGGGGATGCCAGCCCCCCAATCACGTCGCGAACCTCGAGGACGGGGCTAGCTCGCCGCAGGCTTTTTTTCCTGCGCGACCCCCAGAAACGCATCCGCCGCGTGCGAGCGATGCGCCTTACGGCAGACCAGCATCACCTGACGCCTCCTCGAGACGCCGGCCACCGGGACGGCGACCAGGCGTCCGCTGGCGATCTCGGTGATCGCGCAGCGGCGCGGCAGCAGCGCCACACCGAGCTTCAGTTCCACGGCGCGCTTGATGCCGTCGAGGCTGGGCAGCGAGATCACCATCCGCAGCGGCACATTGTGCTCCTCGAACAGCCGCAGCACGCGCTCGCGCGCCGGCGACGGGTCGTTATGCGCGACGACCGGCTCGAGCGCGACCTCCTCCATCGCCACCTGGCGGCGCTCACCCAGCGCGTGGGACGGCGGCACGAGCAGCACGAGCTCATCGCTCCCGACGGGCACCTCGAGCAGCCCATTTTCCGACGGATGAAACGTGAGCGCGCCGAAGTCGAGGCTGCCCTGCTGCACCTCGACGGCAATCTGCCGCGCGGGCACGCGGCGCACGTCGATCGTGATGTCCGGGTATCGCTGGCGGAAGCGCGAGATGAGCGGCAGCAGCGTGTGGACCGCCGCTTCGTTGGCGCCGATCAGCACGCGCCCGCGTCGCAGATCGCGCAGCTCCCGCACTGCACTTTCGGTTTCTTCCGCAAGCCGGACGAGCCGCTGACCATAGTTTTCCAGCATGCGGCCGGCCTCGGTCAGCGTGCCGGTTTTCGATGACCGATCGAACAGCTGCTCGCCGAGCTCGACCTCGAGGCGCCGCACCGCCTGGCTGACCGCCGGCTGCGTGCGGTGCACCTTCGCGGCCGCGCGCGAGAAGCTGCGCTCCTGCGCCACGGCGAGAAAGATCTTCAGGGCGCCAAGGTCCACGAGCCGAACATTATAACAGGACCTTATTTTTCGTTAATAATTATCGCTTTGACTTCTACCTCAGCGGCGGTTACAACAGATGCATGAGCAGACCCGCACGCGTCTCGGTTTTCGACACCACCCTGCGGGACGGCGAACAGGCGCCGGGCTTCTCGCTCGACGTGCCCGGCAAGGTGACCATGGCGCGAGCGCTCGACACGCTCGGCGTTGACATCATCGAGGCAGGGTTTCCGATTGCATCGCCGGCCGACTCCGAAGCGGTGCGGCAGATTGCGCAGGTCGTGCGGCGGCCGGTGATCGCCGCGCTGGCGCGGGCCACCACGAAGGACATCGAAGAGGCGGGTCGCGCGCTGGCCCCGGCGGAACGGTCGCGGATTCACACGTTCCTCGCGACCTCGGATCTGCACCTGAGCGCGAAGCTCCGCATGTCGCGCGAGGAATGCCTCGCATCCGCGGTCGCTGCGGTGAAGCTGGCGCGCCGGTTTACGGACGACGTGGAGTTCTCGGCCGAGGATGCGACGCGCAGCGATCGCGACTTCCTGTGCCGCGTGATCGAAGCGGCCATCGACGCCGGCAGCACGACCATCAATCTGCCCGACACGGTCGGCTACGCGATGCCCGACGAGCTGCGCGAGTTCTTCGCGGAGATCATCGCGCGCGTGCCGAACGCGCACCGCGCGGTCTTCAGCACGCATTGCCACAACGACCTGGGGCTCGCCGTCGCCAATAGCCTCGCGGCGATTCAGGGCGGCGTGCGGCAGGTCGAATGCTCGGTCAACGGCATCGGGGAGCGCGCCGGCAACGCGTCGCTCGAGGAGTTCGTGATGGCGCTGCGGGTCCGGCAGGATCGGCTGCCGTACGACACCACGATCCACTCACCCGCGCTGTTCGAGACGAGCCAGCTGTTGACGACGCTCACGAGCGAGCCGGTACAGGCCAACAAGGCAATCGTCGGCCGCAACGCCTTCGCGCACGAAGCCGGCATCCACCAGGACGGCGTGCTGAAGGACGCGCGCACCTACGAAATCATGAAGCCGGAGGACGTCGGGCAGTCGGTCTCATCGCGCCTCGTGCTCGGCCGCCACTCCGGCCGCCACGCGGTCCAATCGCGCTGCGAGACGCTCGGCTTCACCCTCACGCAGGCGGAGATCGGCGAGGTGTATCACGCCGTCATCTCACTCGGCGAGCACCGCAAGGCCATCGGCGACGGCGATCTGCGCCGCATCGTCGACCGCGTCCGCACGCCCTCGTCTGGGAACGCCGCCGCCAGCCCCGCGCACGTCGAAGCGATTGGCTACGGCCATGGCGTCTGATGTCTCTGTTCCCCGGCGCTCGTCTCGGCGCTCATGGTGCTGACACTGCTCGGCGCGGGCGGCATGGGCGAGTGTAACGAACCTGCGACCCGAAGCTGGGCCGCGACGTCGCGCTGAAACTCCTGCCCGACAGCTTCGCCCAGGATCCGGCGCGGGCCGCGTTTCCGGCGAGGTGCAGCTCTTAACATCGGCGCCATCCACGGGCCTCCCACTCTCTGGTGCTCGAGCTCGTCGGCTGCGAAACGCTCGCTTACAAACTCACGGGGCCGGCCGTGCGGGGCTCCGGACTGCCGATGGACGAGTGCCCTCGACCTCGCGCGGCAAATCGCGGGAGCGCTGGAAGCAGCGCACGAGAAAGGCGTGGTCCCTCGCGATCTGAAGCCAGCCAACATCGCCGGTCACCCGCGACGGCCGTGTGAAGGTGATGGACTTCGTCCTGGCGAAGGCTGGATCCGCTCGACTGGTTCGAGGACCTCGAGCAGCGCCTGCGCCGTCAGATGAATTGCAGATTGCAGATTGCAGATTCAATCGAGAAATCAATCTGCAAACTCAAGTCTGCAATCTACAATTGACCGCATGATCCCCCTGCGGGACGTCATTCCGTCCCGGACGACTCCCTATATCACGGTTACGATCATCGTCCTCAATGCGATTGCGTGGTTCTTCGAGGTGTCGCTGCCGCACGAGGACCTCAACGAGTTCCTCACGGTGTACGGCGTTGTCCCCGCCTACTTCTCGCCGCCTACGCTCGTCACGTCGATGTTTCTTCACGGGAGCTGGTCGCACGTGATCGGCAACATGTGGTACCTGTGGATCTTCGGCGACAATGTCGAGGACCGCGTGGGCCACGGCCGCTTCATCGTGTTCTATCTAATCTGCGGGATCGCGGCCGCGCTGGGGCAGGTGGCGGTCGACCCGAGCTCGACCCTGCCGACGATCGGCGCCAGCGGCGCGATCGCGGGGGTCATGGGCGCGTACTTCGTGCTCTATCCGCACTCGCGCGTGCTCACGCTGATTCCCTGGATCTTCATCCAGATCGTCGAGTTGCCTGCCATCACGCTGCTCGGCTTCTGGTTTCTGATGCAGCTGTTCAGCGCCGGCACGCTCGCGGTGACGGCGAGCACTCACGGCAGCGGCGGCGTCGCCTTCGCCGCCCACGTCGTCGGCTTCGTCACCGGGGCGGGGAGCATTTTCGTGTTCAGGAAGTACGAGGCCGATCCGTGGGATAGGGAGAATTTCTACTAGCGGTCGCGGGAGAGCGCCCGCGCGACGGCACGCAGGTCATCTGTGAACCGCTTCATCTCCCGGTGCCTCGCTTCCTCGTCCGGCGCGCGAAGAATCGACGAGGGATGCACCGTGGCAAGCACGAGCGGCGCCAGCGGCGAGAGGACGAACTCGCCGCGGTGCGCCGCTACCTTGAACTGGCGCCCGAGCAGCGCCTGCGCAGCGGTGGCGCCGAGGCAGACGATTGCGCGAGGCTTCACCAGCGCGATTTCGATATCGAGCCACGGCCGGCACGCCGCGATCTCACTGGCCCTGGGTTTCTTGTGAATCCGCCGCTTGCCGCGCGGCTCCCACTTGAAGTGCTTGACGACGTTGGTGAGATAGACGGTGGAGCGGTCGACGCCGGCATCCGCCAGCGCGCGGTCGAGGAGCTTGCCTGCGGGACCGACGAAGGGATGGCCGCTCAGATCTTCTTCATTCCCCGGCTGCTCGCCGACGAACATGACCGGCGCCTTTGCGGCGCCCTCGCCGAAGACGGTCTGCGTGGCGCGGCGCCAGAGGTCACAGGCCCGGCAGTTCTTCGCCGCCGCGCGCACCTTGTTCAGCGTGGGCCGATCGGGAATCAGCTCAGCGGCGCCGGTCGTCACTCGTTTGGTCATCAGGATCGGACGTGTCGGGGCCGACCTGCGTGTCAGCGCCGGGGTGGACACGTGGGTCCCTCGCGTTGCGCAACGCAATCGCGACATTGCGACGCAAGCCCTGTGCCCGCGCGCGACGCATGGAGCTGCCGTGGAGGGCGGCGGCCAGCTCGTCATCGCTGCGCTGCGACAGCGTGAGCAGATCGACGCGATCCCAGGCCGCGCGGGGCTGCCACGCCGGATCGTCCGAGCGCGGCGCGACGGCGTTCCACGGACAGACCTCCTGGCAGATGTCGCATCCGTAGACGTGGGATCCGACGCCGGCGTGGTGTTCCTCCGGGATGTCAGGCCGCAGCTCGATCGTGAGATACGAGATGCAGCGCGTCGAGTCGAGCACGCCGGGCGCCACCAGCGCATGGGTCGGGCACGCCTCCAGACAGAGCGTGCACGTGCCGCATTGATCGAGAGAGGGCGCATCGACCTCCAGCGGGAGGCTGCAGATGATCGCGCCGAGGAACACCCAGGATCCGAGCTCGGGGTTGATCACACAGGTGTTCTTGCCAATCCAGCCCACGCCGGCGTGCTGCGCGTACACACGTTCCTGCACCGGGCCGGTGTCGACATACGCGCGCGCCTCGAACGGCTCGGCGCATGTCCCGCGCATCCAGGCGAGCAGCGCCTCGAGCCGTGCGCCTATCACGTCGTGATAGTCGTCGCCCCATGCGTAGCGCGCGATCTGCGCGCTTCGAGGGTCGGCGCATTCTGTCGAATACGGTCGGTCGGTGTTGTAAACGGTGGCGGTGACGATTACCGTTCGCGCGGCCGGGAGGACGCGGCGCACGTCGGCGCGTCGCTCGGCGGTGCGGTGCAGGTATGCCATTTCACCCGCATACCCGCGGTCCAGCCATTCGCGGTAAAAGCGAAGCTCGGCATGATCGGCTGCCGGCGCAATGCCGCAGGCGTCGAAGCCCAAGGTGAGAGCGTGTGCCTTGATCTCTGACGATGTCATGGCTATGGCTGATGGCTGATGGCTGATGGCAAATGGCCGATGGTATATGGCACCGGTCTGTCCATTGACCCTATGCCATCAGCCCTTAGCCATTGGCCATGGCCGGCGTCAGTGTTTACCGACCAGCTGCCTGAGCACATACGGCAGGATCCCGCCGTGTCGGAATGCGACCAGCTCCTCGGGCGTGTCGATGCGCGCCACGGCCTGGAACTCGATCTCCTTCCCGCCTTCGCCGATCGCGCGGACCGAGATCTGGCTACCCGGCCGGATCCCCTGCGCGATGCCGCTCAGGTCGTAGCGCTCGCGGCCGGTCAGGCCAAGCGACGCGGCCGACGCGCCCGTCTGAAACTGCAGCGGCAGCACGCCCATGTTCACGAGGTTGCTGCGGTGGATGCGCTCGAAGCTCTCGGCGATCACGGCGGCAACGCCGAGCAGCAGCGTCCCTTTCGCCGCCCAGTCGCGTGACGATCCAGATCCGTACTCCTTCCCCGCGATCACGAGCAGCGGGACGCCCTCGCCCTTGTACTGCATTGCGGCGTCGTAGATCGTCATCACCGCACCGTCCGGCCGGTGCGTCGTCCATCCTCCTTCCGTGCCCGGCGCCATCTGGTTGCGCAGCCGGACGTTCGCGAACGTGCCGCGCATCATCACTTCGTGGTTGCCCCGGCGGGCGCCGTACGAGTTGAAGTCGCGCGGCTGCACGCCGTGCGCGATCAGGTATTGCCCCGCGGGGCTGTCCTTCTTGATCGACCCGGCAGGCGAGATGTGATCCGTCGTGATGCTGTCGCCGAGCAACGCGAGCACGCGCGCGCCGGTGATGTCGCGCACCGGAAGGGTCTCCATCGTGATGTGCTCGAAGAACGGCGGGTTGCGGATGTACGTCGAGTTGGGATCCCACGCGAAGCGATCGCCGCTGGGCACCTGGAGGCTCTTCCAGCGATCGTCGCCGCTGAAGACGTCGGCGTACTGCTCGCGGAACATCTGCGAGGTGACCGATGTGAGCATCGTCTCCTGAATCTCGCGCTCGGTCGGCCAGAGCTCGCGCAGGTAGACGGGCGTGCCGTACTTGTCGATGCCGATGGGTTCGGTCGTGAGATCGACGGTCATCCGTCCGGCCAGCGCGTAGGCGACCACGAGCGGCGGGGACGCCAGATAGTTCGCCCGCACCTGCTGCTGGATGCGCCCTTCGAAGTTGCGGTTGCCGCTCAACACCGAGGCGACGACGAGGTTCCGGTTTTCGACTTCCGCCGATACATCTTCCGGCAGCGGACCGCTGTTGCCGATGCACGTCGTGCAGCCGTAGCCGACCAGGTTGAAGCCGAGCTCGTCGAGATAGCGGGTCAGCCCGGCCTTGTTCAGATACTCGGTGACGACCTTCGACCCCGGCGCGAGGCTCGTCTTGACCCACGGCTGACGCGTGAGGCCGCGCTCCACAGCCTTCTTCGCGAGGAGCCCCGCGCCAATCATTACGCTCGGGTTCGACGTGTTGGTGCAGCTCGTAATCGCGGCGATCACGACCGCGCCGTGATCGAGCACCGTCGCAATCTCCGGAACGTCGGCGACCGCCGCCACCGCGCCGCCGATGGTGGCCGACACGTGCGCCGAGCCCGCGGCTTCCGCCCCTTTTTTCGGAGACGAGATCATCATCGAGCCGAGCGCCGCCTGGAAGCCGCTCTTCGCCTGCTTCAGAGACACGCGGTCCTGCGGCCGCTTCGGACCGGCAAGGCTGGGCTCCACGGCCGCCAGATCGAGCTCGATGCACTCGGTGTAGACCGGGTCAGGATCGCCGGCATTGCGGAACATCCCCTGCGCCTTCGCGTAGGCTTCGACAAGCGCCACATGCGCCGGCTCGCGGCCGCTGAGGCGCAGGTAGTCGAGCGTCATGTCGTCGATCGGGAAGATCGCGATCGTCGCGCCGTACTCCGGACACATGTTCCCGAGCGTCGCGCGGTCCGCAATCGTCAGGTCCTCCAGACCGGGGCCGAAGAACTCGACGAACTTGCCGACGACGCCTTGCTTGCGGAGCTTTTCGGTGATCGTCAGGACCAGGTCGGTCGCCGTCGCCCCTTCGAGCATCGCGCCGATCAGCCGGAATCCCAGTACCTGCGGAATCAGCATCGAGATCGGCTGACCGAGCATCGCCGCCTCCGCTTCGATGCCGCCCACGCCCCATCCCATCACGCCCAGCCCGTTCACCATCGTCGTATGCGAATCGGTGCCGACGAGGGTATCGGGAAGACAGACCGGACCGCTCGGCGACCCGTTCAGCATGACGACCCGCGCGAGGTACTCGAGATTCACCTGATGCACGATGCCCGTGTCGGGCGGCACGACGCGGAAGTTGTCGAAGGCGTCCTGGCCCCAGCGCAGGAACGCGTAGCGCTCCCGGTTGCGGGAAAACTCGAGCTCAGCGTTCAACTGGAAGGCGTTCACCTGAGCGAAATAGTCCACCTGGACGGAGTGGTCGATCACGAGCTCGACCGGCTGCAGCGGGTTCACTTTGTTCGGATCGCCGCCAAGCCGCGCGATGCCGTCGCGCATCGCGGCCAGATCGACGACCGCGGGCACGCCGGTGAAGTCCTGCAGCAACACGCGCGCGGGTGCGAACGAAATCTCCCTCGGTGCGCCGCTCTTCAAATCCCACCCGGCGAGCGCCTCGACGTCGGCGGCTTTGACGAACCGGCCGTCCTCGTGCCGGAGCAGGTTCTCGAGCAGGATTTTCATCGAGTACGGCAGGCGTGCGATCTCGGGGAAGCCGGCTTTTTCGAGCACCGGCAGGCTGTAGAAATCGACGGAGCGTCCGCCAACCGCGAGCGCGGTCCGCGTGCCGAAGCTGTTCACGGTAGACATCCTCCGATCGTACCACGCTGAACGGGAGGCTTGACAGCCCGTGGCGCGACTCCATCTGCATCGAGCGGCGATAAAGCTGCCAGACGGCCGTTAACGGCCTCGGCGAGACCGCAGACACCCATGGGCCATTCCTTTCAGGGTTGCCTTGTCGGCCACGGCCGAACCGGCGCGGACGCCGAGGGACCTGCGCCCCCCCGTAACTGCGGCAGCGAAGCCCTTCGACAGCCTTCGCGGCGACACGATAAACGTGCAGAGTGTGCACGATCTTTCGATCGCAAAACGGAACCAACCGGTACAAAAATGTCAACTGCGTCTAATTTGGTGCCGATATGGCACAGTTCTGGTAACATCAGTCAACATGGAGGATGCCGACGATGACGTTGGCAACGGTGAGGCGCAAAACGGAACGGATTCGGGAATTCTCAGCGCTACCTTTCCTGCTGGTAGCGGCTGTCAGCGTCATGGGCGCTTTTTTCCGGTCGGCA
>Ga0137394_10001011_pt1 | contig 20170 bp, 18 predicted proteins | sample czobulk116metaG_FD_108278 | JGI IMG/M metagenome (GOLD analysis project Ga0137394, IMG submission 108278) | Vadose zone soil microbial communities from Angelo Coast Range Reserve, California, USA - czobulk1.16 metaG | ecosystem: Environmental > Terrestrial > Soil > Vadose zone | place: USA...
ATTGCTTTTTGCGGGATTGGCCGCTAGGAGAAGTGAAGGCGGGCGACCTGCTCGCGATTTGGGTTGCCGGGGCGTACGGGATGTCGCAGGCGTCAAACTATAATGCGCGCTGCCGTCCCGCTGAAGTCTTGGTGGAGGGAAAACGCTTTCGGCTGATTCGGCGGCGCGAAACTCACAACGATTTGCTGCGCGCTGACATTCTCGGCTAGTTTTCTCCGGCTTCGCGGCTACACTTCGCCCCATTTCAACTTGCTGCGCAAAATCTCGAAATACGATTTCTTTGGCGGCTGGATGAGCTTCAGCAGCTCTTTCGCACGGGAGATGCGGACAAGGTCCGTGGGTTGTAATGGAATACCTCGCTGTCCGTCAAGCGTGAGAAAAACAGACTCCGTGTTCCCTGAAAGTTTCAACTCGATCAAAGACGAGTCACGGATTACAAGTGGGCGGTCACTCAGCGTGTGCGGACAGATGGGAGTGATCACGAAGGATTCCACTGCGGGATGTACGATGGGTCCGCCAGCGGAGAGGGAATAGGCGGTAGAGCCGGTAGGGCTGGCTATGATCAGGCCGTCGGCCCGGTAGCGGCAGACAAAATCGCCGTCAACGGTGAGCTCAAGCCCGATCATGCGGGCGAGCGCCCCCTTATTGATCACCACTTCGTTCAACACGCGTTGAGAATCGATCACTTTGCCCGCACGCTCGAGCTCGACGCTGATCATGACGCGCTCGCTGAGCGAAAAACGGCCCTCTAAAGTGTCACCGAGGGCCGGGTGGAGCTCATCCAGAGTGAAGCTCGTAAGGAAGCCCAGGCTGCCCATATTGACGGGCAAGATCGGAATTCCCCGCGGGGCGGCCAGACGGGCGGCTGCAAGCATGGTTCCGTCGCCACCAAGCACAAGCAGAAGTTGTGAGGCGTCAGCCACGCGCTGACGAGTCTGGCCTTGCGAACCGTCCGGCAAAGAACTGGCCGTCTCTTCGTCGACAAGGGCCTGTATGCCGCGCGCTTCGAGCCACTTCAGCAGGGGCGGAACAACGACGGCAAGATTCGAGCGGCGTGGGCGAGAAATGATGCCAATGGTTTGAAAAGTTTGTCCGGGCTGCATGTCCGTCTGCGATTCTACTCCAGGGACTTTTTGCGTGCGTAGAGAAAATACTCCTGATTGCCTTCGGCTCCCAGGAGGCGACTCGGGCGGACTCCGAGGAAATCCAGGCCGAGGGATTCAACACATTCGCGAACGGTAAGGATCGCCTTATCGTGCAACTTCTTGTCTTTCACGATTCCGCCAGGATCAATCTCCTCGCGGCGCAATTCGAATTGCGGCTTGATGAGGATGAGAAAACCGGCGCCGGGTTTTGCCAGCGCTACCGCGGGGGCAATTATCTTGCGAACTGAGATGAAAGAAACATCCATCACCACGATATCGACGCTTTCGGGCAGATCCTCAACATGCAGTTCGCGGGCATTCCGCTCAATTGGAATAACCCGAGAATTCTGCCGCAGCTTCCAGTCAAGCTGTTCGACGTTCACGTCGACGGCGTAGACGCGCACAGCGCCGAGTTGTAGCAGGCAATCCGTGAAGCCGCCGTTCGAAGAGCCGATATCCAGGCAAACGCATCCGGCCGGCCCAATCCGAAAGTCTTCCAGCGCGCCTTCAAGTTTCGTTCCGCCGCGGCTGACGAACTTCTGCAGCCGGCTGATGATTTCGATGCGCGCGTCTTCCGCGACGGGCGTACCCGCCTTTTCCGTTCGTTGGCCGTCCACCTGAACTTCACCGGCGAGAATCATAGCCATGGCTTTCTGAGGAGACTCGGCGCAGCCGCGCTCGACGAGAAGAAGATCGAGCCGTTTGCGGCCTGCCTTTGGTTTCATGAAGAGTTCCGATGATCAAGCGCGGCGAAGCACGAGGAATTCGGCAATCTCGCGGAGACGCGTGGTGCGATCCGCGTATGGAGCGAGCTCGGCGATGGCCTTGGTAGCGAGGCCATTGGCGATCTGATGAGAGCGCTCCAAGCCGTAGACTGCGGGATAAGTTGCCTTTTGTTGCGCCATGTCTTTGCCCGCGGTCTTTCCGAGCGCAGCGGAGGACTCCTCGACATCAAGAATGTCATCTGTGACCTGGAAGGCCCAGCCGATGGTTTCGCCAAAACGCCGGAGGCGCGCAACATCTTCAGAGTCGGCCCCTGCGCACAGGGCACCCGCGGTGATTGAGGCACGGATCAACGCGGCGGTTTTCGAGCGGTGAATATACTCGAGCATTTGCGGATCGATGGGTTTGCCTTCGGCTTCGATGTCCGCGACCTGGCCACCGACCATTCCATTGATGGTGCCGGCGGCGGCGGCAACTTCCGTGAGGATGGCGGCGCGACGCTCCGGGCCGGCGGGTGTCGCACCGATGGTTTCGAATGCCAGCGTTAGGAGAGCGTCGCCTGCGAGGATGGCAATGGCTTCGCCAAATTTCTTGTGGCAAGTCGGCTTGCCGCGGCGCAGATCGTCATTGTCGAGAGCGGGCAAGTCATCGTGGATCAGCGAGTAGGTGTGGATGAATTCGATGGCGCAAGCGGGATGAAGAACGGGTGTGACATCGCTCGAGAATATTCGGGCAGTCTCAAGGCATAGCATGGGCCGAACGCGCTTGCCGCCGGCGAAGACGCTGTAGCGCATGGCGGTGTGGATGGATGCAGGCTGCGCAGCGGCAGCTGGAAGAAGACGTTCGAGTGCAGCATCGACGGCCAAGCGGTCTTCTTCGAAAAATGGGGGAAGCTTCATCGCGGCAGGGGATGAACGCGCAGGGGGCTGCCTTGACGCGTCACGATTCGGTCTCCCGCTCAGGATCGAACGGCTCGGCGGCAAGCTTGCCATCGGCTTTCTTCAGCAGGATTTCTACTCGTCCCTCCGCCTCTTCCAGTTGCTTCTGGCATTCGCGGGAGAGCGCGACGCCTTCTTCGAATAGTTTCATCGCGTCGTCCAAGGAGAGTTCCGGGCTCTCCAGGCGGCGGACGACTTCCTCAAGGCGGGCAAGCGAGCGCTCAAAATCGGGCTTTTTCTGCGGTTCAGGTTTCTTGGGAGCAGGTGAATTCACGCGATCGGCCCGTATCCTTTAGAGGCTAGAGGCGCCTATTTCCGACAGCGTCCGCAACAGTAAGTTGACCGGCCGCCCTGTGCAATGCGCCGGATCGGCTCGCCGCATCGGCGGCAGGGTTTTCCTTCGCGGCCGTAGGCGCGAAGAATATTTTCCAACCCCTGGAACCACCACTCCGGATTGCGAAAGTCGGGCGCCGGATGCAGACAGCATTCTAAGGCACGCGCGAGAACGGACACAATTGCTTTGTGCAAGCGGCGCGCCTCCTGCGGTTTCAAGGTGTTGGCGCGGCGGCGAGGGTCGAGGCGAGCGTGCCACAGCGATTCGCAAGAGTAGATATTGCCGATACCGGCGACGTGCGATTGATCCAGCAAGAAGTCCTTCAGCGGGCGCTTGGACGGGGAGAGCAATTGGGTAAAGCGGCTTGAGGTGAAATCGCACGAGAGGGCGTCGATGCCCAGCACGGTGAGCCCGGGACAATTATCCGCGGATTTCCACGCGTGAACGCGGCCGAAGTGGCGGCGATCGGCGAAACCGAAGACGCCTTTGTCCAATTCAAGGGCAATGTCGACGTGCACGCCGTGTTCACGCCGGTTGGCACGTTCCAGCAGTTCTTTGGTATTTAAAAACCATAGGAGTTGGCCATCGAGCCGAAAATGCATCGTCAGCAGGCCGCGGTCCAGAACGAGAAGCACATATTTGCCCTTGCGATCGACGGTGCGAATGCGGTAGCCCTGGGCTTGACGGGCGACATGCGAAGCAGCTTGCGGCTTCGTGGCGATGGCGTGAAAGATGTGAACACAGCGGATTCGCCGGCCCTGGACGAGCGGACGCAGCGTGCGGACGACAGCTTCCACTTCGGGGAGTTCAGGCATGAGCGTTGTACGGGATCAAGAACCAGGCTTCAGTGTGAGCGTATGTTTCCGCACGTTCGCTTCGGCCGCATCGCTGAACGGGGCGAAAATGGGTTTGCCTCCGTACCAGTAGGAAAACTGATCGGAGTAATGGCTACTACCGGGCTGGCCGGATTGCCCCGCGGTGATGAGCAGAATGGATTCATCCCAGTTCCCGGGGTTACCGACGAAACGCATCGCGGGGCCGTGAGTCTTTGAGGCGGCGCGCACGCTGTAAACTGTACCCGATTGGGGCTTGCCCGTGATGCTGAGGAATCGTTTCAACAGACCTTCGCGCCCAAGGGGATGGAACATGTCCAAGGAGTTGAAGCGCTTCCATGCCCAATCATCAATGCGATCGCTCTTAGTCTGTTCCGCCAAATTGGTTACGGCGAGGTCAGCAGCCGCGGCAAGCAATTCGTCATAATTCTTATAAGCAGGGGGCAGCCATTTCGCGGGACGATCGGTGAGGATTTTTTGGAGAAACGTGGTGCTCCGCCACTGATAAAGATGCGTGTCTTTTCCAAGGAACGGCTCGAGGAGCAGGACAATGGCTGACCGGCGCGCTAGGTGAAGAAAGGAAACTTGCGGAGAATTTGCATCGGCGATTCCGTTCCAATCCTTCAGGCTTTCGATGAGCTTTTGAGCGCGTGGGTCTTTCGGTTTCGCTGTTCTCGCCGCTGCCGACAATTGATCCGCGAGGAAGACATGGGGATAGCTGTACGTGTCGGTCTGGACTTTCAGCATATCTTCGGAGCGTAGATCATGGCGGTCATGCAGTAAATCGTAAATGCGCGCCGTGCGGTACGGTTCTTCCCAACGATCCGTGAGATATGGTTTGTAATTTGGGCCTACCACACGCGCATTGGCGGTGACAATCAATCCACTTTCGGGGTTGAGCGCCTGGGGGAGCTGCTCAAACGGGATGTAGCCGCTCCACTCGTAGTCGTCCGTGTCTCCGGGAACGGGAACTTCGCCGTGACCTTTCTTTCGAACCGGAACTCGCGCGGCCATCACATATCCGATATTGCCTTCGACATCCGCGTAGACGGCGTTCTGCCCCGGGCCCCACACACGCTTCATACCCTCGCGGAATTCTTTCCAGTTGTGCGCTTTACCCAGCAAGTTGTAGCTATTAGCGAGCCCACCCGGTTCCGTGGCGGTCCAACGCAGCGCATAGGCTTTGTCTCCCTCGCGATGAACGATTTGGCCGTGGCGCGTCACGGTAACTTTCAAGTGTTCGTCAGGCTGGCCTTTGATGTGGATCGTCTCGTCGATGATTTGCGCCTTCGTCCACGCGCCTTTCACCCGGTACTCATCCGGGGAGGCCGGATTGAACGTCTGGACATAAAGATCCTGAACGTCGGCGCCGCTATTGGTAAAGCCCCAGGCGATGCGGTCGTTGTGGCCGATAACGACCATTGGCGCACCGGGCAGGGTAAAGCCTTTGACGTTCCAGCCGGGTGCGGTGAGATGAATCTCGTACCAGATGGATGGAATGGAGAGCTCAAGATGGGTGTCATTGGCGAGCAAGGGCTTCCCAGTGGCGGTATGCGTGCCACTCACCACCCAATTATTGCTGCCGAGGCCTTGGCGAATCTCATTCTTTGATTCCTGGAGAAACTCTTGAATGGACTGCGAGAGAGCCGCGGTCAGATCTGGCCCGCTTTCCGCTGGCTGGACGCCGGTCGAAGTTCCACCGCCAGCTTTCAGCACGGTATCCGCTTGCATGTCGTCGTCATCATCTTCATCGTCGGCGTCTGCTGCGGAACGTTGCGAGCCATCATCGATAACCTTGGGGTCGCCAACGACGAAATGGTCCATGGCGGCCTCTTCCGAGAAGAGGTCCTTTGTACGGTCTGTTCCCGCGCGTTCAGAGACTTTGGCGCGATTCAGCTCTCTCTCCCAGGTGTCGGTCAGAGTTCGATACATGTAGCCTGAAATGGCTACAGTATCGGACGGCTGCCAAGGCCGGGGTTCATAATGAAGGAGCGAAAACTCTAGAGGAAGATTCCTTTTGTGCTGCTCGATAAATTGGTTCACGCCGCGCGCATACGCTTCCATCATCTTGCGAGATTCGGGATCGACAAGCGCGCTATCGCGCTCTGCGGCGCGGCCGAAGCCATTCGTTCGAAATTCTTTGTCGATGAGAAGCGTCCCGGGGCCCAGGATTTCAGAAAGCTGCCCGCGGGCGACGCGGCGCAGCAGATCCATCTGCCAGAGACGGTCCTGAGCCATGACGAAGCCTTGGGCCTCCGCGAGATCTTCCACCGACGCGGCGCGGATGTGTGGGACGCCCCAGCGGTCACGTTCGACAGTGACCTCTCGCTGGAGACCGGGCAGGGAGGCGCTCCCGTCGAGCTGCGGCAGCGGGCGGTAGACGAACCACCACGCCAAGGCAGCGGTCACAATCACCAGAATGGCACAAATCCAGAAGAAGATCCGAAGAATGGTTCGCAAGCTCACTCCCACGCGATTTTGGCAAAAATTGAGTGTAGAGGAGGTGCTGCGGGTCTGCAACCGAGTGCCGCCCGAATGTGAGCAAAGATCGCTGAATTAGATAGTTTGTTCCGGAGTGGAACAACGATGCGACGTTTGGCATTAGACCTATTTCTTAGTGGCCGGCACAGAGGGAACGGCGGCGGGTTTCAGGTCAGCGGCCGACGTTTGCAGTTCGGTGACCGCCGAAGAGGTCAATTCGTAAAGTGCGGGCTCGTTTTCTCTCTTTGCCACATACGTGCCGCCATTTTTTGAGATCTGCACTTTTTCGATGCGTTTCCCGCCGTCAGAAGTTACGGTCAGGTTTAAGGTTGGAGCGGTGAATCCGGACTCGGGGAACTTGGTTGCGGAGAGATCGCGGAACTTGTCTATAAGTGCGGATACTGTGCTGGAGTCCATCTTTGCGCCACCGGACCACCACTCGCTGCCGCTGTGCGTCAACAAGTAACCCTTGGAACCGTCGTGAACTTCGATTTTATCGGGGTCGGCGAAGCCAAAATCGAAGAGTTTCCTGTTCTTGAAATCGTCGAGGCTCTTGTCCAGTCCAGTGCCAGTCGCGCTCGATATTTTGTAGATGCCCGCAACCGCGCTGGACTTTGCATAGTAGTCGTCTTTGTTCTTCCGAACATGGAATTCCTGCGTACCGGAGACGTCTGTCACCTTTGCAGAAGCAAACGGCGCGCCGGAGGCGAATGCCGCTGACACTTTCTTTTCATCCTGGCTTGCGCTCAAGTCCATCTTTGCATCGTGCAGGGTGCGAAGCAGATCTTCCACCTGAGAGCGGTCCGCGCGGAACGGTTCCGGCTTTACGATTTGCCACTGGTCTTGGCTGCGACCGAACGCAACGATTTGCTTCCTGGCGGTCAATTCAATCCCAGAAACCTTGTCCGAATCAAAGGTCAAAAGGCGTTTGTCGCGCAAGTCGTTCACACTCTTGAGGAGGGCGCTCTTGTTGTAGTTCGCCAGCGTGAACAGGCGAGAGTCTCCAGCCGCCATGGCGTACGCGCCGTTGCCCGTCGGCGTGTCATCCCCGATCAGCAGACGTTGAGTTTTATTGTCCTTCTTGGTGATTTCCAGTTCGATGGGGGGCGGAGCAAGACCATACTGCTCGAGGTTGGAGGCTTTATCTTCGACAAGCCGTCCGGAATTCAGAGAAGACAACGTCGTCAGGACGCTCGATACCGCATCCTGATCCGCCGCGAGCATTTTAGGCGCGGTGATTTGCCATTGCCCCGCGTCATTTCTCGATAGCGCCACGCTATCGCTGCCTTTTCTTCGAATCGAAAGCCCGGTGACCTCGGCCGGCTGGACGGTCAGAATCTTCGGTGACGATTCAATGGAAGTGGCGGCGGAACTTTCCGCTGACTTATGATGATTGGACCAGTAAAGCGTGCTGGTGAGCGCCGCCAGCACGACGGCTGCAGCCAGCAAACTGCGAGTTTTCATCGGGGCGTTCCTGAACTTGTTTTTGTGAGCCGAGTGGTACGAGCTATCTTCGTCGCCACCATACCGTTACTCCCGCGACTACGATTCCTAGCGGCAAAAGGCCAAGGCTGGTGATGCCCACCCACCTCAGCTGGCCTTGGGTCATGGCGATTCGGCGTTCATCACGGTCTTTCGGGCGGATGGAGATCAGATCTTCGTCCGAAGCCAGCCAGTTCGTGGCATTCAACGCCAAATCGCGGTTGCCATTGAAACTGATAAACGAATTTGCGGCCCACGCCGAACTTCCCACAACGACAAATCGTCCTTCCGAGTTTTCTTTGCCAGTCTTGTAAGCCCCGGCTGCGGCAATGGTCAGCGGCCCTTTTTTGTTCTTGGGATCGTTGGGGTTCACTTCCGGAGAGTTCAGCTTGGTGGTGGCCAGGCTGCTGTCCGAGGAATCGAACAGCCTTTCCACCGTAGTCTTGTCCGCGCTCTTCACGTCCATGGAGCGCACCAGGGGAAATCCGGTGGCGGAGCCTTTCATGTCGTTGACGATGGCATGCCGTTCGTAACGGGTTACTAGCGCGACCTGCGGACCAAGCCCGGCTAATTGCCCGATCGGATTGAGGTCCAGGACCAAATCCTTGTTGAGGGTTACTCCCCAAGATTCGAGCAGGTTCGCCAGCGCGTCATTGTCCGCAATTTCCGAACGTCCAATCTTTAGCGGAGGATCCATAAGAAACAGCGCTCGTCCGCCATCCTCAACATACTTCTTGATGCCATCAACCGCGGGTTGCTGGTAATCCCCGGTTGGCCCGGCGACGACGAGGACGGTGCAATCACCAGGGACTTCCGCTTTTTGCAAAAGGCTGATCGGCTTTGAAGTGTATTCCTCCTTGGCCAGGAGATCGCGCAGGCGCGAATACCCGTTTCGATCGGTATCGTCGATCTGGTGCTCTCCGCTGCCGGAGGCAAAACAAACGGTTCTAGCGCCGTTCTTTAATGCCCGAATAAACGCACCGGTGACGTCTTCTTCGGTCGTGCCCTTGGCTTCTTCTCGCTTGGTCCCAATTTGCACGAGGGTTGTGCCGTAGCTCTTGATTCCAGCTTCGCGGGCCAATTGCGGCTTCTTGTCTACGTCCAGGTACTCGACATGCACTTTGCGGGAAAGATTCGCATACAAATCCAGTTGATCCTTGGCCCGCTCGAAACGCGTGCCCTGGTCAAAATAGGTGATCTTTGCATCTTCCTTCAGGCCCTTCACGATCTTCGCGGTCTGCTCAGAAAGGCTGTAACGTTTGTTGGCAGTGGCGTCGTAGGTCTTGTGGTAGCGGTCAGCCAGGATATTTGCAGTGCTCACGATTGCGAGCACTACCACAATATACAGGGTTGCATAAGCAACGTATTTTGTTTGCCGGGCCTTGAGAAGTTGTAGATTCACCTACGACCTCCACCGGAGGGACTCGAGCGAGCGCGCCGTCAAGAAGAGTCCTAGAAAGATCACCGTCAAATAGTAAACCGCGTCCTTTGTATCCAGGACCCCCTTTGTAAAAGACTCCATGTGAGTGGTCACCGACATATAAGAGAGCACTTGTGCCCAAGTCGAAGTCTCATAGCCGCCCGCCCATCCGAGGACGAAGATCAGCAAGCACACACCAAACGATGCTGCGCCAGCGATAATTTGATTTTTTGTCAGGCTGGAAATAAAAGTTCCGATCGCCAGCAAAGCGGCGGCTTGCAAAAGCAACCCGAGGTAGCCTACCGCCAACGGCTTCCAGTCGGGGTTGCCGTACTTGAAGATGAACACAACGTTGAGGCCCGTCAGCAGAAGCATCCCGGCATAAAGCCCCACGGCTGCAAGCCATTTTCCAACGATCACCTCGAGGTCATCGACGGGCGAAGTCACCAGCAATTCAATGGTGCCGTTTCGTTTTTCTTCGGCAAACAGGCGCATGGTAATGACCGGTATGAAGAAAAGTCCCACCACGTTCATATTGGCGAGTAGTCCTCGGATGATCTGTTCATTGATGTTCATGGGCATCATCTCGCCGCGCATTTGGGAGGCCATGCTGTAAAAGACGAAAGCGCCCAGCATGTTCCAGAAAAACCATCCAAAGATCAGAGCAAACATGACCATGAGAACGTAGGCAATCGGAGATACGAAATAGCTGCGCAGTTCTCTTCGGCAAATGATCCAGATGTTTCTCATCGTCCGGCTTCCTTGAGCTGGGTGTCTCGAGCCGCAGGGGCAGGTTCTTCGCCCGTGAGCTGTAGGAAGACTTCTTCAAGGCTCACTGCTGCAATGCGAAGTTCGTTAAGGTCCCAGCCGGCTTCCACGACGGCGCGAGCCAAATCTCCGCGTATGAATTTATCCTTCAGACTTTCGACCTCAAAGGTGGCTGCTGCCTGTCTCTTTTCCTTAAACACGACTCGACCCACGCCCGCGACCCTTTCGAGCCGTTCTTGAACCCTACCGGAATCCAGCGCGCCGTTTCGCCCGGCCACTTCGACAAACACCAGTTCCGCGCCACGCGCGCGGCTCTGAAGATTGTTCACGGAATCGGTGGCCACCAGCTTGCCCTTGTTGATGATGACGACCTTCTCGCAGGTCTGCTCGACTTCCGGCAGGATGTGCGTGCTCAGAATAATGGTGTGGTCGCCGGCGAGGCCCTTGATCAGGTCGCGCGTCTCGTTGATTTGCTTAGGATCGAGTCCGGCGGTTGGCTCATCCAAAATGAGCACGTCAGGATTATGAATGATGGCCTGCGCCAGGCCGACCCGCTGGCGGAACCCTTTGGAAAGTTTTCCAAGCAGCTTGTTCTTTACGTCCCCTACGGCGCAGCGGTCGCAAACCGCATCAACGCGTTGACGCAACTCGGGCCCGGACAGTCCTTTCAGCCTGCCGACAAAGGTGAGGTACTCCGCGGTCCGCATCTCGAGATAAAGCGGCGGCGCCTCCGGAAGGTAGCCGATGCGTTTTTTGACTTCGAACGGGGCTTCGAGGACGTCAAAGCCGGCGACGGTTGCGGTGCCCGAGCTGGGCGGCAGGAAGCACGTCAGCATTCTCATGGTGGTGGTCTTACCGGCGCCGTTCGGTCCCAGAAAGCCGACGATCTGGCCTTTGTTAACCTCGAAGGAAATCTGGTCAACGACCGTGTTGCGAGCGTACCTCTTGGAGAGATTCTTGACGCTAATCATGGGTTTTTCTTTTTGGATGTAAGAGTTTCCGTATTGCCGCTTCCCAAACTAGTCGAATCGTTCTTCAAAAAGCCTGACTGCGAGACAATATCCTAAAAACGTTCCAAGCATAATGTCAATATCTCACGGGAACTCCGAATTTCGTTCCGGCGGGCAAACCTAGAGTGCAGCCGCCTGTCTACCCACTCAATTAAGACGCATAGCGCGCAGAAGGGTTGCCTGCGGCCCGCGGTAGTGCTGCTACAATGCGGCTGGGGGACAGAACCGACTATGCTTGCCGTGCGCCTGATTGGCGTCCTGGCTTTGGTCGCGCTGAATGGCTTTTTTGCAGCGACGGAGTTTTCCCTGGTTGCCGTGCGGTTGTCACGCGTCCGGCAGTTGGTCGCGAAGGGCAGTGCGCGGGCGCGCGTGGTAGAAGTACTGCTCGGCGATTTGCACCGCGTCGTTTCGGGAGTACAGCTTGGCATCACGCTCACGAGCCTGGCGATCGGCGCGCTTGGCGAAGCCACATTTGCGAAGATGTTTCAGGCGATATGGCCTCGCGGTTTGGGAGCGCATGCCGCGCTCTATACCCATGCCATCGCGCTGGCCAGCGCATTTGCCCTCTTGAGCGCATTGCACGTCGTAATCGGGGAATTGGTCCCCAAGACGCTCAGTCTGGCCCGCGCCGAGCGCGTCGCATTGTTGGTTGCCGTGCCGTTCCATTGGTTCCTGAACACTTTTCGTTGGGCAATCCATTTGCTCGACCGGATATCGGGCGCGATTGTGAAAGCTTTGGGGGTTACCTCGGCGCAAGTTCATGGGGTTGCGCATTCGACCGAAGAGCTCCAGATCCAAATTCAACAGGCCCGCGAACGAGGACTGATAGCGCCCGGTGAAGAAAAGTTCATTCTGAGCGCGATGGAGCTTGCTCAAATCCAGGTACGGGAAATCATGGTGCCCCGGCCCGACATACACACGCTTCCCGTGGAATCCAATTTGGATGACGTAATGCGAGTATTCGCAACAACCCAGCGTTCCCGGATTCCTGTCTATCGCGGCACCCCGGACCACATCCTCGGCTTTGTACATATCAAGGACATGCTATGGATCCTTCTCGATCGCGAACGCCGCCTCGAAGAAAACCTACCGCCGCCGCCTTTCGATTTGCGGCGCGTTTTGCGTGAAGTGCTCATCGTGCCCGAGACCAAACCCGCCAGCGAACTGCTTCTCGAGTTGCGCACTCGTCACGTCGGCATGGCCCTGGTGGTGGACGAATTTGGCAGCATCCTCGGGCTGGTGACCATGGAAGACATCCTCGAACAAATGGTGGGAGAGATTCACGACGAATTTGATGTTGTCGAGCGGCCCCTTACGCTGGCAGATGGAGCGCTTATTTTTGACGCCGCCCTGAATGTGCGCGACCTGGACACGCAATACAACATCACTTTGCCGGACGATCCGGCTTACGCGACCGTGGGTGGCTTTGTCCTCGACCAATTGGGTTTCATTCCAAAGGGCGGAGAAAGCTTTGAGTATGGCAACTCTCGCTTCTCGGTCGTGGAAATGGACGGAAAGCGCGTTGCGCGAGTAAAGATTCAACGCATTCGTCCGACTGAAAATGAAAGCAACGTCCGAGGGTTGCCGGAAGCGGTGCTCCAACCGTCTAGAGATGCGAAAGCCTCAGGGGAGAACTCTTAGTTTTCTCCACAAATGACGCCCTATCTGCTCAAACGATTTCTCCTCACGCTGCCGGCGCTATGGCTCGTTCTGACGCTCGTCTTCCTCATGATTCACATCGTGCCGGGCGATCCCGTCGAGCAGATCCTGGGTGAGGGTGCGGCGACGGGGCAAGTGATGCAATTGCGTCATGCCCTTGGGTTGGATTTGCCGCTTCACATCCAGTATGGACATTACTTGTGGCAACTTGGGCACGGCGATCTTGGACAGTCCTTCAAGTTTCAGGCGCCTGTGCGCCAGATTATCTTGGAGCGCTACCCCGCGACGCTGCAGCTTGCCTTTGTCGCGCTGGTTGTGTGCGCGGCCATCGCCATTCCCGCAGGGATGCTTGCCGCATACCGCCGCGGGCAAACGACGGACCGAGCAGTAGGGGTGTTTACGCTCTTTGGGCTGGCCTTCCCGAATTTTGCTCTGGGACCCGTGTTGATCCTTCTTTTTTCCATTGAGCTTGGACTCTTGCCGGTTTCGGGGCGCGGTGGTCTGCTCTATTACGTGCTGCCTGCTGCGACGCTCGGAGCGGCACTCGCCGCGATTTTGACTCGCATGGTTCGCGGCTCCATGCTTGAAGAGCTTTCGAGCGATTACGTGCGCACCGCCAGAGCCAAGGGGCTCTCCACGCGCGTTGTTCTGCTGCGGCATGCGTTTCGCAACGCGCTGATTCCGATCATCACCATCCTGGGGCTGCAGTTCGGAACGCTGCTGGCCGGCACGATCGTGACTGAGACCATCTTTTCGTGGCCAGGTATCGGGAGATTGACAGTGCAAGCCATCTCCGCGCGAGACTATCCGCTGCTGCAAGGATGCATCCTCGTCATTGCGGTCTCTTATGTCGCTGTAAATCTGCTGACGGACTTGCTCTATGCCGTAATCGATCCGCGGGTGAGGTTGTCATGACCGCATCGCAGGGGGCCCGGGAATTTCTAGGTCACAGTGTTCTGGCGCGCGTTGGATTTGCGGCAGCCGCAATTCTTCTGTTGGCGGCTCTTTTTGCGCCATGGATTGCCCCTGCCGATCCTACGGCGCAGAACCTGCCGGCGAGGCTCGCATCTCCCTCGCGCGCGCACTGGATGGGAACGGACGAACTCGGCCGGGACATTTTGTCGCGTATCTTATACGGTGCGCGAATCTCGCTGCTCGTTTCCGTCTGCGTGGTTTGTGGTTGTGGTTTTATCGGCTTGACGATGGGTACGATCGCGGGCTACTCCGGCGGCTGGTTCGATCGCTTCGTGAATCTTCTGCTGATCAATGCCTTTCTGTCGTTTCCCGGAATACTCCTCGCGATTGCGTTCGCGGCGTTTCTCGGTCCCGGCATCGGGAAAGTGATAGTGGCGCTGATTATCACTGGATGGGCGGGCTATGCACGTCTGGCGCGCGCGCAAGTGCTCAAAGTGAAAGAACTAGAATTCATTCTGGCGGCGCGGTCACTGGGCGCCTCGCACCTGCGCATCATGGCGAGACACCTGCTCCCCAACATTCTTCAACCCGTGCTAATTCAGGCCACGATTGGAATGGCGGGGGCCATCCTCGCGGAATCCACGTTGAGTTTTCTGGGGCTCGGCGTGCTTGCGCCCGTTCCGAGCTGGGGCGCAATGCTCAATGATGCGCGCGGCCACCTCTTTGATGCGCCGCACATGGTCGTGTTTCCGGCATTGGCAGTGATGACGGCGGTGCTTTCCTTCAATCTGCTGGGAGATGCCTGGCGCGATTGGCTCGATCCGCGGACGCGCTCGCAGATGGCCGCACAGGAATTTTCGCGCTGAACTGTTCTTCGCGCATGAATAGTCAGACGTGCGATAAAATGATGGCAGCTCGCTACTTGGTCAGGATCACCGGAGTACCGCGGCCCAGGCTCAAGGTGCGGGCTGCGTTCGCCTTGTTCACGGCAATCTCGAGATATCCGCTCGAACCCACATAAGCAATGGGCTCGCCGTTGTTGCCGCGCGCAAACGTATCCACCAGTCGCGTCACCTGATGGGTGCCCACTTGAAGCTTGATGACGCCACCCTTCAGAGCCGATTCCGGCAGATCTTCCGAGCGGAAATTCGTGACCAGATTTCCGAACGCATCGGTCCGCATAACCGCGCCTTTCATGGTTCCGTCAAACTCCTTGGGCCGGGGAATGGAGAACTTCTTATAGTCGCTGATCTCATCCCCCATGCTGGGGGTTTGCCAGCTTTTGGAAAGCCAAGAGGCGACGGGGGCGAAGATGTCTCGTCCATGAAAGGTCTTGCTGACCGGCTGCAAATAGTAATGTTCGACATTGGCGTGCCGGACGACAAGACTGTCTTTCTCACGTTCAAAAATGACAGACAGCACACCGTTGTCGGGCGCGACAAAATACTGATTCTGAGCGCTGACAAGCAGGGGACGGCGCTCGGTTCCCACCCCGGGATCCACAACCACGGCGTGGATCGTTTTCGGCGGAAAGTAAGAATACGCAGAGCCAATCGCCAGGGCGCCGTCGAGCAAATCAAACGGCGTGACGTTGTGCGTGATGTCCACGATGGTTACGTCGGGATTGATCTTCAGGATTACGCCTTTCAGCGTGCCGACCAAATGGTCGTTGGTGCCGTAGTCAGTCGTGAGCGTGATGATCGCGTTGGCCAATGGATTCTCTCAGCTGGGATGATTCGCGCATAGCGCGGAGACGGAGCGCGGCGGCACTCCGCACCCTTCGACGCTAACGAAGGTGCGCGCTCTCGTCAAGAATTCGCGCGGAGACTGCTGTGCAATCGCCAATGGGCCATTCGGCGGTGAAATCAGCAGCGAATCAGCCCGCACCCTGTTCGGGTGCGCAAGGATGCCAATCGGGATCAGGGAAATGAGCCCGGCAATACCATTGGCCGCAGCGCTCGCAATACTGCTGGGCGCTCCGGTCGCAGGGTTCATCCACGCGCGAAACTGCCTGACAGAGTTGTTCTTTGGGTTTTACGGCTGACGCGTTCATCGCATCCTCCACGGCACGAAATGCGGTGCAGCAGGGAAGGGCCACTCAGCGGTCGCGTTCCACTATGCCGACTTTGTCCACGCCGCTGCAAGCAATATACACCCGGCCGTCGGCCGTTGCCGCCATGTTGCGCACCACGCCGCCACCCGAAGGAATGACAGCGCGCGCAAATTTCTCGGTCTTCGGATCGAATTGAATGATCGTGTTGGGCTTTACTCCCGATTCGCTGTACCAGACTTTTCCATCCGGCGTTATTGCGATACCGTAAGGACCCGAATCGTGACCGCCGGGTGAGACCCACATCTTTACGGCACCGCTCGCGGGATCGAGCCGGCCCAGATTTCCACCCTTGAAATCCGTGAAATAAACTGAGTCATCAGCCGCAATCGCCAGGCGGCGTGGCCGCGCCCCCTCCGGCAATTTGTATTCAGTGATGGCCATCGTCGCAGGGTCGATTCTGCCCATTTTGTTTTTGCCGAGTTCGCAAAAAAATGGCACTCCCTGGTTATCGATCTGGATCCCGTAGGGCAAGGCGTTCTCGGTTTGCACCTTTTTCAATTCGATCTTTCCCGTGCGCGGGTCGAGCCGGCCTACCGCGTTCCCGCCTTGCGCCGTGAACCAGAGGATTCCACGGGCATCGAAGACGGCAGTGTGAGGATCATCCACGCTTTCATCAGGCATCTTGTATTCCGTCACCTTGCCCGTTCGCGGATCGAGCTTTCCAATGTAACCGCCGAAGTTTGCGGTGTACCATATGTTTCCGTTCTTGTCCGCCACCAGGCCGTGCGGACCTGAATTCTTGCCTTCAACAAGCGGATACTCTTTGAACTGACCGGTGGCGGGATCAAGCCGTCCGAGCTTGTTGGCCATCTGCTCCGTGAACCACAACGCCCCGTCCGGTCCGACCGCAGGATCATGAGGATGCGCACCCTTGGTGGGCACATCCCATTCACGAATGGTGACCTTGAGCTCGCTGACTTCCCTTGCTGGGGCTGACCCGCGCGAAGTGAGAGCAACTCCTAGCCCCAGGACCAATACTGCGGAGCTGAAAAGAATTCCGCTTTTTCTGTCCACATGCACCTCCTTGCTCGCTTACCCATCCGGTTTTTGAGCCCCCGCACTCTAACCCCGCGCCTCAAGGCAATGGTATACCACGCTCGTCGAGCCCCTGCAGGTCCCATTTCGATTTGATAGCTCAAGGACAGAGCGGGCGTCGTACAGCATGCGCCTGTTTCAGAATGAGACGCTGACCGATGTGCAGGTCGAGGGCTCTCGCGCGTGGGGCACGCGCGTCCACGGGTCGGGATCTAGCGATGATGTGGAGTTCGTGCAGCGCAAGGGCCAGTGGTACGTCAAGCTGATCGCAGGTTCCCATGTGTAATTGCGTCCGGCTTCGCCGACACGTCCTTGTTTGTAAGAGAGCACCGGCAAGTGGAAGGAACCCCTGCAGTGAGGCAGACCATGCACGAATCCAAGGTTTGCTCCTAAGTTGCTCCCAAATTTGCCGAGTGCACCCTACAGTGAGACAAATTCTTTGGGCGCAGCTTCCTCAGTTCACCGGTCCCCCCGAATGTTCGAATGCCTGCCGACGGGGGCCTCATTCCAGGAAAGAATAGACTTGGGTTCTTGGGTTCTAAGTTTCTCGCGAACCCTCGTGGGAAAAACCATTCAATTTTCCAACAGACTGACAGTGTCCAAGGGATCGACAGGCGACTCTCGAGAACCGACGGTTAAGTCCTTCCTGCTTAACTCCGTATCCTCCTTGCTGCCAACGTCTTGCACGAATACTCGGTTCCTTTCGCGAAACGGCACAGCGCGTGCTTTCGATCAATGTTGAAGTTGAAATCGAAATCGCAGCTCAGGGTAAGGGCGATTCATCATGAAACCAATCACGCAGGAAAACGATAGGCTTGGATTTGTCGGAATTGGCTATATGGGCCAGCCAATCGCGCGGAGGTTGCTTGAATCCGGCTTCAAGCTGACAGCGTACGACCGGGACCTGAGCAAGGCGAAGGCGCTAATTCGATACGGCGGCAACGTCACGGAGAGCGTTCCGGACTTTTCCTCCAGTTGCAATGTCGTGTTGTCGTGCCTACCGAGCGATGAAGCCGTCCTGGACGTTTATAGAGGGCCTGACGGCGTGTTCGCCCATGCGCGTCTCGGCTCGGTGGTCATCGACATGAGCACGATCTATCCGGAAACCTCGCAGGAACTGTCAAGACTGGGGTCAGAGCACGGAGTCGAGGTCCTGGATGTGACCATATCAGGGAGTACTCCGACCGCGGAAAATGGGTTGCTGACCCTGTTTGGGGGCGGAGATAAGGAGTGCTTCGACGCTGCCGAATCGATCTTTCGCGTTATCGCCAAGAACTATTTTTATCTCGGGCCAAGCGGCTCGGGAGCGACGATGAAGCTTGTGGTGAACACCCTACTGGGAATCGGAATGCAAGCGATTGCCGAAGCCGTTGCACTCGGTGAGAAGGCTGGTCTTGATCGCAATCGCCTGCTGGAAGTGTTGTCCCAGACTGCAGTGGTCGCCCCAGCACACGTGGGCAAACTGCAAAGAGTGATGAGGAGCGACTATAGCCCGCAATTCCCGATTCGGCTAATGAACAAGGACTTCGGGTTGATTCTCAATCTCGCCGCTGCCGTTGGGGCGCGAATGCCCGCAGCGGGAGCCGCCTTTGAGATCAATGCGAGGCAATCGGACGAAGGGGCGGAGCAAGATTTTTCGGCGGTGATTCTGCAAATGGAAAAGTATGCGCATTTGGGTTCCTAGGGTAATGGGCGGACGCGTAGTCAGATGAAGTTCATTCCCTTGCATTCGTTCCAGGCGAGAGCACGAAAATGATTCAACTTAAGGTGAACGGAATCGAGCAATCATTCAACGGTGAACCTGAAATGCCGCTGCTCTGGTACTTGCGCGACGTCTTAGGGTTGACCGGATCGAAATTTGGCTGCGGCATTGGGCTGTGCGGCGCATGCACGGTCCATGTGAATGGGCAAGCGACGAGATCCTGTGTGACGGCCATGCGCGACGCCGCCGGAAAAGAAGTCACGACGATCGAAGGGCTCGACAAGAACGGATTGCATCCAGTTCAGAAGGCCTGGATGCAAATTAATGTGCCGCAATGTGGCTATTGCCAGGTGGGACAGATCATGCAGGCGGCGGCGCTTTTGAACAGCAAAAAGAAGCCGACCGATCACGAGATCGAAGAGGCCATGTCCGGGAACATCTGCCGTTGCGGAACGTATCAGCGGATTCGCGCGGCGATCAAAGCAGCGGCCGGAGAAATGACATGATCCCGATTGAGAACGTCAGCAGGCGCCGATTTTTGACGGGAGGCATCATCGCGGCAGGGGCGCTGGTGCTGGGTATGCGCTATTACCCTAAGCTGTCGTCGGGCGACAAACTTCCACACGATACAAACGCGGACCACGCCACCTTACATCCCAGCGTGTACCTCGGGATCGACCCAGACGGCACGGTATGGATCGTGGCCAGTCGCTCGGAGATGGGCACGACAAGCCGCACTACGCTGCCGCTCGTTGTCGCCGATGAACTAGACGCGGACTGGAAGCGAGTGAGGATTGAGCAGGGGCTTGGTGACAGCCGATACGGTGACCAGAATACCGACGGATCGCACTCGATACGATCGTTCTACGACGCGATGCGGGAGGCCGGAGCAACGGCGCGATTCATGCTGATCCAAGCGGCGGCGAAGGAGTGGGGCGTTCCGGCAACGGAGTGCGAAACCGACTTGCACGTCGTTGTCCACCGCTCGACGAACCGTAGCGCGGGTTACGGCGAACTCGCGAAGGCCGCGGCAAAATTGCCGGTCCCCAAGAGAGAAGATCTGAAACTCAAACCAAAGAGTGCCTGGCGGTATGTAGGCAAAGGGCAAGTGAGCTACGACCTCGAAGCTCTTGTGACCGGGAAGGCCATTTATGGCATGGATGCTCGCCTGGAAGGCATGGTGTACGCGTCAGTTGAGCATCCGCCCGTTCTCGGTGGCAAAGTGAAATCGTCCGATGACAAGGAAGCCTTGAAGGTGGCAGGTGTGCGTCAGACTGTTCCGATTGATCCATTCCAGCAGGCACCGGGGTTTCAGCCACTCGGCGGCATCGCCGTGATTGCGGATAACACCTGGGCGGCGTTTCAAGGCCGCAAGAAGCTGAACATCTCATGGGACAACGGATCAAACGAAACTTTCAACTCGGACGCGTACAAGAACGAATTGCGCGCGACTTCCCACAATCCTTGCAAAGTGGTGCGCAATATTGGCGACGCGGATGCGGTGTTTGCCAAAGGTGGCAAGGTATATGAGGCGGACTACTACGTTCCGCTTCTGGCGCACGCTTCGATGGAGCCGATGGTCGCGCTGGCAGAATTCAAAGACGGGAAAGCG
>Ga0137394_10001012_pt1 | contig 20166 bp, 29 predicted proteins | sample czobulk116metaG_FD_108278 | JGI IMG/M metagenome (GOLD analysis project Ga0137394, IMG submission 108278) | Vadose zone soil microbial communities from Angelo Coast Range Reserve, California, USA - czobulk1.16 metaG | ecosystem: Environmental > Terrestrial > Soil > Vadose zone | place: USA...
GCATTTGGTCGACGTGATGCACATGCATGGAATACGAGGTTAGTCAAACATCAGATATCGCTAATAAGTCATGTACCCTTGGCGTATTCCAAGTAGGATGAATGACACAGTAGTCGTCTGACTGATGACAGAGCTGAAAGAGCACAGATGAGAGTAGCCTGTGCGGGTCAAACGCCAGCAGCACAAGCCATACATCCATATTCCCGACGATTGTAGAACTGGCCCCTACCGTAAGTTCTCCCATGAACCCATAGAAGGGAGCTTGGTCCAAACGATTTCCATTCCAAGAAAGCACAGTCTCGGATGGACCACGCCGTGGTTACGGCTTGGAATAGCTTGCAGGCAACGCTCTAGTGCTTTCGTGGATCGTTGGCGATGGAAACAGTAGGAAATAACTGACGTTTTGACTCGCTGATGCTTCGCTGATGCTTCGCTGTATGATTTCTAACGCTTGATAAGACGAGAATTGACTTGATATTGTCAAGAAAAGGTATCGGAGGCATCCCCCAATATCGTTAAGTGATGCCTTGCCGTCTAGAGGAACGGATACTCAACAGCGAGCGGGTAATGAACCGAGTGCACTTACTCAGTTCATGAGACTCTGGATGAGATCGTAGACGACCCCAAGAGTCAATGCGGCGGTGGGCCGGCCCTCGTTTTGTGTGAATCAATCCCACCATCACAGCACCATCTCAACGACATCCTCTCCCAAGAGCCCCTTTCGAGTTGCACGTCGGAGTGGTGTAGCGGCAACGAGGGACCTACTCGGTCACTTCTGTTTAGTGACCAGTGTAAGCGTAGAAGGCAGTTCCGTCATTATCATTTTCGCCATAGCACAAGTCGGGGAGACTTCTGTGTAAATATTAAGGCAATTCAGAGACTTTTCTCCCGCATCGAGCAAGTCAACGAGTGTATCATAGCTGGATAGTCCAAGTTATGATACCCTCGTTGAGTTGTAGTTCTTGGCCGTCTGATACAATCGGACGTGTCAAGGATACGCGGGTAGGAGGAGCCAAAGGATATACGGAACCGCGCCTTCCGACGTATGAGGCAAATAGCCCTTCGGTGAGGGCGCTGCTCAGGCTGGTAGTAGAGAGGATTGTGCTTCCTCTGGAAGAACGGCGCCGAGTCGGGGTCGGTTGGTAAGAAAAATGTCGACATTACCCGGTTTGTAAATTTAAAACTATAAGTAATTTACAAAATGATTATAAGATCTTTTCATGTCGATTAATTGGACAACAAAAAGATCTTATATTCACTTTGTGAATTACGTGTAATTTTTGAATTTACAAGCCAAGGAATGTTGACAGTGGGGGATGCAAAAGTCAAACAATGACATGTAACAGGCTCTTACTCTTTTGACAACTGTGCGATATCCCTTGGTTTATATTCACGTTGAGCTTACTATCAGACTGAATGTCAATATAAACCTGGAGATACCATTCTCAGGTCGCCGAAGGTGGCGGTTTTCGCCTCAGCGTTTCAATCCAAACGCCGGGCGGCGCGAACACGAACGAGGCCCATGTCCCCGAGGGCAATTCCTTGCTGGCAGGAGAGCTATGAGGCAATGGAGACGTGTCTGTGGAGGGGGGTCAGTTTGAGAACGAGTCTGCAGAGGGAGACCGGTTCATGAAAATTGTTGAGACTTCTCTGTTTTTTTTTTTCATCTTTGACCATCTGCTTTCGTCTTTTTTTTTTAAGTCTCGGGCGCGAGCCGGGGGCTCAGCTGTTTTTGCCAGCAGCAGCACCTGCCGCGCACTTACAACAGATCACTTTCGTTATAGACTCTGGGGCCGCATACCATACAGTATCCCCCGAACGTTCCGACTTCAAGACGTTTCAACCGACACCTCGACACAAGATAATTCTCGACAACGTTCTTTTCGTTCCTTTCTCAAGCGTCCGCATTCTCTCAGTGGCCACCTTTACTCGTTCAGGCGACTATGTCAGCTATTTCGATTCTCGCCACTGTTGGATAACCAAAGGGGGCACAACTATATTACGCAGCAACCTGGTCGAACACAAAGGCCTCCACAAATTAGAATTTGTCGCATTCACCCCCGAGTTGCGCACAAGAGGTCACAACCTTCAATCGCTCTGTTCTCCTCGCGCACTCCTCAATCGAAACCTGGCATCGAAGGCTTGGTCAGTGTAACGCCTCACTATCATCGACAGTGCCAAATGCGCGCGACTTAATGCGTGACGATTGGTCTATCCGCGACACCACCTCTTCAATTTACCAGTCCAACCACCTGAGGCTTCTCCCGCTGTTCTTCTCTCTCACTGGCACCCTTCAACTCTAAGCTTCTTTGGATTGATCCTCCCTCGTCTCTCCTTTATTCTGGGCCTTTTCTCGACACAGAAACCCCACCAAACCACAGGTTACTCCTGTTCCACCTTGGTACAACCCGATATCCTGTCTGGATGCTGGAGGGACACATGTCCCCGCGTACGGCGACACCTATAGATACCCCAGACTAACGCATTCTGCACTGCTCATATATGTGGGCACGGAGTTAAGGCTATCGCGCGGGAGATCGAAGCAGTCTAATGCAGCCAAATTCAGGTGTGCTTCGGCATGTCCGCCACCTCCAGACAGGCGTGGTCCACCTTGTAGTCTACTCCGATGGCCCTGCGATGGCATCACAGAAGATAGATCGAGTTAGAAAACGATACGGATGGCATTTGTCTAGAAATGGACTTAAATATTGTCGTATGCAAGTGCTGTCTTCGATTACAGTATGGAAGCTTATCCTTTTTTTGAACACATGCAATAACCTCCGTAGTCCAAGGATAAGTACTAGTTTGAGGACCTCAACAGTGTGGATAATCACGACATTGATATGATAGGATGCCGAAACAATCGTGAGTACTGCGCGCGTAACGGAATATCACCAAACATGTTTAGGGCAAACGGCAGCGGGATAATCAATTGCTGCGACGTGTTGCGAGGGTACGACACGACGGTTGTCGTGCACTAACGATATTTGTTCTATTTGAAGGCTCCAATTCCCTTGAATCAGGAAGAAACCACATGCCTTTACCACGACGTAATTATTAATAGACTCAAGTGAGCTTGGTGGGTTGTATGAGTTGAGACAAGGAGCCAACCCTGTCACCTGCCTGGAGGGTGAAGGCGACTCCTTCTGTGAGAAGGAAACACGTTTGCGGGGTATTTTGTACGTCGTAGTCATGACGGCGACGAGCCCAGGGTAGACTCTACATCTCGCACCGGCAGTCACGGCGGCGACAGCGCCAAGAGCCAAGAGCCCAAAAGGTACAACATCAACATGTTTCGCCGGCCCTCATGACTAGCCGTGACGATATGAAGGGAGGAAATGAGGTAACCCACCTTATCTACAGTTACACTCGACCGCGTTCTGCAAATCTGCCTGAGAGAAAATGCAGCGCAAGCTGACCACGAAGCAAAATTGACAGGCGATGGATGTCCCTGATGGGCGGCAAGTCCAACTCTTTAAGCTTTAAGGGTCATTGCCATGATTTAACTTTTCAACGGAGGATCGCTACCAGTGTCAAGGTTTGGTGTTAGTGACCGGTGAGGGTCACTCTAGGCTTGGGAAAAGAGTCATCATCTCTGCACAGCGTGATATAAATACTGCCAAGCTGGTAGCAGCGCTGTTGATGTTGATGTCGGACTCGCCAAGACTCACGCCGCTCCTCCGAATCCCCAAGGGGCGGAACGGGCGGCGCGGGGCGGAGACCTCGGTAGCGGCGGACGCGACTTCAATTGAAAATCCTTCCAAGGGGTAAACGGACGAGTCGGGCATCTTTGCCACAATCTCTTTGACGATACGTAGGGCGGATGTTACTGTAAATACAGATCCGACGGCAGAAAGGGTGGACTATAATATTGACAAGGGGCCGGCCGGGAGGGACGACGTCGAAGGCGATGACTTAAACTACCCGCTCTGGCGATGTCTCGCTGCGGTACCAAGTGGCGCGGGGGTATCATCACACGAGCGTCGGCGGTGTGCATTGTGAGTCGAAGAAAGTATTAATAGACGTCTAATTAGTAGGCAGAAGGTCAGTTTGGGAGATAAAGGTCGTTTCGGATACTGTAATTGTCAGGAACGTTACGAGCATAAGACCACGCGGGACGTGTGCGAATCGAACCCTCGTTGTGTAGGTGGCACGACGAATGCAAATCATGGTCTGGGTCATGAGTGTATAGCAACACGGCCCCCCCCCGGTGGGAGACATTTTATCTCCTTGGCGACGGATGACTCTACAGTAGCTGTACGCAACAACGCGCGTCCCCTCGCCGCAAGTGTATTCAAGGAGCCAAAGATATCTATTCGTACTCTTTCATCGGAGTACTGGCATGATGAATGTTCGCCTTGTAGCGTAATAACGGGCCCGCCGGCCGGCGATATCACGGTATCCATGATATCAGTGCTCGCAAGATATGTCGCTGCGGTCAGGGCTGACTCGGAGGTCTGGTCCCGTCGCCGGGTCGGAATGGGCGACAAGTTCACATCATATCACGGATGTGGACGCGATGTAAGATGATTGATGGGCAGGCTCGGGCTGTGCGAAGCACAACCACCGTGGCGCGGCTGTCATTGTGGGCGGGTGCAGGCGGTGTTTCCCATGTTCTGAACTTCTGAAGGGTCATCGAGAGCAAAACCGAACGCAGGGGTTGTTGTTGCTGTGAAAATACGCGAAAAGTAATTGCCAAGTTTTAATGTATCCCGAAAGAACAGGGGGAGGGTACTTGCACCGTAATTGTGCGGTATTTACGGTAGTAGCGCGGGCGCCAGGATCGCAATTCGACGATCACGATCCATCAAACGGTCACGGTCGCGGTCGCAATCGCAATAGCATGACGCATCTTAGTCCGGCCCGGATACGGGGGCGATAGCAACTCTCAACACGCATGACAATCATGCGTTCGAATATCAAAAACTGGTTGGAATCGGCGTGGCACAGCGGTTGCCGTGTACCAGTGCTGCCCACTCCCGCCGCCCATTTTCTCGAAACGAACGACTCAGAGTCAGTCCCAGCACTGCCACTATCATTCCCTGCCACTTTGTCGCTTGTCACCTGTTCAATCATTTGCCATTGTCTCTTCCACAAACCCCCTGCGGAGCTTGGGTCCGCTTCTTACCTTTCATTCTCATTCCACACACACACTACGCCGACACTATCACTACAACACTCATCATCACACCTAGCTGGCTAGCGTGATAATAATCTTTCATTTCCTTCAAAGTTTCCTATGAGTTCCGTGCGACCCGGACGTCCAATAGGCAGAACCTTCGCAGGTGGATTGCCCTCGAGCCCACGAGCGCGCTCGGCAGGGCGTAATGATGTGCGGGAGAGAGAGGCGGAGAGATACAGGGAGAGGACCAGAGAGAGCGACTACTACCCTCATCGTAGCGCGCCCTCACCCGCGCCCGCCCGCGGAGCGCCGACACGGTCTGTGCGCACGCACCGCTCAATGACAAACATGTCGCACCCCTCCCGCGGCGGACCATCATATTCTTCGCGCCTCGACGTTCCAGACGTACCACCGCTCCCGCTCCCCCGCCGCTCGGACGACTCGTACAACTCGAGCGCGAGCGGCGGATCCTACTCCTCAGTATCGGGGTCGTCGTCGTCGTTTCTGGATCGGATGAAGGGGCGTGGTGGGTATGGATACGGGTCGTCGCGCACGAGCATTGAAGAGGAGCCGGAGCCGCAGTCGCGTGACTGGAAGGAGGTAGGACACGAGCGGGGTGGGTGGTTGCGCCAGCGGATGGCCGATATGTCCGAGCCAGAGCACGGTACGTCCATCCTTCAGAACTATCGTCCAATGACGGACAGACCTGGCCGGTGTTCATGCTTTATATTTATGTCAGACGAAACAATGGATGGAGATGACTCGTTGCCTGGAGGACCGTCGGGTTACGGCTTGCGGCTTTGGTCACGGGTCGCAACCGCCGCGAGCACACTTACTATAAGCGTGTCAAAGGCATGGGCATCCAACATCGCTGCGCATCCGGGCGAGCGTGCGTCCTTCTTTCACGCACTGGAGGGTAACGAATTGAAATATCTGGCATTCCAGGGACACCGCCGGGCGAAGAGTCACGTCTCACGCGAGCGTTGAGGGCGTATCACATCGACAAGGCCCGCGACCCGACTGATCTGCCAGAGTGGCTGTTCGAGGAACACGAGCGCCAACCAATCGGCCGTTCAGGTACGAGCTTCCGGTACCGGGAAGACAACGAGTACGGCGAGAACGAAAGCCGTCGTGCCACCAGATCGACACAGCCGCGTGCAGGAGGTGGTCGTGGTCTGCGCGGCGTGTATGACACGGCAGCAGCCGCGACGCGAGAACAACAGGAGACGCTGCGCGAGTCGTCCTCTCGCGGGCGGTTGCTGCAGCGACAGGATGACGACCCCGTCGGAGCCGTCGCCACCACGTCGAAAGCGCATGACCGCTTGAAGGCGCTCCGGGATGCCAAACGTCGGGCTGCGCAGCGGAACACCTCGGTGTCGAGTGTCGCCAGCCTGAGTGACGGATTGGCCTCACGCGATGAGCGCGGTAGAAGCCTAGGGCAGGATCGTAGACAGGGCGATGGTCCATATCGTCGTGCGCCCTCGTTGCCAGCTAGCGTACGACCGCCCCACAGCAGTGGGTTGCCTCCACGGCCAGGCATACGGAGGATTTAATACGACTCGGATATGACATGTACGAATTCGGATGACCGATGGACTTTGTGTGTGATGGCCTCTCTCTATTATCACTTCGTTGTAGTATTTAAATTGTACACCAATAATATCGCATGCACCACCCTCCGCAGGGCATTGTCTGCATAAGGAACGAGCTTTTTGGAAGGGCATCTAGAAGCCCTTGTGGATGAAACGGTTTGGGTGAGAACGCGGTAACGGTAGTTCGTGCGTGTAACAAGGGACCCGCGGGCCAGCGCCTCTCGACAGGTCGTGGATAAAAGATTGGAGGAGAGGGCAGCGCGGGCACCTCGGAAATTTAGGGGAGTGATATGGGTTGTTGCCCGCGAAACGAAACTCACGGGAAAAAGAGACTGAATGGCTTACCGAAACTGGGACGCGGAATTGATGGATCAGTTGATCCCAGCACCGGGCGGCCCATAAGCGGACGTACCCTTGATCGTGATCTCGTCGTCATGGCGAACCTTTTTTTTTTGCTGTTCTAAATTTCAAGCCCCGATCCCACCTCAGTTCCTATTTATCCGCTGCCCACCCCAGGTTTATGGTCCCCCCATCTTCTTTCCTCCACTTTCCCTTTCGTTCGCCCTTGTCTCTTCTCAGTCGAGTTGATTCTCGACTTCGGTCCTTCCTCTACTTCCTCGAGGTATGCGTCTTCTTTTTTTCTTCCTTCCTTCTTCTCTCCTTACTGACCATGGCCGTATTTGCAGATCACCCTCTTTGATAGAGTACACATTCGCATTCCCTGGGAGGAATATTAGCGCTCTTTTCATAGTCCAAGACTCATCCTTAACGGCTCTTTTCTTCTCGATCCTTTGATTTCCTGACAAAAATGGTCATGATCGTCGCATCCCTTGTTGGCGCTGCTGCCGTCCTTGCTCGTGTGGCCTCTGCGGTCCCGATGATGGCTTCTTCAGCCCCGATGATGATGGAGTCCAGTGCCGCTGCTGCTTCGTATGTTTTACACTCCTATCAGGACAATGTCGATGATCAGCTTACCCTTCCCCGATTATAGAGCCTCTACCTCTGCCGCCTCTTCTTATCAGACTTCTTCCGGTCAATACGGAAGCAGCAGCTACAATTCCGGTAGCAGCCATGACAACTCATCCCCGCCCTCTTACTCTCCACCCAGCTCTTATGGCTCTGGCTCCGCAAACTGGAATATGGGTGGCTACGACAGCTGTGTACAACGTAAGTTTCCTACTGTTATTGCTTCGACCTGGCTAACCTGACTTTTGACAGAATGCGTTGCCCAGTTCGGTGCACCGTCTTCCATGTACATGCCTCCCTCGGCGACTGCTAGCGTCGGTAGCTACGGAAGTGGTGCCACGCACACTGTCTGGGTTGCTCCCACCCAAGGTGTTCTTCGATATGTGCCGTTCGCCCTCAACGCATCTGTCGGCGACACTGTCAAGTTTATCTGGGGCGCCAACAACCACACAGTAACCAAGTCTTCCCAACTCGATCTTTGTAACAAGACCGGTGATTCGCCCTTCACGTCTGGCGAGCAGAACAAGACCTTCGTTTGTAAGAATAATATGACCCGTTCTCTGCACTCGTCACGAAATTGACCAACATCTTCTCTTAGTCACCCAACTTGTCAATGACACGAACCCTACGTTCTACTATTGTGGTACCCCCACTCACTGCCAGAAAGGCATGTTCGGTATCATCAACCCGCCCAATGCTTTCGGACAGCCCGGCTCTGCGGCGATGATGATGCCTAGCCTCGCCAGCCAGAACCCGTCGACTCAGGCCGCCATGCAATACGCCTCCAACTGCACCGCTAGCCAGCCCATGGCCGCTGGGTGGGGTACCAGCATGGATATGAGCAAGATGCCAAGCTGGGCTCAGTCATACGCTGCGGAGAACATCATGTACACCCAGTCCTTCCTTGCGATGAACCCCGAGGTGATGTCCAACAATGGCGTCGACTTGGCTCCTCTCGCCACCAATCCCATCATGATCCCCACCGACGTTGCTTCCGCTGTCCGCGCGAGCACTGGCTATGGGTCCTCTACCGATAGCTCGTCATCCGCTGCTGCTTCGCCCTCGAGTAGTTCCACGTCATCAAGCAGTGCCGCCTCGAAAGGTGGCAGCAACGGTGCTGGCGCGCTTTCATCGCCACGGGTGGCGGTCGCGCTTGTTGCAGTTGCTGCTGCGTTCTTCGCACTCTAGATGATTCCTCATTAGTCGGCCTCTTCATCCCATTTGTTGCATACCCCGAAGGCATTGATCGTAGTTTATATATTCGAGTTTACTGAGCCACGCGTTTTGGGACTCTTGCGATTTGATATTTCCTTCATTGCACGTTGTGTTTTGTGATCTCTTTTCGCACACATTCTTTCGTGTGTTTTTATCGTAGAGGAAGAACCTCCCGGCCTCACCTTGTTGTAATGTACCCGCAATGAAACTTGGTCGAGGCAATTAATCGTTTGTATGATCAGGGTGATACGTGACGGACGCAAGCTTTGACGCCTCTGAGGCTTGGCCCATCACGCGGTCAAGCCTTCAGTTTAGGTGAAATGTAGTCCCCAACGGCCAACATACATACTTGCATCAATCAATCATTTGAATGACAGTTCTACAGTACAGCGCGCTGTCACCCGCGCGTATCATCACAGTATTGTAGAGCACCGGCACTGCCATACGAATGCTGCGCTGCCGGAAATCAGAAGCCCGATCAGGGTCGCACAGCGTACTGCGGCCACGTGGGACTTACTCGCTTAGTCGTGCAAGTTCGTTTTCCATGATCGGCAAGGGGTCATCGGGTGGGGTTGGTACAGTAAGAATAGCAGGGCGATTCCGGCTGACTGCCGTGTATATCGGATCGCCTTGACAGTACGGGATCAATATTGGGCACAGTTCTACAGTACAGTACGGTGTCGTAGAGTACAGTATATTACCTGAAACGCCATATTACGGGTAGTACTGTGACGGTGACGACCGTGATTGGAACCACCGGCTGATAAACTGTCCGGTGGTTGCTACCATACAGCGCGCTTTGCACCTTTTTCCTTTTCCAGTAAAAAGAAAAAACTTGATAATCATTCATTAATGCTGTCATGCAGAACAAAGACAACCCGGAAAGAAAGAAGGGTACAGTACAGTAGTGGTACAATGCTGATGTATATTGTGATGGAAAGAAGGTGTGAATGTACCCGGCGTTCATCATCGATGACGAGAGCGGAGCAATCGTGGTGGCGAAGGGACGACAACAAAAATCGGGCGATCGCGGATTGGTAGCGTCGGTATCTGAGGGGATGGATGGTGTGAGGTGACGAACTCAATCGGCAGGCCAGCGCTCTTCAGAGACAGAGACCCCCAAGCACAGGGGGCCTACAGTGTCCGATATTCCTCTCCACACGTGCGGATTGATGATTTCGGTCGTTGCTACTCCCATCGTCCCATCCTAGGAAAAGATTTCGTCGATTTCGTCACGTTTCATCTTTTTCACCTTTTTTCGCCTTTTCTCTTTCGACTCTTCGGCCGTGATGTTGTGCGGGTTTGGAGGTGCCAGAGGCGCGGTGCGGCTCTTCACTATCACAGCCTGGCACAATGATGACGCAGGAGCTGAGGTCAGCGATGCGATGTCGGCCGCGGCTGCACATAGAAGACCAAGACAAAAGGACCAAGACGATCAGCGTGGAACATAAATGGGGGAAGGAACCGAGTTTCTTGCACTCACCTGGTTGTGGTCTGACCACCGGTGCTGATTTCGCATTAGGTATCGGTGAGGGGTAGTCTAGCAGCATGGGAGATGACTCGGAAGGCCTTGATTTTGGCTGCGGCGTGCGGGCGACTGCCTCGCCGAGGTCAACGGATATGTCTAGATCATTATCTACCATTGGACGCTTGCTAAGCTCTTGTCGGAGGCTGTATGCTTTTGTGTCATCCCCTTCTAGTGGTGGCGGTGGCGATCGCATCGGCGCCAGGTGGCGTGGGGCCTCTGTAGGCTGAATAATGTAGAAAAGGCGTCATTCGTCAGTTGCCAATTGGGGGTACAAGCACGGGCGAATGGCTGCTCAGCTCACTACGTACATGTAATCTGGAGAGAAGAAGCAGTGATTCGGTGTGCAGGGTGGATACTATGCTACGTATAGCTGAGGAAAGATGAGCCAGGCGGGCGACGAGGGCGGTCAGCGTGACCACGAGTTGCAGAAACGCGCCACTCTGCATGGCGAGCGTGAGCATCCTATGCAACCTAGTTTAAGCTCAACGCATGTATTAAAAAGGGCGAGTGCGTACTGGTAAATCGCGCGCATACGCACGCAGGTCTGTGCACGATCGAGGGATTGCGATTCAGCTTCGTGGTGAAAGGTTAAAGTATGGAAATATAACGCGCCTTGTCGAGCAGCGCCGCGCAGGTTTTCAATCGTGAGAGGAAAGATTTCAGAGAGGGTGCGGATGGGTAGTGGGTCCATGCTCCCTTCTGCAGCTTTGAGCTTCGGAGTGAGAGGTTCAGAGGGCGTCCAACACCGCTGGCAACAAAAACATTTACCTAGCGTCCGTCACGTCACCATGGAATGACCTCCGGAGACCATCCACGAGCGAAGGCACATCAAGAGACCTAAGGCGGCGGGAATAACGCCGTGCCTCGATGACACGCTGCCAGAAGAGCGCAGGGCGATGCTGGTTGTTGTTGAGGTAGTGTAGGCGCTCGAGTACGGCAAGCTCTGTGGCGTGTTGGGCGAAGAGTGCGCTGAGAGTGCGCGTATTTAATTTGAGAGATTTCAAAAAGACATTAACGTATGAGTGATTGGATGAGTCTAGAGAGGCGCGTGCGAGTGGTGCGTGCGTCATGGACGGTCTCAAGGCAAGATGCGGTCATCGGTCCGCTCATGTGACTTGTCCGACGACCACACACCGACGCCTTACCAGTTTGGCCACCGACAGCGATGAGCCAAGATGCAAAGTTCTTCACACGTGGAAAGATCCAGGTGCGTATAGTCATGCGTGTCCTTTCGCCGCGAAAACTGACGGAGCGTTCCAGGAGTTCCGCCAGGAACTCCAGGCTGCAGAGACGAAGGACAAGAAGTACACGAAGCGAAAGACAGTGTTGAAGAAGATAGTCGCGAACATTACCATGGGAAATGATAGTGCGTGCGGCGGCGCTGTCAGCGCACTCAGGCTTACTATGGGATTTTGCTTACAGTGTCGGCTCTGTTCACTGACGTTGTGCAATGTCTGGGGACACCGTTACTGGAGATCAAGAAGAGTGCGTCTGGGTGTTCTGTCTTCTGCTTGTGTACCCAGTCCAGGCCATTTTGCCAGTGGTTTACCTCTTTCTCATTAATTATGGGCGGTCAAAGGCGGACTCCATCCACATGGTCATCCCGAATTTCCTTCAGGTAAGGTATCGTCTTTGTCCTCCTTTCATACGACGGCATGTCCACACCACCTTCGCAGGACTGCAACGACCGCAACCCCCTCATTCGAGCGCTCGCAATCCGCACCATGTCCTATATACCCCTCCCTGCCGTCCTCGATCACTTGACCGAGCAGCTCCGCCATCACCTTAAGGACCGCGACCCGTACGTACGCAAAACGGCGGCGATATGCGTTGCAAAGCTATATGCGGCCGACCCACGCAAAGCAGAGAGAGGCGGCTTTGTCGAGCTCCTGCGCGATCTGTTGGTCGACGGCAACGCGACCGTCGTCGCCAATGCCGTGGCGGCGCTCTCTGAGATCGCGGACAGGCCGGACGGCGTCGTGTTCAAGCTAGATCTGCAGATTGCGAACAAACTCATCGCGGCGCTCGGTGAGAGCTCAGAGTGGGTGACCGTCTGCTCCTTCGTACCGTCCATCAGCTTACTTGGTATGTAAGATGGGGCCAGATTTATATCCTCGACGCGCTGTTACGTTACGTCCCGGAAACGCACGCCGACGCCGAGCTCATTGGAGAGCGGATATCCGTGCAGTTACAGCACGCCAACTCCGCCGTTGTTCTGACCGCGATCAAAGTTCTACTCTACTTGATGAACTACATGGACAACAAAAAGTTAATAGAGCACATTTGTAAGAAGATGGGTCCTCCCTTGGGTATGCGTGTCTTACTTCCTCGCCGTTCTGTCCGTTGACGGTTGTGATCGCCAAGTGACGCTACTCTCCTCGGGGCCGGAGGTGCAGTATGTCGCTCTGCGAAACATCCTGCTCATAATTCAGAGACGGCCGACTGTTCTCAAGAACGACGTGAAGGTGTTCTTCTGCAAGTACAACGATCCAATCTATGTTAAGCTTGCCAAGTTGGAAATCATGTACAGACTTGCCAGCGAGGAAAATGTTAGGGAGGTGCTAGCGGAGCTGGAAGAGTACGTAGCGATCTCGTCTTGGGCCGACGCTTCACGATCATTATGTCCACGTCTAGGTATGCATCGGAAGTAGATATCGACTTTGTGCGCAAAGCCGTGCGCTCGATAGGGCGCATCACAATCAAGGTCGAGGCAGCCGCTGACGCATGTATTCACTCCCTCCTCGGCCTCATCGAAACAAAGGTATCCTACGTAGTGCAAGAAGCCATCATCGTAATCAAGGACATCTTCCGGCGATATCCTGGAAAGTACGAGGGCATCATTCCCAAGCTTTGCGAGAACCTGGACGTTCTCGACGAGCCCGAGGCAAAGGCGTCCATGGTATGGATTATCGGACAGTTTGCAAATCGCATCGACAATGCCGACGAGTTGATGGACGATCTCACGTATAACTTTCTCGAAGAGCCCACTGAGGTGCAATTCGCGCTCGTCACCGCGGCCGTCAAGCTGTTCATATACAAGAGTTCGTCCGACTCGGTCAAGGCGCTCGTACACAAGGTGCTCAAGTGGACGACGGAGGAGACCGACAACCCAGACCTGCGCGACAGAGGTTTCATGTACTGGCGCCTGCTCGCGATCAACCCCGCCGTCGCGGGCGAAATCGTGCTCTCAGAGAAGCCTGCGATTACGACGGACGCGGACCGCATGGATCGCGGCGCGCTCGACCAACTCCTGCTGCACACGGGCACTCTGGGCAGCATCTACCACAAGAACCCGGAGGTGCGTCGCCGGGGCATCATCCTTGTCCATGGATTGTTGATGGCATCGAACTTCCTCTTCCCTTTTCCAGACGTTCATCCGCAGCGCCTCAGGCAAGGCGCTCGTCGATACACCCGCGTTGAACCCGCTGTCGAGACAACTCCTTGTTCCCATCCAGCGCGAGGCCCCAACGCAAGGTCCCATCGTCGTGTCAGGGCCCGGCCCAATCGAACCTGACACCGCCCCTGCGCCATCCCCGCTCACGATAAACCCATCCAAGCCGGCCCCACCGCTGCCATCTGAATCTGTCGGTGATCACGAGTTGCTGGAACGGGAGGCCAGCGCAGGGGATGAAGATGAGGACGAGGACGAGGACGCAGGCTTTGCGAAAAACCCAGCCAATCCTGTACGCCAGATGACGGTGACGGATCCATATGCGGGCTTAAATGCTGCGTTCGGGGGATACGCGGTAGATGCAGCGCACCCGGGCTCTACTCGGACGGGACAGGATGAACTCCTGTTTTGAGAGATGTCATGTGCGTGTATGAAGGGGTGTATAAGATGGCCCATCAGGGTTACATATCACGTATGCATATACTATTTTACAGCAGAACCCGCTACTATGCTTGGACTAGGAAATTCTTGAGAGGGCTAGTGAGCCTCTGAAGGCCCTTCCTTGGTCTGAGCGAGTTGTAGTGCTGGATGAGGTGTGTGAGAACATAAGGGGCTTCCACTCAGCGGTGAATGGATTATAATGCGCACCTCGCCAAGCCCATACATCCGTCGATGGTAACTTATCCAAACTGCGCGCTGCTCCTTGAGGTTGTTTGTCGTCGGAGCACCGTTGGGGTCGTGCACGACCACGGGAGGCTGACCACCCTGAACGACGTGTATCGGTACTGCGTACGCGCGACTAAGCGCGAGGATCTCAGGCTCGCCGCCCCATACTGAGGTATCGCGGATGTTCGTGCAGTAGCGTGCATACTCCTGCGGGCCAATGATCCCAGAGTCCCCCGCGCCGGTGCCGTCCTCACCCTCGACGCTCGGGAGGAACGGCACAAAGTCCTGTGGGTGCGCTAGCATGTACTCGGCCGCCGCTTGGCGCGTGAGGACATAGTGCGCCTCTTGGGGCGGGACGACGTTGAGGATGGCGAGTTGGTCAGCGACCGCGGAGAAGAGACAGTGGCCGTCTGGGGTAATCTGTTCGTGGTGGGGTATAGGGGAATGGGAGAGAAAAGCGAGTTGAGCGATGGTATGTGTGTTGTGGAGCGGGAGTAGGCATGACGATGCGGCGTGGGGAGGGGAGGGAACACATTACCTCGTGCATGTCGAGCCCTAGCTCGTTGCACATCTTGTTGATCGCGCGCTCCTCCTCCTTGGCCTCCCGCTCGAGCTTCGCATCGGCGTCGGTATCGATGGGCGGCTGCTGTTCAGCGAGCGCTGCGGCTTTCCTTGCCTTAAGGATAAGCATGTCATCGTCGCGAGAGCGGGTGTGGCGAAGCGGGGGCGCACCTGTCTTGCCTTGAACCTGACCTTGCCGCTGCCGCTGCCGTTGCCGTCGCCGCCTGCTTTATCAGGAGGAGATGCCTGCGCAGCCTGCCGGGCCCGTACTTCCCCCAGTACCGTCGCAGACTCTCGTCGAACGGACTGGTCGCGCGAGTCGAGCTGGGTAAGAAGGTCGTCCACGAGGTGCTCGTCGTCGTCGTTGTTGGCGGTGGGGTTGTCGTTGATGGTATGGGCATTGGCATCGCTTGTTGGTGGGGATGTCAGCGCAAAGACCTTTCTGACTTTGTTCTTTTTGGAACCCATGTGGTGGGGGTGTGTATCTGCGGTCAAAGTGGTGTGAGATGACCTCTTTCTGCGCACACTCCGGACCGGTCGATATGACCGATGTCTGTAGCAACACCAACAGTTCTTCCCCGCCCTCCGCTATTTCCAGCTCTCATGCCGCGGCCACAACAGCCGTACCCGACGCCCCTCGCAGTACCAGGGCGTCGCGCAGGTCGGCTCATCTTGCGACGTGACCTGGTGCAAGAGATGGACGACCTCAGTGACGAGGAGGCCGAACTCGATGACAACGTGCGTCTATCCGCACCCTTGCTTAATGCGCAACCTTCCCTTAACCTCACACCCCCTCCCCTTTTTTTGCGTTTTTTTCTTCTTGTGGGAAGCAGACGATCGAGGTGAAGAATCGCGGATACGGTTTCCTGATCCCGCTCGGCAAGATGTTGACGCAGCACGAAGAGAAAAACGACGTGCGTTCTTTCTTCCTTTTCCTGCGCGTTCTGCGCGGCAGTCTCGCCTACAGGAGTGCTCATTCCCTTTTTGACGACCTGTTTTCGCTGGGTTCTCAATGCATTTAGGCGGACGATGGTTCCGAAGTGGATGAGTCCGCACGCTCGTCCCATCCAGAGTCGCCAACGGACGAGGGAGAGGGCGACGGCGACGGCGACGGTGAGGGCGACGGCGAAGGCGAGGAAGACGAAGATGGAGGCATGGATCTCGATGCCGAGCTGGAAGACATGGACGAAGAGATTGGCAACACGACCGCAGAGACGGAAGACATGGACGACATGGACGAAGTCGAGGCAGGGGAGCTCGATGAGTAGTCTCGAGGCCCAACCGGTCTGCTTTCCCTCCAAGTAAAGTTGATCTATTCAAAGGTGATGGTCCCCCACGTTCATCAAGAAGTATGAGGAGGAGACTAATGCATCTCCATTTCCCGATAGACCGGTGGTCACTTTTCACTGCTCTCACGATGGTGTCGACCGCTTGCCATGGCCGCATGTACCCAGGCTTACTACAGGGCCAACAGAAAGCAGGTGGGAAAAATGATTGTAGCCTTCAACGATGTCGTATTCTGTTGTGCTGGGCTCTCTCATGTTGTACTGGGCCAGCAACGACCTAGAAGGTGTCCAAGGGGACATTATCCTGGGCCGTACTAGTAGTTCGAGTGGTATGCCACATCATCCGCTCGGACTACCGTTGAATTGAACACATCTATGATGTGCTCACAACAAAGACCTTCGTGAGTCATAGCCCGAAAGGAACACACGAGTGATAGTTCATGGAGAGGCGACCTCGAATATCTTGTCATCGAGAGTATGGCTGCTGCTTCCGTGGATTTAATTGCTAATTCAGGACCGGTCGTTGTTACCTCTGCCTGTGATCTGCCTGACTGACGATAAACCACAACTTTCCGGAATGAGGACTCCCCCCTGGGCCTAGCCATATAGTGGCCCTGTGAGATGCGTTGAACAAAGGTCAAACAAACACAGACTCGGTGAAGATAAGAGAGCCAAAGAGCCACTGAGGTGAGGTATGAAGTTCGTTGTCGGATGGTGCAACTACGACCCTGATTACAGGTGAGCCATACTGCACATGCCAAGGCTTTCCCTCCAAGAGTGAGGGTGGTTTTGAGTGGAATGATATAAGACATATATAACATGGGCTGTAACATTCATATTTCATGCTACTGGGAGTTCATACAATTGAGTGTCTGAGGGAACTGGAGAAGACTAATGACAGTGAGCACCACATTAGACATTTGAAGAGAAACTCACCCATTCAATAATTAGCTGTACAATTTCAGACAAGGATTGGCTGGACCTCCCAAGCTTATATTGTAGGGATTTATAGTACACCCACTTATCATCTCCCAACTTTAGGATGTAAAACCTCCATATCTGTCCATTGGAGAGGCAAAAATGCATCTCCTTTTGGCTTTAAAAATTTCAGTAACTACATTTCACAAAAGGACACATTATTAACCTTGTTTCTGTTGCCCATGCAAGGGCCTGACCAACAGCCTTAGGCACACATAAACTCATGCTGCCATCAGCCATGAGTTCCTGCTTAGCTTCTACCAAGAGAAAGTGGCCATCTGAGAGCTTAAAGACCTCATCAGAATCAGGCTCAGCAAAGAGTAAATGAGCTAGTAAATTTATAAGTTCAATAAATTGCAAGATATAACTGGGGTTTTACCTTGAGTGTCTTCATCATCTGTATATTGAACCACAGCATAATCAAGGGTCCCAGTTAGCAATAACTCATACCCATATATGGGACTATTGATTTGGACACCATCTCCAAAGTTAATCTTTACCTCTGGGATGATTGCCATATTCAAATTTGGCTGTACATTATGCACAATTCTTCTCACTGCCAAAAGCACTGCATTGATAATCATGCATGACCCATGGTCATTCTACATAACAGGATCATCAGAGCTGCTTTAACAACAAAGATCATATTACTTACTTCCATATTTACATGGGCATAAAGCTCATCAAGTTGGCCCTTTAGTGAATTGATCTCTTCCTTTGCCTTTTGGGGCATATCTGCCACCAAAGCTACAAGTCTGTTATAGTTGATCTTTAGCCACTTTTCCTCCATGCCAAGCTTCTCAAGGTGATCCCTTTCCAGCATTGAGATACTGACTTCCTGAAAACCAACACATGATCAGGTAAGACATCAGGTTGGCCCAGGCAAAGTGAAACACAAACAGCTTTCATGGCCATGCTGAATATTTCTTGTAAGGTATCAATCTGTTCCACAATAGATTGCCTTTTATTTTCATCAGCTTCAAACCCCTCATCCCTAAGCTTGGTGAGATGATCAAGCACTGTTCTCAGATTGCCCATAGCCTGGCAGTAGAGGGTGAGGGTGGACATGATAATCAATGACTAGATGGAAGAATAGCAGTCTCAGTCACCAGTGGAATTGATAAGCACGTCCCTAGTCCCGCTCGACTCTTCAGTTCCTCAGCCCGTCACGTGCTCCATCAAATTGGGACGAGCCGAGTCCCGAGCCGAGCAGCGTTGAGCAGACTTTAGTGCTGTCATGGCTCGAAACCGCTTGTGAGCCGAGCCTGAGATATCATAAATGGCTCGTGACTCAAAGCCGCTCAGGAATGGTTCAAGCCGGTTTCAGCCATTATGCATTATGGCTTGCCTGGGCAAGGGGGCACCATCTCGGGCAAGAAATGAAGTGAAAACAGCCATCATTCATGCTGAATTGACCAGGTATTTCTTCACTTGCGTCTCTGGTCTTATCATTTGATGAACAGGTCAACCTCCCCAATGGCCGCCAGGTCTAGCTCTCGCTCCTGGCATTGGAGGCCAGCTTTGTCCAACCGTGTACTCCAGGTTTCGCGCAAATCCCATTTGCAGAAGGCAACGCCTAGTTTAGGTGGTGGAAGTAATCCGCTCCTTCGTCGCACGCGCCGCCTTCGACTTCATTCCCCCACCCACGCCGAAATTGACGAAACCCGACAGCCCGCCGCTCTTCTCAATTGTTCAGGACAAGTTGGCCGACGTCACTGCTTCGAAGAATCATTGACCTTGTCGCGCACAGCCTCCCCCTCGATCCAAGCTTCGCTTATACCTATTCGTATTCATACATTCTCCGCCTTTGTTGGCCTCGCTCCCGCCGCCTACGAGCATGCGCGCCCTCGAATGGGTCACATCCGTCGGGCGACGTCGCTTTCCCCGTCCTCGCCGTGCGGATCCTGTCTTGTCCTTTCAAACTCTACAGATTTTGTCTCCCCTTCATATTTTCCTACCTGAGTGCATCCCCTTCCCCTCTTCCTCACGCGCGCCCTCGCCCCCCTTTCGGGATCGCGACCCGCCTCGGAACCCCCTTTGTTTTCCCCCGAAGTCACAGCTATTCCTCCACAGGCCTAGCCCTTTCAACGCTGCTGACCACTTGACAAAGCGACCCGGCACTGTAGTTTACTATTTTACCCAGCGATAGTGTCGCCGTCTTTGGGTACATACATACAGGTATATGCGGCAGTACATTTTATTATCTAGTGTTTATGTCCGGGCCACATGCTTTGCCCTGTGTGACGGCATCGTTAATGTGCACGAGTTCGATGACTATGTATCGAATATGTATCAATGATGAGATTCAAGCTGATGCAAGAGTACTAGTTCGCCCTGAGTGGGACATCAGGCGTCATTCATCACTCCACTGGCAGGTCCCTGATACTTTTTGCATTTTGCACCAGCCATCGTGTGTCAGTAGCAGGTGCGGGTGGGTGATCGAGAGGACTGTTTCCGCTTCCAAAGCAGATGAAATTCATGAGACGAAGCTGGGAGGTGAGGATGAACCGAAGCTGACAAGGCGAGATTTCACGCACCGTGACAATGACACGGTCATCAGCAAACTCTTCGCCCTCGGGAAGCGCGCGCACGCTTAGAAGCATCTCGAGGGAAAGGTTGACTGTCTAAACGTGTTCCCGCCTCCGCTGTTGAAGTAATTGTCTTGTTTCCGAACAGGCCACTTTCTCCGGTATTGCCAAACAGTCTAGTAATCGGTTGTTGGGTCTGAGTGCTGCCAAATACTGATGGCTTCTGGCCAGCGTTGTTTGCAGCTGCTGCGTGTTAGTTCGTGTCATTGTGCACTCGATGGCAAACTGAACGCACCATAGCGAGCGGGGACACGTGGGATGGGGTGCATAGGA
>Ga0137394_10001014_pt1 | contig 20132 bp, 13 predicted proteins | sample czobulk116metaG_FD_108278 | JGI IMG/M metagenome (GOLD analysis project Ga0137394, IMG submission 108278) | Vadose zone soil microbial communities from Angelo Coast Range Reserve, California, USA - czobulk1.16 metaG | ecosystem: Environmental > Terrestrial > Soil > Vadose zone | place: USA...
CACGGGGGAGAGCGGCAGCGGCAAGGAGATGATCGCGCAGTTCATTCACCACCACAGCCGTCGCTCGAGCCGCCCGTTCATCGCCATCAACTGCGCGGCGCTGCCGGAAGGGCTGCTCGAGTCCGAGATGTTCGGCCACCGTAAGGGGGCCTTCACGGGCGCGGTGCGGGACAAACCCGGTCTGCTCGAAGCCGCCCACGGCGGCACGCTGTTTCTCGACGAGCTGGTCGAGATGCCCAAGCCGATCCAGGCGAAGCTGCTGCGCGTCATTCAGGACGGCGTGGTACGTCGGGTCGGCAGCGAGACGACTGATGCGGTGGTCAACGTGCGCTTCATCGCCGCGACCAACGTCGATCCCGAGGCGGCCGTCAAGGCGGGGGACATGCGGGAAGACTTGTACTACCGCCTGCGGGTCGTGCCGATCAACGTGCCGGCGCTGCGTGAGCGACCGGAGGACGTCCCGCTGCTCGCGGACTACTTCTTATCCACCTATTGGGTGCGCCATCGCCGGAAGGGCGCGCCGTTCCCTCGCTTGACCGATGCGGCGCTGCGCGCCCTGTGCGGCTACAACTGGCGCGGGAACGTGCGCGAGCTCCAAAACGTGATCGAGCACGTGGCCGTGGTCGTGGAACCGGGCGCCGAGATCCGGCCCGAGGATTTGCATCTCACGGGCGATGCCGCGGAGCCGGAGACGGGCGCGAATCCCGCGTCGCTGATCTCGACCCTGCTGGAGGAGAGCTACCACGCCGCCCGAGACCGGGTGATCGCCCAGTTCGAGCGGCAGTACCTGACCTGGCTCGTCAACCGGGCCACCGGAAACATGTCGAAGGCCGCCCGCATCGCGGGCGTCGATCGGACCACGTTGTACCGGCTGATGGAGCGCCACGGACTGCAGCGCAGCCCCACCGCAGGATGGGTGGTCGAGCGCGAGCCCGGGCCGGCGGCGGGCGCGATGGATGACACGCAGATAGAGGTCCCGGCGGGTGAGCCGGGCGGCCAGGCCGCGTGACACGCGGGGGAGTGATGGAAATGCGGACCAACACGGCTGAACGGCTCGACTGGCCGGTCGTCGCGACGGTGCCGAGAACGGCACCCGAGCCGGAGCCCCAGGATCTCACGGCCTGCCTGGCGGGCCCGAACGGGCTCGATCTCGTCGTGGAGCTGGCGCACGATCTCCGCTCGCCGCTCACATCCATCCTGTTCCTCTCGGAAGCGCTGCAACAGGGCCAGGGCGGCACGGTGACGCCGGAGCAGAGCCGTCAGCTCGGCCTGGTCTACAGCGCCGCACTCAGCCTGTGCGCCACAGCGAGCGACGTGTTGGAGCTCGCCCGCGGCGGCAACCGGCTGGTGGACCGCTCGCCCGCGCCGTTCTCGGTGGTCGAGACGTTCGCGTCGGTGCGCAGCATGATCCTGCCGATTGCCGAGGAAAAGGGCCTCGCCGTACACCTGGTCCACCCCGTGCCCGAGCGGCGCGTGGGGCAAGCGCGGGCGTTGTCGCGCGTGCTCCTGAACCTCGCGACCAATGCGGTGAAGTTCACCGACACGGGCTTCGTGGAGCTGACCGCGCGACCCATCGACAGCAAACGCCTCGAGTTCTCGGTTCGGGACACGGGCGCCGGGATCGACCCTGCCCTGCTCCGCTCGCTGTACCAGCCGGTGCGGCCCCTGCCAGCAGGCGGGCGCCACCACTTTTCCAGCTCCGGACTGGGGCTCGCCATCTGCCGCAAGCTTGTGAAAGCGATGGGCACGGAGCTCCAGGTGGAAACCCGGCCGAATTGGGGAACCCGGTTCTTCTTCGAAGTCGAGTGTCCCACCCCGGACGGCATGGCACCGTGACGTTGCCGCGTGTGACGTTGCCCCGTATCGTGGCGCGCGGCCTACAGACGACGCCGATTCGCCATGTCGCATCCGCTCCGCACGCCGAAACGTCGCCGGAGGAGGCGGGTTCAGTCGCAATTGCATCCGGCCGCGCCCGCGCACGGACCTTGCCAAGGGCTCCGGTCATGACGACACTCACAGACTTTCAACCGGCGCGATCGGCCCGACCGAAGCTCTCCTTGGTGCAACCTGCACCGCTCCGAGCACGAGATCGCGAGCGGAAAGGCCGCCGCCTTTTCAATATTGTCGTGGCGGCCCTTGGGCTCGTGCTCGCGTTTCCGGTGATGCTGCTCATCGCGGCGCTGATCAAGTTGACGTCCCGTGGACCCGTGTTGTTCACCCAGACGCGCGTCGGATTGGACCGCCGGGCGCTGTCGAACGCCGGCGGCAACACTCGCCGCCACACCGATCAGGGCGGACAGCCGTTCAAGATGTACAAGTTCCGCACGATGCGTCCCGCCGACCGCAACGGGAAGCAGGTGTGGGCACAGGCCGACGAGGCGCGCATCACGCCGATCGGCCGGGTGCTGCGGAAGCTGCGGCTCGACGAGCTCCCCCAGCTGTTCAACGTACTGACGGGCGACATGAACATCGTCGGTCCCCGGCCGGAGCAGCCTACGATCTTCGTGTACCTGCGCGAGCACATCGAGGGCTACCAGCGCCGTCAGCGGGTCCGACCCGGCATCACGGGCTGGGCGCAGATCAACCAGGGATATGACACATCGGTGGACGACGTGCGCCGCAAGGTGCGCTACGATCTCGAATACATCCGCCGTCAGTCGACGCTCGAGGACCTGAGGATCATGTGCCGCACCGTGCCCGTGATGGTCCTGCGGCGCGGGAGCATGTGAGCGTCGGCTAGCCGGCGCTCTCCGCTCCGCGGCGCGTCGGCTCCCACACCGCAGTCCGCGCGCCGCGCAGGGCGACGACCCAGGCGTGCAGCGCAGCGAGATTCCCCGACACGAGATAGGCCGGTAAGGCGAGCAGACGCGGCACGGGCCTGCGCGCGGGCCAGTACCAGCCCATGAGCGCCAGCCCGACGACACCCGCAGCCGTCGCGACCAACACCCACGCCCACCGCAATCCCTCGCCCGCCGCGACCAGCGTCACGGCCCCCAGGCCACCGACGAGCGCCCAGGGAACGAGCCAGCGACACAATTTGTGACTGAGCAGCATCCAGGCGAACGCGCCATACCGAGCGGGGTTGAGGAGCGCGCGCATATGCCACAGCGTCCGTAGGCCGCGCGCCATCGTGCGCACCTTGCGCCGGTATTCCTGTTGCAGCGTTCCGCCCCGCGGTACGAAGCAGATCGCCCGGGGGACCGACACGGCGCGCAGGCCGTGCCGCCGCGCCATCAGGGCTGCCGCGAAATCCCGGCTCAGGTCGTCGGGCACGAAGTGGCGGTGCAGCGCCGCCCGAATCGCGTAGAGACAGCCGGACGCGCCCACGATGCCGGAGACCCGGGTCTCCAGGTCCCGCACCCACATCTCGTAGCCCACGTACGTCCCCTCGCCCCGGTTGGCGGCGTCGTCGACCCGCGCGATGCTGACATCGCGCCCTGACGCTACGCCCACCGTCGGATCGCCCAGGGCCGCGACCAGGGCCTTGATCGCCTGCGGGTGAATCCGCACCGACGCATCGGTATTGACGATGATGTCGCCCTTCAACACCGAGCGCGCGGCGTTTTCCGCGGCCGTCTTGCCGGCGCGACGCGGCAGCCGCAGCAGCTCCACGCCGCGAGCGGCATAGCGCGTGACGATGTCCTCCGTCGCGTCCGTCGATGCATCCGACACGACGACAACCTGGCGCCGCTCCGCGGGATAGTCGAGGGAGAGAATGCGCTCGATTGTATCCGCGATCGTGGCTGCTTCGTTGTACGCGGGAATCGTGATGCTGACGAACGGCCAGGCCGCGGCGGCTCGCGGCTCCGGCGGCACGCGGCGGCCGAGGCTCAGCAGCTTGAGGAGCGCGGGATAGCCGAAGTAAGGATAGAAGGAGAAGCCGAGCGCCACGGCGAGCGCGACGTCCGCCGGGACCGTCACGGCAGCACCGGCACCGCGGACCCAGCGCTGACGAGCTGGTAGATCCCGTCGTAGCGCGCACTCCACGGCTCCGTCCCGAAATCACGGCACAGCCGTTCGCGTGCACGGCCGGCCCGGGCGCGGGCCGCCGCCGGCGCCTGGTACGCGGCTCGTATCGCGGCCGCCAGCGCGGCGGGGTGGTCGGGTGGCACGAGCACGGCTTCCTCGGGCGACAGCATCTCCGGGACGCCTCCCACGCCGGTGGCGATCACCGGAACGCCCGCGGCCATCGCCTCGAAGGCGACCATTGGGCTCCCCTCGGTACGGGAGCTGAGCACGAAGAGATCGAAGGCGGCAAACAGCGGCGCGGCGTCCGGCACGACGCCGTGCCAGCGCACTCGCCCATCCAGACCGAGGCGGCGGGCCTGCGCGGCGAGGGGGCGACGCTCCGCGCCGTCGCCGATCACCGAGGCGACGAACGGCAGGTCGACGACGTGGCCGAGCGCTTCGAGCAACACGTCCGGACCCTTCTCCCGACTGAGTCGGCCGACCCACCCCACGACAAACGCCTCCGGCGCGAGACCGAGCGTACGCCGGGCGGCGACGCGATCGAGCGCCGGCCCCGGTCGCCAGGCATTCGGGACCACATGGATCCGCTCCGGGGCAACGCCCGCGCGCGCGAGCCGTGTCTTGAGCGGCTGCGACACCACCACGACGGCGTCGAAGCGGCGGAAGGCGCGACACTGCAGCCACTCGTACACGCGGTTCTTCCAGTCCCCGCCGGTAAAGCCGTGCACGGTCGTGACCACGGGAATACCGGCGCGCCGAGCCACGCCCGCGTCCAACACGTCCGGCCGGTAGCCGTGCGTATGCACCACAGTCGGGCGCAATCGCCGGCACAGCTCGGCGACCGCGGTACGCTCCCGCTGGTACCCACGCGAGCCCGCCACCACGGTGTGCGTCTCCACGCCGGCTTCGGTGAGGGGGGCGAAAAACGGGTGATCGGCGGCCCGCTCGGTCAGGACCGCGGCGACATGGACGTCATGACCCGCCCGGCTCTGCTCCCGGGCAAGTCCCTGCACGACACGCTCGAGGCCGCCCACGTCGGACGGTGCCGCGACATGGAGAATCAGCACGAGATCATGCGGTCGGCCTCAGGCCAGGACGTCGGTCGCCCCTACAGGCTCGACCTCAGCCTGGCGGCGCTCGTCGCGCATCAGCGCATCGATGAAGAACTTCGTGGCCCAGCTGAGAATCTGGTATGACCCGTACTCCGCGCCGACGGGGAACGACCCCTTGATGCCTCCGCGCACCCCGAGATCGCCGCTGGCGCGATTCTGCGTGGACTTGAGGAAGCGCAGCACCAGCTCGACCGGCTCGAGCCACTTTCGCTCCCGGGTGATTGCAAACAGTCGCAGCCAGATATTGGCCATCTGCGCTTGCCCAGTCAGGCAGCTCCACGACACCGCGGGGCGCCACCCGGCGGCAAACCGGCCCGGCAGCATCCCATCCGGCTCCACCGCGAGCGCGACGCGCTCGGCCGCGCAGGCCGCCGCGGCCATCAGCCGTTCGTCCTCCAGGACGCGCCCACCTTCGAGCAGACCGCGGATCGTGTAGGCGATCGTGTGCAGCAGCGGTCGCCGCGGGTCGTTGAGACAGCAATCGGGAAACCAGCCGTCGCCGTGCTGCCGTCGTGCCACCGCACCCAGGTTGCGCGCGGCCGCCGCGCGGAACTCGGGCGCACCGAGGCGTCGACCCGCCTCCGCCAGCGCCCACGCGACACGGGCGTTGTACAGCGTCGCATCAGGGTCGGCGAAGCGGGAATTGCCACGACGCCACAGGCCGTCGTCGTCGAGCGTGGCGATCAGATAGCACGCGGCGCGCCGCGCGCCGCCCGCGAAGATCCCCGACCCCGTTTCCGCGAACGCGGCGAGCCAGCCCAGCAGCACCTGCCCCGTGTTGAACACCGCGGGCGAGGGACGCTCGCCGATGACGCCACCCCGCACGGCGCCCGACGGCAGCTGGATCTCGAGCTCCCAGCGCGCGGCGCGTTCAGCCCGCAGCGCGAGGTCCGGGCGGTTCAGGTGTCTGGCCGCCTCGAACAGCGTCGGGATGATGTATCCCGTCGTCTCGGGATATGGCGGCTGCCAGCCCTGTGACTCGAAGTACGGGTTCCACGCCAGGCTGTATCCTCGGGCAATCCCACCGTCCCCGGTGACATCCTGCGCCCGCACGAGCCAGTCGAGTGCCGAGACGAGATGGGGGCGGTGATCCGGATCAACCGGATACCCGGCGCGCTCCTGCCATGCCTCCTCGAACGCTACCGGATTGAAAACCGGGTGCGCGCGGACTTGACGGAGGCGCGCCTGAACAGCGCGTGCCACACGGGGGAACGGCAAGGGAAGCGCGAGCGTGTCGTGAACGGGGCTCATGCGGACGGACGGATGCGCGCCGCCATCCAACGGACGACGCGGTGTGCCCGGGCGTGCGCGGGCCGCAAGGTCCAGCCCACGCTCCGGCATGACACGACCTCCGCTCCGAAGCCGATCTTGAAGCGGTGGAGCCCATTCGAGGGATCCCCAGAGTTCACCGCGGACGCGGGGGTGCCGCCCAAGTTGTAGTGTGTAAACCCGGCGTCGGCGAGGGCGCACGTGATGCGCCAATGCAGCCATTGCGCGGCGTCCCGCTCGTACCCGGCCGGCGTGGAACCGCCGATGAGATAGAACGCTCGCCGGTTGGCCCAGCCGACCAGTGCCGCCGCGAGCGGGGTCTGATCGTGCCAGGCGGACCAGGTGGTGAGTCCCCAGGGCGAACGGCCCTCGGGCGAGGTCAGCACGACCTCTGGCAGCGCCGCGGCAAACGGATCGCCCCGCTGCGAGGCCCGCGCCGACGCCTCCCGCTGCACGGCGGACAGCAGGTCCCGAGCATGCTCCCCGTCCAGCGTGCGCAGCGCCCAGCCGTCGCGCTCACCGCGCTGCACGTGGCGACGGTGGTGCTTCGAGCAGGCGGACGCGAGGTCGTCGCGCGAGCGCTGGAGGCGCACCACATACTCCAGGCGGTCGCAAGCGGTCGTGCCCTTCCGAGGCTCGGGCTGCCACGACCCGTCATAGGAATCGAATTGGATCTCGGCGGCACCCCACGCGCGCAGCTGGTCCACCAGCGCCGCCAGGGCCGCTTCGCGCTGCGACGGCTCGACGACAACTGGGACCGTCGGGAAATAGAAGTGGCGCGGCTTGAAGCCGAAGCGGCAACGCGACGCGACCCCGACCGCGACGCCGGCCGCCTCGTCTCCCTGGTAGAGCTCCGCGAACAGCGCGGCCCCCGGGGGCGCGGCCGCGGCGATACCGGCCGGCGAATGGAACACGCCGCCGCCACATCGCTCCACCAACGCCCGCCAGCCACGGGGGCACTGCGATGCGACCACCCAGCGCAGCTCGCGCCGCAAAGTGGTGCGAGGCATCGTTTCCATGAGCGGCATCGGGCGTCTCCCCCAGGTTGACCTGTTTCACAGGGAAGTTCTGTGCCGTCGGGGCTCCTGCGGCCGCCGGAGCCACCGCAGGTGGTCCCGAGAGGGCGGCGCCCAGGAGGCGTTGCGGCGGCGCAGCAGGTAGAAAACGTCCACGAGTGGACTGAGCCTGCGTGCGTGGTGGCCTTCCTCTTGCCTATCCGCTTCGCGATATGCCCGACGCTGACGAAAGCCAAAGCCTAGACCGGGCCCTCCTCACCGGCCTCGCGTGGACCGGTAGTATCAAGTGGGTCGCTCAGCTCCTCAGCTGGGCCGCAACCCTGATCGTCGCTCGCCTCATCACACCTACCGACTATGGCCTGTTCGCCATGGCCATGGTCTATGCGGGCTTCGTGCAGCTTGTGAACGAGCTGGGGCTGAGTCCGGCCATCGTGCAGTACCGCGACCTCACCAGCCGGCAGATCTCACAACTCGGTGGGCTGGCGCTGCTGGCGGGGGTCGCCCTATTCGCCCTGTCGCTCGGTCTCGCGGGCGCGATCGCCACCTTCTTTGATGAGCCGGCGGTGCGCTGGATCATTGTCGCGCTCAGTCTCACGTTCATCATGCGCGCGGTACAGGTCGTACCGCGCTCGCTGTTGGCTCGCGATCTCGAGTTCCAGCGCCTCGCCTGGATCAACGCCGGCGAGGCGCTCGTGTGGAGCTTTACGACTCTCGTCGGTGCCCTGTTGGGACTGGGCTACTGGGCGCTGGTGTTGGGCGCGGTGGTGAGCGGATTCGTCGTCATGGTCGTGCTCTGCATCCAGCGTCCCCACCACCTCTCCTGGCCGCGCGACATCCGGTCGCTCGGGAGCGCGATGCATCTCGGCTGGTATGTCGTCGTCTCGCAGCTCTGCTGGTACGTCTACAGCCACGCCGACCTCACGATCGTCGGACGGGTGCTCGGCAAGGCGCCGCTGGGCGCGTACACGAAGGGGTGGGACATCGCGAGCATCCCCACGGACCGAATCAGCACGCTGGTCGGCCAAGTCACGCCGGCGGTCTTCTCGGCCGCCCAGAAGGACCGGGCCGCCCTGCGGCGCTATCTGCTCGCGCTGACGGAGGGCCTCGCGCTGCTGACCTTCCCCATGTCCGTGGGCCTCGCCGTGGTCGCGGACCTGTTTGTCATTACCGTGCTCGGCGAGCAGTGGCGCGGGGCGATCGTACCGGTCCGGTTGCTCGGACTGTACGGCGGGTTCCGTGCAATCTTTAACACATTGCCGCAGATGCTCGTGGCGACGGGCCACGCGAAGCAGAACATGCGGTTCAATCTCTTCGCGGCCGTCGCGGTTCCCACCGCGTTGTACATCGGGAGCCGGTGGGGCACGACCGGCGTCGCGCTCGCGTGGATCGTGGGCTATCCCCTGATCACCATTCCGACGTTCTTCCGCCACACGCTGCGCATCCTCGACCTGCGCGCCAGCGCCTACCTGCGCGCGTTATGGCCCGCTGCCAGCGCCGCAGCCGGCATCGCCGCGGCGGTGCTGGCGCTGCGCGCGGTGGTACCGCCGGCCTGGCCGGCGAGCCTGCGGTTGGCAATGGAAGTGGTTGGCGGGGCCCTGGCGTACGTCGCGGTGCTGCTGGTGGGACACGGCAGCCGCATGCGGATCGTGACCGCACGGCTCCGTCACCTCGCCCGGCGCCCGGCGCCGCCGCCGACGTGCGTGACCGACGAATCGCCAGCGCGTGCCCGGCTCCTCCTCATCACCTACCACTTCCCGCCCGACGCGGCTGTCGGGGCACTGCGCTGGCAAAAGCTCGCGCGGCACGCGGCGGAGCGGGGCTGGGGGCTCGACGTCATCGCACTCCATCCGGCGCAGCTCAAGAGTACGGATCAGGGCCGGCTCGCCGACCTGCCGGCGGGCGTGCGCGTCTACGGGATTCCCTTGCCGAAGGTGCGGGCCGAGCAGATCGGCTTCGTCGTCTGGCGCCTCTACGATTGGGTGCGGCGGGTGCGGCGGTGGCTTGCTCCGGCGCGCGGCACTGGCGCGGAGCCGCGTCGGGAGTCGCTGCCGCGGTCCGAGATCCGGTGGCGGCCGCGCGAGCTGCGCGACATCACGCGCGGGTATCTCGCGTGGCTCGACTACGCCGTCACGGGCGGCTGGGGCCGCGAGGCGGCTCGGTGCGCCATGCGGGTGTTCGAGCCCAGCGTGCACCGGGCGGTCATCAGTTGTGGGCCCCCGCACATGGCCCACGAGGCTGGGCGGGTGGTCGCGCGGGCGACCGGTCTGCCCTTCGTCATGGACTTGCGCGATCCCTGGAGCCTCATGCAGCGCCTCCCCGAAGCGGTCGCCAGCCCGGTGTGGTTTCGGCTCGCCGCGCGGTACGAGCGCCGTGCCATCGCACAGGCGGCCCTCATCGTCGCCAACACCGACCCGCTGCGCAACGTGTTGCGCGGGGTGTATCGATCGGCCGCGAGTCGGATCATCGCGGTCCCGAACGGTTTTGACGACGAGCCGGTGCCGCCCAGTCGCGTGACGAGGCGTTTCACGATCGCCTACGCGGGCACGATCTATTTCGATCGCGATCCACGCACCCTGTTTCGGGCCGCGGCGCGTGTCGTCGCCGAGCGCCGCCTGACGCCTCAGGACTTCGCGATCGAGCTGATGGGAAACGTGGACAGCTTCGATGGCGTGGGCATCGAGCGGATCGCGCGTGAAGAGGGCATCGGACCGTTCGTCCGGACGTTCGCCCCGCGGCCACGACGCGAGGCCCTGGAATTCCTGTCGCGCGCGGCGATGCTCGCTATCCTGCCGCAAGACTCGGATATGGCGATCCCGGCGAAGATTTTCGACTACATGCGCTTCGATGCATGGCTGCTGGTGCTCGCTGAATTCGGCAGCGCCACGGAGCAATTGCTCCGTGCCAGCGGCGCCGACGTCGTGTCACCCGAGGCCGCGGACACGCTCGCGGCGCTGCTCCACCTGCGGTATCTCCAGCACCAGCGGGGTGAGCGGCCGGTGCGGCTGTGCGTGAACGAGCACTACAGCCGGCGCGCGCAGGCGGATCGCCTGTTCGCCGCGCTCGAGGGCATTACTGGGGCACCGCCCCGCGTCACCGAGGAGCCCGCGCTCGTATGTGCGGCATCGTAGGCGTCGTTCACCGCGAGGCGGAGCCGCCCGTCGGTCCGGCGGTGATCCGGACGATGTGTCGCGCCATCCGCCACCGCGGGCCCGACGACGAAGGACTGTTCGTCTCGGGCCAGGTCGGCCTCGGCATGCGACGACTGAGCATCATCGACCTCGCAGGAGGGCGCCAGCCGATCGCGAGCGAAGATGGCTCGAAGGTCATCGTCTTCAACGGCGAGATCTACAACTATCGGGAGCTGCGCGCGGACCTGATCCAGCGGCGGCATGTGTTTCGGACGGCCTCCGACACGGAAGCCATCGTACACCTGTACGAGGAGGCGGGCCCGGCAGCGGTGGAGCGGCTGCGCGGCATGTTCGCGTTCGCGCTGTGGGATGCGGAGCACCGGTCGCTGTGCCTGGCGCGGGATCGTTTCGGCATCAAGCCCCTCTACTATGTGGTCGCACCGTGGGGGCTCGCGTTCGCCTCCGAGCTGAAGGCGCTCGTGGCCGCCGGGCTCACGGGGCGCGAGCTGGACTGGGAGGCGCTCGACGCGTACTTCCAGCTGGGCTACATCCCGGCTCCCGCGAGCCCGTTCCGCGACGTGCGCAAACTCCCGCCCGGCCACTGGCTGATGTGGCACCCAACCGGGGAGGTCCAGGTCCACCAATACTGGGACCTGCCGCGGCACGCCGCCGCCGCGCCGCCCGAGCCCGAACGGCGCGTGCTCGAATGGCTGGACGAGTCCGTCGCCGCCCATCTGATCAGCGACGTGCCGGTCGCCGCCTTTCTGTCGGGGGGGCTCGACTCCTCGGCGGTCGTGGCGAGCATGGCCATCGCCGCACAGGGAGCGGACGCGGTACCGCAAGCGTTCACGGCGCGCTACTCCGGCTCCGGCGCGGCCGCGGCGGACGAGACGCCGCTGGCACGACAGCTGGCGTCGCGCTATGGCGTCAAGCTGAACGTGGTGGATATCACGCCGGATGTGCGGGACACGTTCGAGCCCATCGTGCGTGCGTTGGACGAGCCGCACGCCGACGACTCCGCCATCCCGACGTGGGCGCTCTCACAGGCCGTAGGCAGCTCCCACAAGGTCGCCCTCACCGGTATCGGCGGCGACGAGCTGTTCGCCGGGTATCGCCGCCACCTCGGGCTCGTGGCGGCGGAACGCTACGCCCGGGTGCCGCGCGCGCTGCGCCGGGCCGCCGCGCGAGTGGCGCACCTGCTCCCCGACTCCGCCGGGCGCGGCCTTACCATCGATCGCCTGAAGCGGTTCCTCCGCGTCGGCGACGCGGGCACGGCGGAGCGCTATCTCGATCTGCTCAGCCGGGCCGACGACACCCTGCGTCTCCCGCTGTACGCTCCCGATCTGCGCGGGGCGATCGGCGGCAACTCCGCGCGAACTCATTTCCGTCGCCTGCACCGCGACGGACCGGCTCGCGACCCGCTCGCCGCCGCGCTCTATTTCGATTATCGCACGTATCTCGCGGACGACATCCTCGCGCTCTCTGATCGACTCTCGATGGCGCATTCGCTCGAGATTCGTGTCCCGTTCGTGGACCATGAGCTGGTCGAAAAGGTGTTCCCGCTGCCGGCCCGCGTGAAGGTCGGCCGCTGGGAGCACAAGCAGCTGCTGCGGCGCGCGCTCGCCGCGCGCTTGCCGAGCGAGCACTTCCAGGCGCCCAAGCGAGGATTCGTCGGACCGACGGCCGCGTGGCTGCGGCACGAGCTCCGCCCGCTGCTCGAGGACGAGCTGTCCGCAGGTCGGACCCGCCGCCTGGGGTACTTCGATGCGCCGGCGCTCACCCGGCTGCTCGCCGACCACTTCTCGCGTCGCCACAATCGCGAGGGCATTCTCTGGGCACTGCTGTGCTTCTCGACCTGGCACCGCATCTACCTCGAGCAGCCTGCGGTGGCCCCGTACCAGCCGACGCGCATAGCGTGCGAGACCGGAGCCGTACCCTGAGCGACACCTCCTCCGCTCCACCTGCGCCCGCCGGCCCTTCCCGCCCGGCACGCCCCGCTCCGGTCGCACCGCCGTCGGGCCGCGCGCCGCCCACGCCGGACACGTCGACTCCCGCCGCCCGCGAGCTCGACCGCTCGCTGCTTCGGGGGATCGCGTGGACCGGGGCGATGCGTTGGGCCACGCAGATCCTCAGCTGGGCGTCCACCCTGATCGTCGCCCGGCTGCTCGCACCCACGGACTACGGGCTGGTCGCGATGGCGCTGGTCTACCTGGGCCTGGCGCAGCTCGTCAACGAGTTCGGGCTCGGCACAGTGATCGTCATGCGCCGCGACCTGGTGGAACACCAGATCGCTCGGCTGGGCGGGCTGTCCGTGCTCCTGGGAGTGGGGTTCGTCGGACTCTCGGCGCTGCTCGCTGGGCCGGTGGCGCAGTTCTTCGGTGAGCCGACGGTGCGCTGGCTCATCATGGCGTCCAGCCTGACGTTCATCACAGGCGCGCTCCAGGTCGTGCCGCGTGCGCTGCTCGCGAAGGACCTGGACTTCCGGAGGCTCGCGTGGGCGGACGGAACGGAGGCCTTACTCAGCACGATCGGAACGCTGGCGCTCGCGGTGTCGGGGCTCAAGTACTGGGCCCTCGTGCTCGGGCCGATCGTCGGACGCGCGACCAGCACGAGCCTCGTCAACGCCTGGCGCCCCCATCGGGTCGCGTGGCCGCGCCAGTTCGCCACGATCGCCCGTGAGGTGGCATTCGGCTGGCACGTCGTGGTGGCGCGGATCGCCTGGTACCTCTACAGCAACGCCGACTTCGCGATCGTCGGGCGGGTCCTCGGGAAGGGCCCTCTCGGCGGCTATACCTTCGGTTGGCAAATCTCGAGCATCCCCATCGAGCGCGTCACCGCGCTCGTCATGAGCGTGACGGGCCCCGTCTTCTCCACCGTGCAGCACGACCGAGCAGCGCTGCAGCGCTACCTGCGAAATCTCACCGAGGGCCTCGCCTTCATCACGTTCCCGGCGGCCATTGGGCTCGCGCTGGTGGCGGACGTCTTCGTGCTCGCGCTGCTGGGGGAGCACTGGCAACCCGCGATCGTCCCGCTGCGCCTGCTGGCGCTCTCGGCCGCCTTGCGCTCGGTCACGCCCCTCTTGCCGCAGATCATCGTATCGACCGGGCATGCCAAACGGAACATGCAATTCACCATCGCCGCCGCGCTCATCATGCCGGTGCTGTTCTACGCCGGCACCAGGTGGGGCACGGCTGGCGTCGCCCTGGCGTGGGTGATCGGGTACCCGGTGTGCGTGCTGCCGCTGTTCCTCGGGCAGGTCCTGCGCGTCACGGGCATGACGCTGAGCGGTTACGTGCGGGCGCTCTCACCGGCGGCGGGTGCGACCCTCCTGATGGCGGCGATCGTGCTGGGCGTCCGGGCGGTAAGCCCGGCGACTTGGCCCGCCGGTCTCCAGCTCGGGACGCAAGGGTTGGCCGGGGTCGCGACGTACGGCCTCGTGCTGTACGGGATGCACCGCGCGCGGGTGCGCGAATTCTGGACGTTCGTGCGCGCCATCCGCAGCTGACCGGGGAGCGGGCCCTCAGCCCGCCAGGCCAAGCCGGCCGAGTGTCTCGAGCAGGAAGGGCCCGGGGTCCCGCCAGCGCCAGATCTCTTCCCGGTCGCGGCCGGGACGGAAGCTGAGAAAATCGCGCACCGCGTCCAGACGTCCGCTTCCTCTCGCCGCGCCGTTCCCGTCCCGCAGCCGCAAGTACAGATGGTCGACATCGCCCCAGAACCAGCGACTACGCACGCCCACCCGATAGCTGGTCGCCGGGGCCCCGGGGGACCCGGAAGCACAACGGACGAGCAGCGCGGGGAAGTCCACGCCGGCGTCGATGGCGAGCTGTAATGAGCCCCACAGCCGGCCGTTCACTTCCATGAAAACAAAACGCCCGGTCGCGAGGTCGCGCTTGCATTCGACCATCGCGACGCCCTGCCAGCCCAGCCGCGCGAGCAGCTTCGTGCCCGCGGCGACCAACTCGGCGGGCGGCGCGATGCTCTGGCGATACACGCTCACCCCGCCCTCCGGCGGTTTCTCCCGCAGCCGCCGATGGGCGAACGTCGCCACCATGCGGCCGTTCCACCGTAACCCGAACAACCCCTCACCCGGGCCATGCACGCGCTGCTGCAACAGTACGGGAAACGCCCCGTCAGGCAGCCCAGCGAGAACCGCGCGACACGATGCGGCGTCGGCTGCGTACGACACACCCACCCGGCGTCGTCCGACGCCCCTGCCGTCGGCCGGAATCACCGAGCGGTGCGGCTTGACGACTGCGGGAAAGAACTCCGGAAACCGATTGCCGGCGGCCCGCGTCTCGAGCACGAGCGTTGGCGGTACCGCGAGCCCGGCCGCGCGGGCGAGCTGCAGCATCTCTCCCTTGTCCGAGGCGCGCCGGTAGGCCGCCAGGTCGGGAAGCGGCAGGTGGACTCGCGCGGGGAGCGCGTCGCGATACTCGAGCAGGGCCTCGACCGAGGCATCTGTAACCGGAAGCGCCATGTCGATCGCGAGTCGATCGATCAGCCTCCCCACCTCCCGGGCGTAGCCACGGGGATGGCCCAGCGGATCCGTCTCCACCCGGCAGCGCCCCGCGCCGCGGGAGGCGCCCGCGAGCGACCACCGCGCGCGGGAGGCCACGTACACATCGTGACCGGCTGCGATCAGCGAGCGGGCCGCCGCGAGCGCGCTCCGCTCGTTTCCATCTGTGATGAGAATCCGCATATGGCTCGCGACAGTGCCCTGACAGAACCGTGCCCGCGCGCCGTGCGGCGGGGCGACCGGCTCGTGTGGCGCGGGCGCGACACCCCACGGCTTCGCGACGCCACTCTCCTCTGGCGCCGGTCTTGCACTGACCGCCGTGCGTGACCACTCCATCAAACATGCGCGGCCCGCTCCGCGTTGCGTTCGTCGGCGCCGGGCGGATGGCCCGGCTTCATGTCCACGCCCTCCGGCGCGTCCGCACGCCCCATGTTGTGGCAGCGGTGTGCGATACCTCGGAGGCATCCGCCCGCGGGCTCGCCGAGCCGGCCGGCGCGAGCCCGTATGGCTCGCTTGCCGACCTCCTGGGGGAGGCCAAGCCCGACATCGTCCACATCTGCACGCCCGCGGGCACGCACTTCGCCCCCGCCCGGCAGGCGCTCCTGGCCGGGGCGCACGTGTACGTCGAAAAGCCGTTCGTCGAGATCGAGTCCGAAGCACGCGAGCTGCTCGCACTCGCCCGGGAGCGCGATCGCCTGGTCTGCGCCGGACACCAGCAGCTGCGCGACCGGGCGTACGTGGCGCTCCGTCGCCGCATTCCGGAGCTCGGCGCCGTCGCTCGAGTGGATAGCCATTTCGCGTTCCGTCCGGTGGGCGTGACCCCGGAGCGCGCGGGGCCGAAGGCGCTCGCGGCGCACCTCCTCGACATCGTGCCGCATCCGCTCTACACCCTGCTCGCGGCGCTCGAGGAGGTGACGACGGACCTCTCGACGCTCGAGATCATCTCACTCGCGGCCGGCCCCGCCGACCTGCACGCCGTCGTGCGCGCGCAGGAAGTGTACGGGCGGCTCTCGGTGAGTCTGCGTGACCGGCCCGTGGCCTCGACGCTTACCATTGCAGGCGCCGGTGGCGCGTTGACCGCGGACTTCATCCGCGCCAGCGTCGTCGGCGCGGCCAATCCCGGCACCGGGCCGCTCGAAAAGGCGGCGAACCCCCTCCTCGAAGGCTGGCAGACGGCGCTGCGAGGGACCTTCGGCGTCGTTCGCCACGTGGTGCGCGGCGGGGACTATCCCGGGCTCGCGGAGCTGATCGACGAGTTCTACGCGGGCGTCGCGGGCGGCGGCCCGTCGCCCATGTCGCCGGACCATCTGGAACGCGTGACGGCCGTCTACGAGGAGCTCGCCGCCAACGTACGCAGCGCCGCGCAGCGCGCGGCCGCGCAGCGCCCCGCGCCGCACGAGCCTCCTGCAGGCGCGCCGCTGGCGGTGGTCACGGGCGCACGCGGCTTCTTCGGCAAGGAGATCACCCGGGAGCTGGTGCGCCGCGGGTTCCGCGTCCGCGGCATCACGCGCGCTCCCGACACGGAAGATCCGAACGTCCACGAATGGCGCGCGCTCGATCTCAGCCGTCCGGTGCCGCCCGGGACGTTCGCCGGCGCCTCGGTCGTGGTGCACGCGGCGGTGGACACGTCCGGTGGTTACGACGGTCACCAACGCAACACCATCGACGCGACGCGCCACGTGTTGGAGGGCATGCGCGCCGCCGGCGTCGAGCGGCTCGTGTACGTGAGTAGCCTGTCGGTGTTACGCCCACCGCGCACGCCATGGGAGCGCCAGGATGAGGGCACTCCGCTCGCTGCCCCCGACGCGCGCGAATTCGGGTCTTATTCCTGGGGGAAGGCCGAGGCGGAGCGGCTCGTCGGCGCGGAAGCTTCCCGGCTGGGCATCGAGACGCGCGTACTCCGCCCCGCGGCTCTCGTCGATTGGACCAACCCCGACATGCCGGGCCTCGTGGGCCGACGGTTATTCGGGGCGTGGCATCTGGGCTTCGGGCGGCCCGGCCTGCCGTTCGCCGCGTGCGAAGTGGGTCGCGCGGCGGCGGTTGTGGCGTGGTGCGCGGCTCGCTTCCCAGAGGCGCCGCCGGTCTTGAACCTCATCGATCCCGCGATCTCCACGCGTCGGGGGCTGCTCGAGCGGTTCCGTGCGCGCGGCTGGCGAGGCCGCATGGTCTGGCTGCCGATCCCCCTCTTCGCCATGCTGTTCACCGCGGTGCGTGTCGGTCTCGGGCTCGCCAAACTCCGTTTCCCTGCCCACATGGCCGTGTGGTCGATCTTCCGACCGCGCTGCTACGACACCGCATTGTCGACCCGTGTTCTGGCGGCCGCGCAGCGCGCGTCGGAGCCCATCGCACGGTCGCGAGAGACCCAGTTGCAGCCGTGATTCGCCCCCCTGTCCTCCCCGAGGCACCCACCGCCGCGCCCGTCGCGGCGCCGCCCTGGGTCGCCGAGCCGGACCGTCGGTGGGACCCGCTCCTGATCTGTCTGGCAGTGTACGTGCTCACGGCGGTGGGACGCGTGCACCAGTTGTTCGTGTTCCTCGCGCCGCTGCACCTGATTCTCCTGTCCGCTGGACTGGCGATCAGTCTCTACCTAGCGGACGGCAAGCGGACGAGACGGTTCCGTCCGGCGCTGCAGAACCGGACGACGCGCTGTGTGCTGGGCATCGCGGCCGTCATGACCCTGTCCATCCCCGGCGCGCTCTGGCCCGGCGGCGCCTTCATGGAGCTGACCGACGAGTTCGGGAAGATGGCCGCCATGTACATGCTCGTGGTGGCCGCGCTGCGTGGGTTCAAGGACGTCGAGCGCATGGCTTTCGTCTACCTGATGGCCGTCGGCATCTACGCCGCCGTGGTGCTCAGCCGCTTCGGCGTGGGAGGCGGGCAATGGCGCCTCGGCATGCTCGAGTACTACGACGCCAACGACTTCGCGACGCTCGCCGTGATAGCCGTGCCGCTTGGCGTCTACTTCATGGTCCGGCCCCTCCCCACGTGGCGCCGCTTGGTGAGCGCCGCAGCGGTCGTTTCCCTGGTGGTGGCGTTCGTGTGGGCTGGATCCCGCGGTGGCTTTCTCGCCCTGCTGGCGGTAGGCGCCTTCCTCCTGCTGCGCTACCGGGCGATTCACGTCCGCTGGCGGATCCTCGCAGCCACCCTGATCACGCTCGTGTTCGCCGGTACGGCATCCGACGCCTACTGGGAGAAGATGCGGACGATCCTTCAGCCCAAGGACGACTACAACCTCACGACCGAGGAGGGTCGGATCCCCGTCTGGAAGCGGGGTGTGGGGTACATGCTGCAGCGCCCGCTGTTGGGCGTGGGCGCGGGCAACTTTGCGACCGCCGAGGGAACGATCTCTCCCGTTGCCCGGGCGTCCGTGATCCGTGGCGTGAAGTGGTCCGTAGCGCACAATAGCTACGTCCAGGTCGGGGCGGAGCTGGGGGTGCCTGGCCTGATCCTGTTCCTGGTCATGCTCTGGAGCGCGTTTCGCACGTTGCGCGCGGTCCAGCAGGTCGGCCTGCCCGCGCACCCCGGGGAGCGGAGTCCGCCGCCGGCGCAGCTCGCGCAGGCGCTCGCCGCCGCGCTGATCGCCTATATGGTGGGCGGCTTCTTCCTGTCGCTCGCATATCGGGATCTGCTCTACGTCCTGCTCGCGCTCGCAGTCGGCCTCGGTAAGGTGATGCGCGGCCCGCCGCATCCCGTCGCGACGCGGGCGGCACGGCGCGCGTGATCGCGCTGAGCCTGCTGCTCGGGCTGGCGGCCGCCGCGCTGCTGCTGCCGACGGCGTCCGATCTGATCAGCCTCGGGCGCGTGCTGCTCGGCCAGGCAGGGCGACGACCGCGCCCCTCTTCCGTCGGGCAGCCTCGCCTGCTGTTCCTCGTGCCCGCGCACAACGAAGCGTTGCTCATCGAGGCGTGCGTTCGGTCGCTGACGGGGCTGCGCTACCCCCCCGCGCGCTACAGCGTCGTGGTGATCGCCGACAATTGCGCTGATCGGACGGCCGCGCTCGCCAGAACGGCGGGGGCCCGGTGTCTCGAGCGGCGCGACGCGGCCCATCCAGGGAAGCCTCGAGCGATCGCGTGGGCGCTGGACCGGCTGCCGGTTGGGGAGTACGACGCGGTGGTGATCGTTGACGCGGATACGATGGTGGATGTCGAATTTGCCGTCGAGCTCGCGAAAGCAGGGCCGCTGGCGGAACGGGCCGTCCAAGGGTTCTTCGACCTGAGCAATCCCACCGAGAGTCCGATCACCCGCATGGCCGCCGTGCTCGCGACGGCGACTCATCGGTTCGCCTATCAGCTCAAGCAGCGGTCCGGGATCAACGTCCCTCTGGTCGGCAACGGCATGGCCATTGGAGCACGCGTGCTGGCGCGCCACGGGTGGCAGGCGTTTTCGATCTGCGAGGATTGGGAGATGTACGCGCTCCTCACCGAGCGGGGGGTACCGATCGTCGGTGCGCCGAGTGCCCGGTTGTACGCACAGGAGGCGCAGTCCCTGCCACAGAGCTCGTCGCAGCGGGAGCGCTGGACCGCAGGCAGGCTGACGGTGCTCGCGCGCGTGGGGCCGCGGGTGCTCGCCAGCCGCGACGTGACTCTTCGCCAAAAGCTCGATTCGGTGGCGGAGCTGACCGCACCGGGACCCGCTCTGCATCTCGGCATCGTGCTGTTGCTCACGGTGCTGGCACTGGGTAGCGCCGCTCCCGGCGCTCCGATCCTCGCCTGGGCGCTCGGCGCCTCACTCATCCGGCCCGTCGCCTACACCATCGCCGCCCTGGTCGTGCAGCCAGACCCCTGGCCTACGATCGCGGCGTTCGCGTTCCTTCCCCTCTACACGGCATGGCGCATCGGCGCCGCCGTGCGCGCGCTTCGCATGGTCGGCGACAAGCCCTGGATTCGCACGCAACGACACGAGCACCCCGGGGCATAGCAGTGCTCAAAACGGCCACGCGCCGGCCCCGCCGACAACTCGGGACCGGCGCGTGCCTACTTGGTCATCCGCGCGGTTTTAGCGGCCGCTCACGCGGACGTGATCGAACCAGTAGTAGTCGGTTTCCGTCTTGGTGTCGCCCATGCCGCCCCACGTGGACGAGATTTCGAAAATGTTGAACGCGCTGCTGGGGAACGGGACGTTC